>Ga0114931_10011405_pt1 | contig 10504 bp, 6 predicted proteins | sample 2SBtaG_FD_89579 | JGI IMG/M metagenome (GOLD analysis project Ga0114931, IMG submission 89579) | Deep subsurface microbial communities from Kolumbo volcano to uncover new lineages of life (NeLLi) - 2SBTROV14_V59a metaG | ecosystem: Environmental > Aquatic > Marine > Volcanic | place: Kolumbo... | reverse complement strand
TCAATCGTATGGTAAGTTTTCTTCACGGCGGTTCATCCTTTCAAAGGTTTTTTCAAACCCGATTCTATCCGAATCGGGTCGAACCGCCGCCTCAACTTCCAACTACGAATGGGACAGCCTCGCGATGTACGCTCTTGACGACACCCCGTCGGTAGCACAAGCTTACTGCACTGATTGCATGGGAGGGTATTGTCAGCCCGACTACGCCAACGTTGGGGGATACTACAGCTGTCAGGATGACGGCGTGGGTAGTTACTGTGCTGCTTGGGACTATTGTCCACCGCTCTGGTGAGTAGCCCGTCGGTTACAGGAGCGGACAATGAGTCTGTCGGATTAGTCGCGTCCGTGCCTCGATGTTGGTAATCGGCGAGGCAACACTTTGGCGTTTGTGCTTCACGCTCACTTAGCTCGGTTTGGGTTAGGTTTCAGATGATTGGTGGTTAGGGGAGACACCGCCTCACCACGGGAGAAGCGAGCGGATGCGCTGTCGCTTCGGCAGGGAGCGTTAGTCGGTCTTACCGGCTGGAAAAGAGCTAGGTACTATCGGTGAGTAGGTGGTCGCCGACGGCGGAGCGAAGACGGCTCGAGCGCTGCCTCTGCGGGGTGCTCATCCGTCGAGCCGGAGGGCGAAAGGCAGGGTGTGATGGTTGCTATTTCGGGGGCAACACGATGGGGCCAAATAAGGGCTGGCAGTTACCATACGCATTTGGCGTACTTGGGCTATTGACCCAATGCTTGCTGTTTTCCTCGTGTCGCCGAGCAGAACTGCGGGTGATTGCATTGCCGTATTCCCCGTTGTGGGAGCAAACAAAGCAGAGTTGTGTGCCGGAATACCCGAAGTGGTCACTGGCCGAGGGCCACAATGGCTTAGCGTTGGCCGTTGTTGACTTCGACGAGCGAGGAAACGCAGTTCGAGTTTCCGTGTTGCAAGCCCCAGACGTGGCAATCGCCCGGAAGGTTCGGGCCTGCGCTGCCTCGTGGGAGATCTCGCCTTCGAAGAGTGGAGAACGTATTGTGCGTCGGGGGAAGCTGTACTTCTACTTCGTTCAATCATTGGGAAGAGGCGAGGTGTTCCTGGCGAATAATCCGAATCAGCGGGAAAGGCTGAGATACCTTGTGGAGTCGGATTAGTCAGATTAAGATGATTGGCGGTGGGCACAACCTCCTCTTGCGCGCGGCGCTGACGTTGGCTCTCGCCTACGCCATAAGTTTGGGTTTGAGGGCTGTGGAGGTCCTTCTGCGACCGAATCCGGTTACGCGACTTTCTTTCGGTGATGTGTTCCCCGACGCGAGTCTCTGCTCTTCCGAGGGTCGCGTTCTGGTGATCGCCACTTCGGACCGGTGTCCGCACTCTGCTAAGAGCGTTGTTTTTCATCAAAGTCTGATTCGCTTGGCGCATTTGCTCGGGGTTCCAGTAGTTGTCGTCTCGCCAAAGCGGTGCGGAATCCCCTCCCGGGTAATGTCCTTGCTTGGTGACGGGGATCGGACTCGGCCCGGTGCTGCAAGTTCCCTTGGCATTCCTGCCACACCGAGTATCCTCCTCTTGGACCAAGCGACAGTACGAGGAGTGTGGATCGGCCGACTGGACCAGCCACAGGAAGAAGCGGTGCTACTTAGGTTGGAGGGCGTTTGGCATACACTCGTCAAAGCACACCTGAAGGACGAGATGCCTGGTGCGGTTGAACGCTTAAAGGAACGAGAGATTCGCCAGCGCACGAAGCATTCTGTTGTTTTAGACTTGCAGGATCGGCCCGGATTCCGCGTACGGCATTTGGATGGTGGTGTAAACATTCCCAAAGATGAGCTTGCCGCACGAATTCAGATCGAGATAGTGCGCGAAAAAGAAATTGTAGTCGACTGTCAACCGCTGGATTTCGGTGCCTGTATCTTAGTGGGTGACCTGCTCAATTGGATGGGGTTCCAAGATGTATGGCTGTTGGACCGGGGCGCTAATGGTGGTACATGTCACCGCACCAGCACGGAATGAGAGGGGTATGCTCCGGGTTGCCAACAGAGGCTACGGTCCTGTGATGTGCTACGGCCTTGGATTGAGAAGGGATTCGGAGGTGGAAAATGCGGATGCCGCATCGTCGTGAACAAGCGAACGCAGTAATCGCGCTGATCTTTGCCGCTTCTGCGTTGTTCGCGCAGCAGACGGTGGAGGTTGTTGACGTCCACGGGAAAGTCGTGGATCGGTTGACCAATTCGCCGGTTGTGGGTGCTCGGGTTATTGTTGCTCGCTTCGATCGAAGGGAGGCGCGGATAATTGGTAGAGCGTTTGAGACGCAGCCCGTGATTGGCGAGCAGGACCCGAAGGCGGATCGTCTCGCGGTTCTCACCGGTGAAGATGGTAGTTTTCGGTTTTCGCTTGAATCTCCCGTCGGCTTCTACCTTTTTGTCGATGCCCCCGGCTACGTGAGGCCGTTCCAGGGCATTGGTCCGGAGAACACTTACGAAGTCAAATCAGGCGGGTCGATGCGCGAGATCCTGGTGCGGGTAGCTCCAATTTTGAGTATCTCCGGCCGAATTGTTGACTGGGACACCGGGATGCCGGTGCGAGGATTGGCCGTGTGGGCGCACCAGCATCGGCCGGCCGGCTCTGCCCGAGCGCTCGTCGTGGCGGGCAGATCCAGAAGCGGTGAGGACGGCCGGTTTGCCCTTGAGCGGCTCGCGCCGGGAGAGTATTACCTTGAGGCCCGGCCTCCATTAGGCGCGAAAATGGGTGAACTGACACCTGCCGAAGACTTCCTTGGCGCTGTGCTCAAGGGCTACGTTCCCTCGTGGTATCCCGGTGTTGGCCGTGTAGAGGAGGCCGTTCCGGTGGAGCTTTGGGAAGGCGCCGCTGCCCAGGAAGTCAAAATGCGGATCAGGAAGACCGAAATCGCACGCATTCGGGGGCGGGTTTTGGGCGGCGCAGAGGAGGCGGAGAACAGCGAAGTGTCGCTGGCGCTTGTCCGCGTGGAGAATACGCCTGTGGGGCGGGCCCAGAGATTCATCGCCCGGGGGAAGGTCCGGCTTAACTCTGAATTCCAGATCGATGGTGTGCCGCCGGGGCGGTATTGGCTAGCCGCCAGCGCCCCGGGTCCGGCGCGGGCGGACCGTCAATCGGCGCTGTTGGCGATTGACGTCGCGGGCAAGAATCAACAGGGCTTGGACCTGCTTCTTTCGAAAGGCATCAGCGTCAACGGCACCGTGCGGATCAAGGGCATTGACCAGTACCGTGACAAACATGCGTTACCTGTGGACAACATGCGACTCCTGCTTAGGCCCTTGCTCCGCGTACTCCCGGATTCTGACCCGCTGGTTACTCCGGTTCGCAGCAGCGACGGAAGTTTCACGATCGAAGGCGTCTTCCCGGATAAGTACCACGTACGTGTGCTGGGCGCGCCGGCGGGCTACGCCGTGGCTGAACTGCGCTACAACGGGTCCGCGGTTCACCATGGCCTGCTGAGTTTTCGGGAGGCGAGGGAGCACAAACTGGAGATCACCCTAGCGCCGGCTGATGCTTCCGTCCTGGTGAGCGCCACGGACGGCCTCAGCCCGGCGGCCGGCGCGACGATTGTGCTGGTCCAGGAGCCTGTCACCGATGATCTGTTCTTGCTCGGCGGGCTTGCCTACCGGAAGGTGAACGCCGACCAAGACGGCAAGGCGATGATTTCGAAGCTCCTGCCGGGTCGCTATCGCCTGTCGGCTTACGCCGCCAGCGTCCTCTGGGCGGAGATTCCCCGCCTTGAGCAGCAGCTCGCTTCCGGCGTACCGGTCATTGTTGGGGCGACGCAGACAGCCATGGTAGAAGTCAGAGTGTCAGATGAGCAGTAGAGTCGGAGTCAAGGCTTCTTCCGGGGGGCATCGTAATGATTCAATTCCTTGCGGCATGTGGAATCCCCCCGAAAACCGCGTTGAACCTCCGCGTTCGAAACTCTATGTCCCATGAGAGGTCCACCGAATAACGTGCAGCAGGCATCCATCACAACCGTGCAGACAGCCCTGATCATTTCGCTGCCGCGCATCTGCCCTTCAATCCGCTATAGACCGTATTTACAGCGAATTGGCGGCAGCACACTCTTGGAGTGGGCTGCAGATCGTCTTTTGCGTGCCAATGTTGCTTATCCGATTCGCCTCCTTGTGTTCGGAACAGAAGATGCAGAAAGGGCGAGAGCCCTTCTCGGAGCGAGACCGATAACGATCGTGGGGTCCAGATACCGATCGACAGTTCGTTCGTTAGCTGAAATCGGCGGATCTTACCCCCAGGACGTTCTCCTCGTGGCCAAGCTGGAAACGTTGTGCCTCGCACCGCTGACGATTCTGGGTGATGTGTGTGGCTGGCACCGTAACAGCAAGAACACCTACACACCGGTGGTCGGTCTCCCGGAGAATGCAACGCTGGAGGTCATCGATACAAGTCTTTTGCGGACTTTCTGTGCGATCAACCTTCCACGTCACCTGCAGGAACCGCGCATGATAGTCCAGAGCCTGCTCGCGAGTTCCGATGCCGCGGGCCAGGAACTTCCTTTTGGTCTTCGCGCCCTTCCCTTCGACGCGCGTGCAAAGTATGGGTGGGATCCGATTCGCAATCTGGCACGCGTCTCCTTCCAAACGCCAGGAGACGTGGCCATCCTGCGGGCAGTTACAGCGAAACTAAAGCACAAGGGTGACAGTGAGGCAGACGCGTTCGGGTGCTGGAAACAGCAAGCGTTGCGGCTAGGGAGCACGAGGCGTAAGTCGCAGCGGTTAAGCATATCGGTTCGGGAATGGATCAGGTCGTCCGTTGACGAACGCCCTTTCAGGGTCTTATACGTGTCGCATGCATCGGCGTTTTCTGGTGCTCAACAGAGCCTGCTGAACTTGGTCAGGGCCTTGGATCGAAACGTTGTCGAGCCGCATGTCTTGGTGGGCCTGCGCGGTGTCCTAACAGAGCGATTGGCTGCCAAGGGAGTACCTGTCTATTGTCGAAATCGAGAGTTTGTCACCAACACGATAGACACTATGAGGTACCTGATGTCAACCATTGTCATAGTCCGTCCTCATGTTATCCACATGAATGGAATTGATGGCTTCCCGATCTTGAGCTTGGCACACATTCTGGGCATACCGGTCGTGGCGCATCTTCATTTGGCGAGTGTCAGTGGTCATAGTGACATGCTCTGTGAGGCGGACGCAGTAGTCGCTGTTTCAGACACAGCCAAGCGCGCGGCATTGGAAGTCGGCGTCAGGGCGAAGGACCTGTTCGTTGTCTACAACGGAATCGAGTGTTTCGACCCTCGAAAAGCGATACGCAATAAGAGCAGGTTACGGCAACGCTTTCGTTTCCCCAGCAAAGCCAAGATTGCGTTGATGGTGGCGCGTTTTAACGAAAACAAACGACAGGACATGTTCATAGACGCTATGTCCGAGGTACGGCGGGCCATACCGTCTGCACATGCTGTGTGTGTCGGGGAACCCTACAGCTACGCTGACGTGGCGTACTACGATAGGTTAGTCGATAGAATTCGCTGTCGGGGGATGCAGGGTTCTGTGACTATCATGGGATTCCAGCGCGATATCCTAGCTGTAGAGGCCGCATGTGATGTTGTGGTATCTTGCTCACGCAGTGAAACTCTCGGCACAGCTCTCCTGGAAGGTATGGCTCTAGGGTTGCCGGTCGTTGCAACGCGATCGGGCGGAAGCTGCGAAGTCGTAACGCATGGCAAGACTGGCTTCCTTGTCTCCAACGGGGATGCCGGATCCCTGAGGGACCGTCTGCGAGAACTTCTCTCGGATGACGGACTCTGCCGACGGATGGGGGAGGTGGCGAGGCGGGAGGTGAGGGGACGATTCCGTGCGGATCGATGTGCCAAGGCGATGGAGGAGGTATATGAGCAGGTGATCCGCCAGGCGGGCAGCCAACGTGTGCGGCCGACTTAAGCGAACCGTCTCGTGGTTGTCCGCAGGATCCGTCGCATCATCCCCCGGTTCCGCTACGACCAGTTGAACGACACCGACCCGTAGATTCTCAGTCCGCCGTGTATGGCGATGGTGCTTCTCAACGTCATCGTCGGCATAGTGGGGGGGGTGAGCTTTGGTTGGACATCCGACCCAAGAGACGGATATCCGTGGGGATGGCCCGAGTTCCACATCACTTGCGTACTATCACTGTCGCCTCCGCTCGCTCCAAACCGTTAAACTGATACGAGTGAGTGACTCGAAAAAACTCACCGCGCACGTCAAAGCGGCTGGTTGAGCGTCGAAATTGAGTCCAAAGTTATTGGACGAAGTGCTCAGCCGCCTGCCGCGGCCGACTGACGAAAATGTGCTTGTGGGGTTCGACACCGCCGACGATGCCGGCGTCTACAAGCTGACGGAGGAGTGTGCCCTGGTGCAGACGGTCGATTTCTTCACACCGATCGTCGATGATCCGTACACCTTTGGCGCGATCGCCGCCGCGAACTCGCTCAGTGACGTTTACGCCATGGGCGCCCGGCCGGTCAGCGCGCTGACCATTGTAGCCTACCAGGCGAAGCAGGGTGCGGAGACGCTTGAGGCCATCCTCCGCGGCGGTGCGGACAAGTTTCGCGAAGCCACCTGCGCCATCATCGGCGGCCATTCGATCAACGACGACGAGCTCAAGTTCGGCTATGCCGTCACCGGCGTCGTGCACCCGGAGCGGGTGCTTTCGAACGCCGGCGCGCGGCCTGGCGACGCCTTGGTCTTTACCAAGCCGATCGGCACCGGCGTTATCTCGACTGCGCTGAAGAAAGGTATAGCTGACGACGCCCATGTCAGAGCCTCGATCGCTTCGATGCTCGAGTTGAACCGCGACGCCTGCGACGCGATGCTGCGCTTCCCCGTGCATTCCTGCACCGACGTCACCGGCTTCGGACTCGTGGGCCACGCACGCGAGATGGCCCGTTCGAGCGGCGTGACGCTCGAAATCGAGACCGCCGCCGTGCGGCTGCTGCCCGGCGCGCTCGACTACGCCCGCGCGGGCGCCATTCCCGGCGGCCTGAACAACAACCGCGCCTTCGCCGCCTGCGACGTCGAGATCGCCGCCGCGCTGCCCGAGCAGGTCATCCAGCTTATGCACGACCCGCAGACATCCGGCGGCCTGCTGATCGCGCTGCCGGAAGCCGACGCCGCCGCGCTCACCGCCGCCTTTCCCGCCGCCCATCGCATCGGCCATATTATCGAACCCGCGGCCAAGCCCATCCGCCTGCTATGAAGAACCCGATCATCGTTGCCCTCGATGTACCAACCGCCGCCGATGCCCGTACCATCGTCAAACGCCTTGGCCCCAGCGTCAGCATTTACAAGGTCGGTATGGAACTTTACGCCGCCACCGGCATGGAGTTCGTGCGCGAGTTGATCGGGGAAGGGAATCAGGTATTCCTCGACATGAAATTCTACGACATCCCGGCCACCGTCGAGCGCGCCGTCCGCCAGGTCGCCGGCGCCGGCGTGCGCTTTCTCACCGTCCACGGCAGCGGCGCCGTCATGCGCGCCGCCGTTCAGGGGAAAAGCGATTCCGATCTTGAGCTGCTCGCGGTTACTGTTTTGACCAGCTTCGACCGCGATGACCTCACCGACCTGGGCTACCCCTGTGACGTCGCCGACTTGGTCGCCCTCCGCGTCCGCAAAGCTCGGGAAGCCGGCATCGACGGCCTCGTCTGTTCGCCGATCGAGGTCGCCTCGGTGCGCGAGATCGCCGGCCCGAAAGCCCTTTTGATTACCCCCGGCGTTCGTTCCGCCGGTGCCGCGAAGGGCGACCAGAAGCGTGTCGCCACACCCGCCGAAGCCGTCCGGAACGGCGCCGACTACCTCGTCATCGGACGGCAGATCACCCGCGCGGAGGACCCGACGGCCGAGGCTGCCCGCATCCTGGAAGAGATTGGTGCAACCGGCTGAAACATGGGGAGGAGTAACATGAGTAAGAATCTCTCCCGCAGGGATTTGATCCGCCACTGCGCGACCGTCGCGCCAGCCGCGAGACTGGCCGCCGCCGCCGTCCGACCGCCCGGCGAAGACCCGCCAAGCGATTACCGAAACTTCTTCGGCGACCTGCACAACCACAACCAGGTCGGCTATGCTCGCGGCACCCTCGAGCGTTCCTTTGAAATCGCTCGCAATCATCTTGATTTCTATGCCTTTACGCCTCACGCGTACTGGCCCGACATTGGCCACTACGACGGCAAGATCGAGTACAAGTGGATCAACGGTTTCGCCGTCGCCAAGGCCCGCTGGCCCGACGTCGTCCGCGTCGCGCGAGAGTTCGACGACCCCGGCCGCTTCGTCACCATCCTCGGCTACGAACGCCACGGCGCCGCTGAGGGCGACTATCACATCCTCTTCCCCGACCTGAAGGGTGACTACGAGCTGATCGACGACCTTGCCGAGTTGCAGGCCTTCGCCAAGCGCCGCGGCTGCCTGATGGTGCCCCACCACCCCGCCAACCGTCTCGGACACCGCGGCATCGACCCGCGCAAGATCGACCCCGCCGTCTCGCCCGTCCTCGAGATCCACTCCGAGTGGGGCAGCGCCGAGCACGACCACGCCCCCAACCCTTACAAGCGCCACACTGAAGGCGGACGCTGGACCCGGCACACCCTCCAGCACTACCTGAAAACCGGGCACCGTCTCGGCGTCATCGCCAGCACCGACGATCACCTCGGCTACCCCGGCGCTTACCGCGAGGGCATCGCCGCCGTCAAAGCCACCGAGCTCACTCGAAAGGCCATCTTCGACGCCATCCGCCACCGCCGCACCTACGCCGTCACCGGCGACCGCATTGGGCTCGACTTCGCCTGCAACGGCAGTATTATGGGCAGCGAGCTGCCGTTCACCCGCGAACGGACGCTCGACATTGGCGTCCGCGGCTGGGACCTCGTCGACCGCGTCGAGGTGCTCAAGAACAACCGTGTCATCCATCGCGACTTTCCGGTCGACCGCGAACCGGCCCGAGCAAGCTGGAACCGCCCGCTCCTGCTGCGCTTCGAATACGGATGGGGCCCGTGGCCCGCGCTCGGTTGGGGCGGTACCGCGGATTGGGACTTTACTGTCTCGCTCGACGGCGGACGCATCCACGAGGTTCACCCGTGTTTTGTTGCCGGCCCGCTCGACGAGTTCCGCCGCGACAAGATCCTCGAGCGCACCGAGAGCAGCGTCCGCGTCCGCTCCTATACAGCGCTCAAGCAGCAGGTGGACGATTATTCCCAGAAAGCCATCGTCCTCCGCGCCTCCTGCACTCCCGGAACGCGCGTCAAGATCACCTGCACGAGCCCCAGGAAATGCGGCCTCACGCGCACGCTCGCCGAACTGGCCGAATCGAACGAAATGCTCTTCACCGCACCGTTTCCGTGGGAGTCGGCAATGATACATCGCCCTGTGTTTGCCGAGAATTACGAGACGAACTTTAAAGTAGAAGATGAAGACAGCGAAAACGGCTTCAACTGGTACTACGTTCGCGTGATCGAGGCCAACGGTGAGATGGCTTGGTCGAGTCCGGTTTGGGTGGAAGGCAAGCCGGCGTGAGGGACCCCGACTGGAACGCCCTGCTCGGGGACGCCGGCCGGCGCGCCCGCGACTACCGTAACGGCCTGCCCCGTCGCCGGGTCAGCCCGGAGCCCGCGGCCATCGCCGCGCTCGATCAACTCGACCACCCGCTCCCCGACGCGCCGACCGACCCCGCCGAAGTGCTCGCCACGCTCGACCGCTTCGGTTCGCCCGCCACGGTTGCCTCGGCCGGTCCGCGCTTCTTCGGCTTCGTCATCGGCGGCTCGTTGCCGGCCGCGCTCGCGGCGAATTGGCTCGCCTCCGCTTGGGACCAGAACACCGGCCTGTTCGTGGCCACTCCCATCGCTACTGTCCTCGAAGAGGTCGCCCAGCGCTGGCTGCTCGATATCCTCCGCTTGCCCGCTGGCGCCGGCGTCGCCTTTGTCACCGGCGCGACCATGGCGAACTTCACCGCGCTCGCCTCGGCTCGCCAGAAAGTGCTCCACGACGCCGGCTGGGACGTCGAGGCCCAGGGCCTTTTCGGCGCCCCCCCGATCGCGGTTGTGATCAGCGCGGAGGCCCATCCCTCGGTGCGCAACGCTCTCCATCTGCTCGGGCTGGGGCGTGAGCGGGTCCACACCATGCCGGTTGATAGCCAAGGCCGGATGATCGCCTCCGCACTGCCTGAGGTCGCCTCGCCCGCCATCGTCTGCCTGCAAGCCGGCAACGTCAACACCGGCGCGTTTGACCCCGCCCCCGCGATCTGTGAATGGGCTACCCGCCGCGGCGCTTGGGTTCACGTCGACGCCGCCTTCGGACTGTGGGCCGCCGCCGCTCCGGAACTCGTTCACCTGGTGGACGGCGTCGCCGCTGCCGACTCCTGGGCCACGGACGCGCACAAGTGGCTCAATGTTCCCTATGACAGCGGCCTCGCTTTCGTCCGTGACCCGGAGCACCTCCGCGCCGCCATGTCGGTCGAAGCTGCGTACCTGCCGCAAGGCGAGCACCGCGAACCCTCGCAGTACGTGCCCGAACTTTC
>Ga0114931_10011404_pt1 | contig 10504 bp, 7 predicted proteins | sample 2SBtaG_FD_89579 | JGI IMG/M metagenome (GOLD analysis project Ga0114931, IMG submission 89579) | Deep subsurface microbial communities from Kolumbo volcano to uncover new lineages of life (NeLLi) - 2SBTROV14_V59a metaG | ecosystem: Environmental > Aquatic > Marine > Volcanic | place: Kolumbo... | reverse complement strand
GCAATTCAGTCTGATAGCCTTGCAGGACTTCCAGCAATTTATTTTTCTTGATCGGCTTTGCCACATACTCGGTGCAACCGGCGTCCAGACATTTTTCACGGTCCCCTTTCAAGGCATGGGCCGTCAACGCGATGATCGGGGTTTCCTTGATATGGTTTGTTTTTTCCATTTTCCGGATCATTTGCGTGGCGGTGTAGCCGTCCATGACCGGCATCTGCATATCCATGAGAACCAGATCGTAAATATCAGGATCAAACTTCTGCACCGCCTCTTCTCCATTTTCAGCGATGTCCACTTCATGCGAGGTCTTTTTCAAATATAATTTAATCAGCAAGCGGTTGTCATCTGAATCCTCCACCAGAAGAATGCGTAATGCCTCTCCACTTTCCGGAGCGTTTTCCGTTGGGCCCGTTTTCTCTATTATTTTTTCCTCATTGGATTGCTTTTCCTCCAGAGCGCTTGTGATTTTTTCGAGGAGTTTCTCCGGACGGATGAATTTTGTCATATAATCGACGATACCCAGCTTTTCACAATGCTCTAAATCTCCCTGGCGCGTGTCAATTGACATCATCATCACCGTGGGAGTTTGCATGTTCAGTTCCTTCCTGATTTTTTCAACCAATCGAAAGCCTCCAACTCCCGGCAACCTGCCATTGATCAATAACAGTGAGTACGGATCACCCTTATTTTTTGACTGCCGGAGAACATCGAAAGCCCTGTTTCCACAATCCACGGCATCCGCCCACAGCCCCCAATCCAGCAGGTGGTCCTCAATCATCGAACGGACAGCGGACCGGTGGTCCACCACAAGAGCCTTCAATTTTTTTAGTTTGTCAGGAATCACAAGAGAGTCCTGTTCCGATTGAGATGGGACGGAAAATTGAACCGTAAAATAAAAATTACTTCCTTCACCCAATCGACTGTGAACCCAAAGGTCACCTCCCATTATATTCACCAGTTTCTTGGTGATGGCCAACCCGAGCCCCATTCCGCCAAACTGGCGTGTCGTGGAAGCGTCCGCCTGAGAAAAACTTGAAAATATATAACTGAGCTTTTCAGTGGCAATGCCTATCCTGGTATCACTGACCGAAAAAAACAACGTCCCCTTGTTCTCGGTTTGGGAATATTTTTCGACACGGACTTGCACTAGTCCCTGTTCTGTAAACTTAATGGCATTGCCAACAAGATTGATCAATATCTGGCGGAGCCGATGAGAATCTCCCCGTAAGTATTTGGGAACCTCGGAGGACACATAAAAATGCAACTCAATCCCTTTTTCCTCAGCCCGCAACCCCAGAATTTCGATCGTTTTTTCCAACAGTTGGCGCAAGTCAAATTCGATGCTCTCCAACTCGATCTGGCCGGCTTCTATTTTGGATATATCGAGAATGTCATTGATCAATAAAAGGAGATTTTCCCCAGCGCCGCGAAATACGTTTACAAGCTGTTCCTGTTCCTCCGTCAGTTGCGTCTCCGCCAGCAAATCCCCCATGCCAATAATTGCATTCATAGGAGTGCGGATCTCATGGCTCATATTGGCAAGAAAAACTGACTTTGCATGGTTGGCCCGGTCGGCTTCATGCCTGCTGGCCATCAGTTCGTTCTGAACATTTTGCAGGTTTTCATTGATCAGTTTTTCCTCGTGGTAAGTTTTCCAATTTTCCATGACGAGGCCGGCAAAAGGAAGGAGATAAGCCAGAATCTTCATAAAATGAGCGACATTAAAATAATTGTCAAAAAGACTTGTGGAACCGAAGGCCATATAGGTTTGCGCGGCCACCTGAGGAATGACGCTTATGAGAATGGCATGAGACAAATAACTCCGATTCTTTTTATAAAATTGGGGAAAAATAAAAATCCCGGCGTAAAGGTACAACACCAGAGGTCCAATATCCCAGGGGCGGGTGATAATGGAATCTGGAAACATCGTTTTGGGAAGAGAATCGCTGGTAGCGCAAAAATGAATGATTCCATAAGCAAATATCCCAAACGCCAAACTCGTGAAAATCAAAAACAAAAGATTGTTTTTGTTTTTTCCATGAACGGCAAACAACAGGAGATACACGCTCATGATCATAATCAGCGCATTAAAAATCCTGCAAATCGCCCAGGTGAAGGGAATCAGGTTTGTGTTATCAGCTACAGCATCTATCAGACGATCCGCGGCCAGCGTATGAAAGGCATCCATGCATCCCGCGGAAAACAACGCCACGCCGAGGATGGGAGTGACCACATCCTTTTTCCTTCCAAAATGAATAAATGCCAGGATCACTGTAAAAGTAGCCGTGCAAAAAGCGCTCCACTCCAAAATAGTATGCGTGATGCCGCCACTTAGAGACCGGAACATATAATCCGTCACTTCCGGAGGGGTCATACGCTCCGCTAAAGAAGCGTCAAAGGGAATGGGGGTGTTGCCAAAATTCAAACCCGAATGAATCAGGAAGAAGGGAGCGATGGAAACAATAATGGTTGTATAAATCGCCCCGTTGGGAAAATGATTGCGGCTTTCCGATTCGATTTCTTTTCCAATATTCAACAGAAGACACCCAATGCTGTATTAATTTGCCGGAATATTTTTACAGAAAAATGGCATTTGAAATAGCGCCATAAGGCCTGCCTCTTGACGTATGACTATTGTCAACAACAACACGAACCTTTAAGAAAACATAACAGCAATTTTCTTGCCAAAAACCACAGCGGATCGGCACCCCTTAAACCACAAGGGATATCGGCAAATTCACGGAAAAAGATCAACTTCAAGAATAATTGGAGAGGTAGGTTTTCACCCATGCAAGGCAACAGTTTGGGCGAATTTTGTTACAAATCCGAAAGGTTTTGAGGGGGTGGTAGAACCTTATTTTTTGGCGGTCGAAGGCCGGCTTTTCTTTACAGAACCATTTACGAAAGTTAAACACTGCCCTATTGGACGGCTTATTTTATCGCGGAGTTTTCCTGAAAACTTCCGTGTCCGGATGAAAGGCAAACCACGCAAACCAAAATCCAACCACGGAGGGAATTTCATTGCCTTTATCATCGCGGATCACGGCGGTTTGCGACTTTTTATCAAACATCACTCTCACCGGCTTGCCGTTCAATTTGTCCCGGACCGGTTGTTTGGCTTTCGCCAGTTCTGAAAACGGGTAGACCTTGACGGTCCCGCCGAGGGTCACGCCAATCACTCGTTCCTTGGGATGAAAGTCCCGGTTCCTGTTTTTCACTCCGAACATCAGCCTCGTGCTTTTGTAATATCCCATATAAGGATCCCGGTCATAATCTCTCCTGTAACCGGTCTTTTGTGAAAGCACCAGAGTTCCGGGATGTTTTTTCTTCCATTGCCCCCAGGTGGTTTGCGTCGATGATAAAAGTTTCAGCCGCGATCCCGTCAAGGAACCGGTCACCGCTTCCGTCTTGATTTGCGACCACAGGCTTTCCGTTTTGCGATCGTAAAGCAACATGTCGCTCTGGTACAGCAGGCCAGAGACCCCGAAGATCAAACTTTGCCCTTTAACCCTTGCGTCAAACACCATGCCCGTACCGCATAGGGGGCAAAAGGTCACCACGACCGCCTGATTGCCTATTTTGTCATTAACGATCTCATGCCAGTTGAGGATTTTGACGGGATACGCTTTAGCGTGGCCGTTTCTTGCCAAACCCAGTACGCGATCCCCATCCTTGACAAAATTTTTTGCCTGATTGGACGTCATGAACCGGGGTTGATCGAGAGAGGGAATTCCATCCTTGGGAGGCCCGCCCGAAAATATTTCATCCACGGGAATACTGTGTCTGGAATAATCAAATCCGGAAAGAAAGAAAACCGCGCAGACCGCCAAAACCATATTTAGAATGAAGGATGTATTTGTTTTTTTGGAAAAAAACATGAAATCGCTCCCTCAATTTCCGGTATTCAACCGGAAAATATTTTTATGCCTCTGCTTGAACGCCCAGAGCGTCCGCGAACCGGTTGATCGCGTTAAACAAAGCGGACACCAGGGTCGCTTCCAGAATCTGTTCATGAGTCCAGCCGATTTTTTTTAATTCCTCAACGTCCGCGTCTGAAACCCTTTAAGCATGACGCGTGACCTTTTCCACATACGAAAGTAGCTTTTTTTCTCCATCGGATATTTCCGCTGACTGCGGGTCGGTCACAATCTGTTCCGAAATTTCAGAAGATATTCCAAATTGCGTCATAAAGTTCTTATGATGTCCCAGGCAGTAATCGCATTGGTTAATTTTTGAGACCGTGGCCGCGATCATCTCCTTGACCGCTCTGGGAAGCCTGGTGTCGGTCAGCATCGTCGTTTTGACCATCGCCGTATACAATTCCAGCCCCTCCGGCCAAAGACTCAAAACTTTCAAAACGTTGGGCACCATGCCCATGGAATCTCTCAATGCATCGTAAATTTCCTTGACTCTGCCTTGTGCCGCATCCTCCGGGATCGATTTGATTCTAAACATAGGTCTCCTCAATAAATTGCGCACAAACTCCGCTATGGATCATAAGGCCTTATCGAATAACGTCGGTATGCACGGCAAATCCTTACATCTTGCTGTTATAAAAATCGGGAAAGGTTTTACAGGAAAGGACGGAGAGACTTTCTGCGGAGGGACACAAAATCAACAATTCATCTGACGGGAAATTCCCTCGAGTCTGTCGGCAAAAAGAGAATGAAGCTCACTGCGGATTTTCTTGGAATCGTATTCCACCATGGCCCCACCCCCGTTTAAAAATTTTAACTGGTCATGAATTTTCAGACATGCGGCACGCACTTCGGCCTCATCATTTTTCTGGGGCGCCGTGAGCATGAGGTCGCTGAACTCGATCCCGGCCTGGACCGAATCCGTTAACTGCGGGTTGATAGCAAAGCCCTGCGTTTTCTTCAAGTCATCCGAAATCTCAAGAACCTTATGAAATTTTGCCTTGGCCGCGGGATAATTCGAATTCAGAATATATTGCAGGGCCTGCATCATGGCGAGTTCCTTGTTGCCTTTAAAATCAGCGTCAGGTGGATTGGAAAAGTACTCCGTTTCCAATTCCTGCATAAATTTCACCGCTTTGGAACGGGATGACGAGACCGAGAGCGGTTGCCCCGCCGGGAGTTCGCTGTTATCGGGGTTGACCTGTTCGGAAATGTAGAACCACGCAAGAGTTTTAAGAGCGAGTGGCCGGGAAGGCGCCTTCGCGCGAATGGCTTTTTCAATATGATCGAGACCTGCCTGGCGCAGATCACGGCCGCCCTGCATGATTAAGTTTCCAAAACCTCCAAGACGGCTGTTTCCGTAGCGGTAAATTCCCAGACCAAAATGCGCGTCCATCTGCCCCGGGTCCAGCGCCAGAGCTTTTTCCAAATGGGTGTCCGCCTGAAACCCGTTGACCAGAGCCTTCCACAGATGGCCCTCCCCATATTCAAAAATACCGATGTATCCCTCCGCTCCTCCCAAAAACAAGAGCGCCTGGGCCTCCTGACGGGTCGTCAAATCGGAAGATTTTAGAACTTCCTCGGCCAGTTCCTTGGCACGGGAACTGTAACGAATGAACCGGTCCGCGATTGTTTTTATTTTATATTTACTGGTAAACGCCAGGGTGTGGGAAAGTTCACCCAATAGACCGGAATAATAAAAATTGTATTTCGCCAATTCCATCCGGTTATCCAAAGATTTTGGCGAACCTTCCAGACGATGGATTACCCTTTCAAAAACTTCAAACCACTTGTCAAATTTATAATACAACGAATCCGTGAGCGCCCGTTCCACCACCTCATTGGCGGACAAATTTTGCAGATTCAGTTTTTGTCCGGAAGTCTCCGCCATCGACCGCCCCATGGATAAAATCAAAAACAAAACCCCAAGCGCGAGCCCTTTAGCCGTGAATTTGCAGGATTTAAACCACCGTACCCCTGTCATCGTTTTTCTCATCCTTTGCAAACTTTCGGTTCTATAGGATGCATCATGCTCAAACATGCTGGCGGACCAATATCTGCCGGACATGCGAAAGACTAAGATTGTCATCCAGTTTGACGAAAAGCTTCTCCGCTTTTTTGTGGGAGACAGCCTTGTCTGCATCCTTGATCTTTTCCGTGTATAAATTTCCCAGCATAAAATGAACATCGGCGAAATCGGGTTTGACCCGCACCACCATCTCGAATACTTCACACGCCTCCACATATCTCTCCACTTCCATCAGCGTCAGGCCCAGATAGAAACTGGATTGCACCGACCCGGGACTGAGATTGACGGCATTTTTAAAATGATCCACCGCCCCTTGGTTGTCTCCCGTCAACCGGGACGCCACCCCAAGATAATAAAAAATGCTCGATTCTTTGGGCTCCAGCTCCAGGGCGGACGTGAGAATTTTCAGCGCGTCGTCATATTCTCCCTGCCTTATATAGGATGCACCCAAAGCGGAATAGGCGTGAATAAAATCCGGTTTCATTTGAATCACCTGTTTAAACGCCCAGATCGCTTTGTGAATCAGTTCCAAACCCGTATCCTCCAGACTGCCATAAGCGATCCCTAAATTGTAGAATGCATCCACAAAATTGGGCTGAAACTTGATGGCCATTTTGTAGGCGTCAACGGCTCCCTGATGCCTTTCCATTTGCTGAAGCCGCAACCCTTCCTTCAACCATTCCCCGGCGGCCTTGTCCTTATCGGTTATTTTTTCGGGTCGGCAGAGTTGATGAACCAGCGTGGCCCGTTGCAGATCCCCTTGCTTAAGAAAAAGCTGTTCCGCCCGTTCCAGGTATTTTTCCGCCCGTTTTGGGTTGCGGAGTCTTTTGATATGAATCGCGCCCAGCTGATATTGCGCTTCCGCAAAATCCGGCGACAGGCAGACCGCCTTCTTGAAGGCGTGCCGCGCGGCGATGTGTTGTCCGTATTCGAGGTAGGCGATTCCCAGCAGACAACATCCGGAAGCCATCGCCAGCTTCGATTCCCGATCCTCATTTTCACCCGACCGGGCTATGACCCTGTTACGCTCCAACCGCTCGAAAATCAGTTGCAACCAGAACTCCACCGTTGCAAATTCCGGGGCCAGGGGAATCGCCCGTTTGAACTCGGAAAACGCCTTTTTTTCTTTTCCCTGGTACCAGTAAGACATGGCCATGTCGATATAAATCTGGGGATAATCCGGGCGGATTTTCACGGCTTTTCTATAACAGTCCATCTCCTGCTTGTATTGTTGCAGGCATCCGAAAGCGAACCCCAGAAGATGATGGGCCGGGTAACAATCGGGGTTTTTCCGTGCAAGGTTTTTCAGCGTATCGATCGCGGTTGAAAAATTCCCGGCGATAATCTGTTCCACTCCAAATTCAAAGTGTTCCAAATCGTCCCAGGAATAAGGAAGCAAATCGTAAATATCTTCTATGATCTTTGGAAAGGATGTTTCCGGCCCCTGCAGGGCCTCCACTTTTTTCATCATGTCGGGGTTTTTCTTGCGTAGCTCGTCTCCCAACTCGGCGAGGGAAACATAACCCGACCGCGATGCTTCGATTGCCTTGTTTTTTTTCACTTTCCTCTTTTTCAAGACCCGGACCGAATAGTGGATGGATGCAATAATTATAGATGTTTAGGCGGGGAATTTAAAGGGGAAGGAAATTTAATGCTCAGAAAAATTCCATGCCCGTCAAGCGGCTCAGATAATCCCTGGTTTCGGGACGGGAAGGGTTTTCAAACATTTCGGCGGTACATCCCGATTCCTGGATTCTTCCCTCATGCAGAAAGATCAAATCATCGGTGATCCGTTGCGCCTGGGCGAGATTGTGGGTCACCAGCACGATCGTGTGGCGGGATTTAAGGGAAACGATCAGCGCCTCCAAAGCCGTGGAGGATTTCGGGTCTAGGGAGGAGGTGGGTTCATCCATCAGGAGAATTTCGGGCTGAACGGCGAGGGACCGGGCGATGACCAGCCGTTGTTGCTGGCCGAGAGACAAAATGGAAGCGGATTTATGCAAGCGGTCCTTGACTTCCTCCCACAAAAATACGTCGCACAACGTTTGTTCCGCAATGTGCGAAAATTCTTTCTTAAGATGGGGGCAAAGCCGCTTCACGGCAAAAATAACGTTTTCAAAGATACTTTTGGGAAATACACAGGGGGTCTGAAACACCATCCCGACGTTTCGCCGCAATCGATAAACATCGATCCCCTTCCGGTAGATATCATCGCCATTCACCCGAATCCGCCCCTGGACGTGAAACCCGGAAATCCGGTCGTTCATACGGCAAATCGTGCGCAGGAGCGTGGATTTTCCTGAACCGGAAGGACCGATGACGCCCATTATGGTTTTTGGTGGAATCTTCATATCAAGATCCCTAAGCACCGGCTTGCCGTTGTAGGAAATACTGGTTTTCTGCATTTCAATGGTGGGTTTATTCATCGTTCCGACTCCATCCGCATCCGACTTCGACAAAAGAGAGCGCCTGCAATCAACAGGAACGTCAGGCTCAACAGCACCAGCCCCGCTCCCCATGCATGGGCCACCGCTTGAGGGTTCAGGGCCTCCTGCGCCAGGATCAGGATGTGCGTCTGCAAGGTGGGCGCCGGGTCCCGCAATGAATGCGGAAGCAAAACCCCTGAAAACGTGGTGGCGGTGAACATGATGGCCGCCGTTTCTCCCGCCGCCCGCGCCAGCCCCAGCAGAACCCCGGTGACGATGCCAAACAGACTCTGGGGAATAATGACCGAACGGATCATCGCAGACGGACTCAACCCCAGCGCCAGCCCCGCATCCCGGTATTTTTCCGGCAACGCCTCCACCGCCTGCTGGAAACTCACCTGCAAGGTCGGCAGAATCATCACCGCCAAAATCAAAACCCCGGTCAGCCAGGACACTCCCGTCTCCAGAGCCACTCCGAAAACCATGTAACCCACCAGTCCAAAAAGAATCGTCGGCACACCGTTTAGAGAATACAGCAAATAGCGGAATAATTTTTTAATCCGGTGGGATTTTAAATATTCCGTCTGAAACAGAGCCGTCCCCAAAGCCACCGGCAAACTGACAACCACCGCCCCGCCCATCAAAAGCAAGGTACCCGCGGTTTGATACAGAATGCCCCCCGTAGCGCCAAAATTCGAGGAGGCCCGGGTGAGGAATTCCCAATCGATGGCGGGGGCTCCTTCCCCGAAAACAATGCCCAAAATGACTAATAAAATAAAAATGGCCAGCAGGGTCAACAGGCCCAGCAAAGTCCGCACCATTTTTTCCAGCAGATTGTCCTGAATCATCGCGCTCTTTTCAACAACAGGTGGCCCATCAAAGTAAAAAACATCACCAGCAAAAACAGGACCAGCCCGAGAGCCATCAAGGCGCTCCACTGCAAATCCGTGCCGATGGCCTCCGCCGCTTCCCGCCCCAGTTTCGAGGCGATGCTTTGCGCGGGAGCGAACAGGTCGTACCAGGGGTCGGCGATTTTATCCAGCCCGCCGATGACCAGCATGACGGCGATGGTCTCGCCCATGGCGCGGCCCATTCCAAGAAAAATGGCTCCGGCGATCCCCGGCAGGGCCTCTGGAATCACAGCGCCGGTTATCATCTGCAATTTTGTCAGGCCGAGGCTCAGGGAGGCATCGCGGTATTGCCCCGGCACGGCATTGAGAGCATCTTCCGATAACGTCAGGATGGTGGGAAGAATCATAATCCCCAGCAGCAGTCCCGCTGTCAGAATCGTGTTGCCGTCGATCAGACCAAAACTGTCTTTCACCCAACCGGACAGGAGAGCGACCCCCAGCAGACCGTAAATGATTCCCGGCACGCCGGCGAAAAGCTCCATCAGCGCCTTCACCCCGAGACGCCGTTTCGCCGGCAAAAATTCAGAAGTATAAACCGCACCGCCGAGCGCCAACGGCAAAGCCAAAAACAACGCCAGCCCCGTCACCATTAAGGAACCGTAGATCATGGGCAACGCGCCATAAACCTCCCCCGCCCACCAGTCCTGACCCAACAGAAAATTCCATTTCTGTTGCGCCAGGATGGGGACACTCTGTACAACCAGAAAAGCAAACAATCCGGTAACGCATCCCAGGGAAATCAGAGCCGTGAAAAAGGCGCCCATACGAAATAAATCCCACTGAAAAACACGGCTCATTTGCAGACCCTTTTCCCCGCCAAACTTAAAATGCCCAATCACTGAGAATGAATCGGAATATAACCGCTCTCGGAAACAATTTTTTGCCCTACCAGGCTTATGACAAAATCTAAAAACTCCTTGACCCTTCCCTCCGGTTCCCCGGCAGTGACAAAATTCAGGTCGCGGGAAATGGGAAACCGGTTGGCGCGGACATTCTCCAGTATCGGTTCTATAATTTCGCCGCCCCGACGAATTCCGACCCCCACCACGTCGTCATTCATCCAAGCGATGGAAAGCATGCCGATGGCGGAATCGCTTTGCGCAATTTTGCTTTGTTCTTCGTTGTTCGATCCTGTAACCAGACGGGCGCCGGGGGCTCTCGCATTTTCATCGCCAAATACATATTTCATGAACACATGGCGCGTGCCACGGTGCCGTTCCT
>Ga0114931_10011403_pt1 | contig 10505 bp, 9 predicted proteins | sample 2SBtaG_FD_89579 | JGI IMG/M metagenome (GOLD analysis project Ga0114931, IMG submission 89579) | Deep subsurface microbial communities from Kolumbo volcano to uncover new lineages of life (NeLLi) - 2SBTROV14_V59a metaG | ecosystem: Environmental > Aquatic > Marine > Volcanic | place: Kolumbo... | reverse complement strand
GCCGCAGCCTTCATGTCCGCAGCACCCTTGACAATGGCTTCGGCGAGCGGATGCTCGCTGCCACGCTCCAGACTGGCGGCCAGCGTCAACAGCTCGCCATCGCTCACCCGGTCAGCGGAATGCCAGTCGGTCAGGCGCGGCGCGCCCAATGTGACGGTGCCGGTCTTGTCGACAATCAGCACGTCAACATCGGCAAGGCGCTCCAGGCTTTCGGCATTCTTGGCGAGAACACCGGCCTGGGCGCCGCGCCCGGTGGCCACCATGATCGACATCGGCGTTGCCAGACCCAGCGCGCAGGGGCAGGCGATGATCAGCACCGACACGGCCGCGACGACGGCATAGGCCAGCGCCGGAGCGGGGCCGAAGATCGCCCAGGCGATAAAGGCAACGACCGCCGCCAGCAGCACCGCCGGCACGAAATAGCTGGCGGCAACATCAGCCAGCCGCTGAATGGGCGCGCGCGAGCGCTGTGCCTCGGCGACCATATTGACAATGCGCGCCAACACGGTTTCGGCACCGACGCGCTGCGCCCGCATGACAAAGGAGCCTGATTTATTGAGCGTGCCGCCGGTGACTTCATCACCGACAGTTTTGCTGACGGGGAGCGCTTCGCCGGTCAACATCGATTCATCTATCGAGGATGTGCCTTCAAGCACAAGCCCATCGACAGGAATGGCCTCACCTGGACGCACGCGCAGGCGATCACCCGGCAGCACATCGTCAAGCGGAATTTCCTCGTCGGCACCGTCAGCAGCCAGCCTGCGTGCCGTTTTGGGTGCCAGATCAAGCAGCGCACGAATGGCACCGCCGGTCTTTTCGCGGGCGCGCAACTCAAGCATCTGGCCCATCAGCACCAACACGATAATCACCGCGGCGGCTTCAAAATAAACCGCAACCGCGCCATTGGCCAGCCGAAAACCGGCAGGGAAAATGCCCGGTGCAACCGTCGCAATCAGCGAATAGAGATAGGCAACGCCAGTGCCGATGGCAATCAGCGTCCACATATTGAAGTTGCGCGTCACGATCGACGTCCAGCCGCGCTGGAAAAACGGCCAGCCGCACCACAAAACGACGGGCGTCGCCAGTGCCAGCTCAAGCCAGCCGGCAACGGGTTCACCCAGCATGGCGCGAACCGGCAGCCCGAGCATCGGCCCCATGGCCAGGATGAGCAGCGGAATGGTCAGCGCCAGGCCAACCCAGAACCTGCGGGTGAAATCCACAAGTTCGGGATTTGGCCCCTCATCGGCTGCCGGGATACCCATCGGCTCCAGCGCCATGCCGCAGATCGGACATGTTCCTGGCCCCTCCTGGATAATTTCGGGGTCCATCGGGCAGGTATAGATGGTGCCTTTGGGTGCAGGCGCAGACGCGGGCGGTCCATCGGCATATTTAGCCGGGTCGGCGTCGAATTTCTGCTTGCAGGCCGGGCAGCAGAAATAGGTCGTTTCGCCGTTGTGCACGGTTTTATACTTGGCGCTCGCAGGATCGACGCTCATGCCGCAGACCGGATCCGTCGTTTTGGCCGCATCCATACCGGCGGCGTGATTAGTGCTGTCTGCCGCCTTGTGGGTCTTTACCGCTTGGTTGTGGGTCTTATGCTGATCGCTGCCGGCGCTGAGATTGCAGCATGTCTTGCCTGCCATGTCGTCCATGATGGTTCCCTCAAAAATTGGTGGGAAAACAAATCCACCGCTTATCTGGGGGTTCCAGCAACTGGAAGGTCAAGGCCATCTGCAAATTTGTTTGCGGTTGCGGTTGCGGTTGCGGTTGCGGTTTGGCGGCACCCAAGGGGAGCGGCCACGCCACATGCCACAACGTCGCGGCAGGTCGGTTTGCTCTATCCAATCTGCACTGCAATGGCGCGCTCAGCATAAAGCGAGCGGCAGAATGCAGCGCTCAGCCCGTCGTCGCCTCCGCCGCACTCGTCAGCCTCATGCCGCCCGCTGCCCCGAGCGCGTCACCTTGGCGCCAACACCATGACCATCTGGCGGCCCTCGAAGCGGGCGTCGGACTCGACCTTGGCAATATCCTGGATGTCTTTCTTGACCTTGGCCAGCAGTTTGAAGCCGAGATCGGGATGGGCCATTTCACGGCCACGAAAGCGCATGGTCACTTTGACCTTATCGCCCTCGCCGAAGAATTTATTCATGGCGCGCAATTTAACATCATAGTCGTGGCCATCAATATTAGGCCGCATTTTGATCTCTTTGACTTCGACGATCTTCTGCTTTTTGCGCGCCTCGGCGGCTTTCTTCTGCTCTTGATATTTATATTTGCCGTAGTCCAGAATCTTGGCAACCGGAGGCTTGGCGTCTGGGGATATTTCCACCAGGTCGACGCCCGCATCAAGGGCGCGCTCAAGCGCCTCTGCAGTGCTCACAACACCGACATTTTCGCCATGTTCATCAATCAGTCGGACTTCCGGCACCCCGATCGCCTCATTGATGCGGGGACCTTTGCGCACGCGTTCTGGCTGCGCTCTCATTGGACGGCGTATGTTCGTTCTCCTTCAAAGCTGTTTCTATAACATTGTTTCTGCTGTAACATCGTTCCGTTCTGATGTATGCAGCGGCCTGGGCCTGGTGGATATACCGGCAGCCCCATCAAGGAATTTGCCGCGCAAAATCCGGATAATGGGAGCAAGGCAACCCGCCAGGCGGGCAACAGCCCATGCATCCGAGTGTCAAGACTCCTGAAAAACCATGACAAGTCAAGTAATGCCTGGAGTTTTCACCGCAATGGGTCAATGCTTGTGGATGGATTTTCAGCCGCTGAAATGGGATTCCAGCCTGCTGCCCAGTAATTGGTCATAGACCTGCAGCGTCTGGCGCTTCATGGCCTCATCGGTGAAATTATCAACAATATGCTGACGGGCACGCTGGCCCAGAGCTTGACGCGCCGAATCTCCAAGGCTCAGCGCCTGCTGTAGCGCCACCGCCAGGGCATCGGCATCGGCCGGCGGGACCAGCCAACCGGTTATGTCATCAGCGGCAACATGGGGGCTGGCTTTTACGGTCTCCGGCGGCGCGCCGAAATCAGCAGCAATCACCGGACAGGCGGCGGCCTGGGCTTCGGCGGCGGCGCGGCCAAAGGCTTCCGGCGTCGTGCCATCGGAAGCAACGACAGCCACATGGGCGAGCGCAAAGGCCGCCGGCATGTCGTCACAATGGCCGACAAGGCGGACCTTGTCATCAAACCCCAGCAAATCCACCTGGCTCCGCAATTCGCGCAAATAATCGTCACGTCCCTGGGCATCGCCCGCCAAAACGAGAACGCTATCGGCATCAAGACAGCCCCACTCCCGCAAGCTGTCGATTGCGGAAATCGCGAAACCCTGGCCCTTCCATCTCGTCATGCGTGCGGCCAGCAGAATGATGCGTTGATCGTCTGAGACACCCCAGGCGGCGCGCAGCCGCGCCACCCGTTTGGCTGTGACATTGGCCGGATCGAAGGCCACTACATCGACACCGCGGTAAATAACCCGCAAACGGCTTTGGGCAATGGAGTAGCGTTTGCGGATGAGGTCGGCGGTGAAGCCGGAATTGGCAATGACAACATCGCCTCTGGCCATGACGCTGTTATAGCGGTTCTTGAGCCAGGTCTTTTCGCTATAGGCGCCGTGATAGGTCGTCACAAGGGGGATGCCGGTGTTGCGCGCGGCCATCAATGCGCTCCAGGCGGGGGCGCGCGAGCGGGCATGAATGAGATCGACATGATGTTCCGCGATGAGCGCGGCCAGCGCATGGCCATTGATGATGATCCGCGCCGGATTCTTGCTGGCCGCCGGCAATTCAATCAGCTCGCCGCCTTTCGCCGTCACCTCAGCGGCCAGCCTGCCGCCTTGGGAAATCACCAGCATATGCCCGCCAGCGCGCCGGACCGCCTCGGTCATCTCAATCACCGACAGTTCGGCGCCGCCAGTATCGAGTTGCGGAATGATCTGCAGTATGGTGGGGGTCTTGGCTCTCAAGGTCTGCTGTTCCAATGGTGACTGCGGCGGCGGCCTCTGACAAGTGACAAGCCTCTGGCGGCCCCTGGCGGCCTCGTGGCCAGTCCGTCATCGCAAACCAGTCCGTCACCGTAAACAGGATCATTACGATGCCAACGCCAAAGGTGCAATTCATTGATGTGGGGGGCAAAGCCATTGGCCAGGGCAAAGCCACGGCGCGGCGGCGGCTGGCGCTGCTGCATCAGCCGGCGGTTCCCGGATTATCAAGGGCAAAACAACAGCGCCCGGGCATTTTCTGGCTGCAGGGCTTCAAGTCCACCATGATCTCGTTGAAAGCCAGCGCCCTGGCCGACTGGGCCGCGCCGCGCGGCCTTGCCTTTACCCGCTTTGACTATTGCGGCCATGGCCAATCGTCAGGGCGCTTTGCAGACTGTACCATTGGCGAGTGGCTGCAAGATGCGCGGGCGGTTTTCAACGGCATCACCAGCGGACCGCAGATTCTGGTCGGGTCAAGCATGGGCGGCTGGCTGGCGCTGCTGCTTTTGCGCGATGCCTTGCTGGCTGAAAGCAAAGGGATGGCGGGCAATGGCGATATGGCCAGCCGCATCAAGGGACTGGTGCTCATTGCGCCGGCCTGGGACATGACCGAAGAGCTGATGTGGAAGGCGGCGCCGCCCGATGTCCGCGAGGAGCTCATTCGCAGCGGCCGTTATTTGCGCCCCTCCGCCTATGACGATGGGCCTTATGAAATCACCATGAAACTCATCACCGAGGGCCGCAAGCATCTCATCAAGGACCAGCCCTTCGATCCGCAGCGACCCATAAGTATTATCCACGGGCGCCTGGATCCCGATGTGCCCTTCGCTCATTCCGTCAAGTTGCGGCAGCTATTACCCGGCGATCATGTTAAAATCACCGCCGTTGCCGATGGCGAACACCGGCTGTCACGCCCGCAGGACCTCAAACTCTTGTGCGAGATGATCGAAGCCATGCTAGAAGCAGTTTAGAGAACAAAGCGGAGATCGCCGGATATGATCGATACTGATGATTTGTCAACGACCAAGCCGCAGGCGCGCAAGGCTCATGCCGGCGCCGGTGCCCCCATCAAGGCCGCTCCGGTCAGCAGCACCGCCACTAGCGCTCCGGTCAGCAGCAAGGCGAGACTTGCCGCCGAGCGCAAACAGCGGCTGGCGGCTGAAATGCGCGCCAACATGAAAAAACGGCGTAAGCTGACAAAAGAGCGGACTGGAGGCGATGCCCCGGACGATGCGAAAAGCGAAACCGCCAGCACAAATGACAGCACCAGCGGGAACAATAGTTCCGCCAACTGATTGCTTGCTGGACGAAGACGCCATCCCCACAAAATGGTGCGTCATCCCCACGAAAATGGCGCCTCGCTCGATACTGCCTGGCCACGCAATGCGCATGATCGCATAGTATCAGCTGGGAAATAATGGGCACTGACGACTCGATAAGCACAGTTGTGCCGGCAAGAAAATAAGGTAAACCAATCCTTTATGCATTGGCGCTAGTCGATCTGGATGGGCGTCGATGTCAGTCATGCGGCCATAGGGGCCAGCGTCCACGGACAGCAGATCAATACGGAAAATTCAAGCATGGACAGAATCAAGATTATCGGCGGCCGCAAGCTGCATGGCACAATTCCCATTTCAGGGGCCAAGAACGCCGCCCTGCCGCTGCTGATTACCTCCCTGCTGACGCCCGACATGCTGACTTTGAAGAATGTGCCCAATCTCGCAGACGTCAATCTGCTGCTGCGGATTTTGCGCAATCACGGCCTCGATCTGACCATCGACGGCAAGCGCGCCGCACCACGCAATTATCCCGGCGAGACCTTCCATCTCAGCGCAAGAGACATCGTCGACACCACGGCGCCCTATGAAATGGTGGCAAAAATGCGTGCCAGTTTCTGGGTTCTGGGGCCGCTCATCGCGCGATGCGGCAAGGCGCGCGTCTCCATGCCCGGCGGCTGCGCCATCGGCACCAGGCCGGTCGATCTGCATCTGGCGGGATTGAAAGCGCTTGGTGCCGAAATTGACATTGACGGCGGTGACGTGGTGGCAGCGGCGCCAAACGGCCTCACAGGAAACCGCGTTGTATTTCCCAAGGTTTCCGTCGGCGCGACCATCAATGTGCTGCTGGCGGCGGCGCTGGCGCGGGGCGAAACCGTCATTGAGAACGCCGCCCGCGAGCCGGAAGTCGGCGATGTCGCCACCTGCCTCGTGAAAATGGGTGCAAAAATCGAGGGAATCGGCTCGTCCACCCTGCATATAGAGGGCCGCCACCAGCTGGAAGGCGCCGTCCATTCGGTCCTGCCCGACCGCATTGAGACCGGCACCTATGCCATGGCAGTGGCGGCCACCGGGGGCGATGTCGTGCTTGAGGGGGCGCGTCTTGATTTGCTGCAGGCGGCCTTTGACGCGCTTGGCGAAGCCGGTGCCGAAATCAGCGAAACGGAGACCGGCGTGCGCGTCCGGCGCAATGGTTCGGGCGTTGCCCCGGTCAGCATCGAGACGCAGCCATTCCCAGGCTTTCCAACGGACCTGCAGGCGCAGTTCATGGGTCTGATGAGCAAGGCCGACGGCACCAGCGTTATCCGCGAAACGATCTTTGAAAACCGCTTCATGCATGTGCAAGAGCTGGTCCGTCTTGGCGCCGACATCAAACTGCATGGCGATGCCGCGACCATCAAGGGCGTTGCTGAGCTGCATGGCGCGCAGGTTATGGCGACCGACCTGCGCGCCTCGGTGTCGCTGGTCATCGCCGGCCTCACGGCCGAAGGCGAGACCACCGTCAACCGCGTCTATCATCTCGACCGCGGCTTTGAGCGGCTGGAGGAAAAGCTGTCGCGCTGCGGCGCTGAGATCGAGCGCGTCTCGGACTGACACGAAGGCAATGGTTCAAGGGACAGCGTGGCATTTGTCGGCGCGGCATTAACGCCAATGGCGCACTTGCCGTTGGCCTAAGCCCCGATCTTGTCCAGAACTGACCAGAACTGGCCATTGCCTAAGCCGACATGGGACGCTATCACTGCTGTTCAACAAGATTTGACCAAATTGGCGAGCCGCTATTCATGCGCTGCCGCTCTTTTTCAGCCTCCCGCTTAACCCAGTGAAAATGCCGACCGATGGACAGTTTAAAACTCATCGCATTTGACGGCGAAGATCTCGCTGTCATTTCGGCAAATCTGCAAGATGCCGTGCTCAATGTGGGAGACATCGCCTATCTGCCGCAGGAAAATCGCCTGGTGGCGCTGGCCAATCGCTTCGACTGGATGAGCGCGGAGCAGCAAAAGGACGGCACCAAATCCACCGCCCCTTCTACGGCGCAATCGGCAACAAGCTCATCACTGCAGCGGCGGCGCTGTGCGATCCGTTTTGAGCGCGTTCTGTCGGCGCAGGTTGCCGGTATCAGTCTCAATGCCAAGCGCGAGGTGTTATCATTGCTGGCCATAGAGTTTAAGCAAACCGAAGCCCCCGCCGGTCTCATCACACTGTATTTTTCCGGCGGCGGCGCCATCAGGCTGGCGGTCGAATGTGTCGAAGTTGAATTGCGCGACCTTGGCGCGGCATGGAGCGTTAAATCCATTCCATCGCATCCGGAAAGCTGAAAGATAACTGTCTGTTCACCAGCACGGGCGCCCGTTCAACGATTCACTGGCGCGCCGCCTGCTGCCAAATCAGGAGACTGCGGTTCTGCCGCATTGCACGCCATGCCACGCCACCTTGCCACCCGGGACGCCGGATTCGAAAAGGCCTTCGACAATTTCCTCGGCCTGAAGCGCGAAGTTTCTGCCGATGTCGATGCTGTCGTGCGGGACATTATTGCCGATCTGCGTGAACGCGGCGATGGCGCTCTGATAGAGCTCAGCCTGAAATTCGATCAGATCGACCTGGGTAAAGCCGGCATCCGCATCACCAGCGATGAAATTGCGGCGGCGGTGGCGAATTGCGATGCCGACACGCTAACAGCCCTGCAATTTGCACGCGAGCGGATTGTCAGCCATCACCAGCGGCAACTGCCCAAAGACGACTACTATGGCGACGACAAGGGTGCCGAATTGGGCACGCGCTGGACGCCGGTCGATTCGGTCGGGCTTTATGTCCCCGGCGGCACCGCCTCCTATCCAAGTTCGGTGCTGATGAATGCCCTGCCGGCCAAGGTCGCCAAGGTGCCACGCATCGCCATGGTCGTGCCGGCGCCGCGCGGCCAACTCAATCCGCTGGTGCTGGCGGCGGCACATCTTGCCGGCGTTGAGGAAATCTATCGGATCGGCGGTGCGCAGGCGGTGGCGGCGCTGGCTTATGGCACGCAGACAATAGCCCCGGTCGTCAAGATCGTCGGCCCCGGCAATGCCTATGTGGCGGCGGCCAAGCGGCAGGTCTACGGCAAGGTCGGCATTGATTCCATTGCCGGCCCCTCTGAAGTGCTGGTCATTGCCGACAAGGACAATGACCCGGCATGGATTGCCGCCGACCTGCTGGCACAGGCCGAACATGACGCCAACGCGCAGTCAATCCTGATGAGCGATGACGCTGATTTCGCCGCCGCCGTCGAACAGGCCGTCAAAGCCCAATTGTCGGACCTGCCACGCGGCAATATTGCCGGGACAAGCTGGAATGAATTTGGCGCGGTGATTGCGCTCAATGATCTCAATGAGGCGCCGGCACTGGCCAACCGCATCGCGCCTGAGCATCTCGAAATCGCCACCGCAGCGCCCGAACAACTGGCCGCCGAAATCCGCAATGCCGGTGCCATCTTCCTTGGCAAATACACACCCGAAGTCATTGGCGATTATGTAGCCGGCTCCAATCACGTTCTGCCGACCGCGCGCAGTGCCAGATTTTCATCGGGGCTTGGCGTGCTGGACTTCATGAAACGCAGCTCTATCCTGAAACTCACCCGCCAATCGCTGGCGGGCCTGCAAGACGCCGCCATGACCCTGGCGCGCGCCGAAGGATTGGAAGCGCACAGGCGCTCGCTAGCGATCAGGCTCGGCCATGACACATAAAGATGACGGCAACGCCGGACAAAAGACAAATGGCACTGGTGGCAGCGGCGGTGGTGGCAGCAGTGGCAGGGGCGGTGAAAGCGGCCAAAGCGGCACCATTGCGGCACGGCTGATCGAAGTCACGCTGGACGAAAAATCCGTCGCCAACGTCAATCCCAATGCCCGCCATGAGCGCGAAGTGGCGATTTTCGACCTCATCGACGACAATTTCTTTGCCCTTGAGCCACGCGATGGGACGCCGCGCGAGGGACCCTACAGGCTGCACCTGGCCATTGCCGAAGATCGCCTGGTCTTCGATGTAACCTGTGCCGGCAACGACCTCGTCTATACCTATATGCTGTCGCTGTCGCCGCTACGGCGGATCATAAAAGACTATTTTCTGGTCTGCGACAGCTACTATCAGGCGATCCGCACGGCGGCGCCCTCGCGCATTGAGGCCATCGACATGGGCCGGCGCGGGCTGCATGATGACGGCTCGAAACTGCTCACCGAGCGGCTCAAAGGCAAGATCACTGTCGATTTCGATACAGCGCGGCGTCTGTTCACGCTGATCTGCGCGCTGCACTGGAAGGGTTAGCCCCCATGGCCGGCGGCAAGGGCGAAGAACGCGGCGGCGGTGGCAGCGGTGGTGATGGCGGCAGCGGCGCTAGCGATAAGGCCGCCGGTGATGCGTCGCCAGCCAGCCAGGGTGCCGCAATTTCCCCAGCGCTGCAGCCTGAGCCGCGGCCAGCGCCACAACCAGTATCGCAAACGCTGGCGCAGCCTGGCGCGGTGCTCTTCGCCTGCACCCTGAACGCGGTTCGCTCGGTCATGGCGGCGGCCATGCTGCGCCACCTCAAGGGCCGCCAGATCTATGTCGAATCGGCCGGTGTCAGAGCCGGCGATCCCGACCCCTTTGTTGCCGTCGTCATGGACGAAATCGGCATCGACACCTCCCGTCACAAGCCGCAGACCATCGAAGACTTGCATGATACCTCCTTCGATCTCGTCGTCTCATTGTCTCCCGAAGCCCATCATCAGGCTTTGGAGCTGACACGCACCATGGCCGTCGATGTCGAATATTGGCCAACCTATGATGCCAGCATGGCCATAGAGGCGGCGGGCAGCCGCGAGCAGATCCTTGATGCCTACCGCCAGGTTCGCGATCAGCTACTCGACACCATAGCCAAGCGCTTTGCCCCCGATGGCAGCCCGGCCGTTTGACCTCCAGGCGCCACCCAAGCCCGGCGCCCGGACGGCATCTGCCAGCAATCCAGCACAGCCCCCGGGCTCCCGCAGGCAGTTTTAGCAATGATGTCAAAGCCGTAACCGCGCTGCTATTGTGCTTTTTCCCGCCGGAGCGCAAGAAATGCTCCTGCAAAGCCTTGCCACATCGCATCGCGATGCACTGCAACAGGGTGCCCTTATCGACTATTTCGGACGACATGAAACCATGACAAAAAACGCCAAGCAGCTGGCTGCGGCCCGCGATCTCATCGAGCATATCGGCGAGCAGCTGGACATCGACGTCGCGGTCAGACTGTG
>Ga0114931_10011402_pt1 | contig 10505 bp, 7 predicted proteins | sample 2SBtaG_FD_89579 | JGI IMG/M metagenome (GOLD analysis project Ga0114931, IMG submission 89579) | Deep subsurface microbial communities from Kolumbo volcano to uncover new lineages of life (NeLLi) - 2SBTROV14_V59a metaG | ecosystem: Environmental > Aquatic > Marine > Volcanic | place: Kolumbo... | reverse complement strand
TCCATGGTCGCCATGGCCAACCCGGCGCCGTTGACCATGCAGCCGATGTCACCGTCGAGGCGGACATAATTGAGGTCGTGTTTCGAGGCCTCGAGCTCGCGCGGGTCCTCCTCGTCCTCGTCGCGCAGATCGGCGATCTCCTTGTGGCGATAGAGCGCGTTGTCGTCGAAGTTCATCTTGGCGTCGAGCGCGATCAGCGCGCCGGCGCCGGTGACCACCAGCGGATTGATCTCCAAAAGGCTGGCGTCGGTGGCCATGAAGCCTTCGTAAACGCCGCGCAGGAAGGCCACCGCGCGGCTCACCTGCTTGCCCTCGAGGCCGAGCCCAAAGGCGATCTTGCGGCCGTGAAAGGGCTGCATGCCGGTGGCCGGGTCGATCGCCACCTTGAGAATCTTTTCCGGGGTCTTGGCCGCCACCTCCTCGATCTCGACCCCGCCCTCGGTCGAGGCCATGAAGGTGACGCGGCCGGTGGCCCGGTCGATCAGGGCGCCGAGATAGAGTTCGCGGGCGATGTCGCAACCCTGCTCGACGTAAACCCGCTTGACCACCCGCCCTTCCGGACCGGTCTGGTGCGTGACCAGGGTCATGCCGATCATGGCGCCGGCGATCTCGGCAACCTCTGGAAGCGAGCGGGCCAGCTTGACCCCGCCGCCCTTGCCGCGCCCGCCGGCGTGGATCTGCGCCTTGACCACCCAAAGCGCGCCGCCGAGGTCGCCGGCGACGCGCTCGGCTTCCTCGGCCGTATAGGCGACCCCACCCTTGAGGATGGCGACGCCGTGCTCGGCGAGCACTCCCTTCGCCTGGTATTCGTGAATGTTCATTGGATGTAGATCAAAGTTTGCCGATAGGCCACGTCGAGAATTCGCGTGCTGCGAGTAAGTCTTAGTTCACTCCCGGGTGCGGCGCAACCCGTTAGAGCTTGATCGCCTCGACCAGCGAGCGGACGGCGGCGACCGAGCGCTCGAACATCGCCCGTTCGTCATCCATAAGAGCGATCTCGACCACCCGCTCGACGCCGCCGGCGCCGATCACCACCGGCACGCCGACATAGAGGTCCTTGACCCCGTATTCGCCGTTGAGATAGGCGGCGCAGGGCAGCACCCGCTTCTTGTCGCGCAGGTAGGCGGTGGCCATGTCGATCGCCGAGGAGGCCGGGGCGTAGAAGGCCGAGCCGGTCTTGAGCAGGCCGATGATCTCGGCGCCGCCCTTGCGGGTGCGGTCGATAATCGCGTCGATCCGCTCCTGGGTCGACCAGCCCATGGAAACGAGGTCGGGAACCGGGATGCCGGCGACCGCCGAATAGCGCTCCAGCGGGACCATGCTGTCGCCGTGACCGCCGAGCACGAAGGCGGTCACGTCATCGACCGAGACCCCGAACTCCTCGGCCAGGAAATGCCGGAATCGCGCCGAATCGAGCACGCCCGCCATGCCGACCACGCGATTATGCGGCAGGCCGGTGATCTCGCGCAGCGCCCAGACCATGGCGTCGAGCGGGTTGGTGATGCAGATCACGAAGGCATCGGGGCAATGGCTTTTGATGCCGCCGCCGACCGCGCGCATGACGCTCAGGTTCACCGCCAGCAGATCGTCGCGTCTCATGCCCGGCTTGCGCGGCACCCCGGCGGTGACGATGACCACGTCGGCGCCGGCGAGGGCGGCGTAATCATTGGTGCCCCGGATGGTGGCGTCGAAGCCTTCGATCGGTCCGGCCTGCGACAGATCGAGCGCCTTGCCCTGGGGCAGGCCCTCGACGATGTCGAAAATCACCACGTCGCCGAGTTCCTTGAGCGCGGCGAGATGGGCCAGCGTGCCGCCGATATTGCCGCCGCCGATCAAGCCGATCTTGTTACGTGCCATGCCGTGGATATCCTCCGAGAAACGGGTCGGCGACCAGGGCCGACACCGCGACGATCACGGGCCGTTAACTACTCCGATTAACGGTATCCGGCAAGGGCTCGGCGACCAGGCGGTCGCCGGGGAAGAGAACCGTCGCCGTGGTCCCCTGGCCGAGCGTACTGGCGATCGTCAACCGGCCGCCGTGAAGCTCGGCCAGGGCCCGGCTCAGGGGCAGCCCCAGGCCGGTTCCCTCGTAGCGTCGGCTCATGCTGCTGTCGGCCTGGACGAAGGGCTCCATGATCTTGGGGATCTGGTCGGCGGCGATACCGATGCCGCTGTCGGCGACCTCGATCGCGACCGCGCCCGCCGTCGTCACCGCTACCCGTACGGTCACCCGACCTTCGGCGGGCGTGAATTTGACCGCGTTGGACACCAGATTGAGGACGATTTGTCGCAGCCGCCGCCGGTCGGCGCGGAGCCGGGGCATGTCGCGCGCGACCTCGCCGCTCAGATCGACCCGTCCCTCGCCGGCCTGGGGCATGAACATTTCGATCACCGATGCGATCAGGCGGCCGACGTCGATATCCTCTTCCTCGAGCTCGACCCGCCCCGCCTCGATCTTGGCGATGTCGAGAATATCGTTGATGAGATCGAGAAGATGGTGGCCGGCGCCGAGAATGTCGTGGGCGTAACCGCCGTAGCGGGCGTTGCCGACCGGGCCGAAGGCTTCGGTGGCGATGAGTTCGGAAAAGCCGATGATGGCGTTCAAGGGCGTCCGTAGTTCGTGGCTCATGTTGGCCAGGAACTGGGACTTGGCGCGGTTGGCGGTCTCGGCGTCGATGCGCGCCGCCTCGGCCGCCATCCGCGACCGGTCGCGCTCGGCCGCCAGCGCCGCCAGGCGATCGCGGGTCGATATCAGTTCTTTTTCCCGGCGCCTGAACTCGGTGATGTCCTGCACGGCGCCGATCAGCGACGCCTTGCCGCTGGTCTCGTCGATGATCACCTGGCCATGCTCGGCCACGGTACGCACGGCGCCGTCGGGCCGGACGATCTGGTATTCGATCTGGTAGAAGGGTCGCTCGTTCCAGGGCTTGGCGTAGATCTCGCGGATCCGATCGCTGTCCTCGGGAGCGATTCTATTCAAGAAGTCTTCGTCCGAAATATCGCCTTCCGCCGGCGCGATACCGAAAATGCGGGCGGTTTCGTCGGAGCCGACCGATTCGTTGACGCCCTCGGCATTTTGAATCCAATAGCCGAGCTTGGCCATCTTCTGCGCCTGGAGGAGGAGCGCCTCGCGCCGGCGCAACGCTTGTTGGGCGGCCCAATGCTCGGTGACATCGACGATGGTGAGAATGACATGCGACCAGTCATGGGCGAAGCCTTCGGGGATATGGAAGGTTTCGCGGACACGGATTTCACGATCGTCTAGGGTGCGGTCGGTGGTCTCGCGGCTCGAGAGCGCCGCGCCGGCGGCGAAGTCGAGCGTCGCCTGGCGCAATCCGTCCCACGACAGCCCTTCCTTCAGGGTCTCAAGGCCGTGGCGAAGCTGTTCCTTGCTCTCGGCGCCGTAAAGCTCGACCGAGGCCCGGTTGAAATCGTGAAAATCGATCAGCGCGGCCAGGCCGGCGACGACCTCGGGATGGGCGTCGAAATGGGCCGCGAGATCGTCGATCCCGGCGGCGCGCCAATCGTCGACCCGCCGCTTGATGCGCGACCAGTCCTCTTCCCAGATCGAGACAGGCGCGTTGTCGAACAGATCGCGATAGCGGAGGCCACGAAGCGCCTCGGCGCCGGAAGCCGCGGGTCGGGGCGCGACGCCCGACCGCGCCGCCGGATTGGTCGATTGTTTCGCGTGCCGGGCCATGGTCGCCGTCATGGTGCGCGACCGAACGTCACCAATTGGTTACGATCACCCAATTGTTGAGGCGGGACGGGAAGCTCCCGCCCTCCCAGCGCCCGCGAAAACGATCGATCAGGCGGCGCGGACCTCGCTCATGAAGTGCTCGACCTCGGTCCTGAGGGTTTCCGACTGCCGCGACAGCTCGTCGACCGCGGACAGCACCTGACACGGGCGGCCTCGTCGGTCTCGGCGACGGCGCCGGTGACCCGCTCGACGGTGCCCGAGATCTCCTGGGTCGCCGTCTGGTTGGCCAGGCCGGCGACTTGGCGATTGGTTGCCGAGGACTGCGCCGCCGCCTCGCTTCCACGTCTCGCGGCGACCACGCGAATGCCGATCCGCAGCCGGTCACGCGGTTGTATGCGAGATTGCGATGTTCGCCGTTAAGAAAGCGTTACGGCGACCCTTGATCGGCCGCCGTGGGGCTGATCAATCGGGCGCGATGGCGCCCGTGCGCTGGGTGATCAGGCCATAATGCTCGATCCGGCGATGGGCGGCGAAATTGAAGATCGTCTCCTTGCCGAAGGTGCAAGCATCGAGATCGCAATCGGCGACCACCAGCTCGTCGCCAAGCGTGCGGCAGAGGGCGACGATCTCGCCCGTGGGGGCGATGATGCAGCTTCCGCCCATCAGTTCGTGGCCGTCCTCGTCGCCGGCCTTGGCGACGCCGACCACCCAGGTCGAATTCTGATAGGCGCCCGACCGCATGACCACGTGATTGTGGAACATGCGCAGATGCGGCGCCTCGTCGGACTGGGAATTGACCGTCGGCGTGTTGTAGCCGAGCATCACCAATTCGACCCCTTGCAGGCCCATGACCCGATAGACCTCGGGCCAGCGGCGATCGTTGCAGATGCACATGCCGACCACGCCGCCGAAGGCGCGCCACACCGGAAAGCCGAGATCGCCGACCTCGAAATAGCGTTTTTCAAGGTGCTGGAACTTGCGCTCGGGGTCGAACTCGACGTGGCCGGGGAGATGGACCTTGCGGTACTTGGCGACGATCGCGCCCGCCTTGTCGACCAGGATCGCGGTGTTGAAACGATGGGTCTCACCGCCTTCGCGCACCAGTTCGGCATAGCCGAGGTGAAAACCGAGGCCGAGCGATCGGGCGGCGACGAACAGGGGCTCGGTCTCGGGCGAGGGCATCGCCGGTTCGAACCAGCGATCGACCTCGGCCTGGTCGGTCATGTACCAGCGTGGAAAAAAGGTCGTCAGGGCGAGCTCGGGAAAGACGATCAGGTCGCAGCCCTTGGCATGGGCCGCATGCATCAGCGCCAGCATCCGCGCGACCACCTGGCCGCGGCTTTCGGCCTTCTGGATCGGTCCCAGTTGAGCCGCCCCGATGGTAACGATTCTGGCCATTTTCGCCCTCCCCGACGATGTCGACCGACGGCGCCAACGATGCCATTTTCACCGCCCCCTGGCAACCACGGCGAGGGACCCCGCACGCCCCCGCCGTGCTTGGGCATTGGGGGCATCGAGGGGCATCGTGGCAGAATGATCGAAGTGGTGAAGACGTGATCGCGATCCGCAACCGGGGCATGGTATTTATACCCGGATTCTATTCCCCCGCTACCTCGCCTTGCCGGGAATCGGCCTTGGCCTTATCCTAGATCAAGGCGCGACCGAGAGTGCCGCCCTAGGGTCGCGCGATATCGCCTTGAAGCACGAACCTTGAAGCACGAAGTCCGCGACACGGCCAATCTCGTTGAAACAGGGAATTTCGGGCGCATGATCGATCCCTTCGGCCGCCGGGTCAGCTATCTCCGCGTTTCGGTCACCGACCGCTGCGATTTCCGCTGCGTCTATTGCATGTCCGAGGACATGACCTTCCTGCCCAAGGTCGATCTCCTGACCTTGGAGGAGCTCGACCGGTTGTGCGGCGCCTTCATCGGCCTCGGCGTGCGCAAGCTGCGCCTCACCGGCGGCGAACCGCTGGTGCGGCGCAACGTGATGTGGCTGATCCGTCGCCTGGGCCGGCATCTCGACGGCGGCGGGCTCGACGAATTGACCCTGACCACCAACGGCAGCCAACTCTCGCGCTTCGCGGACGAGCTTTACGACTGCGGGGTGCGACGGATCAACGTCTCGCTAGACACCCTCGATCCCGACCGCTTCCGCGCCATCACCCGCTGGGGCAAGTTCGACAAGGTGATGGGTGGCTTGGCGGCGGCCAAGGCGGCCGGGCTCGCGGTCAAGATCAACGCCGTCGCCCTCAAGGGCGTCAACGAGGACGAGGTCGACCGCCTGATCTCCTGGTGCGGCGACGAGGGCTTCGACCTGACCTTCATCGAGACCATGCCGATGGGCGACATCGACGGCGACCGCACCGATCAGTATCTGCCGCTGTCGCTGCTGCGCGCCCGCTTGGCCGAGCGCTGGACCCTCGACGAGACCGACTACACGAGCGGCGGCCCGGCGCGCTATGCGCGGGTCCGCGAGACCGATGGCCGGCTCGGCTTCATCACGCCGATGAGCCATAATTTCTGCGAATCCTGCAATCGGGTGCGCCTCACCTGCACCGGCACGCTTTATATGTGCCTGGGCCAGGACGACGCCGCCGACCTGCGCGCCCCCTTGCGCGCGAGCGAGAGCGACGAGCCGCTGATCGCCGCCATCCACGAGGCCATATCCCGCAAGCCCAAGGGCCACGACTTTATCATCGATCGCGATCACGACCGCCCCGCCGTCGCCCGCCACATGAGCGTCACCGGCGGCTGAGCGCGGCCGGCCGCTAAAACCGGATAGGCCATCCAGATAGGCCATGAAGCGGGGCGGGTCCCACAAGACCCGCCCCGTTCTCTTGTCGCCCTGGGCGACGGTGGGGTTGCGTCAGGCGGCCGCCTTGCGCCGCCGCGCGAGGCCGAGCCCGACCAACCCGACGCCGAACAACGCCAAGGTCGCCGGAACCGGCATGACCACCGCTTCGAGCGCGTTGATGTTCTCGCTCGCGGTGCCGAAGGTTCCCATCACGTCGAAGGCGGTATCCCAGATGTGGCCGCCATGGGAGAGATAGCTCGCGGAGAGCCCGGCCCCGACAACGCCGTTCCAGACGAAGATCTCGCCGCCGTCGAGCGCGAAGCCCGGCCCCGTGAGCGGCGCCAGGCTGAACATGATCTTGGCGTCGGGGAACTTGCTTGAACACGGCGGGCTGCCCGGTCCCCCAGGCGTCCCACAGTCGTCGAAGGTCATCATCGCGTCGAGATCGATGTTGGACTCGAGTAAGGCTCCGTCGATGCCGATGACCGCGCCCACCGCCGCCGCGATGGCCGCGGACGTATAGAGCGGCGTGCTAACACCCCCCGCGAAGTCCCACACCGCGACCCGGCCGATCCCGGGGACCGACACAGGGTCGCCGATCAGTGAGTAATGATTGGCGTCGTCGGACGTGTCCGGCCCCCAGACCTCGAGGCCATCGACATCCGTGGGCAGGGTCATGTCGTCGATCTGGAGCGGCGTCGCCCACGTCCCGCCCTTGACGCCGGGCGGCGAAACCGTTCCCGGTGGCGCCGGTGGCGCCATCGACGCGTGCCTCTCGAAGTAGATCTTGGGATCCAACGAGGTCGAGAACAGCAGATGGGCGAAATCGTCAATCACCTCGCCGAACAGGAAATCGCCGCGATTGGAGAGCGCGTCGACCTGGCGATCCTCGGTGTCGCCGACGCCGGCGCGGCTGCCGCTGTAATCGAAGGTGTCGGCGGTGCCGCCCTTGCCGTCCCAGCGTATGTTCTGCTCGGGATCGGCGGCCCCACCCGTGGCGCCGCTCTTCCGATCGACGTTGTCCGAGAACTCCTTGCCCGGAATGATCGACGGCGGGGGCACGCCTTGACCCCCCGGAATGATCGCGCCTGGATCGATAAGGGGTCGTGTGGGATCGAACACCGTCGCGGTCGCCGGGGGCGCCGACCAGACGGCCGCGACCGCGACGGCCGCGATGATTGGCCAAAAAACCTTGGAGCGCATGATCGTCCTCCTTCCGGCCCTGCATGGGCCGCATATAGGCGACGCGCGCTCCCCCCGAAGCTCAACCGACTGTAAAACCTATCGTCCCAATAAACCCTACCACCATTGCTATAGACACAGGGGTCGCGCAGGCCGCGACTTCATCTAATGGTTAACAAGCAACAACCGTGCCAAGATCGATAAAATGCGTAAGGACAAAGGGTTACAAAAATGGTGATGACCATTCCGTCGCCTCTGAACCAACATTGTAAAGGATTCTTTACAACGCTGAGGTTTCCTTTCCCCGTGACGATGCGGAATCAGTATTTTACTTCATGGGATTAGGCGGTTTTCCTGGATAAGACCGATGGGCGCGCCGCGTGACGACCGCGCTGGCGACCCGCGATAAATCGCCGCGCGCCCGCGCGCAAGCCGAGCCGAACCAACGCGTTAAGGATAATTCCCCGACCGATGGCGGTGTTAAATCCACCGACACCAACGAGCGGAATAAGCCGTCCCGCCCAGCGATATCGGCTTATTCGATGATGATCTGATGGGAAAAGTGGTCGCCGTCGCTGATGGTGATCTGCTTGAAGCCGAGCAGCTTGGCGAGATCGAAGAATGTGAAGAAATCGGCCACCCCGAGCTCGTTGAGATAGCGGGTCGTCCGGACCACCGATGTCAGCATGGCGAGGACGGCGCGGGCGCGGTAGATCGTGTCGAGGTAGCCGTCGCCAAGGCCGATGATGATCATCTTCTCGGCCTCGTCGCCCTTGGCGAAGATCACGAATCGCGGCGGATAGGAGCGTTCCAGCATTTTCTTCGTAACGCCGACGATGAAGCCGAGGCGGACATCGCGGTTGGCATCGGCGAGGGTGATCGCGCGCGCGGTATAGACCTCGCGACTGTCGACCGGCGGATAGTAATAACCGGCATGGCGATCTCTGTTGGCCAGCGCCGGAGACGCCAGGCCAAGCAGCAGGCCGGCGACGGCGGCGGCATGGGCCATTGTTCGGGCGATCGTTCGCGGCGGTGCGTGGGCGGGCATCCCGGTCTCCGGGCAAGGGCAAGGGCGGGGCCGAGGGAGTCTGCGCCGCCGGGCACGGTTTGTCACCTTCGCTCCTTCGTTGTGTAGGTAGCATGTGATTTGTCCGGTATTATGGAGCGCGAGAAGTGTCCGGTTCTGGAATGTCTCCAATGTCGATGATGATTGGCGGCGAGGATGAGGCGGGCACGGGTATGCGAGGAGGTTGGGATCATGCGGTTCGTGAGCCGGATCGTCACGAGTGGGGCGATCCGAGCCAGATCGAGGCGGCGGAGATGCTGGGCGTGAGCGAGCGCAGGTTCCGGCGCTGGTGCGCCCGCTACCGGGAAGAGAGGGGGAGGACGGATTGTTGGATCGTCGGGTGGGCCGGCCGTCGGGCGCCGGGCGATGAATACGCGACCCCGCGAGCGCCCCAGCGGCGCCCGGAACCCAAAACGAACCCAATACCCGCGAACGCCGCCCCTACGACCGGGGCGCGCGTAAACGCGTAAATGGGTACCGTCCCCTTTTCCTCTACGACCGGGGCGCGCGTAAACGCGTAAATGGGTACCGTCCCCTTTTCCCCTTCTTTTCCCCTTTAAATGGGTACCGTCCCCTTTTCCCCTTTTCCTGTCCCCTCGCCGAAGCGGTCGAGGTCGACGACGCGGAAATCCGCGTCTCCGGGGCCAAGGCCGCGCTCGCGAAGGCGCTTGAGAACCCCGATCGGCTCGAAGCCGGCACGGTGCCCAGTTTGGTACAGGGCTGGTGTCCCCTACGGGAATTGAACCCGTGTCTCCACCTTGAAAGAGTGGTGTCCTAACCTCTAGACGAAGGGGACGCGGCCCCGACACTTAGAGGCCTCGGCGGGTGAAATCAAGAGGGATCGGACGCGGCCGGGGCGGCGTCGTCGATCACCAGTTGCACCCGTTCGCGGCCGCGCCAGCGATCGAGGCGGAGGTGGCCGGCGAGGTGCAGCGTCCGCCCGGCGGCGTTGAGCAGGCCGGGGCCGAGCGGGCCGTCGGTGGCGCGAAAGGCGATCGCGCCGAGCCGCGCGCCGCCGCCATCGGTCAGGAGGCAGCGCACATGGCGGTCGCCGACCACCTCGGCGCCGACCACGCGGGCGCCGGCGAGGGCGAAGCGAGGCTCGGCGTTGCCGATGCCGAACGGTCCGATGCCGGCGAGCCGGGCGACCAGGTCGGGCTGGGCGGCGCCGACCGCGATCGCGCCGTCGATGCCTAGGCCCGCCGGCGGTCGCGCCGCCAGCGCCGGGGCCAGCCGCTGGCCGAGAAAGGCGGCCAGGGCATCGAGTTTTTCGCTGGCGACCGTCAGGCCGGCCGCCGCCGGATGGCCGCCGCCGTTGATCAACAGGCCGGCCTGGCGAGCGGCGATCACCGCCGCGCCAACGTCGACGCCCGGAACCGAACGCGCCGAGCCCTTGGCGACGGCGCCGTCGCGGGCGAGCACGAAGGCCGGGCGGCGGTAGCGTTCGACCAGGCGGCTGGCGACGATGCCGACCACGCCGGCGTGCCAGCCCTCGCCGGCGACGAAGACGATCGGCTCGGACGGGCTCTCGCCGACCGCCGCCAGCGCCGCCGCCTCGACCGTCTTCTCGATCGCTTGGCGCTCGCGGTTGAGGGCGTCGAGCCGGTGGGCCAGGGTCTGGGCCTCCTGGTCATCGTCGGTGGTTAGCAGGCGGGCGCCGAGATCGGCGGCGCCGACCCGGCCGCCGGCGTTGATCCGGGGGCCGAGCAGGAACCCGGCGTGATAGGCGCCCGGGCGGTCGTCGATGCGGGCGACGTCGGC
>Ga0114931_10011401_pt1 | contig 10505 bp, 9 predicted proteins | sample 2SBtaG_FD_89579 | JGI IMG/M metagenome (GOLD analysis project Ga0114931, IMG submission 89579) | Deep subsurface microbial communities from Kolumbo volcano to uncover new lineages of life (NeLLi) - 2SBTROV14_V59a metaG | ecosystem: Environmental > Aquatic > Marine > Volcanic | place: Kolumbo... | reverse complement strand
GGGGCCCAAGGGCCAGACCTTGTCCGAGCTTCTCGGGGTGCCCGAGATCGGGGTCATCGCCGCCCTGGCGGCTGGTGCGGTCGGCATCTTCGTGTTCGGCGGTCTTCTCGAGCGCCGCTTCGGCGGCCCGATCGAGCCTTCGGGGGCGTAGGCCGACGCGGCCCCCCGATGGGGGCGATATCGGGCCGGCGCGCGCCGCCGCATGACATCACGAGCCGCCCGAGCGCCCGAGATGGGCCGCCTCGCCGGTTGCGAGCGCCAAAAATAATTTGAATTGCGATAGGGGGTTGCCGATACTGATTCGACAAGCGACCATCGGAGCGCTTCCCGATCACTGTCAAGGGAGATCCATTCATGAAACGGCTTTTCGGCCTGTTCGCCATCGTTGCTCTGGCGGCTGGAACCTTTGGGGCCTCGGCCGCGCAAGCGGGGAAGGTGCTCGATCGCGTACTGGCCAACAAGACCCTGGTCGTCGCAACGGACGCGAATTACCCACCTCAGTCCTTTCTTGACAAGAACAACAAGCTCGATGGCTTCGACGTCGATGTCGCCAAGGAGGTCGCCAAGCGCCTCGGCGTGAAGACCAGGTTCGTGACGCCCGACTGGGAGATCATCGTCGCCGGCAACTGGGGAAAGCGCTGGGACATCTCGATCGGCTCGATGACGCCGACCAAGCAGCGGGCCCGGGTGCTCGATTTCCCCGGCATCTACTACTTTACGCCGGCGGTGTTCGCCGTGCACAAGGACAACACCTCGATCAAGTCTGTCGCCGACCTCAACGGCAAGGTGATCGGGGTGTGCGGCGGCTGCACCTATGAGTGGTATCTCAAGAAGAACCTGGTCATCGACGCCGAAGGGGCGCCGCCGTTCAAGTATCAGGTCACCGCAGGCAAGATTCGTTCGTACCCGGACGATTCGGCGCCGTTCCAGGACCTTCGCCTGGGCGACGGGGTGCGTCTCGATGCGGTGTTGTCGGCGATGCCCAACATTCAAGCGGCGATCAAGAACGGCTACCCGATGCGGATCATCAACCCGCCGGTGTTCTATGAGCCACTCTCGGTCGCGATCGACAAGGGCGATCCCGAGTTCGGCGCGAGGCTTGGCGCCATCATCAAGGCGATGCACGCCGACGGCACGCTGACCAAGCTGTCGATGAAGTGGTACGGCGTCGACCTGACGACTGCGAAACCGGCCTCGTCGTGAGGCGGTGACCCCGGCTTGACGGGGCGGTGGTCGTGACGACGAGCACCGCCGACGCCGTTATAGTGGAACGGTCTTGGCTCCGGTTCTGGATTCCAAGACTGTTCCTGTTTGCGCTCGTGGTCGGCCTCTCGGCCTGGATCGACCTCACCGACACGATGCTCGGCCGGGCGCTCGCGCCGGTGCTCGCCGTCCTCGCGAGGCCAGGGCTGGCGCGCTTCGACATCGCCGTCGTCGTCGGCGTCCTCGTCATCGCCAATGTCGAGCTCGTGCGGCTCATTCCCTTCCGCTACCAGATTGGCGTAGTGTGGGCCGAGCTTCTGGTTCTGTTTCTCGCATTCTTCTATTCGTTCAATCTCAGCTTTCCATTCATCTTCGAGCGCATCGGTTTCCTTATCACACAGGGTGCGGTGACGACGATCTACATCTCGATGATTTCGATTATCGTGGCCTCCGCTCTCGCCATGCTCGCCGCGCTCGCCCGGCTGTCGGCGAACGGCCCGGCCTATGCGGTGGCGACCTTCTACATTTCGTTTTTCCGCGGCACCCCGCTTCTGCTCCAGGTCTACATGATCTATCTGGGCCTGCCCCAGCTCGGCCTGTTCCTCGATGCCGTGCCGTCGGGCATCATCGCGCTCAGCCTGTGCTATGGCGCCTACATGGCCGAGATCTTCCGCGCCGGCATCCAAGGCGTCCACAAGGGTCAGCGCGAGGCCGCCGTGGCGCTCGGCCTGAAGGGCTCTCTGGTGATGCGCAAGATCATTCTGCCGCAGGCGATGCGGCTGGTCATTCCGCCGATCGGCAATCAGTTCATCTCCATGCTCAAGGACAGCTCGCTGGTCTCGGTCATGGGGGTGTGGGAGCTGATGTACCTCGCCCGCACCGAGGGTCGCGCCGAATTCCGCATCATGGAGATGCTGATCACCGCGGCGATCATCTACTGGATCATCTCGTTCGCCTTCGAGCTGGTCCAGGCCCAGATCGAGCGCCACTTGGGCAAGGGCGTCAAACCCTGACCGCGTGGAGAGGCGGTGCTGGCGCGACCCAGGCCGTGACCCGGGGAAGGCCGGGTCAGTACGCGCACTCCGCGAACACCGGGTCGACCGAGCCGCCCCAGCGGGTCTCGTAGGTCTCGATCAGCGCGTCGGCGGGGGTGCGCCCGGCGGTGACGATGGCGTCGAGCGAATCGAGAAAGTGGGTCTCGTCGTCGCCGGCCTCGTTGCGCACGTTGCGCCGCGCCAGGCCGCCGCGGGCGATCGCCAGCACCTCGCGGGCAAGCGCGCGCACGGTCCGGCCCCGGAAGGGCGCCGCGAGCCCGTAGCTGGGAACCGCGACGCGCAAGGCCTCGATCTCGGCCACCGTCCAGTCGCGGATCATCTCGGCCGCCGCATCGAGGGCGACCGGGTCGTAGAGCAGGCCGACCCAGAGCGCCGGCAGGGCGCACAGCCGCCGCCAAGGGCCGCCGTCGGCGCCGCGCATCTCGATGTAGCGCTTGGCCCGGACCTCGGGGAACAGGGTGGTCAGGTGGTTCTCCCAGTCGGTGATCCGCGGATGCTCGCCCGGCAGCGCCGGCAACCGGCCGGCGAGGAAATCGCGGAACGACTGGCCCGAGGCGTCGATATAGCGCCCCTCGCGGTAGACGAAGTACATCGGCACGTCGAGGGCATAGGCCGCATAGCGCTCGTAGCCCATGCCGGGCTCGAAGACGAAGGGCAGCATCCCCGAGCGGTCGGGGTCGGTGTCGGTCCAGACGTGGCTTCGATAGCTGAGGAAGCCCGAGGGCCGGCCCTCGACGAAGGGGGAGTCGGCGAACAGCGCGGTCGCCACCGGCTGGAGCGCGAGCCCGATTCGCATCTTGCGCACGAAGTCGGCCTCGTCGCCGAAATCGAGGTTGGCCTGGACCGTGCAGGTCCGCAGCATCATGTCGAGGCCGAGGCCGCCGCGCTTGGGCATATAGGCACGCATGATGTCGTAGCGGCCCTTGGGCATGAGGGGGATGTCCTCGCGCCGCCACTTGGGCTGGAAGCCGAGGCCGAGGAAGCCGACCCCGATCTCGCTCGCCACCGCCTTGACCTGGCGGAGATGCTCGTTGACCTCGTCGCAGGTCTCGTGGAGGGTCGCGAGCGGGGCGCCCGAGAGCTCGAACTGCCCGCCGGGCTCGAGCGTGATGGCTTGGCCGGCGTGGGCGAGCGCGATCACGTTCTCGCCCTCGTAGACCGGCTCCCAGTCGAACCGCATCAGGCCCTCGAGCATGGCGCGCACGCCCGCGGGCCCGGCGTAGGGGATCGGCCGCAGGTCGTCGAGGCGAAAGCCGAACTTCTCGTGCTCGGTGCCGACCCGCCAGGCGCTCGGCGGCTTGGCGCCCTCGGCGATGTAAGCGACCAGATCGCGCTCGTCGGTGATCGGCGGCCCTGCCGTCCGCGGTGGTCCCGACATCCTGCTCCCTCCGCTGGTCCGTCCCCTTCGGGCCTAGACCTACACGCGCGCCCGCCGCCGCGGCAAGCGCCCATCGCGCAGGGCTGACTTGCACTCGAGCGGCGACGGGCGGGGCGCCACGGTTGCCCATGCGATCAATCTGGACAACAATGCCGCCTCGGCGCCGCCCGCGCCCAGGACGGGATGCGGTGCGGTCGCCGCCGATAAGCACAACGGGAGGAAACGAGATCATGACCACGGAAAGGGCGGACCGCTACCGGTCCCTGTGTCGCGGCGTTCTCGCCGCTGCCGTCGGCTTGGCGGGTCTGGGCATGGCCCACGGCGCAGCCGCCGAAGGCGCGCTCCACATCTACAACTGGTGCGATTACATCAATCCGAAGGTTCTCGACCGGTTCGCCAAAGAGTACGACGTCAAGGTGACGCTCGACACCTATGGCTCGAACGAGGAGATGCTGGCCAAGATCCAGGCGGGTGCGACCGGGTACGACATCGTCTTCCCGTCGGTCCACATGCAGGACATCATGTCGAAGCTCGGCCTCTTGTGGAAGTCGAACATCAACAAGAGCCCCGACTTCAAGAACATCGACCCCTCTTTCCTGCGCGCCAAGACCGACCCCAAGGGTGAGTGGTGCCTGCCCTACGCCTTCGGCTCGGTCGGCATCATGTACAACAAAACCAAGGTTCCGGAGATCAAGTCCTGGAAGGACTTCTTCGCGATTCCTGACAAGTATGGTGAGAAGATCATCCTGCTCGATGACATGCGAGAGGTGATCGCCGTCGGCCTGATCATGACCGGGCATTCGGTCAACAGCCGCGATCCGGCCGCGCTCAAGGAGGCGATGGCGTACCTCTTGAAGCAGAAGCCCAAGGTCTCGGCCTTCACCTATGACAGCCCGCCGCTGGTGGTCTCGGGCGACGTCGCCGCGGCGCACTGGTTCGTCGGTGCCAACATCTGGGTGAAGGACAACCCCGACGAGCTCGGTTACGTCATCCCGGAGGAGGGCGCGACCATGTACCAGGAGGACATCTGCATCCTCAAATCCGCGCCCGACAAGGAGAACGCCAAGAAGTTCCTGGAGTTCTACCTGCGGCCCGAGATTCCGGCGCTGAACATGGCGCAGCAGATGAACGGCTCGGCCAACGTGCCGGCGCGGGCGCTGGCGCCCAGCTACATCAAGGACAACCCCAACATCAACGTGCCCCCCGAGGTCATGGCCCGGCTCCAGATTTTCGAGAACCTGGGCAAGGACCTCAAGATGTACGACCGGGTGTGGACCAAGATTCGCACGGCACAATAGCCGTTTCCTCGGCCCCGGGCGGCGCCGGGATCGCCCCGGCACCGCCTGCGGCCGAGCCCGATGCTCGCGTAACGGTGACCAACGGCGCGACGCGCGAGGCGCCGGTGGTCGCGCTCAGAGGCGCGGTCAAGCGCTTTCGCACCCCCGAGGGCGCGGTCGTCACGGCGCTCGATGGCGTCGACCTCGCGGTCGGCGAGAACGAGTTCGTCACCCTGCTAGGGCCGTCGGGTTGCGGCAAGACCACGTTGTTGCGCTGCATCAGCGGCTTCGAGGACCTCGATGGCGGCGATCTCGTCATCGCCGGGCGCGCGATGGCCGGGGTGCCGGCGCACCAGCGCCCGGTCAACACGGTGTTTCAGAACTACGCCCTCTTTCCCCACATGTCGGTCGGGGCCAACGTCGGCTATGCCCTCGAGGTCGCCGGGGTGGGGCGGGCCGAGCGTCGCCGCCGGGTCGCCGAGGCCCTGGCACTGGTCAACCTCGACGGCATGGAGCGGCGCAAGCCGGCCCAGCTTTCGGGCGGCCAGCAGCAACGGGTGGCGCTGGCCCGGGCGGTCATCGGCAAACCGCGGATTCTCCTTCTCGACGAGCCGCTCTCGGCGCTCGACCGGCGCCTGCGCCAAGCCATGCAGCTCGAGCTCAAAACGCTGCAGAACGAGCTCGGCATCTCCTTCGTCTTCGTCACCCACGACCAGGAGGAGGCGCTGACCATGTCGGATCGGGTGGTGGTGATGAACGCCGGTCGAGCCCAGCAGGAAGGCCCGCCGACCGAGGTCTACCACCGTCCCGCCACCGCCTTCGTCGCCCAGTTCATCGGTGAGAGCAATCTCTTCGAGGCTCGCATCGCCGCCATCAGTGGCACCGAGGTGCGCTGTGAGACCGCCGGCGGGCTCGTTCTGGTCGGCGTCGGCGCCGGCTACGCCGTCGGCGAGCGTGTGGTCGCGATGCTGCGCCCCGAGGTCTTCGACCTCGTTCCCGAAGGTGCGGCGCCGGTTCCCGACAGCCATCTCATCGCCGCGCGCCTCGAGCACGAGGTCTTTCACGGCGCCGATTACCAGCTCATCGCGCGCACTGAGACGGGCGGCCACCCCTTGCGCGCGGTCGTCCGCGACGCCCGCCGCGAGGCCCTGGCCGGGATCGCCCGCGGCGCCCGTGTTCGCGTCGCCTACCGCGCCCGGCGGCTTCACCTGATCGCGGGGTCCGAGGGGTGATCGGCGCGGTGCAACGCCGCCGCCGGCTGGTTCTGGTGGCGCTGCTGGCCCCGGTGACCGCCTTCCTCGGGGTCTTCTTCCTCGGCCCGCTGATCATCATGGCGATCTTCAGCCTGCTCGAGCCGGGACTCTACGGCGGCGTCGAGTGGACCTTCTATCACTGGAACTTCGGGCGCATCCTGGGCTGGGCCGACGGCGTGATCGAGGAGTTCGATCCCGTCTATCTCATGATCTTCCTGCGCTCGCTCAAGCTCGCCCTGGTCACGGTCGCGCTCACCCTCGTCATCTGCTATCCGGTCGCCTTCTGGATCAGCCGGCTTTCCGGGCGCTGGAAGACGTTCTCGCTGTTCCTGATCACGCTCCCGTTCTTCGCCAGCCTGATCGTTCGGCTCTATGCCTGGGTGATGATCCTCAAGCCTACGGGCGCGCTCAACCAGGTGCTGATGGCGGCCGGGATCATCGACAGCCCGATCGAGATCATCTTCACCGAGGAGGCGGTCATCACCGGCATGGTCTACGTGACCGTGCCGTTCATGTTCCTCCCCATCTATGCCAGCGTCGAGAAGCTCGACCGCTCCCTCATCGAGGCCAGCCACGACCTCGGCGCCACCCGCATCCAGACCTTCGTCCGGGTGATCCTGCCGCTGACGCTTCCCGGGATCGTCGGCGGCTCGATCATCGTCTTCATCCCCTCGCTGGGGAACTTCGTCGTCCCCGACATCCTCGGTGGCGCCAAGGTGATGATGATCGGCAACCTGGTCGAGCAGCAGTTCCTCTATGCCCGCAACTGGCCCTTCGGGGCGGCCTTGTCGATGATCATCATGGCCTCGGTCCTGGTGATCATGCTGGGCTACGTCTCTCTGGTGCTTCGCCGCACGGGCGACGACCAGAGCGTCGCCGTGTGAGCCGAATGCGGGCGACGCTCGCCCGGCTGAGGCGTGGCCGCTGGGGCTGGCGGGCGCTCAGCCTCTACGGGGTGCTGTTCTTCGTCTTCATCTATGCGCCGCTGGCGGTGATCGTCTTCTACTCGTTCAACGCCAACCCCGTGAACATGATGGTGTGGAAGGGCTTCACCTTCGAATGGTACGGCGGAATCCTCGGCCTCTCGGACCACTTCGTCGGCTCGACCGTGCGCTCGGATGCGATGTACGTGGAATCCACCGAGGAGCTGATGCAGGCGGTCGAGAACAGCATCATCGTGGCCCTGACCACGACCACGGTGGCGACCGTGCTGGGCACCGCGACGGCGCTGGCGCTGGCGCGCTACCGCTTCCGCCTGCGGCCCTTCTACCGAGTGCTGATGTTCGCGCCGATGATCATGCCCGACATCGTGCTCGGCATCGGCCTTCTGATCTTCTTCGTGACCCTCGGCTTCGAGCTCGGCCTCGGGACCATCATCATCGGCCACCTGACGTTTCTCGGCAGCTATGTCTTCATCGTCGTGCAGGCGCGGCTCGAGGGGATGGACCGCTCGCTCGAGGAGGCCTCGGCCGACCTCGGCGCGGGCGAGTGGACGACGCTGCGCAAGGTCGTGCTGCCCCAGCTCGCGCCCGGCATCGTCGGTGGCGCGCTCTTGGCCTTCATCATCTCGATGGACGACCTGGTGATCACCTACTTCATAGCCGGGGTCGGCTCGACGACGCTGCCGCTCTTCATCTTCAGCATGCTGCGCCGGGGCGTGAAGCCCGAGATCAACGCCATCGCGACGCTTCTGGTGCTGTTCTCGCTGGTGGTGGCGGCGACCGGCCTCTACCTCCGACGCCGGCGCTGACGCGGCGTCTCGGCGGCGGCTATTTGAGGGTCGGCATGACGTACTCGGCGCCCATCCGGATGCCCGAAGGCCAGCGCGTGGTGATGTATTTCATGCGAGTATAGAAGCGGACGCCCTCGGGCCCGTGCATGTGGTGATCGCCGAAGAGCGAGCGCTTCCAGCCGCCGAACGAGTGGTAGGCCACCGGGACCGGGATCGGCACGTTGATTCCCACCATGCCGATATTGGCGCGGTTGGCGAAGTCGCGGGCGGCGTCGCCGTCGCGGGTGAAGATGGCGGTGCCGTTGCCGTACTCGTGGTCGTTGACCAGGCCGAGCGCGCTCTCGTAATCGGGCGTGCGCACCACCGAGAGAACGGGGCCGAAGATCTCGTCTCGGTAGATGGTCATCTCGGGGCGAACCCGGTCGAACAGGCAGCCGCCCATGAAATAGCCGTTCTCATAGCCTTGCAAGGTGAGCTCGCGGCCGTCGACCACCAGCTCGGCACCCTTTTGGATGCCCTTCTCGACATAGCCCTTGACCTTGGCCAGATGGGCCTTGGTGACCAGCGGCCCCATCTCGGCCTCCGGGTCGTTGTAGGGCCCGACCTTGAGCGCCGCGATCCGCGGGGCGAGGCGCTCGATCAGGGCGTCGCCCACCTTGTCGCCGACGGCGACCGCGACCGAGACCGCCATGCAGCGCTCGCCGGCCGAGCCATAGCCGGCGCCCATCAGGGCGTCGGTCGCCTGATCGAGGTCGGCGTCGGGCAGCACGATCATGTGGTTCTTGGCCCCGCCCAGCGCCTGGACCCGTTTGTTGTGGGCGCAGCCGGTGTGATAGATGTGCTCGGCCACCGCGGTCGAGCCGACGAAGCTGACGGCGGCGATGTCGGGGTCGGTGAGGATGGCGTCGACCGCCTCCTTGTCGCCGTTGACCACGTTGAGGACGCCCGGCGGCGCCCCCGCCTCCGTCAGAATCTCGGCCAGCCGCAGGCCCGCCGAGGGGTCCTTCTCGGAGGGCTTGAAGACGAAGGTGTTGCCGCAGGCGATGGCCATGGGAAACATCCACATCGGCACCATGGCGGGGAAGTTGAAGGGGGTGATGCCGGCGCACACCCCGAGTGGCGTGCGCATCGAGAAGCCGTCGACCCCGGTGCCCACCGCGGCGGTGAACTCGCCCTTGAGGAGATGGGGGATGCCGGTCGCGAACTCGACCACCTCGATCCCCCGCTGGACCGAGCCGCGGGCATCCGAGAAGGTCTTGCCGTGCTCGGCGGCGAGCAGCTCGGCGAGCTCGTCGAGGTGGCGCTCGCACAGCTCCTTGAAGCGGAACATCACCCGGGCGCGGGCGATCGGGGTGGTTCGCGACCAGCCAGGGAAGGCGGCCTTGGCCGCGGCCACCGCCTTGCGCACCTCGGCGGCGCTGGCGAAGGGCACCCGCTTGGTGACCTCGCCGGTCGCCGGGTTGTAGACATCGCCGAAGCGGCCGCTCTCTCCGGCCACCCGCTCGCCGTTGACGTAGTGGTGAAGCTCGCTGGTCATGGCTCTCTCCGTGGCCGCTGTGCGGGGGTGTGTGTGGCCCGTAAATGAACAGGGCCGGGGGGGTGCGTGCAAGGGCTTTTGTCGGCCGCCGGGTCAGCTCGTGTGGCCGGCGGTGGCGGCGTCGTTGAGCGACCAGTCGTAGCCATCGCCCGAGATCTGCCGCACCCCGGCGAGGGCACGGGCGAGCGGGCCTCGCGCATAGCGGCGGAGATGAGCGATGACGCCGGCGTCGCTGCCGCCGAAGTCCTCCGCGTACCAGCGATAGAGACTCGACACGGTGAGCCGGCCTTCCACCACCCGGGCGCCCCGGGGATGGTTGACATAGGCCCGCGCCGCCGTCTCGAGAAGGCGCTCGGTGTTGGCGGCGGTGAAGGCTTGGGGCATCAGGTTCGGGCACCCCAGCGAGGCGCAGTTGAGGGCGTAGTGGAGGCGGGGGTCCTTCCAGATCGGGCGCAGGATGCGGTGCTCGATGTCGTCGAGCGAGAGCGCCACGCCCTCGACCGTCACCAGCTTGGCCCCCCAGGGGCCGTCGGCGAACAGCCCCGGCGAGATGTCGATGTCGCGGATCGAGCCGACGGGGTAGTGGTCGAGCACGACCTTGACGGTGAGCGCGTTGTAGAGGTCGATCCAGAAGGCCCGCTGCTCGTCGCGGCGGGCGCCCGAGATCGGGGTCGCCGCGAGGCGGTCGAGATAGGCCGCGAGTGCCGCCCGGTCGGCCGGCGTCACCCGCGCATAGGCGACGCGGGTGATGCCGTCGCGCCCCATCACCAGGTAACTCGCGAGGAACCGGCTCCAGGCGCCGTGATCGACCCGGACGGTCCCGCGCGGATCATGGGCCAGCCAACGCTCCCACGCCGCCCCGGCCTGCGCCGGCCAGGGCGCGGCGAAGGCGAAGGCGAGAAGGGCGACGACGACGAGGCGACGGGCGAGAGCCATCCGAGGTCTCCGGGCCGGGCGGACGTGCCTTACCAGGGACCTAAGGGGTGACCGCGCCGCCGGCAAGGCCGTGGCGGCCGCCTTCACGCCGATGTGTCCGCGCTCCCCGGAAGGACGACGAAATTGCCGACGTG
>Ga0114931_10011400_pt1 | contig 10505 bp, 10 predicted proteins | sample 2SBtaG_FD_89579 | JGI IMG/M metagenome (GOLD analysis project Ga0114931, IMG submission 89579) | Deep subsurface microbial communities from Kolumbo volcano to uncover new lineages of life (NeLLi) - 2SBTROV14_V59a metaG | ecosystem: Environmental > Aquatic > Marine > Volcanic | place: Kolumbo... | reverse complement strand
CCGGGGTGTTGCTCGCGCGTGGCATCAGCAAACCGATCGACAAGCTGGTCGGCGGCGCTCAGCAGCTTGCCGACGGTCATTACGATCAGCGCATCGAGGTGGACAGCGGCGACGAGCTCGGGCGCCTGTCGCGCACGTTCAATCACATGAGCGAAGAGATCGAGCGGCGCGACGCCGAGATCCGCGAGTGGAACGTGGAGTTGCAGCAGCGGGTGGAAGCGCGCACCCGCGAGTTGGCAGATGCGCAGCAGCAACTTCTGCAATCTCAGAAGGTTGCAGCCGTATCGACCCTGGGCGCGGGCATCGCGCACGAGATCAACAACCCGTTGTCCACGATCTTGGGCACCACCCAGCTGGTGCGCAGCAAGCTCGAACGCGATGGGGACACCAAGATGGCGCCACTGTTGGCGGATGCCGAAGCGGAGGCCAAGCGCATCCGCGACATCGTCGACGCCATGCTGCGCTTCTCTCAGGATCAGGACGACGCTGAGCTGATCCCCATCACGGTCAACGAACTCTTGGATCGCACCCTGGAGCTCACAGCGCAGCAGCTAGAGGACGCGAATATTTCGGTCGAGCACGATTACGCCGCGGATTTACCCGCGATTCGCGGAAACGAGACACGGCTCAGTCAGGCGATTTTGCACGTCGTTTCCAATGCCGTGGCCGCGATGAGCGGACAAGAACGCAGGTTGCTGGTCACGACCCGCCAACCTCAAGCTAAAATAATAGAAATCTCGATTCGAGATACCGGGCGCGGAATGCCGGAGAAGGTGCTGGAGAAGATTTTCGAGCCGTTCTTCACCACCAAGGACGAGTGGACCAAACAGGGTTTGGGTTTGACCGAAGCGCACAACATCATCAGTGAGCATCACGGCACGATTCGCGCCCAGAGCACCGAGGGTGTGGGGACGACGTTGATCATTCACCTGCCGGCCGCAACCGAAGGGGCTCATCTGGCATGAGCGGGTACACCAAAAAGCGCGGCCGCTGGCCGGCGATCGCCTGGTTCGTGGCTGCCTCGGCGCTGGGCATTCCGCTCGGCGTGGTGTTGTCCAGCGTGACGAACGGAGGCGCGCTGATCGCGGTCTGTGTCGCGGCCGTCGCGGTGTGCAGCTCATCGCTGTACTCGCTGGCGCGCTACAACTCGCGGCGGCTGCATCAGCTGTACGCCCATGCGCGGCAGCTCGCCGGCGAGGACCGTGCGGTCGCCCCCGAGCTTCCAGCGGACGAGCTCGCCGAAGCCAAGCGACTCATGGACGCCATCGGCGAGGCGTCGCGGGATGCTCAGTACCAGTTGCACCGGACCAACCGTTTGTCCACGTTGGGTTCCCTCGCCGCGGCCATGACCCACGAGGTGCGCAATCCGCTGACCGGCCTGCTCGGTTTCATTCAGCTGGCCATGTCGAAACACACCCGCCCCGAGCGCGTGCCCGAGCTGGTGTCCAGCGCCGAGGACGAAGCCAAGCGTTGCCGCGACACCATCGAGCGGTTCCTCGCCTATTGCCGGCGCGAGCAGCGCGAAGTCGAGCGCCTGGAGCTCAACGAAACCGTGGAGCAGGCCAGGGAGCTGTTTGCACACCATCTAAAGATGCGGCAGATAAGACTGGTGACCGATCTCGCCGACGACGTGCCTGCCATTGACGGGGTGAGTGCCGAGCTGCATCAGGTGTTGCTCAATCTGGTGCTCAACGCGGGCGATGCCACCGCCGAAGGTGGTGCGGTCATGGTGACGACGCGGCGCTTGCCCAACGGTCGCGCGCAGATCGAAGTGTCCGACACCGGCACGGGGATTCCCGAGGAGATGCGCGATCGCATCTTCGAGCCGTTCTTTACCACCAAGGGTGGTGCGGGTACCGGGCTGGGTTTGTCGGTGAGCCGTGAAATCATCGAGGCCCACGGCGGTACCATCGAGCTGGCCGACGACAGCTCGAGCAGCGGCGCGACGTTTCTTATCGAGCTGCCGGCAGCGGAAGCGGCCAGCAGTGTGGATGTGGTCGACGAGCTGGCAGCCAAACGATCCAGTAGCGGGTAACAACACGTGGGTCGTCGTTTCATAGTCGCTGCCGGGTTTGCCATCGTCGTTGCGATCGCCGGGGTGTTGATCTGGCGCATGACCGCGTCCGAGCCGACGGCACGCGCCGAGGCCAACCCGGATGCCGGCGCGGTGGCCGCAGCGTCGCCGGACGACCGTACGGCCAAGCCCCAGCCGGTCGATCGCACCGCGCGAATTGCCGGGATCCAGGGGGCGGTCGAGCGCAGCATTGACGGCAAGACCTGGGTGGCTGCCAAGGTCGGCGACGAGCTGGGGCTCGCCGAACACGTGCGCACCGGGCCGGACGGCAGCGTCACGTTGGACATTGCCGGTCGCGCCACCGTCGAGCTGGCAGCCAGCTCGCACTTCTCGGTGCGCGAGATCTCCGAGACGTTGGCGCGGGTCATGCTCGACCGCGGTCGTGCGTCTGCCAGTGTCGACACGTCGACCAAGTCGACTCTGCGCATGGAATTTGCCGGCACCAAGACCGCGGCCGAGTCCAAAGGCGGCAAGTTCGCGGCGATCGCCAGCGGCAAGGGGCAGGTGACGGTGGCCACCAATCGCGGCAAGGTCAAACTGCGCGGTGATCACGCCGATGTCGACATCCCTGAAAATATGCAGTCGACCATTTTTGGCGATGCACCGCCGACCGAGCCGGTCGTTCCGCCCAGCCTGTACCTCAAGATTCAACGACCTCGGCGCAAGCTCCAGCGCAGCCGCAAAACCATCGTTCGCGGCACGGTCACGCCGGGGGCGGTCATCAGTGTAAACGGCGTTCGTTACGCGACGGACTCCACCGGATCGTTCAAGGCCACGGTTGCGTTGCGCGAGGGCAAAAACGTGCTCGTCGTGGAGGCCGAGACGGTCACGGGCGGCAAGCGCGAGTCCAAGATCCCAATTGTGGTTAAATCACGGGTGAAGAAACTCGAAGGTACGACCACCTGGGGTGCGCCCAAGAAACACAAATAGCCCGCGACGCTGTGCGACGTTGCTGGTCGTCGCCGGCTTGCTCGTAGCGTCGCCCGTGTGGGCCAAGCCCGCGCTGTCGCTGGTCGGGCCGGCTACCGTGACCGGTGACGGCACGACGGCGGTGCAGCTCACCGTGACCAGCGCCCACCAATTGCCGTCGCACCTGGACGAAATCCACATCGGCGCCAGCGGCGGCACCGTGGGCGACAAGCAGCGCGGCGGGCCGCGGCGGTTGTTGGTGAGTTGGACACCGCCGAAGCTGGCATTCACCCGGCGGGTCACGGTGCGGGCGCGCTGGCGGCGCGGCCATCACACGTACAAAAGCGAGCACGACATCGTGGTCGAGCCGGCCAAGCGCGTGGTCGGGCAGATTCACTCGGCCGGGGTAGCCGGAATCGCGACGCCGGCGAGCGCGGTGCTCGGCAAGGACAAGTCGTTCGTGGTTCGGCTGACGCCCGTGACCGGGGCGATTCCACGGCTGCACGTCAACGTCGGCTCGCTGTCGGGGCTGCGCCGGTTGGGCAAAAAGGGCGCCGCGCTGACCTACACGATGCCGGTACAGAAGTATCCGCAGCAAGCGATCTTCGTCGCAACGGATCGCGCGGGGCGGCCCATCGACTGGTTGGCAGTGCCGCTGTACGGACAAGCGCAGGTGCGCCTGGCCACCGAGCCGAAGGCGGACGTCACCGTCAAGGTGGGCTCGGTCGAATACGGTCCCATCGTCGCAGATGCAAAGGGGCACGCGCAGGTCGGCATCTTTGCGCCACCGGGCCTGCCCCGTGTGCTCGGCTCCGCACGCGATCGCCTCGGCAACATCAAACGCAAGCCCGTAAGTCTGGGGGCTCCGGCGTACTCGCAAGTGACCACGATTTGTCCCAAGAACGCCGACCGGGTGTACGCGGTGGGGGTTGGGCCCACGGGCGGGCTTTTGCCACCTGGCGAAGTGGAGTTCCGGTCGAAACGGGCGACGTTTGGTGCACCCGCGCGGGCTCCGGGCGGCGCGATCCAGTCCTTGCTGACCGTGGCCGCCGGTACGCAGCTGGGCGACAAGGTGGCGGTGGTTGCGCACCGCCGTGGCAACGATGTGCGTGGCAGTCGCTGTGTCGTCCACGTTCAGGGAGGGCCGGTCGAACGCGTGAACGTGGTCGCGGGCGCGCGCGCGTATGTGGCCGGGTCGCGCAAGACCGTAAAGCTGCGCATCTCGCTGCGCGACGCGACGGGGAAACCGGCCCAACCCGCACTGCCGACCGTCGAGGTGGACACTGGTAGCATTGGCAAGCTGACCCTGGCCAAGGGCGCCACCTATGTCGCGGTGTGGACGCTGCCCGATCGCTTCGGTGGTCGCCAACAGGCCGAGCTGCACGCGCGGGTGGCGGGCAAAGTCTCGCCGCCGCTGAAGCTGGCGTTGCGCAGCGGTGCCATCGCGACCATCGACATGACGTCGGATCGCTACATTCTGGCGGCCGATGGTACGACGAGCACGACCGTTCACGCTCAGCCATACGATGCCTACGGCAACCCGGCGCCGCCCAACGCGCTCGTCTATCGCGCCCGGGGAAAGCTGGTAAAGCTCAGCGCGCCGTCGCGCATGCTGCAACTGCGCTACCGGTCGGTGGCGCTGCGTACCCGCGTGGTCGACGAGGTGGTGGTGCAGGATCCGCTGTCCAACGCGGTCGGCCGCCTGTTCATCACGCTCACGCCGGATCTCGGCAGCGTGGCGGTGACCGCGCGTCTGGGCGTCATGACCGATTTTGGCGATCTGCTCGGACCGTCGTTGATCGCTGGCGCCCAGCTGCGCACGCCGCTGTTGTCCGGCCGCGTGTTCGGCCGGCTGCAGCTCGGCCTCGGCCGGTTCTCCAACACCGCAACGGCGGTCATGCCCGCCGGCGAGCGGGTGACCGAGACGGTCACCCTGGTGCCGGTGCTGGCGGGCGGCTATGTCGATATCATAAGCGCGCCGGTGCCGATCTACGCCGGTCTGTCCGGCGGGGCCGTCTACAGCGCGGTCGGCATCGAGTCACCGACGACCGGGCGTGTCGTCAACACGAGCCTGTCGTGGGGCATCGCGGGCGCGGTGGGCACGAACTTCCCCGCCGGTCCCGGCAACGTGACCGTCGAGCTGTCGCAGCTTTTGGCCAACGTGAACGCGGCGCCGCGCGACGAGCTCACGCCGATCACCCAGCTGGCCGCGGGCTACCAGCTGCGGTTCTGATCAGTGCGCGGCCTGGTTGGCCACGGCTCCGAGCAAGCCGCTGATCTTTTTCAGCAGCGCCGCTTTGGCGTCGAGGCCGTGGCGGGCCTGGAGCCACGCGGGATCGTTGTACGTGATGTTGACCGTGGTGCCGTCCTGCCACACCAACATCTTTTGCGGCAGATCGATCGCGACGCTGCGGCTGGTGGCCATCAACTCGGTGCCAACCTGCGGCTTGCCGAAGATGATGATCGTGGTCGGCGGCAGCGCCAGCCCGGCGCCTTTGGCGTTGGCCGCGTGATCGATCTTGGTGAACACGCGCAGCCCCTTGCCGGTGATCGCGGCTTCGAGCCGGGTCACGGTGTCGGCGAAGCGGTGCTGGCTTACCATGGTTTTGAGCCCCGGGTCTGCCGTGGTCGCGGTCGCTGGCGCCTTTGCCGGTGTGGTGGTTCGATCCTCGACGGCGGAGCCGCCGCAGGCGGCCACGGCGGTGCACAGCACGAGCGTCCATATCCTCATGGCCGGAGCGTATCAGACGCGCCGTGTGTGTAGCTCATTCCACCAGCGGGTGATGGCTGCCGGGGGGCGTGTCGGCGACCGGGTCCTCGTCATGGACTTCGCCGGTCGCGATCTTGGTGTCGCCGTGAGGCGTCGGGTTGCGCGCGATCGAGTGGGTGTGGGCGCGCGCTGCCCGGGACACCGCGACGGGGTGGCTGCTGCCGCCGGCGCCGTTTGCGAGGGTTTGCTTTCGGTGGCTGGGCTTGGGCGGCCGCGGGGCGTGGTGCTGGGCGACGTGGCGCACGCGGTCGGCCAGCCACGGCGGCAGCGCGGTGAGGAATTGTTGTCGCGCTTGACCGTCGACGAGGCTGTCGGCGATGGCGTGAACCACCACGGGCGCGTGCTCGCGGGCAAAGCCGGCGTTGGTGCCTTCGTTCTGGGCCACGCGCAAAAAGAACGCGTCCTGATCGAACTCGGTGATGGCCGTCGCCGGTTGGCGCAGCAGGTTCGCCAGTTGCCGGGGCAGGGCGTCGATGACTTTGTCGATGCGCGCCGGCGCGATCATCTCGGACAGGGTGCCGACGACGGCGGTGGTTACGGCTTCGGTCTGGGCGTCGTCGGTCATCCCCGCCCAGGCGCGGATGGACGCCAAAAGTTGTTCGTAGGTCATGGCTCCACTTCTCCTTGTTTGACGACGAGCACCGAGCTGCCGGCGTTGCGCGCGGTCCACTCGGCAACGCTGCCCACCGGCAGCTCTGCCTCCAGGTGCTCGGCCACCGGGGCGAAGTGAACCAGCACCAGCTCGGCATCGCTGTGGCGCGCGCGCTGCATCGCCATGTCGACGGCGTGCGCGGCCGATTGGGAAAAATCGGTGCCTACTACGATGCGTTGGATGTTCACGTGGTCTCCGGGGCGAGGGCCGAGTCGAGCCAGCGGGTCGCCGCAGCGACGAGCTCGGCGGGTGAGTCACGGCCACTGTCCAATACGAGCTCGGCAGGCTCGGGTGGTTCGTACGTTGCGCCGGCACCGGGCACGTTGTCGAGCTCGCCGGCGGCCGCGCGGGCGTATAACCCCTTGCTGTCGCGGCGACGCAGCTCGGCCATGTCGCAGGTCAGCCAGATTTCGGCGAAGCGGTCGACCCGCGCGCGCGCCGCGTCGCGATACGCTCGCTTGGAAGCGGTGGCGCTGACCACGGCGATGGCGCCAGCGTCGCTCACGAGGCCGGCCAGGTGGGCCAGGGCGGCGTAAAACTGATCGCGCTCTGCCGGCGAGTAGGTGGCGTTCGGCGTGAGCACGCTGCGCAAGTCGTCGCTGTCCAGCCAAACCGCTGCCAGCTCGCGCTCGCGCAACGCCGAGATCATGCCGCGGGCCAGCGTGCTCTTGCCGCTGCTGGGCAAGCCGGTGATCCACACGATCATGCCACTCACAGCAGCGTCTCCACGGTGCGGGGATCGAACGGCGCTCCTTCCAGCAGCGCGCGGATGAATGACAGGAGCGATTCGCGCACGGCCTCGTCCACGTGCGGGTACCAGATCGGGCTGGCCAACACCAATCCCCGCCAGGCGAAATAGGGCGCGACCAGGCCGAGCATGTCGACGTCGCCCGTGGCGTCCAGGTAGTCCTGCCATACCAGATTCCACAGCTCGCGGCACGGCCCGTTGAAGTGGGGCGAACGCATCAAGCCGAAGAACAGGTAGTTGATGGTCAAGCAGCACATGTCGTCGGCGGGGTCGCCACGGCCGCCACGGCTGCAGTCGAGCACGGTGAAGTCGGTGCCCGATCGGAACAGCAGGTTGAACGGATGGAAGTCGCCGTGGCCGCGGCGAGCGCGGTCCGGGCGTTGCAGCAGCCGCCAGCGCCAGTGCACCGCCCGCTGCTCGATCCATTCCAGATCACTGGGGGTGAGCGGCGAGTCCTCGCAGCGCAGGTAGCTTTCGCACAGGCCGAAGATGCCTTCGCCGCTGCCGGTGACGTCGCGAACGTGGCGGCAGTAGTACTCGGCGTCCTCAACCCGGGAGTGTAAGCCGGCCAGATAGGCTGCCAGGGCGCGCGCTCGTTCGCGGTCGAGGTCGGTCAGCGTGTCGCCGTCGGCGAGGTTTTGCACGTCGCCAGCGTACAGCGTGCCGTCGACGTACTCGGTGAGCAAGAACGGCTCGCCGACCGCGAGCGGGTGCAAGCTGCCGTCGCCATCGACCACGCCCATGGCCACGGGCTGAATGTGCCGCGGAATGCGCGGGAAGTCCTCGCGCGCCAGCACGAAAGTTTCGAACCGGTCGCCGAGGCGCTCGTGACCGAAACGGTCCGGAGACATGGTGCGAAGCACCAGCTCGTGGCGGCCGTCAGCCGCTTCGAACAAGATCCGCAGGGGCTTGCCGTAGCCGTAGCTCTTGGAGCTCACCCCGGATTCGCCCAGCGGCTGCAGGCGGATGATGCGCGCGTTGGCGTACCCCCGACGCTGCAAGAACGCGGCGATGCGGTCGGCGCGTAGCGGTTCCTGTGGTGTCCGTCCCATGTCAATGCACTATCAAAACCGAGCACGGCGCGTGGCGTACGATGTTCTCTGCCACACTGCCGACGATCCATCGGCGCAGGCCTCGCCGGCCGTGGCTGCCCATGGTTACCAGATCGTAGGCAGTGTCGTCGAGCAGTTGCAAGATCGCACGTGATGGGGCGTCCGCGCGAAAGATGAAGTTGATCTTTTCGTGGCGCTTCGTGAAATCGTCAATCAGCTCGTCGCCGCGCTTGGTGACCGCGTCGCGCAGCTGGTCGACGTAGTCGGCGGTCGACTGGGTGGTGGCGTAGCCGCGGGCGGCGATGGGGGCGCGCTCGCAGTGCAGCACGTCGATGACGCCCTGTGCCGACACGAGGGTGATCGCCATCTCGAGTACGTGCGCGGCCAGGTCGGAAAAATCGGTGGGCACCAGGATGTGGTTGTAGCCACCGCTCTTGCTCAACCGCGGCCGCGTGACCAGAACGTTGGTCTTGCTGCGGCGTATGACGTTCTTCGCGACGCTGCCCAAAAGCAGGCGGCGGTAGCCCGTGCGGCCGTGGGTGCTCACACACAAAAGCTCGGCGCCGGCGTCGGCGGCCAGCGTCGGCAAAAGCAGCCCCGGCTCGCCGGGCTCGGCGTGGACTGTCACGGTGAGTCCCGCGTGGCGCGCCTCGGCGCACAAATCGTCAAGCCGCTGGCGGGCGGTGTCGATCTCGGCTTCGAGCCAGGTATCCTCACTGCTGTAGCCCTCTGGCGTGTCGGCATGCTCGGCGTTGGCCGGCGGCACGTCCACGATGTGCACCAGCATGATCTCGGCCCCGGTGTTCGCCGCGATGTTGACGGCGTGCCGCCACGCGATCCCTGCTTCCTCCGAAAAATCGACACCCACGATGATGCGCTGCAAGTCCATCGCTCCGAAATGTGTGCATGCTCCATGCCAGCAACATGCGTGGCTGACCCACATCTCGGGCGCAGTTAGGTGTGGCACAGGCGCACAGCGTGCAGAGTTTGCGCGGTATCAGTCGCGCTGGGGGCGTTTTCGGCTGGCGCAGGTGGCCGCGGGGCAACGCTGGTGGGATTGGCGCACCAGCGGCGGCAGATGGTCCACGCTGATGACGTCCGTGGTGGCCACGGCGCTGGCACCGTCGAGCACGTGGCGCAGCTGGTGGGCGTTGCCCGGCCAGCTGTAGTCGAGCAGGGCGCGGATCGCGCAGCGGCAAAAGTACAGGCTGAGGTCGCGGGCTTCGAGGGCCTCGTAGATGAAATGGCGAATCAGCAGCGCGACGTCCTCGGGGCGCGTACGCAACAGCGGCACTTCCACCACGTGTCGGCGCAATGCGTTGTACAGGTCGTCGCGAAAGTTACCGCCGCGACATGCGCGTTTCAGGTCCCGGCTGGTGGCGGCGATGACGCGAATGTCGCGGGCGTGTGCGCTGCGAATCAGCTGGGTGAGCTCTGCCTGGCGCGATAGGTCCAGGGCGCCGACGTCCTCGATGAACACGGTGCCTTGCTGGGCCGCGCGCAACAGCGGCGCGCTGAGCACACCGTAGACGATGGGCACGAATGCGCCGGGCCTGGCCGAGCGCGTGTGAGCCAGCTTGGCGAGTGCCCCCGTGCCCGAGCCGACCTCGCCTCGGATCAGCAGGGGCTGCAGCGACGCCGCCGTGTCTATTCGCGCCAGCGTGGCTTCGGCGTCGGGATTGATTGTGCGCAGCTCGAACGGGTGCGTGAGCCACGCGCGGCCGCGGTCGGCGAGCTCGCACGGGCGCTGTGTTTCGTGTTCGCGAAACACGAGCAGGTGGTGACCCAGCTCGATGAAGTCGCCGTCGATCAAGCGGCGGCGGCGGACGGGAGCGCCGTTGACGCGCGTACCATTTTTGGACTTGTGGTCGATGACGAACCAGCGCCGGCCGCGACCCCGGCACAGGGTGAGATGGCTGGACGATACGCTGCGGTCCGCCAGCCATACCTCCAGCACCGGTGTACGGCCCGGTTGTTTGCGTAGCTGCGCCGGGGAGCGGCCGCGACCGATGCGAACCGTATCGGTGGACTCGAGGCAGTAGCGCTCCGCTCTTGGCGTTGTGCCGGTGAACGAGACGCTGACCAGATGGGGCGTCGCACTCCTGGGGCCCGATTGTGTTCTGGGCAGCGCGAGTTGAGCGGACGTGGTGGTCGGCGAGCGAAGCATACAGATACGTTGAGCATGTGGTGTGCCATGTCCAAGTTGCCGAAACTGGTGGGCTTGGCCGGACTGAATCGTCGACGCGGTGCACCACGCTGGACCGCACCGGTCCGACCGATCTCGGTTCGTCTGCATACAT
>Ga0114931_10011399_pt1 | contig 10506 bp, 9 predicted proteins | sample 2SBtaG_FD_89579 | JGI IMG/M metagenome (GOLD analysis project Ga0114931, IMG submission 89579) | Deep subsurface microbial communities from Kolumbo volcano to uncover new lineages of life (NeLLi) - 2SBTROV14_V59a metaG | ecosystem: Environmental > Aquatic > Marine > Volcanic | place: Kolumbo... | reverse complement strand
GTTCGGCAGTGGATGCCGGGGACCACGCCGTGACGGGTGGCGGCGGCGAGGATGCGCTCGATGGCGGCGACCGCGGGCGCCTCCACGGGGTCGAGGGTCGGCGTGCAGCCGAGCGAGAGGCTGAGGTCCGACGGCCCGATGTAGATGCCGTCGAGCCCCGGGGTGGTGAGGATGGCGTCGAGGTTGTCGAGCGCCTTGGCGGTCTCGATCATGGCGATGGCGAGCACGGTGTCGTTGGCCCGCACCGGATAGTCGGGCCCGGCATAGACCAGCGCCCGGGTCGGGCCGAAGCTGCGATAGCCCGCGGGCGCATAGCGGCAGGCGCCGACGAAGTCCTCGGCCTCGGCGCGGTCGTTCACCATCGGGCAGATGATCCCATAGGCGCCGGCATCGAGCATCTTCATGATGATCCCGGGCTCGCGCCAGGGCACCCGGGCGAGCGGCACGACGTCGGTGGTCGAGATCGCCTGCAGCATGGCGACCGCGCTTCCGTAATCGACCAGGCCGTGCTCGAGGTCGATGGTGAGCGAATCGAAGCCCTGATGGGCCATGGTCTCGGCCGAGACGCTCGAGGGGATGGCGAGCCAGCCGTTGACCACGCTGCCGCCCCCCTGCCAGATTTCACGCAGCCTGTTCTCGCGCATCGGATTCCTCCCCGTTGGTGCCTCGGCGATACTAGCGCCTCGACGCGCCCTTGCAATGCGGCTTGCCGCGGGCGCGAGCGATCACGGGCGGCCGCGGTGACTCAGAAAGCCCTCCCCCTCGATGGGGGAGGGTTGGGAGAGGGTGGGAGTCTGATGGATTGAATAGCGAGCCAAATTGCATGGCGACTCTATCCCCCCACCCTGAGCCTCCCCCACGAGGGGGGTGAAGGCGTTCGGCGCCGAGCGGCGCTCAGAGGCGGCGGCTGAGGCGGTCGGCGGCGCGGATCGGCTCGGCCAGGCGATAGCGCGGGGTGCAGGCGAGGACGAGCTCGATCGCGCTGGCGAGCGAGACCCGGTGGCCGACCGAGACATAGACCGGGCGGACGTGCGCCCGGGTGCGCAGCACCGCCCCGATCACCGCCTCGCCGTCGGTGAGCGGCACCCAGGCGCCGCGGGTCTCGTCGGGCTCGTCGTGGGTGCCGACCAGGCGCGACTTGGCGATGCCGATGGTGGGGGTGTCGGTGAGCACCCCGATGTGGCAGGCGAGGCCGAAGCGCCGCGGATGCGCCAGGCCATGGCCGTCGCAGAGGATCAGGTCGGGCGCGCGGCCGAGGCGGGCGAGCGCGATGAGCACCGCCGGGGTCTCGCGGAACGAGAGCAGCCCAGGGATGTAGGGAAAGGGCGCGGCCCCCCGCGCGGTCGCCTCGGCGAGGGGCTCGAGCCCGGGGAAGCGCAGCGCCACCGCCGCGGCCTGGATCTCGGCGCGGCCAAGGGGCATCGCGGCGTCGACCCCGGCGACGGTTGCCACCCCATCGAGGCGGTCCTCACAGACGACCTCGGCCGCCAGCCGACGCTGAAGGGCGATCGCGGCCCGCGCCTCGGTCGGCCAGCCGGGCGGGATCACGCCGCTCGCCGCTCGCGGGTGAGAAGCTGGCTGAGCAGGATCAAAGAGACCGAGACGAAGACGATGACGGTGGAAACGGCGTGGATCTTGGGGGTGAACTCGAAGCGGATCATGGAATAGATCTGGAGCGGAATGGTCGTCACCTCCGAGCCCGCCAGGAGATAGGTGATCAGGAAGTTATCGAACGAGACCGTGAAGGCGAGCAGGAGCCCGCCCAGGATCCCCGGCATGATCAGGGGCAGGGTGACGCGGCGAAAGGTCGTTGCCTCGTTGGCGCCGAGGTCCATCGCTGCCTCCTCGAGCGAGCGGTCGAAGCCGTAGAGCCGGGTCGAGACCACGGTGAGCACGAAGGGCAGGCCGATCAGGACGTGGCCGATGACCACCAGCGCGATCCCACCCTGGAGGCTCAAGAGCGTCGCGAAGCTGAGAAGCGCGATCCCGGTGATGATCTCGGGGATGATCAGCGGCGCGAGGAAGGCGGCGTGCAAGAGCTCGCGCCCGCGGAAGCGGTTGCGCACGATCGCCATGGCCGCGAGCGTCCCCACCGTGGTGGCGAGCAGCGCCGCGATCACCGAGATGGTGACGCTGGTCTGCAGCGCCGAGACGATCTGCTCGTCGGCGAAGGCGCGGCCGTACCACTTGAGCGAGAAACCGCGGACCGGGAAGGTCGAGTACTTCGACGCCCCGAACGACATCAGGATGACGATCAAGATGGGCAGGAAGAGGAAGCCATAGACCAGCGCCGCCCAGACCTTGAGCACGATGCCGCGCATGGCTAGTTCCCGACGATCCGCTCGAGCTTGAACAGGCGGTTGTAGACCACGATCATGGCCAGCGTGATGATCAGGAAGAGAACCGCGAGGGCGCCGCCGAACGGCCAGTTGAAGGTCACGTAGTACTCGCTGCGGATGAGGTTGGAGATCATCATCTCGCTCGGGCCCCCGAGCAGATCGGGGGTGAGGTAGGAACCGATGGTGAGGATGAAGACCAAGAGGCAGCCGGTGCTGATCCCGGGCAGCGACAGCGGCAGAATCACCCTGAGGAAGGTACGCGCCCGATCGGCGCCGAGGTCCATCGCCGCCTCCTCGAGCGAGGGGTCGATCTTCTCGAGGACGGCATAGAGCGGCAGAATCATGAACGGCAGGAAGACGTGGGTGAGGCCCACCAGCACCGCGGTCTCGTTATAGAGCATCTTGATCGGCGCCCCGATCAGCCCCAGCGCCTCGAGGGTATAGTTGACCAGCCCGTTGGTGCCGAGAAGCATCTTCCAGGCATAGGTGCGGACCACGATCGAGGTCCAGAAGGGGATGATCAGGGCGAGGAACAGGAGCCCCCGCCGCCGGGTCGCGGCGCGGGCCAGGAAGTAGGCGACCGGATAGCCGATGGCGAGACAGGCGAGGGTCACCACCAGGCCATAGCGCAGGCTCTTGCCAAAGACCTGCACGTAGATCGTGTCGTGGAGGGCGCGGGCATAGTTCTCCAGCGTGAAGGTCTCGATCATCACGCCGTCGGTGAAGCGGTAGAAGCTGTAGACCAGCAGCAGAACGATGGGGACGGCGAAGAACGCCACCAGCCAGAGAAGCCCGGGGCCGAGCTGCACCGCGAGCTTGGCGGCGACAGGCTCGCGGGCCTCGGGCGCCGCGCCCTCGCGGGGCAGGCTCGCCGCGGTCACGGCGCGGTCTCGGGGATGACCACCGCGGCCTCGGGCTCCCAGCCGACCGCGATCCGGTCGCCGCGGTCGTAGAGCCGGCCGACCTCGGCGTTCTGGACGGTGGCGAGAACGTCGAGGCCGCCGCCGATGTCGACCCGATAGGTGGTGGTGGCGCCCTGATAGACCACCTCGTCGACGGCGCCGGTGAAGGCGTTGGGAAGGGCCTCGGCACGGCTGCCGATGCGCACCTTCTCGGGCCGTACCGAGACGTGGACCGGGGCGCCCGCGCCGGCGCCATCGGCGGCCCCGGTGCGGATGGCGATGGCCTCGCAGGCGACGGTGCCAGAATCGACCAGGCGGCCACGGAAGAGGTTGGTCTCGCCGATGAAGCCGGCGACGAAGGGGGTGCGCGGGCGCTCATAAATGGTGGTGGCGTCGTCGATCTGCTCGACCCTTCCGGCATCCATCACCGCGATCCGGTTGGACATGGTGATGGCTTCCTTCTGGTCGTGGGTGACGTAGACGAAGGTCGTCCCGACCTCGCGCTGGATGCGCTTGAGCTCGAGCTGCATCTGCTCGCGGAGCTTGAGGTCGAGCGCGCCTAAGGGCTCGTCGAGAAGCAGCACGGTGGGCTCGTTGACCAGCGCCCGGGCGATCGCGATGCGCTGCTTCTGCCCGCCCGAGAGCTGGCTGATCTTGCGCTCGGCGAAGCCGGGAAGCTGGATCAGCGCGAACATGCGCTCGACCCGGTCCCTGATCTCGGCCTTGCCCTTCCACTTCATCTCGAGCCCGAAGGCGATGTTCTGGAACACCGTCATGTGGGGAAAGAGCGAGAGGTGCTGGAACACCAGGTTGGTGGGCCGCCGATAGGGCGGGCGGGCGGCCATGGCCTCGCCGGCGATGAAGACCTCGCCCCGGGTCGGGGTCTCGAAACCCGAGATCATCCGCATGATGGTGGTCTTGCCGCAGCCCGAAGGGCCGAGTAACGAGAAGAACTCGCCCCTGCGGATGCCGAAGGAGACGTCATCGACCGCGATGACCTGGCCGAACCGCTTGGTGACGCGCCGAAGCTCGACGTCGTAGTCGCTCATGCTCGGGGGCTCGCGAGGCTCATGGCGGCCGGATCGGCGTGACCCGCCCGGCCGCCATGCTTGTGCCCTGCGCTCAAGCCTTCAACTTGTTGATCAGCGCGTTCCAGTCGTCGATGTGCTTGAGCTCGTACTCGGGGTCGACGAAGGTGACGTTCTTGAGGATCTCGGGGCTCGCCCCGAGAAGGGCGAGCTGATCGGCGTTGAGGACGACCTTGCTGTTGGTCGGCGCATAGGTGATGCCGTTCAGCACGAACGCCTTGTGGATCGCTGGGTCGATCGCGAAGTTCATGAACGCCTCGGCGGCGCGGCGGTTGGCCGCCCCCTTGGGGATCACCATGGTGTCGACCCAGCCGACGGTCCCCTCCTTGGGCGGCACATAGGCGATCGGGTGGCCGTCCCGGCGCAGGTTGTTGACCCGGCCGCGCCAGAAGTCGGCAATCCAGATCTCGCCGGTGGCGAACAGCTCGGTGCACTCGGCCCCACTCGTCCACCACTTCAAGAGGTTGGGCTTGAGCGTCTCGAGCTTGGCCATGATCGCCGGGATGTCGGTGATGTTGTTGATGTCCTGGCCGAGCAGGAGCGCCCCGAGACGGATCGGCGAGACCCCGGCGCCATAGACCGCGACGCGGCCCTTGTAGGCCGGGTCCCACAGCGCCGCCCACGAGGTCGGGGCCTCGGGGATGCGCTCGGTGTTGTAGGCGATCGCCTGGTCGCCCCAGAAGTAGCTGATGCAGTGGACCTCGGAGGTCGGGTCGTAGGGCGGGCGCTTGAACTTGGCGAACAGGTTGTCGTAGTTGGGGACGTTCTCGACCCGCACGGTGTTGAGGACGCCGGCCTTGGCGGCGCGGAAGACATAGCTGTCGCTGAGGAACGAGATGTCGATCTTCGAGGCCCCGGCCTTGAGCTTGGCGAGCTGCTCGGCGTTGTTGCCGAAGTAGCTGTGCGAGACCTCGACGCCGTACTTCGCCTGGAAGGGGTCGATGATGTAGTTCTTGACCGCCTCGGCATAGCTGCCGCCCCAGGATTCGACATGGAGCTTGCCCTCGACCTTGCCGGCGGCGCGCAGCACCGCCGGGGCGGCGATCACGCCGGCGGCGGCGAGGCCCGCGGTCTCGAGAAAGCGCCGGCGCCCGATCCCTTCCGATCGGCTCTTGCCACGATCCTTCATATTTTCCTCCCTCGGTTATGGAGATGGCAGGATAGTGCCCCGGCCCCGAGGGCGCAACGCGGGAGCGGATCGGGCGGCCGTCAGAGTGTGAGCAGGCGGCCGAAGCCGGCGACCGGCTCGGCGAAGCCGGCGAGCCGCATCGCGTGCCAGGCCATCGCCTGGTTGCTGGTGACCACCGGCCTGCCGGTCGCCGCCTCGACCGCTTCGATCGCATCGACCGCGCGCAAGCCCGTGCACGAGACGAAGATCGCGTCCGCACCCCCGTGGTCGAGCGCGCACGCCGCCTCGACGACGCCCTCGGGCGTCACCCGGCCGATGTCGCGGTCGGTGGTGAGGCCGAAGCCGATGAAGTCGGTGACCGCGACCCCGTGGCCAACGACGTGGTCGACCATCACCCGGTTGATCTCGTCGATATAGGGCGTGAGCATGGCGATCCGGTGCGCACCCAGGCGCTCGAAGGCGGCAAAGGCGGCGGTGATCGGGGTGGTGACCTTGACCCCCGGACGCACGCCCTCGAGGATCTCGGTGACCCGCTCGGCCCCGATGGCGACCGTCCCCGAGGTGCAGCTATAGGCGAAGACGTCGATCTCGCTCGCCGGCAGGATCAGCCGCGCGGCCTTGGCGAGCTCGCTCTCCATGGCGGCGAGGCTGGCGAGCGTCACGGTGTCGGCGTTGGCGAGGCGGGCGGTGAAGACGGCGAGCTTCTCGGCCGGGAAGAGGCGCTCGAAGTCGTGCTCGCCGACGTGATCGCTGGAAAGCGCGAGCAGGCCGATCCGCCCGCGAGGGCCGGGCCCGCCGTCCATGCGGGGCGTCATCGAACGCAAGGGCACGGGCGGCCGCGTCATTACCGTGGTCATGTCGTCGTCCCTCCCTAATGGGCCAGTAGAACCGGAAGCGTCATGTGCTCGAGCACGTGGCGGGTGACGCCGCCGAGGACGAGCTCGCGCAGCCGGGCGTGGCCATAGGCGCCCATCACCATCAGATCGGCCGCCATGTCGGCGGCCGCCGAGAGGAGAAGATCGCCCGCCGGCACCGAGCGCGCCCCGACCACCGCGGTCTCGTTGGGATCGAGGCGCGAAGCCGTCTCGTGGGCTTCGGCGGCGACCCCGTGCTCGGCGAGGTGGGCGGCGATGTCGGCGCCGGGAAGGTAGTCGCCCGGCACCGGGTTGGCGCAGTAGACCACCACCGATTCGGACCGGCGCAGGATGGGAAGGGCATCGTGGACCGCCCGCGCCGCCTCGCGTGAGCCGTCCCAGGCCACCAGCACCCGCCGGCCCAGGCCTTCGCCGCCGCCGATGTAGGGCACCACCAGAACCGGCCGGCCGGCCGCGATCGCCAGCACCCCGGGGGCGTCGCGGTCGATCGGCGCGTCGGGCTCGCTCTGGCGCACCACCACGAGGTCGGCATAGCGCGCATAGACCTCGAGCGGCCAGTCTTCGCGGCCGTCGGCCCGGTACCAGGCCGGCGTCACGCCGGCGTTCTCGGCCGCGGCGACGAAGGCCGACTCGGCCGCGGCGGCGCCCTCGAAGGCGCGCCGGACGAGGGTGTCGAACAGCTCGACCGGGACCGCCCCGTGATAGGCGACGGCGAGGCTCGGGTTCGGCACCCGGTAGTAGCCGACCGCCTTGGCGCCATGGGCCGCGGCGAGCGCCAGCGCGACCTCGCGATGGGCGTGACTGTGCCCGGTGGGCGACAGATCGACCAGGATGCGACGGAGCGACATGGACGCCTCGCGGGGGTGGGCCGGAAGGGGAGAAACAGGGTGTCAGACGACGGCGCCTGTGGCAAGCTGCGCTCGGCGGCGCGCCCGGCGCCGCGCTTGCGCGGGAGGAGGGAGAGCCATGCGTCCGGAAGGCATTCTCACGGTCACCGTCACCCCCTTCGACGGCGACGGCGCGGTCGATTACGGGGGCCTCGAACGGCTGATCGAGTTCGTCATCGCCAATGGCGTTCACTGCATCGTCCCCTGCGGCACGACCGGGGAATACTATGCCCTCGACCACGACGAGCGGCTCCAAGTGATGCGCTTCGTCGCCCAGCGGGTGGCCGGGCGCGCCACCATCCTCGCCGGGACCAATGCCGCGACCACGCGCGAGGTCATCACCCTCAGCACGGCGGCCAAGGACCTCGGCTATCAGGGATTGTTGCTCGCCGCGCCCTATTACTCGCTGCCGACCACCGACGAGCTCGTCGCCCACTTCCGCGCGGTCGCGGGCGCGGTCGATCTTCCGATCGTTCTCTACAACTTCCCGGCCCGCACCGGGGTCGACATGGACCCCGCCTTCCTCGACGGCATCCGCGGGGTCGAGAACATCGTCGCCATCAAGGAGAGCAGCGGCTCGATCGCCCGCCTCCACGAGCTTCTGGTCGGGTTCGCGGGCGACCTCGAGATCGTCTGCGGGGCCGACGACCAGGCCCTCGAATACTTCGTCTGGGGCGCCCGAAGCTGGGTCGCCGGGGCCTCCAACTTCCTCCCCGCCCAGCACGTCGCGCTCCATCGCGCCTGCATCGAGGAGGGCGATATCGCCGGCGGCCGGGCGATCATGGAAAAGCTCCTGCCGCTGTTCATGTACATGGAGCAGGGCGGCAAGTACATCCAGCTCGCCAAGCTCGGCTGCGAGCTCGCCGGGGTCCCGGTGGGCGAGACGCGGGCACCGCTCGGGCCGCTCACCCCGGCCGAGCGCCAGCGCTTCGTCGAGCTTTTCGAGCGCGCCGTCGCCTGACGGAGCCGCGGGCGGCGCCCGCCGCCCCGCCGCCGCCATGACCGCGCGCACCGCCGCCGCCGCCCTGCTTCCCGCCGGGCTCAGCGACATCCTGCCGCCCGAGGCCGAGTTCGAGGCGGCGATCGCCGAGCGCCTGCTCGCGGTCTTCGCCGGCTATGGCTACGAGCAGGTCAAGCCGCCGATCGTCGAGTTCGAGGAGACGCTGCTCTCGGGCACCGGCGCGGCCATGAAGGCGCTGACCTTCCGCCTGATGGACCCGGCCTCGCAGCGGATGATGGGGGTGCGCGCCGACATCACCCCGCAGATCGCGCGGATCGCCCGCGGCCGGCTGCGCCACACCCCGCGTCCCCTGCGCCTGAGCTATTCTGGCGAGGTCCTGTGCGTCTCGGCGAGCCGCCTCCGCCCCGAGCGCGAGTTCCTGCAGGTGGGCGCCGAGATCGTCGGCGCCGCCTCGGCCCGGGCCGACGCCGAGGTCGTCGTCATGGCGGCCGAGGCGCTGGCGGCGGCCGGGGTCGGCCGGCTCTCGATCGACCTGACCCAGCCGACCCTGGTGCGGGCGCTCTGCGAGAGCCTCGGCCTCGACGGCGAGGCGGCGGCGGCCCTGCGCGCGGCGCTCGACCGCAAGGATACCGCCGCGGTCGCCGCCGTGGGCGGCGAGGCGGCGCGGTTGGCCGGCGCACTCCTCGAGGCGACCGGGCCCCATGAGCGGGCGCTGGCGGTGCTCGGGGCGCTGGCACTGGCGCCCGAGGCGGCGGCCTCGCGCGATCGCCTGGCCGAGGTCGCGACCCTGGTGGCCGAGGCGGCGCCCGAGCTCGCCCTGACCGTCGACCCGGTGGAGTACCGCGGCTTCGAGTACCAGACCGGGGTCAGCTTCACCGTCTTCGGCCTCGGCGTTCGCGGCGAGCTCGGCCGCGGCGGCCGCTATGAGACCGGCGACGGCGAGCCGGCGACCGGCTTCACCCTGTTCATGGACAGCGTGCTCCGCGCCCTGCCGCCGCCGCGCCGGCGTGCCCGCATCTTCGCCCCGGCGGGGCTCGCGCCCGCCCTTCTCCGCCGCCACCGCGAGGCCGTCGAGGTGGTGGTCGCCGGGCTCGATCCGGTCGCCGACAGCGCCGCCGAGGCCCGCCGCATGGGGTGCACCGCGGTGCTCGGCGAGGCCGGCCTCGTCGATCTCGAGAGCTGAGGAGGGAGACCCACGATGGCCAATGTCGCAGTGGTCGGCGCCCAGTGGGGCGACGAGGGCAAGGGCAAGATCGTCGACTGGCTCTCCAGCCGCGCCGACGTCGTGGTCCGCTTCCAGGGCGGCCACAACGCCGGCCACACCCTGGTCATCAACGGCACCACCTACCGGCTGAGCCTGTTGCCTTCGGGGGTGGTGCGCCGGGGCAAGCTCTCGGTCATCGGCAATGGGGTCGTGGTCGACCCATGGGCGCTCTTGAGCGAGATCGAGACCATCGCCGGGCAGGGCGTGCGGGTAACCTCGAACGACCTGCGGATCAGCGAGCGGGCGGCGCTGATCCTGCCGCTTCACGGCCAGCTCGACCGGGCGCGCGAGGCCGCCGAGGGCCAGCGCTCGATCGGCACCACCGGGCGCGGCATCGGCCCGGCCTATGAGGACAAGGTGGCGCGCCGCGCCATTCGGGTCTGCGACCTCGCCGACGGCGAGGCCTTGGCGAGCCGGGTCGAATCGCTGCTCGTCCACCACAACGCGCTGCGCCGCGGCTTTGGCCTTGCCGAGGTGGCCGCGGCCGATCTCACCGCCGCCCTCATCGAGGTCGCGCCGCGCATCCTTCCCTTCGCCGCGCCGGTATGGTCGATCCTCGATCGGGCGCGCCGGGCGGGCCGGCGCATTCTCTTCGAGGGCGCCCAAGGGGCGATGCTCGACGTCGACCACGGGACCTACCCCTTCGTCACCTCGTCGAACACCGTCGGCGCGGCGGCCGCGGTCGGCTCGGGCGTCGGCCCGCACGCCATCGACTATGTCCTCGGCATCACCAAGGCCTATACCACCCGGGTCGGCAGCGGCCCCTTCCCGACCGAGCTCGCCGATGCCACCGGGCGCAAGCTCGGCGAGCGCGGCCACGAGTTCGGCACCGTCACCGGGCGCCCCCGGCGCTGCGGCTGGTTCGACGCCGTGCTGGTGCGCCAGGCGATCAAGGTCAGCGGCATCGACGGCATCGCCCTGACCAAGCTCGACGTCCTCGACGGCATGGCCGCGCTCGAGGTCTGCACCGGCTATGAGCTCGCCGGCGAGCGGATCGAGCGGTTGCCCGCGGCGGCCCCTCGGCAGGCGGCGGTGCGGCCGCTTTACGAGACCATGGAAGG
>Ga0114931_10011398_pt1 | contig 10506 bp, 9 predicted proteins | sample 2SBtaG_FD_89579 | JGI IMG/M metagenome (GOLD analysis project Ga0114931, IMG submission 89579) | Deep subsurface microbial communities from Kolumbo volcano to uncover new lineages of life (NeLLi) - 2SBTROV14_V59a metaG | ecosystem: Environmental > Aquatic > Marine > Volcanic | place: Kolumbo... | reverse complement strand
GACCACGTGAAATTTAAAAACTCTTGCTTCGGTTCTTAGGAGGGAAAGGGCTGTGATGTCCTGACCTATCCGGTCTTCAAAGAGCAAATACATCACATATCTCAAATTTATTGTTTTAATGTATAATTAATAGATGAAAACATCTGTTTATATCGAATCTTCTGTTATTAGCTACCTCACTGCACGACCTAGCAATGATTTAGTTAAGTCCGCTCGTCAAGCCATAACTGAGGAATGGTGGCAAAAAGAAAAGACAAGATTCACTATTTTTGTTTCCACCCTTGTTGAAGAAGAAATTTCGCGCGGAAACCCTGAAGCAGCACAGCGCAGATTGGAAGTATCAGAAAAAATTCCAAATTTAAGTATTTCTATCGATGCTAAGGAAATTGCAGAAGTTCTCATTTCAACAGGTGCTGTACCGAGAAACAGTGAAGAAGATGCATTACATATCGGCATAGCAACAGCGCATGGTATGCATTTTCTACTAACATGGAATTTTAAACACATTAATAATGCTGAAACAAAATCTGTTATTAACAAAACAATAGAAGGCCTTGGGTATATCGCGCCCATCCTTTGTTCACCTGAAGAGTTAGGAGCATCGTCATGATTAATGACCCAATAGTTGAGGAAATTAGAAACTATCGACAAGAGCACGCCAGAAAGTACGGTAATGATCTAAATAGAATTTGTGCAGCACTTAGAGAAAGAGAAAAAAAATCAAGTAAAAAAGTTATTACTTTGACACCAAGGTTATTATTGTCAAAAACTGCTGATTAAGAACTAAATCGGAAACGTAGGTCAAAAACAAGCTGACCAGCGCTTCAGCTGACCGTAAAAAGCGTCACAAATTTTGCAAAATGACGCAAAATTTCCGCCCCTTTTTACGTCAGCTGAAGCAGGCGTTAGACGTCGATGTGAATAAACGTGAGCGAAGATTCCTCGTGCAGACGACTGATGGCTGTTGGAATTAACGGCGCTAGATCTTCAATGCGTTGTCTGTATACATGAAGGACGACAACCGAGAGAGGAAGTGATTGCAGGTTTTGTTGATACGCCATGTTCTTGTCGGCGGAGAACACAGTGTCGTATCCGTGCGATGCGGCGAGTGCCAATAGTTACCATTTTTTACTCCATCCCAACCCTGACTCTGCACTGTATGTACGACGAAGTTTTCCGGGAAGTGCCTCACTCATTTACGAGGCATCTGCTCATCAAGCAGCAGCTTCATCAGTTCCTGTCAGACTCTCGCGCGCGATCTCCAGCAGACCCAGGGCCTGCTCTCGCTTAACACTCGGAAAATCATCGAGGAATTCTTTGAGACTGTCACCAGCCTCAAGGTAATCGAAGATAGCCTTGACCGGAACTCGGGTACCCGTGAATACAGGAATCCCGCCCAAGATTTCTGGATCGCGATTGATGATTGATTGAGCCATCATTTATCCAACCTACCGCAAAAACACCTAACGGGCCAACTGAGACGACTAGCAGGCGATTACCATCTCTGTTGGTAACCGCTTTTTTTTGAGAAAAACCGACCAAAATGCAATCACATCAGTGCGCTTATTCGCCTGACCATATTGCTACGCTAAAGCTTTGATTTGAGAATCTGGTTAACCTGGGCTGGATTGGCTTTACCCTTGGTTTGCTTCATAACCTTTCCAACAAAGTAACCAAACAGCTTGTCTTTGCCAGCACGATATTGTTCAACTTGTTGAGGGCTTTCTGCGATGATTTGATCGATGATCGCTTCAATCGCTGTACTGTCTGTGATTTGCTTCAGCCCTTTGCGCTCGATAATTTCATCAGCGCTGCCCTCTCCACTGTACATGGCTTCAAATACTTGTTTGGCGATTTTCCCTGAAATTGTATTGTCTGCAATGCGCTTGATCAGTCCTGCCAGGTCATCTGCCTGAACCCTGCTTTCAGTGATCTCTGCGCCGGATTTATTCAGCACGGCAGCCAAATCACCAGTCACCCAGTTGGCGCAAAGTTTGGGTTCACAATTTGACACACTCACAACGCGTTCATAGTAATCGGCCAGTTGTCTGGATGCGCTGAGGACTTCAGCATCATAATCATTCAGTGCGTAGTCTTGCATCAAACGTCGCTTTTTTTGATCAGGCAGTTCCGGCATGGTCTGGCGAACAGCATCCAGGTAAGCAGCATCAATTTGCAAGGGTAACAAATCGGGATCAGGGAAATAGCGATAATCGTTGGCCTCTTCCTTGCTGCGCATTGACCTGGTTTCATCTTTTCCAGCATCATACAAGCGCGTTTCCTGGACCACCTGAGCGCCGCTTTCGATGATATCAATCTGGCGCTCAATTTCATAATTGATAGCTTTTTCCACGAATCGAAACGAATTCAGATTTTTAACCTCAGCACGGGTACCTAGCGCTTGTTGCCCGACTGGTCGCACCGACACATTCGCATCACAGCGAAATGACCCTTCCTGCATATTGCCATCGCAAATATCAAGGTAGCGTACCAGCGCGTGAATTTTTTTCATATAGGCAACAGCCTGTTTTGCCGATCTGAGATCAGGCTCAGAAACAATTTCCAACAGAGGCGTCCCGGCTCGATTCAGATCAATTCCGGTGCAATTTTCAAATTCTTCATGCAATGATTTACCAGCATCTTCTTCAAGGTGAGCACGGGTAATCCCAATACACATATCCTCATCATCGACACGAATCATGATATGACCGTTCTTAACCACGGGTAATTCAAACTGACTGATTTGATAGCCTTTGGGTAAATCTGGGTAAAAATAGTTTTTGCGTGCAAAAACTGACATCGGAGCAACGTCAGCCTCGATGGCAAGACCAAATTTTGCTGCCATTCTGACTGCCTCTGCATTGAGAACCGGCAATGTTCCCGGAAGCGCGAGATCAATCGCGCAGGCTTGTGTATTTGGCAGTGCTCCATAGGCAGTACTGGCGCCGGAAAATATTTTACTCGCAGTTGCTAACTGTGCATGTATTTCAAGGCCGATAACAACTTCCCATTCCATGGCTTTCTCCTTGGGTTTTCTGATAAAACTCTAGTCAGGCAGGGTGGTTTTTTTGTCCGCCGCAATGCTTGATTCATGGATGGCAGAAAGAATTGCCCATCCTGCCCGTTTATCCCACAATGACGTCAATTTGCCGAACAATATCAGTCAAAAATCTGCTTAATCCATAGCGTATAACTTTCTCAGGCCTTGTTCAAATTGAATTTCGGGTTGCCAATGTTGAATCTGCTCCTGGCGAATCTGATGACAAGCCCAATCATGCCAGGTTAATTCTCTGATCTTACCTCTGGTTAGCATCGGGCTTTGTTTTGTCGTGACAGCGAACAATTCGCTTAATACAGCGAACGTGTTAAGAAAAAAACGCGGGACAGCGACCCGGTAAACAGGTCGCTGAAATACATCTGAAGCAATCTCGCTGATGTCATTCCAGCTATAGCCACCTGGAAAACCGTCATCCAACTCAATAATCTCATGTTCAGCAACCCCATTCGTTAGCCACTGAAGCGTTGCCCTGGCAACATCATCAACGTCAATGAGCGAAAACCGCGAAGTTGGCGCGCTGAATTGCAGGGAAATACCTTTTTTCAATAAATCCAGCAATGGTTTCATTTCCCTGTCGCCATCTCCATAGATTGCAGCTGGTCTGAGTATGGTCCAATGAATCTGATGGGCGTCGTTGTCCAGAATGATCTCACCTAGGCGTTTGCTATTCGCGTAATTCGAGATGCCAGGCATTCTGGCTGCAAGCGATGAGATGAACAACAAGCGGGGAGGATTGGGCTGGTTGTTTAAGACCTTGACGAGGCTTGATACCCCATTGATATTGGCTGTCGCGAAATCTGACAGAGAAAGGCCGCGCACTGTCCCTGCGCAATGAATCAGCGCATCAACGCTATCAACCAAGGCACTAAGGCTCTCAAGATCGTCGAGAGTCCCGAATTGATAGTCGACCGGGAGAGGTGAAAGTTGCTCTGACCTTGCAGAATTTCTGACCAGAACCTTGACACGGCAGCCTCTGGAAACCAGTAATCGAGTGACTGCACTACCGACAAATCCGCTCGCCCCGGTTACTGCGACAGTCTTTGAGATTGAGTCTGAAAACAGCGGTACGACCTACAGAAAGGGTATGGTTAAATATATTAGTAACTACTCAGCTTAGCCCTGTCTGGCCCGATTGCGGCGTCAAAAACGCCCATTTACCCAGCTTTCGAAAAGGAAGGCTGGCTAAACTACGCTTTTTCCCCGCACTAAAAGTGCCAAGAGCAATCTGAACAGTTACGCTGATTAAAGGCTTAAAGAATCAGCAAACATATGAAAAAGTGGTTACAACATCCACCCATCAATTGAAGTTGGCGCTGTTCCGGAAGGTTTGTCCGAGAATAGGAAACCGACCGCGGAAAAGCTGGACAGGCCAAGTCTCCCCCGTTACGGCTTCTAATCTCTTGGCAAGCTTTGCTAACTTGCGCGCCTGTCTGGTATCTTGTGTTGGTCCCAGCGATGCGAATCAATGAAATTCTGTCTGGCCTTTGAACGCGATAATTTACCCGACGATGTGCGAGGCAAAGTATGTATCGGCGCCAGTTCAACGTAACATTCGATACCCAAATTGCTGCGAACCAGGTTTTCAAGGCGCTCAACCAGATCGCGGCGTTTAGCTTCGTCAGTCTCTCTGCTTTGAACAACCATAACGGCGATATCTTCAGCGTGTGGGCCAGGTGCAGCAAACGCAAGGGCATCACCAGGTCGAACATCATCTTGCTGCTCGGCGATATATTCAAGATCCTGCGGCCAGATGTTTCTGCCGTTGATAATGATTAAGTCCTTTTCACGACCAGTGATGAAGATCCGCCCATCGACCAGATAACCAATATCGCCGGTATTTAACCAGCCGTATCCAGACAATGCTTCATCTGAGGCTTCAGGATTTTCATAATAGCCTGACATAACGCTGTCGCCACGCAGAAAAATACTCCCGGCCTGACGATCATCCAGTACCTTGCCACCACTGTCACGCACTTCAATCTCAAACCCCGGAAGCAGCCGACCACAATCAACAAAAGAGCGGACACGAATTCCAGTCGCGCTATTATCGACGGGTAGCGCATGACTGGTATCGGCCAGATGGTCTGCATCGACTGTATCGACTTGTATTGGCTCATCCAAATCCGCAAAACTGATGGCCAACGAACATTCAGCCATCCCGTAACAGGGAATAAATGCCTTGCGGTTAAAACCCGCTGGCGCAAGCGCATCAGCAAAGCGTTCGAGTGAGCTGGAACGAATCATTTCAGCGCCGACTCCAGCCACGCGCCACGCGCTCAAATCAAGCTTCTCAGCTTCAGACAGTCTCAAGCGGCGCTCACACAACTCATAGCCAAATGGAGGGCCAAACGATATCGTCGCTTTATTGCGACTCATGAGATTGAGCCACTGGCGCGGGCGCATGGCAAACTCACGCGTGCCAAGATAGTCCGCTGAGACCTGACCGGATATTGGAACAAGCACCAAACCAACCAACCCCATGTCATGATAATAAGGCAACCACGACACAGCGCGATCACCTTCACGTAATTTGACCCCGTGCGTTGCAATCCCGGCGAGATTGCTCATCACCGTCTTTTGATCAATCATCACGCCTCGTGGGAACCGCGTGCTCCCTGAGGTAAACTGAAGATACGCAAGCTCGTTTGAGCTGGAAGGAACAAGCTCAGGTGAGCCCTCAGGTAGTTGGTCGAACTGTTCTGGCGTTCCGACAAAGTTGATGTCCATCCCACTGGCGGCTTCTTCCAGAAAAGGAAGATAACCTTCAGGTAAAATCGCAATTGTTGGTTTGCTTGCGCCAAGGAATGATCTGATTTGCGAAACGTATGCCTTGTGGCTTCCAAGCGTCACAGGTATTGGCAACGCGACGGGCACTAAGCCAGCATACTGACAAGCATAGAAAAAACGCAAAAAATCCGGATGAGTATCCGCAATCAGGGTAATCCGCGAGCCACGTTCACAACCAAAGGTTAACAGACGCCTTGCAAGCTGCATTGCCTGCTGTCTGAGTTCTGAGTAAGGAAGTACGGCATACAGATCACCGCGACCGGTGTAAAAATTACAACCAGTGACTCCTTCAGCTGCATAATCGAGTGCTTCAGCGAGATGACTGAAATTGGCCGCCCTCAATGGGACAGTGTTAATGGTTGGCGTTGCTTCAAGGTGCAAGGTACACCTCCCCCCTTTCTAAATTCTTATTTCTTGACATTAAAAAAACCCATAATGATCGAGCAACACAAAATGCCAAACAAAAAAACAGAGCAAGGGCACGCCCCGCTCTACCAGCCCGGGACCACCCCGGCTAAAACCGTCTAACATGGAGCCAAAAAAGCCACCAGTGTTTGCGCTCAGCACGACTACAAATTATGAATTCCACTTCGCCCCACTCATTAGCTGCGCTGTTACCCTGGCCATAGACAAGCTATGATCCGTCGTGACGCCTTGCTTTTTAAGCGAATTGCATTAGCTTTTCACGCTTTGTGGCGATGCTGAGCATAAGTATGATCCACGTCTTAATACAAGGGTTGTGAGAATAATATCAGCTACCAGTTTGCCAAGCAAGAAAACTTCACTATTTTCTTCAAGAAAGCGGCGCTACTGTAGCAAATATAACAGATTTATTGGTTTTCGCATTCTCAAACAGCCGTCTTGAGCTCCTGACAATTTAGTAAAACGGACCCTGCACATGAGCACGTTTCACGTAATGCCAATCAGCTCAGCAGACTATTATATAACGTCTCGTGGAATTTCACCAGTCACAAAACAAATCTCTTCGCATATCGGGTCGTCATAACTATACTGTTGCGCATACTGCTGCAAAGACCCCGGCGAAACAGCAACAAACTCTAACAGCGAAATAGCTCCGCAGTAAATATATGGCCATTTCCAAAATAATCAAGGGACTTTTTCCAAGTGACACCATCTCTGACGCACTCAATTGAGATAACCCCGGTTACCACAAGGCAACTCAAATCAACGTTCATCCACGTTCCCGAGTCAATCTTCAAAAACGATCAGCAGTGGATTCCACCGCTCACCCTGGAGCGCTGGATGCATCTTTCCAGACACAACCCTTATTTTTCTCATGCTCAATGGAACGCATGGATCGCATACTCCAATGGCCAGGCTATCGGGCGAATCAGCGCCCAAATTGATCACCTCTATCTTGAGCAGCATCCTGATAAAATCGGGTTTTTCGGTTTTTTTGATAGTATCGATCACCATCAAACTGCAAAAGCACTTCTGGCGACCGCTGAGCAGTGGCTTATTGAACAAGGCATGCACGCTGCCAGAGGCCCCTTCAGCCTGTCCATAAACGATGAATCAGGCCTGTTGGTTAACGGCTTTGATACCTCGCCATCATTTATGATGGGCCACGCACTCCCATATTACCAAAATCTGCTACAGAGCAATGATTATAAACCAATCAAAGACTTGCTTGTCTACAATTTGTCAAGTCAATTTCCGATTCCGCGCAATGTACAGCGCTTGCTGGATAAAGCAGCAGACAACATCACGGTCAGACCACTCAATCGCAACCAACTCGTGTCTGAATTCGGCATTTTACGCGAAATCTTTAATGATGCCTGGTCTGACAACTGGGGATTCGTTCCGTTCACTGAAGATGAATTTACCGAAATGGGCAAGCAATTAGCTTATTTGATCAATGACGATTTTGTACAAATCGCCGAACTGGATAACAAGCCAATCGGCATGATTGTGATGCTGCCTAATCTGAACAAAATCATCGCTGACCTGAACGGCAAACTGTTTCCTTTGGGTTGGTTCAAACTGATCTGGCGCCTGAAAACACACGCAATGACAACAGCCCGGGTTCCACTGATGGGCATTCGCAAGGAGTATCAGGACAACATTATTGCTGCAGCAGCGAGCTTCATGTTAATCAACGCCCTGCGTGAACCAGCGCAACGCTGGGGAATTGACGAGGTTGAATTATCCTGGATTCTTGAAGATAACCTCAGAATACGCAGTATACTGGAGACAATTGGTTGTTCGATTTACAAAACCTATCGCATCTACGAAAAACAACTTATCGCCAACAAATCATGACTCAATCTCATCAGTTCACTGCAATTGTTCTGGCTGCGGACCGAGGCCAGGCTGACCCGGTCGCCATGGCGACCGGGTCAGCCTGCAAGGCACTTTCTCCCGTGCGCGACATTCCGATGTTGTTTCGAGTTGTTCACGCTTTGCAAAACAGTCAGCGTATTGACTCGGTTATTGTGGTTGGACCAACTGAACAAATTATCTCAACAAGCCCATCATTGAAAACATTTCTGGATCAGGCAGGCATCCATTGGATCCAGAATGGCGCAACGCCATGCACCAGCGCGCAACATGCAATCCAGCATATTGCGAAAGAAAAGCCAACCCTGATTACCACCGCTGATCATGCCTTGCTGAGCCCTGAACTGATCGATTATTTTTGTCAACATGCAGTTGAGACAAAAGCCGATGCTGTGGTTGGTTTGGCTAACGCACAACATGTTGTGCAGGCTTACCCTGAAGTAGGCCGAACCAAATGGCACTTCAGCGACCATCATTATTGCTCTTGCAACCTGTTTGCAATTCGCACAAACAATGGACGCAATTTGATTGAATTCTGGAAAAAAGTTGAAGACAACAGAAAAAAACCTCTGCGCATTATCAATCAACTCGGCTGGCTGACAACGCTTCGTTTTGTTCTGAGACAAATCACTCTAGATCAGGCATTGCGTCAACTTTCGGGAAAATTATCGTTAACCATCAAGCCTGTTCTACTGCCTTTTCCTGAAGCAGCCATTGACGTTGACACTGAACAAGACCTCAAACTGGCTGAAAAGATCCTGAGAAAAAAAGCGCTGCAAACATAATTCAGCACTCAACCGAATTCAACCAACCCATTTTCTGGCATTCAGAAACATCCGTAACCAAGGCGCATCACCTCCCCAGCTATCTGGATGCCAGGAATTCTGAACCGTCCTGAAGCAGCGCTCAGGATGCGGCATCATAATGGTGAAACGGCCATCTGCGTTGGCCAATCCAGTCACTCCGGATGGAGAACCGTTCGGGTTCATCGGGTATTGCTCTGTTGCTGTCCCCGCATGATCGACATAACGAAGAGCGACCAGTTGTTCCTGCTCGTCCTCGCTGACACCCTCTGCCCACTGCGCTCGGCCCTCGCCATGCGCTACGGCAACCGGCAAGCGACTGCCCGCCATATCCTGCAAAAAGATCGAAGGCGATGACACAACCTCGACCAACGAAAATCTGGCTTCAAATTGATCCGATGCGTTACGCTTAAAAACCGGCCAATGGTCTGCTCCGGGAATCAGTGCTTTCAAATATGAAAACATCTGGCAACCATTACACACGCCCAGACCAAAATGATCTGGATTGCCAAAAAACTCCTCGAACATATCTTTCAAATGCGCATTGAACAAAATCGATTTCGCCCAGCCACCGCCTGCACCTAACACATCACCATAGGAAAAGCCTCCGCAGGCCACCAGCCCGACAAACTCTTTCAGATGATGTCTGCCTGAGGACAAATCACTCATGTGAACATCGATGCATTCAAATCCGGCCCGATCAAAAGCGGCTGCCATTTCCACATGTCCGTTCACGCCTTGTTCCCGCAAAATCGCCACACGTGGACGCTTTTTCAGCAAGACAGGGGACAAAGCCGACTCAGCCGGATCAAAGTTCAGTCTGACATTCAACCCGGGATCATCCTCTTCGATAAAATCAAATTGTTGGCGCGCGCAGTCCGGATTATCTCGCAATGACTGCATACGAAAGCTTGTTTCTGACCAGATCTTCTGCAAATCCGAGCGAGACGCCAACAAAACAGGATTGCCCTCCCATAAAAAGCAGATTGTTTGCTCAACCGATGGTGTGCCAATGATCAGCGAGCAATCCTGCAAGCCATGCTGCGTTAATATATCCATCACCATCGAAATCTGTGCTTGCCTGACCTGCACAACAACACCCAACTCCTCACTAAACAACGCAGATAACGCATCACTGCCAACAGGGTCCAGATCAATCTGCAGACCACAACGTGCAGCAAAGGTCATTTCACAGAGCGTTGCAAGTAGCCCGCCATCAGAGCGGTCGTGACAGGCAAGCAGTAACGACTGCTGATTGAGTTGCTGGATCGCAGCGAACAGCTGCGCCAGATCGCCAGGCGAATCAAGATCAGGAACTACGCCAGCGCTTTCATCATAGACTTGCGCCAGCACTGAACCACCTAGTCTGTTTTGACCACGGCCCAGATCAATCAGCATCAATACTGTATCCTGATCCAAATAACGCAGCTCCGGCGTCAATGTTTTGTGCACATCATCAACCGGCGCATAGGCTGTTACTATCAAAGAGACTGGGGATAGCACTAATTTTGTCTGCCCATGATGCTGCCAACTGGTTTGCATGGACAATGAATCCTT
>Ga0114931_10011397_pt1 | contig 10506 bp, 6 predicted proteins | sample 2SBtaG_FD_89579 | JGI IMG/M metagenome (GOLD analysis project Ga0114931, IMG submission 89579) | Deep subsurface microbial communities from Kolumbo volcano to uncover new lineages of life (NeLLi) - 2SBTROV14_V59a metaG | ecosystem: Environmental > Aquatic > Marine > Volcanic | place: Kolumbo... | reverse complement strand
GTCGCCGGTGGTGCCCGTTCTGTTTCACGGTAACAGGCGTGAAATACGATTCGCAGCACCGGCGGTATGTCTACCGCTATATAGGGTGATCGCGCGTCATGGCGGCGAAGAGCGCTTTGCGAATGCGGAAGCCGTTGCAACCGCCTTCCGGTTTAAGGCGGGAACGCCTCTTATACTGACCGGAACCGCGGATGATCGGCCGCTTGAGCGGTGGTGGAGTCTCGGCCCCGGCAGGCTGGACGCAATTCGCAGACTGCGCAAATTCGGCGTCAAACTTGTGACGACGCCGAATTTCAGCCTCTTTACCGACCAGCCGCGTTGGGACGACCTGCACAGCATGAAGCGTATCGCGATTACGCATGAAGAATTCCTGCGTGCGGGGATGCCCGCCGCTCTGCACGTCAATGCACGAACCGAGCGCGACTGGGAGCGCTGGACAGAATACATTCGGTTGCGCAGCGAAGTGACGCATGTCGCGTTCGAGTTCAAAACCGGCGCCGGCTGGGCCGGGCGGATCGACTGGCAGGCCACCCAGCTTCTCCATCTAGCGAAGGGCGCGGGCCGTCCCCTGCACCTCGTGGTGCGCGCGGCGGGATCGGATATTCTGCCGAGGTTCGTCACCGCTTTCGGCGAGACGACGGTGCTCGACACTATGTCGTTCATGAAGGCTGTTTACCGCCAGCGCGGCATTGAAACGGCTAACGGCAAGATCGACTGGGAAACGTCTATGATGGCCACGAATGCACCGGTGGACGAGCTGCTGATGCATAACTGGTCGCTTATAAAGCGAAGTTACGAGCCCGTCTTCGGCACGACCCCTGTTATGCATACGGCTGAATGACAGCGGCGCATAAACAGCTCATGTTCGGCGATGTAGACGGGCTGGCCTTCGCGGCGGCGCGCGGGAAGCTCAACCAGGCAAATCTACCGTCAATCTATGCGCCGCGACAGCTCGGCCCCCTCCTTGAACTCTTGCAGCTATACGCAGGCGGACGAATCCCGCGTCCGGGAAACTGGCTTGCGCTGAACAGCGCAGCGACTTTTGTCGCCGCGTTTGAACAGGCAAATGAAAGCTGGGTGTGCCCGCAGAACCAGCATGCGGGTTTCACGCGCGCCGCCCGGCATGGCCCCGACGCCGACAGCCGATTGACCGGTTTTCTGATGACTGCAAAGCGGGCGGGCCGGGAGATTGCGGGACTGCCCGCTATGGTTTCCGGCCAACTGGTCGCGGCTATGGAGGAACTCGAAAATAACATACATGAGCATGCTGATGCGCCCGAAACCGGTATCCTTGCTTACAGGGCAGAACCCGGCGCGTTCGAGTTCGTTGTTGCCGATCGCGGCATCGGTGTCCTGCGCAGCCTGCGCCCTTGCGAGGCGTATGCCGCGTTGCCCGATGAGGGCAAGGCCCTCGAAGCCGCGCTGACCGACGGCGTTTCGCGCCACGGTCCGAACAGCAACCACGGCCACGGCTTCCGGCCGATCTTCACCGGCCTCGTCAATCTTCACGGAGAACTCAGGTTCCGCTCCGGCGATTACGCCATCACGATGGACGGCACCAGCCCGGAACTGGCGACAGCAAGAATCACGCAGAAAGCCCCGATAGACGGCTTCTTCGCCAGTGTGAGATGTCACGCACGTCCCCAATGACGTTCCACAACCTACGCAAGGCTTCACGACTCAGGAGTCAATAGTACGCACGGGTTTCCCTTGGGCGTGAGAATTGTAGTGCGTCTTTTCGCACGTGTAATGCTCACCCTAAAATTTTGGCGCGTTTGATCATCAACGTTCTCGCGCAAATTACCGTGAACGATTCGATCCGGATTCGCTACGATCTTTCTCTTTGCTATCCTCGGCCACCCTTCGAAAATGATAACTTCGTCGAACTGCTTTCCCTTCGCCTTGTGCATATTCATAACGACGACGCCAGTTTCCGGCTTTGTGTTCGTTGCAAAATGTTCGCGGATAAACGCCTGCCGCACTATCTCAAGAGCGTCCGCATAGCGGCCCATATCGCGCCAGTTTTGGGACAAGGTTTCCCGAAGCTGCGTTCCCCGTTCTAGCAGGCGGATGTTCCTGACTTCGGTCGCGATCTCTTTCAGACGCTTGCACTTGGCACCAGCGAAATGGTTGCGAACAGTCATCCAGTCCGCGTCCGGATCGCCGGTCAAGGCAAGGTCCGTCAGCCCGAGAACTGCTGCCTCTATTGGAAGAAACACGCTTTTTTTCGCGACCTTCTTTCCGGCCTGTCTGCGATCTAGCGCGGCTTCGTAGGCTGCGAGAATCCTCGCAGCCTCCTGCAGGCTCGTCTTCCCCGGAGTGTCTCCACCTTTGCCTCTAAAATAGTTGCATATCAGGGTAACGAACCCCTCCACATTGACCGCGCTGTTATGGCTTTGCAATCCGAATGCAATGATCTCGGCAGCGAGGATTGCTGCCTCCATATTGACGGTAGCGTGATGTTCTATCCGCGGCAGATTTCCGAGTGGCTCACGAAACACATCTGATATCAGCCTGGTCATGCGCTTCGTGGGAACGAGAATCGCGAGTGACCAGTTCTTGGGACCGTCTGCGATCAATCTCTTGCGTGCCTGGAGCGTCTCGGTGACGACCTTTGTAATCGCCTGGTTCTGATTCGGTTCGAACAACTCGACGGCAATACCTTCGTATCGGCTTTTCGAGTATTTTCCTTTCAGGATGTCGTTGCCGAAGTGGGCGATGTCGGTTCCCTTGCTCCGATGGTTTTTGTCACTGAGATCAAACGGCACTACCTTGAATTCCTCAATGAAATGATTGAGCCTTTCCGGGTCCGCGCCGATGAAATCGAAAATGCGCTGTTCCGGATCGGCCAGTGCGAGAAGTTCGCTGTCGCGACCGAGCGCCTGTATGACACGCCATTGGTTGGCCGCAGTGTCCTGAAACTCGTCCAGAATGATCGTAGGGTAGGCGTTGGCAATCAATGCCCTGATTTTGTTGCTGCCGTGAAGCAGTTGACCGGCAAGGTCGGCAAACAGGTCGAAGCAGACAAGCCCTTCCTCCATCGCAAGGCGTATTCTCTCGGCATCCACGCGTTGCTTTTTTTCACCCCTCTCCGCCGCTGTCAGCTTGTCGGGAGACTTATAGTCGTTGCGTATGTTGGAAAGGGCAACAGCTTCGCTGTGTGGTGTCAGGATATTCAGGCGGCGTGGCAATCCCAGCAGATAGCCGTGCGTCTTTATCAGCCGCCAGAAGAATGCATGATAGGTATCGACCTCAACTTGGCGTTTGACCTCGGAAGGAAGTTCGCCTTCCTCATCAATCGCTTCGAGAACCCTCGATACGGTGGCGCGCGCAAAACTGAGAAACAGCACGCGCTGGCCGCGCCTGAGCCGCTCCCTGACTATGTTTCCCGCCTTCAGAATGGAGACGGTCGTCTTGCCGGAGCCCGGACCGCCCTTGACGAGGGTGTGCCCATCGGCGGCGAGTACGTCTTTCTGTTTCTCCGTCAGCTCTATCACGGCTCGCCATCCGGGTCGTCCGGCGAGTTTCGGAAGCGGCGAAGGTCGGCGCGATCTACAGCATACTTGGGCGATACAAAGCAGAAACCGGCCATCTTAAACCGCCCCCGTAGTTGCATCAGCCTCCGGCGCGACGCCTGAATTGTCATTCTCCGGTGATGGAGCTTCCTCTGGAACGGGCTGCGCAAGTTTGCGCAGTTTGACACAGCAATCGCGCAACCACTGGGGAATCTCGTTCTCCGCGCATTGCGTCAGGAAATCGGCAATGCCCCAGTTGCCTTTCGTCCAGCGAAAATAATCGCTCAACGCATCGGCAACATCGTCCTTGGGATTGGGGTATTTGGCCAGCAAATGTTGCGGCCAAGTGACCAGGTCGGCAAATCGTTCAAGGGCCGCCGTCGTCGTGTTCTTCAGAACGAGGTCTTCGAAACCATCTTCGGAATGCATAAAGAGTTCATCGACCTGCGCCTTGATGGCTGCCTCGTCAGCCGCCGACTGCTGGTCACAGACTCCGTACACGGCCTTGCCGAGCGACCTGTAGAGGCCCCCTAGATCGGCAATCTGTGTTTCCGATCCGGCATCGATAGTGCAAATCCCCAGCGCCTCCAGGGAACTGTATTTTTTCGGGGCAAGCTCAGCAAGGCGGCGCGCGACGGCCGGAAACGCCGATGCTTCGGCGGCGCCTTCCGCGATCAGGATGCGACGGGATAGCAATCCTTCGCAAAACCGCGTGCGGAATTCCTGCCGGTATCGCTTGTGTTTGACGCTGTCCGGCAAACTGACCGACGCCTGGGTAAGCTGCCCGTCACCGGAGCGTGACAGGACAACAGTCTCGTTAAGGCCGAATTCTTCCAAGACATAAGGGGAGTGCGACGTAAATATCGACTACGCCGACAGCTTGCGCAGTTCGTGCACAATGCGCTTTTGCGCGTAGGGCGGAATCGCGGTCTCCGGTTCTTCCATCGCGAAGATGACGTTCTGCTTGTCTTCGGCGATCTGCGACAGCATCGCCAGCACGAGCATGTTGATCGTGCCGGTTCCCTGCCGATAGTACGGCGCTGCATGACTCCCTTCGCCCGTTGCGATGAAGGCAGTAATGACATTACGCAGATGATCGCGGGTAAGGGCGGAAACGCGCAAGTGGGGTTCAACGCCCCATTCCTTGGGAACGTACTTATTCAGCGCGGTGTTGATGCTTTCCAATACGCCGGAAATGCCAAGCTCCGGGTCACTGGCAACGTCGAACGCTGCGAGTCCGCTGATTGTGGTTTCCCACATCTGCGGGCGAATTTCTTTCAGCCTTAAAATGATGTCCAGAAGGCTGCCGTGTTCGAGACTGAGAGCTCGCCTGCCGGTACGCAAGCTTCTGAGATAAAGGAAGCCGCAATACTGTTTGTCGCGGCGAGAGAACTGTTGGGGGTTGTCGCTTTCCTCCAGGCTGCGCGCAAAATAGGTTCGGCCTTCGAAGTCGTCTTCATCGACCGCGTACTCTCCGATGAACGCAACGCGCAGGGCCTCTACAACCGCATCGGCATCTACACCCTCGATGGACGCGCTCATGTAGAACGAACCGTCCTCGGTATTCCACCACTCGATATAGTCCTTGAAATGCGCCCTCTGTTCGTCGGAAAGGTCGGTGATCGTCGCTTCGATGCGAATTTGCGGAGCATCGGACTCTTCGCCGGTCTGATCTTCTGTAGCGGTCTCAGTATCAAGCCCGGCATCATCGTCGTCGGCATCATCCGAATTGTCTTCAGCCGCTTCGGTCGTAGCAACATAGGTCATTCCCTCCGGGGGGTTAACGGGCGGTTCAATAGGCAGGTATCGACCGATGTAGAAATCGTGTTCGTCAATCGGCGACCGGCGGCTAAGTCGATCAGGACCAAGGACAAGATCGATAGCTTCGAGAACCGTCGATTTTCCGGTGTTGTTGTCACCAATCAGAACGACGTGATCCGGAAAGAGAAGATCAGCGGATTTTATGCCCCGGAAGTTCGTTATTTTCAGTCGGCTGATTTTCAAGGCCACCTCCAATCCCCGTCACAATGACGGAGACATGAGGCACTCCTTACATTTACAATCAGCGCGCGTGTAGATGGCCGTCGGAATGTACTCTCCATAAAATTCTTTGTGTCAGCGAAACGGAAATCTGTTATCACATGCCCACCTCCGCCAATGAGGTCACCACATCGAAATCGACGCCTAGTGTGCCAAAATGCTTTCGGCCACAAACGATTTTCTTATTTTCCTTCGTTCGGCGCTCCTCAGAATCCAGCGTGCTTTTGGTCTCGCGGACGAAATAGAGCTTTTCTTCGCGCTCGGTTACGAAGGCCCAATCGGGATTGTAAGGGCCGATAGGCGTGTCCACCCGAAACCAGGACGGCAGCTTGACGAACAGCTTCACGTTTTCATTGTTGTCGAGGTCGCGGGCAAACTGCTTTTCGACTTCGGAGTCATATTCGATTGAATCGAATAGCGATTTCTCTCGGTTCTGCACTTCATAAAGATTGCTCAGGTAACGAATGATGCCCTTCTCGGCTTCCTGCTCAATTCGGCTCATCTCCCAATGCAGGCCTGCAATCTTTTCATATTTGATGCCTTCCAGCATGAGATCGTGCAGGGCGCGAGAGATTTCCTTGGCGACAGCGGCCATGAACGCCTGTGGATTGACCTTGAATTCGCCAAGACGGCCAGAACGCTTTAAAATTTCTGCAAGAGTGTGGCGCGTAAGTTCCGTTTCCTTCTGAAGAAAAGCAAGAATGTCAGGCAGGACTGTTATCGGTTCCACATCGCGGACCCGCGTGGCGATTTGTGTGTCGGCGGACACACCAGCATCGGAAATATCAACTTCCACGACGGTTGTTGCGACGCGCGGCGCCTTGATGGGCTCAATCTGCCTGATACGCGCCAACGCTCTTGTAATCAGATCGCCGGTCTCAAAGGTCACGCGATAGCGCGTGCGGTGTTTGATCTTGTCCCAGAGGGCGACAAAGTCCTCGCTCAGATGGACTTCCTTGCGGAACTTCAGGGTTCGGCGTTCGCGGGCGTTGACGATACGGTTCTTGAATATTTTCCGGTTGACCTCATCGATGATCTCCGCAGCCAGATCGGCGAATTCATCTGAAACCGTCAATGCAAAATGCGGATTCTTCGGATCGAATTTGTCGAGAATATCACCGTCATTGTTCAAATAACCATTCGCTACCAAATCGCTCCAAATCCAGGCCGATGCGTCTTGGCCGATTTCCTGTTCACTGCCATCATCCGCTGTACGCACCAGTTTGGCGAAGGCGATTTTTTCGACCTTGCCAAATTGGATGCCAAAATCTTCCTCGAATTCATTCTGAAGCGTGCGCGCAAAATCCTCGTAAGACTCGTTGGCAACAACGGTTAGCCGATTGACGGTTTCGTCATGGACACGCTCGCCTGAAGCATTGACCGGCAATCGAAGTCCGCGCCCGATTTCCTGACGCTTTTTCTCCGTGGACTGCGTCTCGTTGAGGGTGCAAATCTGGAAGACGTTGGGATTATCCCAGCCTTCACGAAGCGCGGAGTGCGAGAAGATAAACCGAAGCGCAACGTTAGGGTCGAGCAGACGCTCCTTGTCGCGCATAATGAGGCTGTAGGTGTCTTCATCCGCCGCCGTGTTGCCGCGCGTGTCCTTGGCATGCCCCTGCTTGTCTTGTGAAAAATAGCCGTTGTGGATTTCGGCCACATCGAACGGGATCAGGTCCTTGTAAATCGGCTTGGCGGTCAGCTCATGAAAGGCTTCCTCGAACCATTGTCCGATCTTGCCAAGGCTGGTTGTGCCATCCTCGTTGTAGATGCGGTAATTGCCGACGCGATCAACAAAGAAAAGCGACAGAACCTTGATGCCCTTGCCCTTGAGGGTGCGTTCCTTCTTCAGATGCTGCTCAACCGTCTCATAGACCTGGGCCTTCATGATATCATCGCCAAGGCTGCCGATTTCCTGACCCAACTCCAGGAAACGGCCCTGATTGAATTCGATATATTCCGAACTCGGCGTGCAATCGATATTTTGCACGATATAGCCGTCGCGATAGATGTCGCGTTCGCCAGATTTCACAAAAAGATCGTCGCCCTGTTTGACCCAGACTTTCGCGGATTTCGGTCCGGTTGGGCCTTCTTTATGAACCTCAACCTGCGCTTTGATCCGGTTTTTGTTGTCGGTTTTCAAAAGCTTCACATAGGCATCATTGAAACTGTCGTCAGAGCGGATAGACGCAACTTCGATGCGTTTCACCAGCCGCAGATCATAGGCTTTCACAGGGTCGAGCTTGTACAGCAGGTTGTACGGATTCCGGTGCGTGGCGCTGTAGCGCAGCGTAAACAGCGGCCGCAGATTGCGGATCGCCCGGCGGGATTTCTCGGTATTATCGACGCTCTGCGGCTCATCAATGATGACAATGGGGTTGGCCGCCTGAATGAATTCGATAGGGCGGCGACCGGACATGCGGTCATTCTCGCGGTTGATGACATTGAGCTTTTTCAGCTCGTCCTCGGTCATTTCCGACAGGTCTTTGTCGGCAACATCCTTCTGGAAGGACTGGATGTTGATGACCATGATCTGAATCTGGTTGCTGGATGCAAATTGCCGGACCTTTCCAAGACGCTTTGAGTCGTAAACGAAGTGATCGAACGGCGTTTTCTCGTAGAGCGTCTGGAAATGCTCTTTCGTCATATCAATGCTTTTCAGCACGCCTTCGCGGATAGCGACGCTTGGCACGACGATGATAAACTTCTTGAAGCCGTAGCTCTTGTTCAGTTCAAAGATCGTCCGCAGATAGACATAGGTTTTTCCCGTCCCGGTCTCCATTTCGATGGAAAAGTTGTGGCCCTGAAGCTCGACGATTTTTTCAATCCCGTTCGCCTCCTGTATGCGGTGCACGTTTTCCAGAAGGTCCTCACTGGAGACATGAAGCTGGTTTGCTAGCCCGAGTTCCGTCTGGAACAACCCGCCAATCTGGAGTGACTGGAAGGCCGCCGCGCCGGTCTGCACATAGGGCTGACCGTCAAATACATCCGTTACGGCGCGAATGGCGTCCTGTTGATATTCAAGCGTGGGATCAAATTTGAGTTTCATATTTAGTTGATCCCCAACTCTTTGAAAAACGCCTCATGGCGCAGCCGGGCATCTTTGACGATCTGACTGTATTGCAAAACTTCGACATATGCTGCACGCGACTCATTGAACCCGAAATAGCCACGCCCGCCCGGCAGTTGCTGCTTGATTCCATAGTCTTCCAATACGCTAAGCAGCCTTGGGGTGATGTCGCAGATTAAATAGCAGAAGAACGGCGTATCTGACCCAATATCCGTTATCAATTGGCCATCATTATCGACGATCTTATTGTTGCGGAGCTCTCGAATATAATCGTAGACCTGTTTGATTGGGTTTTCGTCGTCATTATATTCGCCGCGCGCGGGCCGCTTAAACTCGACGATGACAACCGGTTGGCCGGTCCCCTGACGCTGAAGAAGATTGCTGCCCTGAAACAGGATTAAGTCCGGTCTGTCGTTGCATTCAGATGACGCCGCGTATTTGCGTATGTTTTCATCCGACGCCCAAAAATCGTAATACGCTAGCCGGTCGTCAATCAGCCAAAGATTGTGATTGCCATACTCAATCTCGCCAGAGTTCATTCGCAGTGGACAGACGATTTTGTGAACTGCTTCTTCTGTAAAGTGCCGTTTTTTCTCCTTGTCCTCATAGCCCAGTCTCGTTTCGAGAAGGTCTATTATGAGCTTACGCTTGCTGACATATTCGGCGAGCGATGCGCGTTCCTGCTCACCGACGCGCTCCATAACATCTTCGAGCTTTTGTTCGAATTCTGCTGACGAGGCAGGATCGGCTTCTTTCGATACCAGGTCGGTCAAATCGCCTTTGACGTCACGCGTCGCACGATAATCGTAGACGGACATTTCACGATAAATGTCTTCTTCCGTCTTACGGTTAAGCGGCAATTTCTTTGCAAACTCACGCCGATCCTTGACCAGATAGGCATATCTCGGAAAATTCGTAACGACGCGCTCTATGGTGGTGGCCTTGGCTTCGATTAACCTCTCGATCGGTTCCTTCAGATATTTTTTGGCGAGGTCTTCCGCTTCCTTTGTTATCAGCTTCAAAGTATTCTTCGTGATATCGAAGTTATTGCGTTCCTGGGTGACATTTTCATCCAGATAGTCGCTGGAGACGATACCCACATAGATCATCGGCGTATCGCCATTCGAAATCGGTGTGTCCAGACCGGTTTGATTGTTTATCCCGTGGTCGGTCACAATCCGATCATGGGCTGACAGGAAGATCGTGTGTTCGGTGCCTTTTTCGACCAGCGATTTGCTCAAAAGCAGATGTTTGATGGAGAATGTTCCAACGTCATCAATTTCAAATTTGTCGGTAATCGGATTGTGAGTGTTGTCCGCTATAATCTGCCTTAAGCTTAGATTTTCATTCTGATTGTTGACCTGAATGTCGGGACAATCATCACCAATAAGAAACGGAAGAAAGTGCGCGGCAATCCGATGCGCAATCGTCTCAAGCTTTTTGGGGCAATGCGATCGATACCCATCCTTGAGCATTTTCAGATGGATAAATGTCTTTAGCCCGTCACCAGCGGCCGCTTGCACCAAACTGTAGTTTTGAAAGGCCTGCTCATTGTCCAGAAGAAAGTCGAAGCGGCGTTGCATTGTCGTTTTGCCGTTTTCGAAAACACTCGAAATGTTGATGCGTTCAAAAACCTTCAGCCAGGTCAGGCGACCGACGCCTTTTCCGCCCTTCTTCACCTTCTGTCTGGAATCATATGTCCGAAAGGACAAAAAATTGGCGTCTGAGGTGGCTCGGTTCGTTTGAACAGTTTCGGGTGGCTTCATAAGTGGATCACCCGCCCTGTCATGCTGCGACCGGGATTGGTCGTAGCGCCTCATGATATGCCAGATCGGGCGTGCGCCCGTCCAGCGATGAATGCGGTCTCCTGGTGTTGTAGAAGTC
>Ga0114931_10011396_pt1 | contig 10507 bp, 7 predicted proteins | sample 2SBtaG_FD_89579 | JGI IMG/M metagenome (GOLD analysis project Ga0114931, IMG submission 89579) | Deep subsurface microbial communities from Kolumbo volcano to uncover new lineages of life (NeLLi) - 2SBTROV14_V59a metaG | ecosystem: Environmental > Aquatic > Marine > Volcanic | place: Kolumbo... | reverse complement strand
TTCGCGACCGGTGCGTGCAAGAGCTCGCGCCGCACAAGCGTCCCAAGCGAATATGCCTGCTCGACGCGCTACCGCTCAATCGCTCGGGAAAGGTCGATCGCGCTGCGGTCAAGGCCCAGTGCGCAGGCTCCTCGCATTGGATTTAGGTTGCAAGACCAGCACCCGTATACCCTGCTTTTTCAAACAACGAGGCTAACTCGTTAACTTCATTTAACTATTTGTGGGGAGCCTTCAGACCTCGGTCGGGTCGCCGGGTCGCCCGCCAGCTTTCTGCTAGGCTTCCGCCCCCAAGGGGAGATGACCATGGTAGAACAGATCAGCGCCTCACACATTTTACTCATGTACGCCGGCTCGGAGCGTTCTTCTGCAAAGCGCAGCAAAGCGGACGCCGAATCTCAAATCGCAGACATCGAGCGACAGCTTCGCGGCGGGGCCGATTTTGCTGCCCTTGCCCGGGAGCACTCGGATTGCGGTTCCGCACAAGCAGGCGGTGATTTGGGCGGTTTCGGCCGCGGCCAAATGGTGAAAGGCTTCGAAGAGGCTGCCTTTGCGCTCGACGTCGGAGACACCAGCGGCGTCGTGGAGACGCCGTTCGGCTTCCACATCATTCGTCGGACTGGCTAGTCGCCCGTCCGGAGGCGTCGGACTGGCTAGTCGCCCGTCCGGAGGCGTCGGACTGGCTAGTCGCCCGTCCGGAGGCGTCGGACCGGCTAGTCGCCTGTCCGGAGGCGTCGGATCGGCTGAGAAATTCTCGTACGATGGGCCGGTAGCCTTCACGGAAGGTTGGATACTGAAACCGGTAACCCGTCTATCGGAGCCGCGTGTTTTGGCAACGTTTATTCAACGGCTCGGTCCCAGCCCGTGTTCTGCCTGCTGGGGGAGGCGCGGGTAAGCCCATCTCTGCGCTGAGCCAGGTCACGACGTCCGCTGTCGTAGCGGGTTCATCGTCAGAGCCCAGGTAAACAGCTTTCGGGTTTTCGAGGCGCATCAGGTGGTGCAACACTCCCGCGCAGTCGTCGGCGTGGATGCGGTTGGTCCAGCTTCCGGTGACGATGGCTTCGCCGTTCCAAACCTTGCGCACGAGCCGCGTTCGGCCCGGTCCGTAGATTCCGGATAGCCGCACGCTGATCCCCGTTCGTGGAGCCTCTCGGACGAGCGCTTCGGCCTCGAGAAGAACCCGCCCGTTGAACCGAGCCGGCTCGGTCACGGCGCTCTCATCGACCCACTCACCTTGGTTTTGGCCATAGACCGCGGTGCTCGACGTGAAGACAACCCGCCGCAGTGGGCTTCCCGCGCGTCGCAGCGCGCGCAAGAGATTACGCAACCCGTTCACGTAGACCGATCGATACTGCTCTTCGTCTCGCCGATCCGCGCTTGCCGTGTAGAACAGATAATCAAATGCAGCAGGCGAAGCGCCGAAATTCTGGGGGTCGGTCACGTCGAGGCGCCAGGGACGGACCCCGGTCGGGAGGGCCTCGACCCGACGGCGCGCGCCCCAAACCTCACACCCGTCGGCGAGCAGCCGGGTCGCAAGCGCGTTGCCCACGCCGCCGCAACCGGCAATTAAGACTCTGTCTGACATTGCTCAGCCGCAAAGACGGTTGCCGCCCTTGCCCTTCGCTGAATATGCGAAATCGTCTGCACGTTTCAAGACGACCTCGACCGTGTCGCCGGGCCGGGCAATACTCAGCCCCGCGCTGGCGGTCACCGGGTTGCCTGGGTCGAACTTCCTGCCCACCTCCCGGATCGCCGTGACAAATCGGTTTCCCGCAATGCGCCCCTCTTCCTGATTCGTATCCGGAAGCACGACGACGAACTCGTCGCCCCCATAGCGACCCGCAACATCGACCTCACGGGTCGATCTCCGCAGTGCATCGGCGATGCCCTGAAGCATACGGTCTCCTTGGAGGTGCCCTTGCTGATCGTTGATTCGCTTGAATTGATCCAGGTCGATCATCACGACCGCCATGGGCCGTCCGCGGTTCAACCAGGCCAGACCCTGCTCGATATGTGTCAAGATGTGCCGGCGGTTCCAGAGCTTGGTCAATGGGTCCTGCCGCGACAGCTCTGCTAGGCGTTCGTTGGCGCGCACGAGCTCGGTCTCCCGTCGATTGATCTTCTGGATCAAGGTCGCGACGATCGCAGTGCCAAACATCAGAAGCACGGTGACCATGAAGGCTTGTAAGAACCCTTCGAGGGCGCTGGGCTTCCGTATCCTCAGCCAGGCCGGGCCGTCGGGCGCGAACGGCAGCACTCCCCGCAGCTCCAGGATGACTACCGCCGAGTACATCGCGGCCCCAATGCTAGAGAGCACGACACCCATTCGCGGAGTGACTACGAGCGAGTTGACGATGCCCAGTACAAAGTAGAGCGCGACGATCACCGTGCGAGAGGAGCCGACCCGCTGGACGATGAAGGTGAGCACCGCCATGTCGAGGATGCCTCCCAAGAAGGGACGCCAGCGACCCGCAATATCGCGCCAGATCAGAAACTGCTCGATGATCGCGACGCCTGCGTAAGCGATGAATACCCAGCGCTGCGCGGCCATCGGGGGGTAGAGGAGAGGGACGAGCCAAATCCCGCAAGCCGCCAAGAGGAGGCGAACCCACGCCGTACCAAAGGCCAATCTGTCTGAATTCATCGCCCGCGCACCAGTCTAAGTATTCTACATTAACCTATCAGGATTATATCATGTGGGGTGGGCACTTGCCTCGTACTACGGGCGTTTACCCCGTTTTCGGGTCATGACGGCAGCTCCACGGAGCGAGGTTTGAGGCGAATGAACCACGAGGCAAAGACAGGAGAGCTACAGCAACTCATCGAGCAACGCATCGTCTTCTTAGACGGCGCGATGGGCACGATGATCCAGCGCGCGGGCCTCGAAGAATCGGACTTCCGGGCTGAGCGGTTTCGCGATCATCCTGGGAGCTTGAAGGGAAACAACGATCTACTCGTTCTCACTCGGCCGGACGTGATCCGCGGCATCCACGAGGCCTACCTCGACGCCGGCGCGGATATCATCGAAACCAACACGTTCAACGCAAATGCATTCTCGCAGGCGGACTACGGTCTGCAGGACGCGGTCTACGATCTCAACGTCGCTGCCGCGCGTCTCGCCAAAGAGGCCACGACTAGTCGCGCGGACAGGACGTGCTTCGTTGCGGGTGCGATCGGCCCGCTCAATAAGACCCTGAGTCTCAGTCCGAACGTCGATGATCCAGGCTTCCGGGCGCTCACTTTCGACGAAGCTCGTGAAGCCTATGCGGAGCAGGTGCGCGGGTTGCTCGATGGTGGCTGCGACCTGCTTCTGCTCGAGACGATCTTCGACACCCTCAACGCCAAGGCGGCGCTCTGCGCCATCGAGGACGTGTTCGCTGACAAGGCCGTGCGCCTTCCGATCGTGATCTCGGTCACCATCGTCGACAAGAGCGGCCGTACGCTATCGGGCCAGACGGTCGAGGCGTTCTATGTCTCCGTCGAGCATGCTCGGCCATTGGCGGTTGGCATCAACTGCTCACTGGGCGCCAAGGAGATGCGCCCGTTCCTGAAGGAGCTCGCCGGGATTGCAGATTGCTACGTGCATTCCTACCCCAATGCGGGCCTCCCCAACGCGTTTGGCGGTTACGATCAAACTCCGCAAGAGATGGCCCAGCGGCTGCGCGAGTTCGCCATGGACGGGATGGTCAACATCGTTGGCGGCTGCTGTGGCACGACTCCCGAACACATCCAGGCCATCATCGAAGCAGTGCGGGACGTACCGCCGCGTCCGAAGCCCCAGCGCCAAGCTCACTATCCGCGCTTTAGTGGGCTCGAGCCCTTGGTCATTCGGCCAGACACGAACTTCATCATGGTCGGCGAGCGGACGAACGTGACGGGGTCGGCCAAATTCCGCAAGTTGATCACGGAAAGCAACTACCCGGAAGCAGTCTCCGTCGCCCTTCAGCAAGTGCGCAACGGTGCGAACATCATCGACATCAACATGGACGAGGGCATGCTCGACTCCGAGCAAGCCATGACCCGTTTCCTAAATCTCATTGGTGCGGAGCCGGAGATCGCACGTGTTCCGATCATGATCGACAGCTCCAAGTGGAGCGTGCTCCAAGCGGGCTTGAAGTGTGTGCAGGGAAAATCCATCGTCAACTCGATCAGCTTGAAAGAGGGCGAAGCCGAGTTCCTCGACAGAGCTCGCCAAGTACGCCGGTATGGTGCTGGCGCGGTGGTGATGGCCTTCGACGAGGAAGGACAAGCCGAGACCGTCGAGAGGAAGGTTGGGATTTGCGTCCGCGCCTATCGACTGCTTCTCGAGGAGGCTGGCTTTGCCCCGACTGACATCGTGTTTGATCCCAATATCTTCGCGGTGGCGACCGGGATCGACGAGCACAACGAGTATGCGGTCAATTTCATCGAGGCGACCAAACAGATCAAGGAACGTTGTCCTGGAGCGTTGGTTAGCGGCGGAATCAGTAACCTGAGCTTCTCGTTCCGCGGCAACAACCGAGTACGCGAAGCCATGCACACCGTGTTCCTCTACCATGCGATAGCTGCCGGCATGGATATGGGCATCGTCAACGCAGGCCAGCTCGAAGTCTACGAAGAGATCCCCAAGGATCTTCTGGAGCACGTGGAGGACGTTCTCTTCAATCGACGCGCTGATGCAACCGAGCGGCTCGTTGCCCTCGCGGAGACGGTCAAAGGCACGGGCAAGAGGCAAAAGCACGACCTCAGTTGGCGGGAGGCGTCAGTCGAGGACCGGCTCGAGCACGCCTTGGTCAATGGCGTCGTCGACTTCGTGATCGAAGACACGGAGGAAGCCAGGCTGAAGTATGCTCGGCCGATCGAAGTCATCGAGGGCCCGCTGATGAGCGGGATGGCCGTCGTGGGCGACCTCTTCGGCGCTGGCAAAATGTTCCTACCGCAAGTGGTGAAGAGCGCTCGCGTCATGAAGAAGGCGGTCGCGCACCTCGAGCCATTCATGGAGGACGAGCAGACCGAAGGCTCCGCTCAGGGCAGGGTGCTGCTCGCGACGGTGAAAGGCGATGTGCACGACATCGGCAAAAACATCGTCGGCGTCGTGCTTGGCTGCAACAACTACGAGGTCATCGACCTGGGCGTCATGGTGCATGCGGACAAGATCCTCGACACCGCGATCGCCAAGGAATGTAACATCATCGGGTTGAGCGGTCTCATCACACCCTCACTCGACGAGATGGTAAACGTGGCCTCGGAGATGCAGCGGCAGGGACTGAAGATTCCGCTGCTGATCGGTGGCGCAACGACCAGCCGGGCGCATACCGCCGTCAAGATCGCGCCGGCATATGACGGCAGCACGGTGCACGTCCTCGACGCATCACGGGTCGTCAACGTCGTGTCTGGGCTGTTGAGCCCCGAACGGTGCGCGGACCTCGATGCGAAGAACCGAAGTGAGCAGGCGAAATCTCGCAAGCTCTTTGAGCATCGGCAGAAGCGGGAGCTGATTTCCATCGAGATCGCTCGGGAAAACCGCGCGCCGATCGAATGGCGAAGCGCAGACGCGCCCACCCCCTCGTTTGAGGGCCGCCGTATCGTCGACGACGTCAGCCTCGAGGAGATCGACCGGTATATCGACTGGACCTTCTTCTTTTCTGCATGGGGCCTAAAGGGCAAGTTCCCGAAGATCCTCGACCACGAGCGCCATGGAGCCGCCGCGCGGGAGCTGTACGAGCACGGCCGTGGCTTACTCGATCGCATCATCGCCGAGCAGCTACTCACGCCGCGAGGCGTGTATGGTTTCTGGCCGGCGAACCAGGACGGTGACGACATCGTCGTCTGGAGCGACGAGGGGAGGACCCGGGAGCACCTGCGCTTTCACATGCTGCGCCAGCAGGCGGTGAAACCCAACGAGCAGCCGTACTTCTGTCTTTCCGATTTCGTGGCGCCGGTGGGCGCGGGTGTCGAAGATCACATCGGCGCCTTTGCCGTGACGACCGGCATTGGCGCCGCGGCGCTGGCAAGGCGTTTCGAGCAGGATCACGACGACTACAACGCGATCATGGCCAAGGCACTGGCGGATCGTTTGGCCGAGGCGTTTGCAGAGCTCTTGCATGAGCGCGCGCGCCGCGAGTGGGGCTATGAGTCCGGAGAAGGCTTGAGCAATCAAGACCTCATCGCCGAGAAATACCGTGGCATCCGGCCCGCGTTTGGCTACCCCGCATGCCCGGACCAGACGGAAAAGAAGGCCCTGTGGCAGTTACTCGGCCCCGACGAGGTTGGCATCCGTCTGACAGAGCACTTCGCGATGAGCCCGGCCGCAAGCGTTAGCGGCCTGTACCTGGGTCACCCGAAGTCCCGCTACTTTGCTGTGGGTCCCATCGATCGCGACCAGGTCGAGGACTATGCCAGGCGAAAGCAGATGACCGTGGCGGAGGTCGAGCGCTGGCTGCAACCGAACCTCGGCTATAAGCGGGGGCGTTGATGCAGAGGTTGCGGCTCCGAGATTTGCTTCCGATCACGGTGCGCGTTTTCGATGCCGAGGAGGTGACCACCAAGAGTCATCGCGAGACGGATCCACGAGGCGTAGGGTTGACCGTGCAGGACGTCGAAGCCATTTGGAATTCCGTCGTCACCTTCTACAAGACAGGCCTTCATCCGGCCATCGCGCTTTGTATCCGGAGGCGAGGGGAGGTCATCCTCGATCGTGCGATCGGTCACGCCCGCGGCAACAGCCCCCAGGATCCGGAAGGCACCCCCCTGGTGAAGGCGACGCCCGATACATTGTACAACTTTTTTTCGGGGTCAAAGGCCGTTACCGCGATGCTGATTCACCTTCTACAGGAAGAGAACCTGCTGCATGTCGACGAGCCGGTCGCCACATTCATCCCAGAGTTCGCAAAACGGCGGAAGCACAGCATCACGATTCGCGACGTGCTCACGCATCGCGCTGGAATTCCAGCGACACCTCAAGAAGCAATCGACCTCGACCTATTGTCGAAGCCCGAGCAGGTCGTTCGAGCCTTTTGCGAGTTGGAGCCAACCCATCGGCCGGGCAGCGTGCAGGCCTATCAAGCGGTCACGAGCGGATTCATCCTAGGCGAGATCATTCGTCGCGTGACCGGTGAGAACATTAGAGATTTCTTGACGGCCAAGGTACGTGAGCCGTTGAGGATGCAGTGCTTCAATTACGGAGTTGCTCCGGAGCAGCTCGATCGAGTTGCAATCGACGCGTTCACCGGTCCAATCCCGACGTGGCCCTACAAGAACCTCGTGCAAGTCGCCTTCGGAGCTTCGATGCGCGAGCTCGTAGACTTGAGCAACGACCCGCGCTTCCGGACGGCGGTAGTACCGGCGGCCAACATCATCGCGACGCCTGAAGAGATCTCGCGTTTCTTCGAGACGCTCCTTTGCGGGGGCACCTACGAGGACAGACGCGTTTTCGATCAGCGGACGATTGCCCGGGCCACCGAGCCTCAGGTGACGGGGCAGGTCGACCGCGTGCTGATGATGCCGATCCCCCTTTCGATGGGTTTCATGCTTGGGGGGCGGAGGTTTGGTTTCTACGGACCGCGCACGGCCCATGCCTATGGTCACCTGGGCTTCACCAATGTCCTCGGATGGGCTGACCCCGATCGCGACATTAGCGTCGCGTTCATGAACACGGGCAAACCGCTCCTGTCGGCGAGAATGCTGGCATGGCTGAATGTTACGCGCGTCATAGGCGCGCGCATCCCCCGGGATCGCGGCTAAACCCCAGCAGAGCAGATGATCGCAGCTCATGCAGGCCTCTGTGCTAGGCTGCGCCGGATGAAATTCAGCGCTTCGATCGCCATGGCGCCGCCAGACCAATATATTCCGGTTGCTCGGGAGGCCGAGAAACTCGGTTACCACGCCATCGTTTTGCCGGATTCGATCTTCTTTTCGGAGGAGGTCAGCAAGCCATACCCGTACACCCAAGATGGGAGCCGGATGTGGGACGGTGAGACTCCGTGGATCGAGCCCATCGTCGGTGCCGCTGCTATGGCGGCCGCTACCGAAACGCTCTACTTCTACACGAGCGTCGTCAAGCTACCGGTTCGTCATCCGGTGCTGGTTGCGAAACAGGTCTCCTCGCTGGCGGCCCTATCGAACAATCGATTCGGTTTTGGCTGTGGGCTCGGCTGGCTTCCCGAAGAGTTCAAATGGTGCGGAACGGATTTCGAGACCCGCGGCAAGCGCATGAACGAGTGCATCGAGATCCTGCGCCTCATCTGGGGAGGTGGCATGGTCGAGTACCACGGTGAGTACTATGACTTCGGCAAGATTCAGATGAGCCCTGAGCCAAGCAAGCCGATCCCGATCTACATTGGCGGCCACAGCAAGCCGGGGCTCCGCCGCGCCGCTAAATATGGCGACGGCTGGTCTTCGGCAATGCTTCCGTCAAAGAAGCTATTGGCGTTGGTCGGTCAAATCGAGGCGTTGCGTAAGGAATACGGTCGTGCCCACCTCCCGATGGAGTATCAAGCCGTGGTCACCGATGTCTGGGATGTCGACGGCTACAAGCGTCTCGAGGACGCGGGCGTAACCGACATCATCACCGTTCCCTGGCTCATGTATGGGACCCCGATGGTGGGAGGGCCTTTGCAGGGGCGCCTCGACGGCTTGAATCGGTTCGCAGACAACGTTATCGCCAAGATGCAATGAGCTCCGTGCCGCGGATTTTGGAGCAAGCGAGCGTCGGACCGGTTTCCGATCGAGATGCCCACCGCCTTTGCAAGCTCGAGCTCGACGCAGTTTGCGCGGCAGCGCGCGCCCGTCGTGATCGGGCATGGGGTCAAACCCTCACTTTTTCACCCAAGGTGTTTCTGCCCATCACCAACCTGTGCCGCAACCGCTGCGACTACTGTTCGTTCCGTCGCTCACCAGGCGATCCCGGGGAATGGACCATGAGCCCCGACGAGATTCGCTCATGGCTGCGTCGCGCACACGAGCAGGGTTGCATCGAGGCGCTCTTCTGCCTGGGCGATACGCCGGAGACGGGTTTTGGAGAATACCGTGCGTTGCTGCGTTCCTGGGGTCATGAGCGCACGATCGACTATCTTTGCTGGGCGGCGAAAGAAGCGTTGGCGGCTGGCCTCCTGCCGCACACCAATGCGGGGATCCTTTCACGTGACGAGATGATCGCACTGAGGCCGCTGAACGTCAGCTTGGGCTTGATGCTCGAGAACGTCAGCGACCGGTTGTGCGAACCAGGGATGCCCCATCACCGCGCGCCTGATAAACGTCCGGCCAAGCGCATTCAAATGACGCGCGAAGCGGGGGAGCTGCAGATCCCGTTCACTTCGGGCTTGCTGATAGGCATCGGGGAGACCGTCGAGGAGCGCGTCGACACCCTTCTCGAGATTCGACGCCTGCATCGGCAATATGGCCACATCGGGGAAGTCATCATTCAGAACCTCCGGGTCCATCCTGATACGCCCATGGGGTCTGCCATGGAGCCGACGCCGGACCAGCTTGCTGCAACCATCGCATCGGCCCGGCTAATCCTCGATGACGAGGTGAGTGTGCAGGCGCCCCCGAACCTCAATCCGGCCTCGACCGCCATTCTCATCCAAGCCGGCATCAACGATTTTGGTGGCATTTCGCCCGTCAGCCCGGACTACATCAACCCGCAGCATCCCTGGCCGTATCTGGATCGACTTCGGGCAGCCTGTGACGCGGAAGGCTTTCGACTTGAACCGCGACTCCCGGTATACCCGTCTCACCTCGATGCAACGGGATTCGTCGACGCGTCCCTGCGGCCCCGTATCGACCAGCTTCAGATGGAGATCGCCAACCCATGACGACTGTTCTCGAAACCTGTCTCCAGGGAGTGTCTCCCGATGTCCGCGCGATTCTCGAGCGAAGCCTCGAAGGCAAAGAGATCCGCATCGACGATGGCATCGCACTGAATGAGGTGCGCGGCGCGGACCTCCACGCATTGTGCCTCGTCGCAGACGAGTTGCGCCGCCAGCAGGCGGGCGATCGAGTTACGTATGTCGTCAATCGCAACATCAACTTCACGAACGTCTGCATCAAGAACTGCAAGTTCTGCGCGTTCGCTCGTACGGTGCGGTCGGAGCAGGGTTATTTTCTTCCCCATCCAGAGATCTCGCGCCGGGTGCGGCAGGCCTGGGACCTGGGCGCCACGGAGGTGTGTCTGCAAGCGGGCCTTTCCCCGAATCTCACTGGGGACAGCTACATCGATCTGTGCCGCGTCGCGAAGGAAGCGGCGCCCGAGATTCACATTCACGCGTTCTCACCCGAAGAAGTGAAATTCGGAGCCTCCCTCAAGCGTGTTTCGTATCGAGGGTATTTGAGCCAGCTCAAAGAGGCCGGATTGGGCACGCTTCCCGGAACCTCTGCGGAGATTCTCGACGATCGCCTACGCAAAGCTATCTCGCCGACGAGGATCACCGCATCCGAGTGGTTGGACGTCGTCACGACTGCACACGGACTCGGGATTCGGACGACGTCGACGATGATGTTTGGCCACATCGAGTCGGTCGAGGACCGTATG
>Ga0114931_10011395_pt1 | contig 10507 bp, 7 predicted proteins | sample 2SBtaG_FD_89579 | JGI IMG/M metagenome (GOLD analysis project Ga0114931, IMG submission 89579) | Deep subsurface microbial communities from Kolumbo volcano to uncover new lineages of life (NeLLi) - 2SBTROV14_V59a metaG | ecosystem: Environmental > Aquatic > Marine > Volcanic | place: Kolumbo... | reverse complement strand
GTGAAGGAGGGCGTCCTCTCCGCCCGGGGCGAATATCTGGTCATCAGCGACACCGATCTGGCCGTGCCCATCGAAGAGGTGACCAACTTCCTGCCGCCGGCCTTGAGCGCCCAGAACTACGCCATCGCCATCGCCAGCCGGGAAGTGCCGGGGGCGGTGCGTCACGACGAGCCGGCCTATCGCCACTTTATGGGCCGGGTCTTCAACTTTTTGGTGCGGGTGCTGGCCGTGCCCAAAATCCATGACACCCAGTGCGGCTTCAAATGCTTTTCTTACCAGGCTGCGCACCAAGTCTTCCCCATGCAGACCATCGATGGCTGGGGCTTCGATGTAGAGGTTCTCTACATCGCCCAGCAACACGACCTGCCCATCATCGAGATTCCGGTCAACTGGTATTACGGCGACAACAGCCGCATCTCTCCCCTGCGCGACACCATCAGCATGCTGCGCGAACTGCTGGAAATCCGGCGCAACGGCCGGCGCGGCGTCTACGATCGCCTACCTGCGCCGCCGGTGACCGATGGGGCGCCGGCCGCGTAGGTCGCCCATCCCTGGGTGACAATCCGAGCCACCTGTCGTGTAGGTCACCCATCCCTGGGTGACGATCCGAACCACCCAGCGCGTAGGTCACCCATCCCTGGGTGACAATCCGAGCCACCTAGCGCGTAGGTCACCCATCCCTGGGTGACGATCCGAGCCACCTAGCGCGTAGGTCACCCATCCCTGGGTGACAATCCGAGCCACCTGGCGCGTAGGTCACCCATCCCTGGGTGACAATCCGAGCCTAGCGCGTAGGTCACCCATCCCTGGGTGACGATCCGGTTGACGAAGCCGTCCGGAAGGGATGCCGGACCTACGCTTCCTCCTCCATGAACATGGCTGCGGTCACCTGGACCATGTTGGCCGCGTAGTGGGCCGTCAACGGTAGAAGCAGGCTCCCTGACCACAGAAACAGCGCGCCGAAGATCACGCCCGCCAGCCCCGCCCCCACCATGCCCACCACGCCCTGCGGGCTGTGCATCAGCCCGAAAAGCGCGCCCAGGCCCAGCACCAGCAGCCACGCCGGCGCCAGCGGCGTCAACCCGCCCAGCAGCAGGCTGCGAAAGAGCAACTCCTCCAGCAGCGCAACGCCGGCCATGGAGAGCGCCACCAGCCCCCATTCCCATCCATTTCCGGGCGTGATGTAAGCGATGATCGTATCGGAGTAAAAACGCCCGCCACCCCGCGCCGTCACCCAACGGGTGGCCAGATAGAAGAACAGGGCCAGCCCCACACCCCAGCCGATGCCGGCCATGATCTGGCCGACCAGTTGGCCTGTAGTCTGCGGCCACACCCACCCCAGTTGCGAGAAAGGCAGCCCACTTAAAACGCCCAACGCAATGCAGAGCACAATCAGCGCCAGGCGCAGCAGGTTCTCCGCCGGCATGAGCAGCAGGTTGCGATCCGGAACCCACGTCCTGAGCAGGCGGGCGGTCGTGTATGCACCATAGGCCATGAACGCGGTCAGAGCCAGGGTGAGGAGAACGAAGAGCCAGTAGCGGGCGGGCATGGAGGGCCTTTCAGGTGGACGGTTATCCTGTGATTGGGATTCACTAAGTTTTTTGGGATTGTACCATCAGGATTCCCGGGTCACAATGACTGCGTGGGAGAGGGCGCCGCCTGTATCCGCCACCAGCGTCCGCCTCTCATCTAGACCCTGATAAGCAGAAAGCATAGCTGTGCGCAGATCATCGGGGATGGCCGCCGCAACTACCCGTTCGAGCGTTCCACAGTGATGACGATTTTTCCACGAGAGTGACCCTCTCCCACATAGCCCATCGCCTCAGGGGTCTCGCTCAGCGGATACGTTCTGTCGATGACCGGTGTGACCTTACCGGCTTCGATGAGATCCTTGAGAACAGCCAGGTCCTCACTGTTCGGCGTCGAGATAAATGGGCGTCCCTGCTGCCGCATGAACGGTGACAACAAAAATGCCTTGAGCACGTAACCCATGCCGCCATGGCCGCTGTTCGGTATGATAATCCCCTGTGCGGTGAGCGCACGTCTGAGGTCAGAGAACGAGCGGTTCGCTACATTGTCGAGGATAAGGTCGTATCGCCGACCACTTTTTACGAAGTCCTCCTGGGTGTAATCGATGACATGGTCTGCGCCGATCGATCGGACCAAGTCCACGTTCCTCGTGCTGCAGACGCCGGTCACTTCTGCTCCGAATGCCTTGGCAATCTGCACCGCAAACGTCCCCACGCCCCCAGAGGCGCCATTGATCAACACCTTCTGACCTGAACAGATTTTTCCTGCATCTCGAAGACCCTGAAGGGCAGTAAGCGCTGCAGTAGGAACAGCCGCAGCCTGCTCGAACGTGAGATTCGTGGGTTTCATCGCGAACTTGTCTTCTGGTGCGCACACATACTCGGCGAGAGCGCCGTTGCACGAGCTGTACACCTCATCTCCTGGTTGGAACCGCTTCACCTTCTTGCCGACCGCCGAAACGCGCCCTGCCACGTCCCATCCAAGAATATAGTTCTTTGTTGGTTTGGGAAAACCGACGGCAAATCGAGCGGCCCACGGACTACCTCTCATGGAGAAGACGTCACCTGCGTTGAGAGCAGCCGCGTGAACGCGCACCAGCACGTCGTTTTCTGTGACCACCGGATTGTCGATCTCCTTGAGTTCGAGGATATCCGGTGAGCCGTAGCTGTTTTGGACGATTGCTTTCATCTTTCTTCAGACCTCGTATTGGGGCGGTTGGCGGGGCCGACCACCAGCGGGTTGGCAGGGTCGGCGGCCCATTCCTGCATCGAAGCCGCGTAGACGGCGACGTCGTTGAAGCCAAGCCGGGTCATGATAAAGGCATTGGATGACGCCGCCACTCCGCCGCAGTACGTGATGGTGCGGGTGTTGCGGTCGCCATGCATGATGGCGACCAGTTCGTCGTGGGGCCGATAGCGGCCCGATTCGTCGAGCAGGTCGAGGGCATTGAGGTTCGAGGCGCCGGGGATATGTTGGCCCCGGTAACTGTCTGCGCCCAGTGTGTCGATGAGGCGGACGGCGCCGTTGTCAATGGCGCCCTCCTCGATGGCGGCGAACACCTCGTCCCGGTCGGCGATCAGCTGCGGTCGGGGAGCGGGGGTGAGCCGTTTCGCAGGTCGGGTGGACGGCTCGGTGGAGAGGGGACGACCCTCGGCGGTCCAGACGTCCAGCCCGCCATCAAGCAGCGCCGCGCGGTCGAATCCAATCCAGCGCAACATCCACCAGACGCGGGCAGCCCACACTCTCCGGTTCCCGTCGTAGAGCACGACCCGGGAATCATCGCCGACCCCCAACGCGCCCATGGCGGAACAGAATCGCTCCGGCGTCGGCATGGGGGCCCACCAGCCCGGTTTGTCGGGGGCGGAGAGAGCGCCGAGGAGATCGGCGAAGCCTGCGCCGGGGATATGACCGGCGTCGTACTCTTCCCGGCCGCTGACGATGCGGAAGCCGCTGTCAGGATCAGGTTTCACGGCGACGGTGCAGTCGAGCACCACGAGGTTCGGATCGTCGAGATGTTGGCTCAGCCAATCCGTCGTTACAAGCGTGTCCATGTCATTCATCATTTGTCTCCTTATTGTTTGACGTCATTGCTTGATATCCAGCGCGTCCGCCTGGCTGGGATTGACGCACATGACCGAGAGCAGCGGCATGCCTAGATCACGCACTTTTCGTAGCAATCCATGCAATGCGGCCTGATCGACCACCGGGCCAGCCAAGAGCGTATCACCGTTGTCTTCCAGCGTGATGGTCAGGCCCTCAAACCAGTCTGCCCATTGATGACCCAGATGGCCCTGGACCCTGATCTGATAGAGCGGTGGTTCACTGGGTCCAGTTTTTGGGTTAAGTTTGTTTGACATTGCCCTGCACCTGATGTGGACGACCATAACAATCTGCACCACTTGGTCATTTTATGATGTAGACAAACTCATTCGCTCGCTCTCGTTACTATCTGTTTTTGCAGACTCGGAAACGATTGCGGATGAATTGAACCCTTTTACTATGAGCCAAATCGGAAAAGCTATTTCAAATAAGGCTCCGGGAAGAAACAGAACCATTCCGATGCTATAGCCGAAAATTTCTGACGAACCACTTGCTATCAACGCTGCGTATCCAATCAAGCCCAGTACTGATATCGCTCGTGGAACGAGTTTTGATCTGTATAACAGATAGCAAAATGGCAAGCTTCCCAGGCCAAGCGCAATCATCGCGACTTGAAAGGCCAAACCACTTTCTGCCATGAAAAGCGTGCCTGAAATTTGAAAATAGGCGGCATTCGACGCCCCTGCTTGTACATACCCCTGGCTCAATGGTATTAGCAATAGGAGGCTGGCTCCAGCAACAATCAGCAGTATGCACTCAATAATTCTGGCGCCGACATATCCGATAGCTATTGCTTCATTATGCTTTTTTAGGACTGGAAAGAGCAATACGCCGATGACAACAACCGCAGCGGCGTCAATAAACTCAAGGAGCACTCCGATTACCACCCGGCTTTCATTTTGAAAAACATTCATAAGATAGTCTGGAGCATTTAGGATCGATTCTATAAGTCCACTACCCAGTATGTATGTAACCGTCGCGGTTAGGAATAATACGCCCACAATTCTTGCGGTCGTTTTATTTGTATTCATATTCAATCTCCATTGTCGAACGATATTGATGGGTTTCAGCTTGTGGCTCATCGTTATACTTTGCGCCACTTGCTTGCTGCCCAGGCAGTATATCTGCAATGGGGTATTGGCGTATAGGCACTAAAGTATTGTTTTGGGGTATCGTTGTGGGGTTGCTGAGAGGCGGGTCATGCTACCAGCGCGATTTATGGATTGCTTGACGCTCCCTGCATTCAGGCTACAACAGACCTAACTCACGGGCGCGGGCGACCGCTTCTGTGCGTCTTTGAACCTGTAGTTTGCCGTAGATATTGCGATTGTGTCCTTTCACAGTGCTCAAGGCGAGAAAAAGCCGCTCGCAAATTTCACGGTTCGAGAGTCCCTGGGAAACGAGTCGTAACACTTCCAACTCGCGTCCGCTCAACGGTTCGATGAGCGACTGGGGAGGGGGCGCAGGAGACGAAGCAGATTTGTCTTCGCTCCCCTGTTCCTCCGTTTCGAATGCAGCCAGCAATTTGCCGACGTAGTCCGGCATCACGCCCTGGGTGGCGGCTTCGGACAGCAGTTGAGCCATCGGCGGCCCTTCGTCCACAAAGGTGCGGATGAAGACGCCCGGCTCTGCCAGCGCCAGCGCCTCGCCCAGCAGTTGCACAGCCTGCTCCTTTGCGCCATGCGCCTGGTGAGCGACCGCCTCTAGCGCCAGCACCTTGAGCCGTTCATCCGGCCAACCCTTTGCCTCCGCCTGCCGGCGCAATGGCTCCAACAGGACCAGCGCCGCGGCCGCGTCTCCCTGGGCCAGATGCACCCGGGCCTGGCTGATGGGGAGTTCGTGGGTCTCGGCCAGATGCGCGGCTGCTTCCAGATTGCCCTGCCGGATCAGCAATAGCACTCGCGCAGCGGCAACCTCAGGCATCTGAAAGACGAAGCGATGCAGGCGCGCGGACTCGTCCGCCTTCGTCAAGAGAGCAGCCGCGCCGGCCACGTCTCCCCGGGCAAGTTTCAGGCGGGCGAGAAAGAGTTCACAGGTGACAAATCGGTCATTGTTTTTTATCTGCCGCGCCAGGTCAACGCTCTGTTGTCCGTGCTCTTGGGCGGCATCCATGTCGTTCCATTCATACAACAGTCGGGCCAGGCCAAGATGCGCTTCGCAGGCAACCGGCAGCGGCGAATCACCCACCAATTGCAGGGCATTCCGGTAGGTCTCGGCCGCCAGAGAGAGCTGGTTTTCAGATTCCTGCACCTGGGCCAGGCCGATTATCGCCATGATGGTGATGATAAAGTGCCCAATCGCCTGACTGATGGTTAACGCTTCGGTATAGGCCTGGCTGGCCGCGGCGCGGTCTCCCTGTAGTTGGTAGGCGACCCCCAGCGTCCAGGTAGTGGCGGTGCGGACAGGCAGGTTGTCGGGATGCAGATATTCCAGGGCGCGAAGGGACTGGGCGACGATGGTCTCCACATCGTAGTGAACGACAGCCACCGTGGCCCGTATGGCCGCAATATGTCCCACCAGATCTCGGGTCTTGTCGTCCAGTTCAGCGTCCTGCAGCGCTGCTTCAGCCGCGTGCAACTTCTCTTCGACGCCGATCGGTTGGCTAGCAAAGAGCAATGTTGAGGCGTAAATCACCCACAACGACGGCCTGGCATCCAGCATGGCTGTTGGTAGCGAGTCCAGCCAGTTCAATACAGGGGTCGCCGCGCCGCGAAAGATCAGGGGCATCCCCTCGCCTTCGACCAGGCGCGCGGCGCGTTCAACATCATTGGCGGCGACGGCATGGCGAAAAGCTTCAATCTCCAGGCCATTGTCCTCGTACCATACGCTGGCGCGAATGTGCAATTCGGTCTGCAAGGAGGCTGCGCTCTGCTGCAGTCGCTGCCGCAGCAAATCGGCGAAGAGATGGTGATAGCGATACCAACGCCGCTCGTTGTCCAGGGGGACGATGAAGAGGTTGGCTTGTTCAAGATATGTCAGGGTTTCTTGTCCGGACGTAGCGGGATCGAGCAGGACGGCATCGCAAAGGGGGCTGCACATACGGTCGAAGATAGAGGTGTGCAACAAGAAAGTCTGGATGTTTTCGGGCTGCTGTTGCAGGACTTCCTCAACCAGATAGTCCAGCACAAACCGGTGGCTGCCGGTGAACGACTGGATGAAGCCGCCAACATCGTACTGCCCAGCGTCTTGATATCCCTGCATTGAAATAGCGGCCAATTGCAGGCCGGCGATCCAGCCTTCGGTGCGGGTTTCCAGCGCGGCGATGTTTTCCGCTAAGAGGTTCAGGCCCATCGCCTGGTTGAGAAATACGGCGGCTTCATCGAGGGTGAAACGCAAGTCCGCGGCGCGCAGTTCTGTCAATTGACCCCGGGCGCGCAGACGAGCCAGCGGTAGGTTTGGATCATCGCGGGTAGAGATGACCAGGTGCATCTGTGGTGGCATGTGTTCGATCAGAAAGGTGAGGGTGTTGTCAACCTGTTTGGCGTCGACGACGTGATAGTCGTCAAGGACGAGGACGAAATTGTCCGGGATGGTGGCGATTTCATTGAGCAGGGCTGTCAGAATCGATTCGGTTGGCGGTGGCTGAGGGGATTGAAGCACAGCCAACACCTCTTCTCCAATAGTCGGCGCAATCCCTTCAGCCCTTCGACTTTGCTCAGAGGAGCTTCTACTCAGGACAAGCGTCTGCAAAGCAGCGACGAGGTAAGTCAGAAAGCGTGTGTGGTCGCTATCCCCTGCGTCCAGCGACAGCCAGGCGACCGGGTGCTCCGGGATCCCCCCGGGAGCGGCGATCCATTCGCTGAGCAGCGTGGTTTTACCAAAGCCGGCCGGGGCGGAGACGAGGGTCAGTCTGTGGTGCAGACCCTCGTTCAGCCGCTCGATCAGGCGGGGGCGGAGGACAATTTTTGGCCGCGGTGGGGGGATATAAAGTTTAGTGGCTAAAATTGGCGTGGACATGGAGCAATTATACTACATAACCGCCGAGGACCCAGATCTCTTCCTCAATGGTCGGGTTGCCCTGCTCATCTACGCTCTCCCGCGGGAAGACGACGCAGACATGGCCCATGCGCCTGGGCATGGGCGAGTCCAATGGTTTCTGGTTCCAACCCTCGCCCTCTTCATAGCACCAGACCTCGTCAGATTCCACAGTCGGATCGGCCGAACTGCCGCCGATCAGCCACAGTTTGCCATTGTAGTGGACGCCAGGGCTCGTCGCCATGTGTTGTGGCGTATCGCCATCCTCGAGTTTCCACCCTTTGACGCCGTTCACGGATGAATAGAGGGTGTAGTGCGCCTGACTCCTTTCGTCATCCTTCCTGTCCATAAAAATGCCGTAGAGCTTCTCCTTGCTGGCGAACAGTCGGATCGGCGAGCCCTGGGGAAGCGTGATGCCGTTCCAGCCGGGGGAGACGACCTGGACGGTTCGGGAGATGATTTTGCGTTGATCGTGGTTCTGTTCATCCGCATACCTGCCTTCGAGCCGGTAAACGGACGTAATCGACGGCTTGTCCACGAATCGGACCTCATCGCCGGTCTTGTCGAGGAACTGAGCGGGTATCTCTTCGTTGTTGCGAAACAGGATCGTCGTCATCGGCCCTGTGGCATAGTAGCGCACTGTGACGGGCGTCTGGCCGGCGTATAGGACGTAATCGGGGTCGACCGTGAAGTAATGAATCTTGGCGCCGCCTGAGCCATCTGGGGATTTTTTCACCGTACACGTAAATGACTCTTTTGTTGACGGGATTTTGGCCTTGCCCTCGAAGATCCCGACGTCGACGGTGATCGTTGTTTCACCCGGCGGCGAATTTGACGCAAAGCCCCGCAGAGAGATGAGCACCGCTCCGGAAATATATTTGGGTTTCCTCCCCGTCCACCACGCTCGTTCGCCGCTTTCCGGCTTGCTGTCGCCATGCTCGCCATAGTTGCCATAGGGGCGCTCGCTCGATCCATCGACGGAGTACGTCGCGATCACCGCGGCCGTATTCGAATCCAGCAGATCCGTCGCCTCACTGCCGCAGCGGACGCGGACCTTCACTGTCGCCTTGATTGGCTCCGTTCTCTTCAGGTTTATCCCTATTTCGTTTGTGGCTGATTCACCAATGGTAACGACGTCTTTGCCCGGAATTAACTCGACTGTAACGGTCATTTTTGCGCCTCCAATCGCCGGAATAGGCGGGTGATGGTTTGGTCATTGGGCGGCCTTGATCTTGATCGTAAGCTCTTTGACGCTGGGGTCTGCATCCTCAGCGTAAGCCGTGATACGATAGGTTGTTTCGATTTGCACGGTCACGCCGACCTCACGCGGGAAGGGGGCCGCCGTCCATTCGATGGGATCCATCCCATCGCCCTCCAGCTTTACCGATTCGGCCCCCTGGAGGGACCACGCGAGATGGATGCGCGTCCCCGCGTCCACTTCGTTTTCGCCTTCGCGGACCCAGAAACTGAGGACTTTCACCGGTGCGATGGCCAGCTTCAGCCAGCCCTCGGCGATGGTCGGCCAGCCCTTGGCAAAGCCGCCCCGGTCGGTGGCCTCCACAATATTGGGGTCCAAACGCCAGAGAGGAGTGACATCGGGCCGGTAGGCCCACGACCGCTCACCGTAATCATCCGAGGGCTTGGGCATATGGGGAGTGGGCATCGTCCCCAGCACGGGCGCGGTCTGAAAGAAGACCTCCCGGGCCCGCCTGGCGCCGGTCGCGCGCTCGTGCGGCAGCTCGACAAAGGTGCGCGGCAGCGCTCCGGTCGTGGCGTGGACGCGAGCCTGCGGATCCATCAGCATCGTCACCTGCAAGGGCTGGACGCAGTCGATAGCGAAATCCTGGACGGCGAAGGCGCGCGCCTTCGCCGCAGACCCGGCCCCGTCGCCACGCTTGTCCTGCCCCCAGGCCGGGTAAAACGCGCCGTCAGTGAAAACGTCATCGCCCGATGCCGCCGGGGTGCATCGGAAGGCGCCGATCAGACCGTCGTTGCGCGCGTCGATGTCGCCCAGGCGCACCGGCCACTCGACCTGCTGGAAGCCGCCGGTGTCAAGGCGGGCGTCCAGCCCGCGCTCGCTGGCCGCTCCGGCAGCGGCGTGTAGCGCCGGTCGGTGCGCGGGCAGGCTGGCAACCTCGAACTGAAGGCTGGCCCGCACCAGCGCCAACGGCCGATCGACAAGGACGGAAACGCCCGGGTCCTCATCGGGCACGCGTTGGTCCACAGCGGCCATGGATTGATCCAGCATGGCGGAGAAGGCCGCGCCGTCATCGGCGTTGAGCGCCAACACCCAGGAACAGAAATAGTGCAGGTGTGCGTCCTCGACGATCTCCGCCAGCCGTTCACTCACTGCCCGGCCGCGGGGGTCGCCGCCCTTTTTGCCGGCGGGGACGTCCACCCAGTGGTAGGCGGGGCCGGTGTAGCCGGACCGAATGCCGAGTTTTTTCTGCAACGCGCCCAGGGGGACGCCGTTGGCAGCGTAGATCATCAGGCTCTTTTCCAGATAGTTCGGAACGATCCAGCCACAGACGGGACCGCCTCGTTCCGCCGCAGACGGAGACGCATTCGCCCACTCGAAGCGCAGACGCATGGGCTGAGCGAACCGAGGCTTGAGCCAAACATGATAGCTGTTTGCCGCGGACTGGGAACTGTCCGCCAGACATGAGTGCGCCCGGCGGAGCATCGCTTTGTTCCAGCCGTTTTGCGCAGAATCGTTGATCCGCTCGACCGGCAGTTCGACCGTCTGTCCAAAGGCGTCGACGACGGAGAGCCGCTCGAAGCGCAGGCGTCCAGCGCGGATCGGGAGGAACGGACGCTCGGTCAGGTAAGGGGCGGTGCGGAAAGTGTCGCGCTGCTCGTCAGGGCCGAATCCCTCGTTGATAGCCGCGTGGATGGGATCGAT
>Ga0114931_10011394_pt1 | contig 10508 bp, 8 predicted proteins | sample 2SBtaG_FD_89579 | JGI IMG/M metagenome (GOLD analysis project Ga0114931, IMG submission 89579) | Deep subsurface microbial communities from Kolumbo volcano to uncover new lineages of life (NeLLi) - 2SBTROV14_V59a metaG | ecosystem: Environmental > Aquatic > Marine > Volcanic | place: Kolumbo... | reverse complement strand
TGATCGACAGGGACAGACCCGGCCTGCGGCTCGGCCGGCCCACCCGCTTTCTATCCGGCGATCACTGGTCACCGCTGTATTTTGAGGATCTGTACCTGCCGAAGGACAATGTGCTGCTCGGGCCCGGTGGTTTCAAACGCCTGATCGCCGGATTCAACAGCGAGCGCATCGGCAACAGTGCCCGGGCCCTGGCCCTCGGCCAGCATGCCTTCAACCGGGCCCGGGAGTATGCCCTCGAGCGCCGCCAGTTCGGCCGCCCCCTGTGCGAGTTCCAGGGCCTGCAGTGGAAGTTCGCCGATCTGTGCCTGCAGCTCGAAGCGGCCCGGCTGCTGCTGTACCGGGCCGCGAGCAATGCCCGCGATGGGCTGCCGGACATGCACGAGACCGTGATGGCCAAAGCCTCTTGCAATCAAGCCGGGTTCGAGGCCGCCCACCAGGCCCTGCAGATCCTGGGTGGTGCCGGCTACAGCCAGGACAATCTGGTGGAATACTGCTTTCGGCGTACCCGTGGCTGGATGATTGCCGGCGGCTCGATCGAAATCATGAAAAACCGCATTGCCGAGCACATTTTCGGACGGCGCTTCAGCCAGCGGCCGGCCCGTGACTGATCACGGCCCAGGGATCTCCGGCACCGCACCCGCCAACCTGGCCACGGCCCTGTTCCAGCCCCGCCGGGTGGCTCTGGTCGGAGTCTCCTCGGACCCGGAAAAAAATACCGGGCGCCCGCTTCATTACCTGCGCCTGCATGGCTACCAGGGTGATATCGTTGCCGTGAACCCCAATCGCAGGGAGGTTCAGGGACTCACTGCCTGCGCCAGCCTGGAGGAAGCCGGCGCCGGGATCGATCAAGCCCTGATCATGCTGCCCGCAGATCAGATCACCACCACTCTCAGCGCCTGCGCCCGGTCCGCCATCCCGCTGGTAACTATCTACAGTGACGGCTTTGCGGATCGTTGCGACGACCAGGGCCGGAGCCGCCAGGCCCAACTGATCGAGCAGGCCCACCGCGAAAAGCTGCGGATCCTCGGCCCCAACAGCATGGGCGTGGTGAATCTGCACAACGGCCTCATACTGAGCCCGAACGCGGTCCTGGAAAGCCCGGATCTCAGGGCCGGGGGTATCAGTATCATCTCGCAAAGTGGCTCGCTGATCGGCAGCCTGCTGTCCCGGGGCCTGGCCCGCGGTTTCGGCTTTTCGAAGTTGGTATCCGTGGGTAAAGAAGCGGATCTTGGCGTCGGTGAGGTGCTGGAAATGCTCATCGACGATCCCGATACCAGCTGTATCCTGTTGTTCCTGGAGAGCCTGCGCGGCGCTGCGTCCCTGGCCCGGGCCGCCCGCCGCGCCTACCGCCTGGACAAGCCGGTGGTGGCCTACAAACTGGGGCGTTCGGCTCTCGGCCGCAAACTGGCGGCCAGTCACTCCGGTGCCATGACCGGAGCCGCCGAGGTGGCCCAGGCGTTTTTCAGCGCCAACGGCATCGTCGCCGTGAACCACCTGGAAAGCCTGCTGGAAATTCCCCCCCTGCTGGACAACGGCCCGGTGTCGGCGCGCGGCGCGGTATCGGTATTGAGCACCACCGGCGGCGGCGCCGCCACCGTGGTCGATCAGCTGGGTGAAGCCGGTATCCAGACCTGTCCGGCGGATCCGGAACTCAGCCGCTGGCTGGCGAGCCACGGGCTGGAAGTTGACGGCCGGGACATCATCGATCTGACCATGGCCGGTACCCGCCAGGGGATCTTCGCCCACAGCCTGGCGCGCCTGCTCACGGATCCACGCAGTGCCGCTCTGGTGGTGGTGGTCGGCTCTTCCGGGCAGTTTCATCCCGGCATCAGTATCGAGCCGATCGTCAACAGCTACCGGGGCCAGAAACCGCTGGCGGTGTTCATACTGCCCGAGGCGCGTGAATCTCTGGCAATGCTGGCCGCGGCCGGCATCGCCGCCTTCCGGACTCCGGAGAGTTGCGCCGACGCCCTCGCCGCACTGTTCCGGTGGCGCGCCCCGGACCCGGTCGTGGAGGTGGAGCGGGATCAACTGGTAGCGGTCACTGAAGCTGCGCTGGCGCCCGGCAACCCCCATCTGAATGAGCTCGAAGCCACCCGTGTGTTCGCGGCTCTTGGAATACCCACGGCAGCGCTGCAGTTCCTCCGCGATCCCCAGGATGAAATCAGCTTGCGCTTCCCGGTTGTGGTCAAGGCCCTGCTGCGTGGCGTCAATCACAAGACTGAACTGGGCGCCGTGGAATTGAATGTGGCCGATGCCCGGGCGGCCCGGGCCGCCATGCAGTCGATCCATGCCGGGCTGGGCCCGCTGCCGGACGGAGCCAGCTTCGAGGGCTATTTACTGCAGGTCAGGTGCGATGCCCTGGCGGAAGTGCTGATCGGTTACCGCCGGGATCCGGAGGTGGGGCCGCTGGTCACCCTGGCCAGTGGCGGGCGGCTGGCGGAACTTTACCAGGATTATTGCGTGCGCCCGGCGCCCGTCAGCGAGGCCACCGCCATGGAAATGATCGAAGCGGTTCCGGGTCTGGCAGCCATTCGCGGCTATCGGGGTCTGCCGAAGGGGGATCTGGCGGCCCTCGCCCGGGCCATCACCGCCCTTTCCCGCCTGGCCGGCCTGCAGGCACCGCAGGTTTTGGAGGCGGAAATCAACCCGCTCATGGTCCACGGCCAGGGCCAGGGTGTCACCGCCGTGGATGCCCTGGTGGTCCTGGAGATGCTGGAGCAGACACCTGCGCGGGCCGGCGGACCGGGCCCATGAATCAGGCTTCGCATGGCCAGTCACACAACGTTCTCAGGGCCTGCGCCCTGATGCTGCTGGCGGCCATGCTGTTCACCGCCATGCAGGGAACCGTGCGCTACCTCTCGGCCAGCATGCACGCCTTTGAAATCGCATTTTTCCGTTGCTTCTTCGGCATGCTGTGCATTGCACCGTGGCTGCTGAATGGCAAACTTCAAACCCTGAAAACCGCCCACTTTGGCCGCCACCTGACCCGCGCGGTGCTCAATGTGGTGGCCATGCTGTTGTTTTTCACCGCCCTCAGTCTGACCGCGACACCCATCGCACAGATCCAGGCCCTGGCCTTCACCGCGCCCCTGTTCACCACCGTCCTGGCCGGTCTGATGCTGGGGGAAGTCGTGCGCCTGCGGCGCTGGAGCGCGGTGTGCGTCGGCTTCGCCGGGGCCCTGATCATCATCCGCCCCGGCATCCAGCCGATCGATCCCGGATCCGTTTACACCCTGTTGTCGGCCTCCCTGTGGGCGCTGTGCATGATCATCATCAAGCAGCTTTCGCGCAGCGATTCCTCCCTGACCATCACCGCCTACATGGTGATCCTCATGACGCCACTGTCCTTGATTCCCGCGGTGTTTTTCTGGACCGGGCCCGATCCGGGACAATGGTTCTGGCTGGTACTGTGCGGGGTACTCGGGACCCTGGGACAATGGGCCATGGCCCATTCGTTCAGCCTCGCCGACGCCACCGTGGTGCTGCCCCTGGATTTTTCCAAGGTCGCCTGGGGAGCCCTGATCGGTTACCTGGCGTTTGGTGAAGTCGTCGATGCCTGGACCTGGATTGGCGCCGGAGTCATTTTCGCGGGCGCCACTTATATCACCTTCCGGGAACGCCAGCTGGAACGAAACGGGGTGCTGGATGCCGCCATGATTCCTCTGAGTCGCCGGATCCGGAATTTTTTTCAACTCTGACTCATGGCCAGGCTCAAGACATCCTGGCTCCCGATGCTGCTGGCGCTGTGGCCGCCGGGGCCCGGGGCGCAAGCACCGAACCCCTATACCGGCAGCTGGGAATCGGTCGATCAGCATTTTCGCCTGATCATCTACCAGCACCAGGGCGCCCGCCAGATCCTGTTTTACGGTCAGGATGAGACCGGGGCAGGAACGAACCGCTATGTCACCCGGGCGGCACACGTTCGTGAACAGGCCGGTGCGTTGCTCTTCGAATTGCCGGCGCATGCCGTGTATTCAAACCGCTCACCGGATCCCGCCATCGCCGGCCACCAGAGTGAACTTCCCACCAATGCCCGGATTGAAAAGCCAAGCCCCTGGCGCCTGAACACCGCTGGCGCAAACCTGCGACTCGACTGCGCTGTCAGTGATCGAACACGCTGCGGACTCCAGCGTCCCATTAAACTGCACACCCTCGATCCCGGCTTGCCGAACAGCCCATCGCAGTGACAGAGCTTTAAAGAGGATAGTGTTTCAGTGCAACAGAGTGTGTCCCTGTTAGGTCTGTTCAAGAACAACAGCTTCCGATCCCTGTGGACGGCGAATCTGGTATCGAATCTCGGTGGCTTGATTCAGGCAGTCGGTGCGGGCTGGATGATGACGACCATCTCCGACTCCCAGAGCATGGTCGCACTCGTACAGGCATCGACCACCTTGCCAATCATGTTGTTTTCGCTACCTGCGGGCGCTCTTGCGGATAACTTTAAGCGGCGAAACATTATGTTGACGGCACAGATATTGATGCTGTTGGCCTCGCTGGGGCTGGCGATTTTTGCCTTCGCTGGAATTCTGTCGCCCTGGTTGCTGCTGATGTTTAGCTTTTCCATCGGCTGTGGGAAAGCCCTGCACAATCCTTCCTGGCAGGCCTCGATGGGCGATATCGTTCCCCGCGCTGAGCTGGCCTCCGCGGTAGCCGCAAACAGTATGGGATTCAACCTGATGCGCAGCATCGGACCGGCGATTGGTGGCGTGGTCGTTGCCATGGCCGGTGCGGCCACGGCCTTTGCGCTCAACGCGGCCAGTTATCTGGCCTTGATCGTTGCACTCGCGCGCTGGCAGCCACGCAAGGTAGCCGCCAGCCTGCAACGCGAGGACTTCGGGCCGGCAATTGCCGCCGGGCTGCGCTATGTCGTGATGTCCCCGAATCTGCTCAAGGTGTTGTTCAGGGGCTTTCTATTCAGCGGCGCTGCGATTGCAGTGCTTGCGTTGCTGCCGCTGGTGGCCCGCGATTTACTGCATGGCAACGCGATGACCTATGGTGTCCTGCTTGGAAGCTTCGGGTTCGGGGCCATCGGTGGAGCTTTTGCAAGTGGCCGGCTGCGGGAGCATTTGAGCAATGAAGCCATTGTACGCGGCGCGTTCTGCGCCTTTGCGCTCGGTGCGGTAATGCTTGGAATGAGCCGTCAGACCTGGCTGAGTTGCGCTGCCCTGCTGCTGTGTGGTGCCTGCTGGGTCATTACCCTGTCGCTGCTCAACGCCACTGTGCAACTGTCCACCCCGCGCTGGGTCGTGGGCCGTGCCATGGCCCTTTACCAAACGGCCACATTCGGCGGCATGGCCGGGGGCAGCTGGCTGTGGGGCACGGTAGCCCAGGCACAGGACTCCGGGAGCGCACTGGCGTTTGCGGGAGTAATGCTGATCCTTGGCGCGCTAGCGGGTCTGCGTCTGGCCCTGCCGGAATTCGGGGTATTGAATCTGGACCCGCTCGACAAATTCAGTGAGCCGCCATTGCGTCTGGATCTGAAATCACGCAGCGGCCCGATTATGATTATGGTCAACTACGACATTGCGCAAAAAGATGTGCCCGAATTTCTCGCCGCCATGGTTGAGCGCCGGCGTATTCGTGTCCGCGACGGCGGGCAGCAGTGGACGCTGCTGCGCGACCTGGAAAACCCGGATATCTGGACGGAAACCTATCACGTCCCAACCTGGGTGGAATACGTGCGGCATAATCAGCGCCGAACAGTCGCCGACGATGAAGTATCCGCAAAACTGCGGGGGCTGCATCAGGGCCCGGGGCTGCCGCTGGTGCGCCGCAAAATCGAGCGCCAGACCGTTCCCCTGCATGATGACATGCCACTGAAAATTTACCCTGATATCCAATAACCCGGACATCTGCCTCAGGCCGGGGCGCGGACACATGGGCCACGCCTTCCTGTAAGATATCGAATCCTGGCGATTAATCGGGGGAGCAACATTATGCAACCGACTGTATACGGTACACCGCTCAGTACCTTTGTCCGCAGTACGCGTATGGCCTTAATCGAAAAAGGTGTGGAATACGAACTGGTCGATGTGGGAGTTCTGGATGGCGAGTGCAAGGGAGCACAGCATCTGGCGCGAAATCCTTTCGGTAAAGTCCCGGTGTTTGAACACGACGGCCATTCGATCTATGAAACCAGCGCCATCGTGCGCTATATCGATCAGGCCTTCGGCGGGGCTTCCCTGCAACCGGCCAGCGCGACCGATCAGGCGCGCATGAACCAGATCATCAGTATCCAGGACAATTATGGCTACCAGGCCATGATTCTGGATACGGTGGCCTATTATTTCTTCCCTGATTTTATCGGCGGCGCGGATGATGAACGGCTGGCACGGGGGAAACGGATGGCCTCCACCTGCCTCGATGAGTTCCAACGCCTGATGGCTGGCAATGCGTATTTGTGCGGCGGGCAACTGAGCCTTGCTGATCTGTATATCGCACCGAGCTATTTCTATTTATCCATCTCACCGGCAGCGGATGAACTGACCCAGGCCCGCCCGGCCCTGGCGCAATGGTGGCAACGGATGAACGATCACGACAGCCTCAAAGCGACTGAACCGGATTTAGGCTGAATGCGTCACTCAGGGTTTTAGAAGCTGGTGGGTCGCGCTCGCGAATCGCCGCTCCAACAAGGGTCCACTGTCGGCCAGGCCCGCACCGGTCATCAATGAATCGAGCCGATCGAGCCTGCTGATGGCTGTCGGATGGGTACTGGTAAACAGCGTCATGTCGCTGTCACCGGTTTGCGCGGCGGCCAGGGACATCAATGTCACCGGCAGACCATAGGGGTTGTAGCCGGCACGCGCCGCGATCACCACCCCCATCCGATCGGCCTCGTATTCATCGTCCCGGTCCAGCCCATGGGCGTACAGGGACATGCTCGAGCCGATGAGTGCATCCATCAACTGGCTTTTTTGATCGGCCAGGGCGCTCGCCAGGTTCACCGCCAGTTCGCGCTGCGCCTTGGCGCGTATGGCTTCGAGGTGATGACGGCGGACGACGTGGGCGATTTCATGGCCGAGCACCCCGGCGAGTTCGGCTTCGCTGGTCATTCGTGCGAGCAGTCCGCGAGTGATAAAGACAAAACCACCGGGTGCGGCAAAAGCGTTCACCGTGGTCGTATCGAGGATGCCAAAACGCCAGGGCAGGCCCGGGCGCTCACTGTGCTGTGCGAGCCAGACCCCGACCCGGTTGACATACTCCTGGCTGGCAGAATCCCGTACCAGCGGTACCGCGCCCAGCAACCGTGCCGCAATTTGGCGCCCAAGTTCGATCTCCTGTGGCTCGTCGACGCTCTGCAGACCTTGCGCGGACTGACCGATTGCGCTGGTGATGTCTCCGAGCTTGTTCAGATCGAGCTTGAACGCACCGGCGCCCAGGCTCATGGCAGCCGTGATCAACAGCACCATGGCGGCGAAGCTGAACCATCGCCGGCGAGCCGGCAGCACGCTGCGTATCATCTCTCACCCTCGTCTTCATCGCGGTTTTGTTTCGCCTGGCTTGGGGAGTTGCTGAAAAAATTCAGGATCCCCTTGACTCCGGCCCCTTCACCAGAACGGTCCGAACCCTGGGAAGGCCCGGTACTGTCAGAAGCGGAATCTTCACCTGCAACCGGTGCCGGCTCGGCATCAAGGTAGGCGACCTGCGCCTCACTCAGCTTGCCCTGCTGCGCGAAACGGGCGGCATCCGTCGCGGAGATCTGGTAAGCATCGAGCTGTTGCAGCGCGGCCGTATCCGCTGCCGCGGCCTCGAGTTCGCCGGCGCTGAGCCCGCGTATGCCCGTGGTAATGGTCGAGCGGGACTGGGTGTTTTGACTGCTCCCTCCGAGCACTCCGGTGACTCCGCGCGACAGCGATGCGAAAAAACCGCCCGAGGACTTCTGGCTTGCACCGGGCACGGCAGCACTGCGGTCACGGATTCTGGCAAATTTAATCCAGCCGCGTTGTCCGGCCATCTGCGCGGCCTGTGCCGGGCTGGCACTCACCTGCACCCGCAACCAGAAGCCACGGCGCCCCTGGATATCGACCACGGTACCGACGGGCAGGGTCGCGACCGGTCTGGCCGCTTCAATCGGGTAGGATCTGAGTTCAGCGGCGCGGCTGACGGTACCCTCGCGAGCAGTGCCGGGTGCCGCCGCCAGCAACGCGCTAATCAACAGCGCGATTCGGCCCGCCAGTCCCACTGACTTGACCCGGGCATAAAGACGGGCATTCAAATTCATACCACGAAGCCATTCAACATCCGATCAATAGTCCAACATTACTACCGCCGGATCAACGCCGGGCGATGGCGCCGTGGGCGGATGGCAGCAGCAATACCGCGAACAGGATGCAACCGGCGGCCACCGCCAGTACCTGGAACAGGGCATCGAAACCCCACTCGGCATGCAGCCAGGCAATCAGAGGCACCGCTGATGCCATGACCGAGAAGGTGACGATGTAGCGTATCGCGTAGGCGCGGGCGCGCCACTCGCTGCGGGTGATGCGCCCCACCAGCACATCGTTGATGGGGATCTGACCGAACACCACCAGCATGAACAGAATAGCGACTAGCAACGCCGCCAAACCGCTCAATTGCACCATGGTGTAAAAAAATCCGGCCTGTAAAGCCGCGACAACTGCAAACACCAGCCGCACCGAATAATGATCCACCAGGTAACCCACCAGCAGCTGGGCGAAAGCGGCAACACTGAAAACCAGAAAACTATACCAGCCGACCAGGGTGGCGGTGGCAGCGATATCCTGCAGGCGTTCGGCGAAGATTTTCGGCAACGCAAACGTGGTGCTTTGAAAGATCAGCCCGCCGATGGCCGTGGTCAGCAGAACAATAGTGAAGATGCGCAACAGAATACGGGGATCGGTATGGGCGGGCTCCGTACCCGGGTCAGCCGCGGCAACCGGTTCCACCCGGGTTTCGCCACCGCCACGCAGGAAATACACATAACCCAGACCTACGGCAATCGCGGCCGCGCCGGGCAACACGAAGGCCAGGCGCCAGCCGGATGCGTCGATCAGGTAACCGGTCAGCAGGGCCGCACTGGCCACGCCCATGTTGCCGAAGATGCCGTTTATCGCCAGCGGAACACCAGTGCGTAGCCGGCCGTGTACCACCAGGGCCAGCCCCACCGGGTGATAGATGGCGGCAAAAATACCCACCAGAGTCAGGCTGATGGCAATCTCCCAGGCCGACTGGGCCAGGGCGCAAAAAATAGCGCTGCTGCCGATGCCGAAAAAATACACCGCCATCATGCCTTCGCGGCTCCAGCGGTCCGCCAGCCAGCCGGCTGGAATGGCGCACAGGCCAAAGGCGACAAAACCGGGAGTCGCGTAAGGAATCAGCTCCGAATAGCTCATGCCCCATTCCGTGCTCAGGCGCACAGCCGCGGCGGTCGCAAAGATCAGCAGTATCAGGTGATCGAGAAAATGCCCGATGTTGAGAAACAAAAAATGAATTCGGCGGCGGGATTTCAATCGGCGCCACCACCGGCCCGCGCCAGCATGGCGTGCAACAGGACATCGCAGCCGGCGGCCAGATCCTCGCGCCGGGCGTTTTCCAGTTCGTTGTGGCTGACCCCTTTCTCACAGGGGACGAAGAGCATGGCCGTGGGGGTAACGGCGGCGAGGTTGCAGGCGTCATGGCCGGCACCGGAAAAGATATCCCGCCGGGCAATGCCGAGCCGGGTGGCTGCCGTGCGTAACAGCTCCAGGCGTGTGGCGTCAAAATGCACCGTGGATCGCTGGCTTTCCAGTGCCACTTCCACCTCCACCGAACTGTGCTCGGCCAGCGCCTGACAGTCCTGCCGGATGCGTGCCTCGGCTGCCGCCAGCACGTCATCTTCCGGGTGGCGGGCGTCAATGCTGAAGCGGCAGGCGCCGGGTATGGTGTTGCGTGAATTGGGTCGCACATCCAGACGCCCGACGGTGATGACCGGGTGGGGATCAAATTCAAAAGCCACGGCATTGATCCGGTCCACCATGCGCGCGGCGCCGAGCAGGGCATCGTGGCGCTGTTCCATGGGCAGGGTGCCGGCATGGCCCTCGGCACCGCGGACCTGAACTTCAAAACAACGCTGGCCCTGGGCGCCGAGCACGATGCCGACGGGAATATTCTCCGATTCCAGCACCGGACCCTGTTCGATATGCGCTTCAAAAAAACTGTCGATCACGAACCCACCCGCAGCCTGCTCACCGGCATAGCCGATCTGGCGCAGGGCTTCGGCCACGGTGATGCCATCAGCGTCGGCCGCCGCCAGACCCCGCTCCAGCTCCATGACACCACAAAAGACGCTGGAGCCGCACATTCCCGGGGAGAATCGCCAGCCCTCTTCGTCGGTCCACACCACCACTTCCAATGGCGCACGGGTGCGCAGCCTGGCATCGTTGAGGGTGCGCAGCACCTCGAGCCCCGCCAGCACCCCGTATATACCGTCGAACTTTCCGCCCAGGGGTTGGGTATCGAGATGACTGCCGGTCAATACCGGTGGCGCCTGCGGGTCGGTGCCGTCA
>Ga0114931_10011393_pt1 | contig 10510 bp, 8 predicted proteins | sample 2SBtaG_FD_89579 | JGI IMG/M metagenome (GOLD analysis project Ga0114931, IMG submission 89579) | Deep subsurface microbial communities from Kolumbo volcano to uncover new lineages of life (NeLLi) - 2SBTROV14_V59a metaG | ecosystem: Environmental > Aquatic > Marine > Volcanic | place: Kolumbo... | reverse complement strand
TAACTGGCTGCGCTTTCAGGCGTCGCGGATGGACTTGCGCACCGCGTTCGAGAAGGCGCTGGAGGTGGCCGGTCCGCAACGCCTGCTGTTCGGCAGTGACTCATCGTTCTTCCCTCGCGGCTGGCATCACCAGATCTTCGAGACCCAGTCCGCGCTGCTGGCCGTGATTGGCGTGAACGCCGGCGACGCGCGGGAGATCTTCGGCGGAAATCTCGCCCGCTTACTTTCCTGAGACAAAACTTTTTTTATTTGCACTAGAACTCTAAGGAACCTTATGCCCTGGAGTGATGTGATCAGCAGATTGGCCGGACGGCCGGCACAGCGCGCCGGTGACGGTGATTGGCGCGGTTGCTGGCGGCAGGAGGCACGGGCCGCGGCCATTGCCCCGTGGTTTCCGGTGTGCGCGGGCATTCGTGTCTTTCCCGAGCTCGATTCCCCAGCGCTGGGCGAGTTCTCCCCAAGCGTGATCGGCGCCACGGCCCCTATCCTGGTGTGGCTGGCCGAAGAGGCGCTCGCGCGGCGCCTTCGTCTGCCCGGACTGGACCGCGCGCTCGTCGCTTGGAGCGCTATCGGTCACGCGGTGCTGAAGCCCGCCGAACGCGATCTGCTCTGGCTGGCCTATCCGGTGCCCGTGTACGAAGAGATCCGTGGACCGCGCGGAGAGCTGCTGGCCTGGGAATGTGAAGCTCATTGCGGGCTGCACGTGGCTGAGCGGCGGGCGGTCTTCGTGGCCGGGGAGGACGGGGAACTCTCGGTCTGCCTCGGCTATCCCGACGGTCGAACAACCCCGCCCCTTTCGCTGGGCCTCGAGGGCCGTGTGGAAACCGCCGCGTGCGCCTGCGGGCGGGCGGGGCGGCGGATCCTCGAGCTCCGCAACCGCGTCGAGGCAGCGCCCCGCGCGTCGGTGAAGACCGCGGCGGGCTGAGGGCGTTTTGCTATTCTGGCTGTAGAGCTTCTTTCGATCCGCGGGCGTGGCGAAATTGGCAGACGCGCCAGGTTTAGGTCCTGGTTCCAGCAATGGAGTGGGGGTTCAAGTCCCTTCGCCCGCACCAATCTCCTCAAAACGGTTTTTCGGCCGAGCCACGGATGCACACGAAAAAGGGACGCCCCGGAAAGGGCGCCCCGGTTGGTTCTGGCCACTGGGTAGCGGCGTCAGAAGGTTTCAGGTTTGACCGGCATCGTGAGCGAGCCTTGGCTTTCGATCTCGTCGACGATGATCTTGATTTCGACCACGCCGCTTTGTTCGAAGTCCGGGGCCCGGACATTGATCTGGTAAAGACCGGCTTGGTATGGAGCCAATCCGGCGTAGGAAACTTCGGCCTCCTGGCCCCCGATCAGGACCCGGACGTGTCCGGTGACCCGATTAAGCGGGTGATCTTCAGAGCCGTCGTTAGCACCTTCGCCGGCGCGAATCGGTGGGTTCACTTCTCCCAGGCTGTTGGCCCAGATGGTGATCCATTCCCCGGATTGCACCGGATTGTCCGGCTCGACCGGGCTGTTGTCGGCGGCGTGGGTTACGACCGCCGGGCCCTTGCCGTCCTGGTTCCAAGTGAACAGCTTCGGCGCCCGCCGGTTCAGGCGGAACGTGTAAGGCCGCGCCTCACCATTGGCCGTCTTTACCCGGATCGTTATCCCGAAACCGAGGTCATAGGGCAACTGGGCGTTGATCTGGCCCGGCGACACCATGATCAGTGGCAACAACACCTTTTGGTTCCCGTTGGTTGCCTCGACCGACGTTCCGGCCAGGGTTGTCGGCAATGGCAGCGTTGAGGCTACTTGGAGCTCGGGCGCAAGCCCGTCGCCGAAGATGGACACTAACGCCCCCGGGGAAGTGTCGTAACTGTAATCCGCCGCGTTCACGGCGGTCCCCGGAGGCAAGACTGGCTGTGCCGACGCGACGGCGCAGACACAGATTGCAATGACTATCAGCCATTTTCCGTTCATGCTCTCTCCTTATTTCTGGCGGCGCCTCGCAGGGACGCTCGATTCCCTTATCGGCACGCCTCCGCACAATCCACTGAGCATTTCCGGCGGAAATAGCGAGGTATGCAAGAGCGCGCGCAAGCGTACCCGCGAAAGCCGACACCAGTCCGCGCTTTCGCTGCGCGCCCGCCCTAAAGTCTGGCGCTGGGATAGGCGATAGACGATTAGTAGAATTTGTGATGAGCACGTTCAGCACACTCGCAATCTGCTTCATCCTCATCACGATCGGCTGGACGATCATGCTCCTGCCGACCATCCGGGAGAGCCGCGCCCGATTCCTCGTCATCATGGTCGGGCTCGTGGCCGGCTTTCACGGCCTCCGCCTGCTGACCGGTGAGGGGATGGCGGAGTTGCCGGTCGTGCAGGCCTACCACGGCGTGGTGGACCTGGTGGTCGCCAGCTTGACCTACCTGGCGTTGGTGATCCTGCACGCCGAAACCTCCTACCACCAGGCGACGAGGGTGCGCCTGCGGCTTTCCCAGGCCGCCGAAGCCCCCGCGCCGCATTCCCGCGAGCAGGCCGTCTCAGAGGTGCTCGAGCTCAAGGACCCCAGCCACCTGCCCGATGAAGTGAAGCTCGATCGCCTCATGCAGGCCAGTCCGGTCGCCATCGTCGCGCTCGATGAGCACGGCCGCGTCTGCAGTTGCAACGCCTCGGCCGAGACGCTGTTCCAGGTCCGTCCAGGCGATCTGCTGGGGCGCCCCCTCCCCAGCATTGAACCAGCGGCCGGGCGCGGCGGGGAACCCGGCAACCTGAACCCGGCCGAAGCGAACTCCTGACCAGCTTGGGGGGGTAAGTGGGCTATACTTTATCCCATGTCTACTGGGATGCAACCTGCTGGGGAGCCTTCGCCTGAACTGGTTTGGGAAACGATCAACGCTCACGTCAGAACGGCCGCGCTACGCACCGCGGTCGAGATTGATCTGTTTACCGCGATCGGGGAGGGCTGCGCGGATGTGCCTGCTCTGGCGCGGCGGTGCCAGGCGTCCGAGCGCGGCGTTCGCACGCTGGCCGACTACCTCGTCATTATCGGTTTGCTGGCTAAACAAGACGGGCGGTACGCGCCCACTCCGACCAGCGCCGCCTTTCTGGATGGGAGGTCGCCGACGAGCCTGAGCAAGGTCGTGCTGTTCCTCAACCATCCGCAGTTGTGCCAAGCCTATGACGAACTAACCAAAATCGTCCGTACCGGCCGGACCGTACTGCCCGGCGACGGGACGGTGGAGGCGGACAATCCGCTGTGGGTGGAATTCGCGCATGGCATGGCGCCGATGATGGGACCGATGGCTGGACCGCTGGGTGAGATCGCGCTGGCCGATGGCGCGGGCCCCATGCGGGTGCTCGACATCGCGGCCGGCCACGGGCTGTTCGGCATCGAGATCGCGAAGCAGAATCCCGAAGCCCGGGTGGTGGCGCTTGATTGGGCGTCGGTGCTCGAGGTGGCGAAGGAGAACGCCGCGCGGGCGGGCGTGCGGGAGAGGTACCAGACGATCACCGGCAGCGCCTTCGAGGCTGATTTCGGCGGTCCCTACGACGTCGTGCTGCTGACCAACTTCCTGCACCATTTTGACCACGCCACCTGCGTCAAGCTGCTCGAAAAGGTGCGGGCGAACCTCGCGCCCGGCGGCCGCGCCGTCACGCTCGAATTCGTCCCCGACGAGGACCGCGTCTCCCCGCCGATTCCGGCCTCCTTCGCTATGACGATGCTGACCAGCACCGCGGCCGGCGACGCCTACACCTATAGCGAACTGGACCGTATGCACCGCGACGCCGGCTTCGCCCGCACGGCGATTCACCCGGTGCCGCGCTCCCCGCACATGGTTGTCGTCGGGCACCTCGGCTGAAGTTTGGCGCCTCAGTAAACGGGCGGTTCCCCGGGCGGGCGCGTTTTCCAGCGGCGGTGGATCCACAGCCACTGGTCCGGATGCTCGCGCACGAAGCTTTCGAGCACGTGATGGAGCCGCTGCGTGTCGGCCGTGGCGTCCCCGGTCATCGGCACGATGGGCAGAAACTTCAGCACGAATCGGCCCAGCGCCTCATCCCAGACCGCGAAACCGGGGATGACGGCAGCGCCGGAGCGCGCGGCCAGCTTGGCGAAGCCGGAATGCGCGCAGGCTTTCACCCCAAAGAAATCGACGAAGACACCCTCGGCGGCGCTGCTGTTCTGATCGATCAGAATGCCCACCGCTTCATTCTTTGCCAGCGCTCGCAGGATAGACCGGGCGAGTTCCTTCTTCCCGATGACGCTGTTGCCGGAGCCCCGCCGCCGCCGCTCCACCAGCGCATTCAGCAGTGGATTGTCGAGCGGGCGGACGACCACGTGCATGGGTTCGGTCATCAGCGCGTGCGAGTAGGCGCTCAGCTCCCAAGCGCCGACGTGGGCGGTGGCAAACAGCACGCCCCGTCCGCGGCGCCGAGCTTCGGCGAAGTGCTCGAAGCCGTCGTAGTCTATCCACTCGCGCACGTTCTCCTCGTTGATCGAAGGCAGGTTGGCGAAGACCACCAGCGACCGGCCGAGCGAGCGGAACACGCCGTCAGCGATCGCCTCCCGCTCGGCCGCGTCCTTTTCCGGGAACGCCAGCTCCAGGTTGCGCCGGGCCACGCCGCGCAAACGGGTCACGGCCGCGTCGAGCAGGTGCGCGTAGAAGCGGCCCAGCGCGAAGGCCGCCCGTCGGGGCAGCCAGGCGAGGGTGGCGAGCACGAAACGCACGAGCCCGTACTCGATCCGGTTGCGAATTGGAGAACGCCGGCGCAAAGCTTATCTCTAACAGCGTACTAAGACGGCGCGGCGCCTGAGCGTGGCGTGCCTGTAATAGACTCAGAACTGATGCGATCAGGCAGGCGTGATTTCTTGCAACTTGCCGGCGGCGCGGCGGCGCTGCTTGCCGCCGGCTGTTCCACCGAGCGCCCGCGCCCGGTAGTGGGCCGCGGCGACGGACCCCAGCCCGAGCTGTTTGAGCGAATCCCGCTCGGGGACACGCGGCTCGGCGGTGAGCTCGGCAGAAAAATCGACGACTGCATAGTGGCGCGCATCTTCGCCCAGAACGCGGACCGCCTGGTCGAGCCGTTTCGTCATCGCAACGAAACCAGCCAGTGGCAGACCGAGTTCTGGGGCAAGTGGGTGCTGTCGGCGGTGAAGGCTTACCGCTATCAGCCGGATCCGGCGCGGCTGGAGAAGATCATCCGTTCGCCGCGGGCGATTGTCGCCACGCAGTCGCCCGACGGCTACATCGGCAATTACGCTCCCGGCCACCATCTCCAGGCGTGGGATGTCTGGGGCCGCAAGTACACGCTGCTCGGACTGCTGGCTTGCCACGATCTGACCGGCGAGAAGCAGTTGCTCACAGCCGCTTCCCGGCTGGCGGATCATCTGCTCACTGAAGTGGGCCCTGGGAAAGCGGACATCATCCACACCGGGCTCTATCGGGGCATGGCCAGCAGCTCGATCCTCCAGCCGATGGTGCGCTTGTACCACCGGACCGGCCGGGAACGCTACCTCGAATTCGCCGAGTACATCGTCGGGCAATGGAGCGAGCCGGACGGCCCGCGACTTATCGAGAAAGCGCTCGCCGGGGTACCGGTGGCGCACCGCTTCCCGCCGCCGAAACAATGGTGGTCCTGGGAGAACGGGCAGAAAGCTTACGAGATGCTCTCCTGCTACGAGGGCCTGCTGGAGCTTTACCGCACCACCGGCCACGAGCCGCACCGTGAGGCGGTTGTGCGCGTATTCGATGATGTACTGGCCCACGAGATTCTCGCGCCCGGGTCAGGGTCGCAGCGAGAATGCTGGTTCGACGGGGCGCGGCGCCAGGCAGCGCCTGGCGAACACCGGATGGAGACCTGCGTCACGATTACTTGGATGCGCTACTGCGCCGCTCTGCTGCGGCTCACCGGGGAGCCGCGTTTCGCCGATGCCTTTGAGCACGCGCTGCGCAACGCACTGCTCGGCGCGCTGACGCCCAACGGCGATTCGTTCGCCAAGTACAGCCCGCTCACGGGTATCCGGGAACTCGGTGAGAAGCAGTGCGGGATGGATCTGAATTGCTGCGTCGCAAACGGGCCGCGCGGCCTTATGCTCGCGCCCGACGTGGCGGTGATGCGCGACGATGCGGGTGTCGTGATGAACCTCTACGGGGAAAGCGACGCGGCGGTCGAGTTGCCTTCGGGCAACCGCGTCCGCCTCGAGCAGCGAACCGCTTACCCAGCCGTCGGCGATGTCACGCTTCAGGTGAGCCCGGAACACGAGGAGCGCTTTCGCCTCCGCCTGCGCATCCCGGCGTGGAGTGATCGCGCGCGGCTGGCGGTGAACGGCGAACCGGTGGCCGAGATTGCATCGGGAAGCTATGCCGCCCTCGAGCGGGTCTGGCGTGACGGCGACCGGATCGAACTCGGCCTCGACTTCCGCGCGCGCCGCATCCGCGTCCCCGGAGCTGCCGAATTCGCGGTCGTCCGCGGACCGCTATTGCTGGCGCGCGACGCCCGCCTCGAGCGCGCGTCACTGGACGGACCCGCGGCCTTCGCCGCTTCACCGGACGAGCACCTGGAATGCGAGCCGGCGGGTGAAGCCGGGAAGGGAATTGCGCGCTCCTACCGGGTGCGTCTGCGCTCGGGCGAGCTGCGGCTCTGTGAGTATGCCACGGCGGGCAACACTTGGACGGCGGAATCGCGCTACCGCGTGTGGTCTCCCGAATCCGGCGCGGGTTCGGTATGATGAGTAGGCTCGCGAAGGTCCCCCATGGCAACGATACTGCTCGTCGACGATGAGAAGATATTGAGAACCCTGATCGGTGTCGCGTTGCGCCGGCAAGACCACACGGTGATCGAAGCCGGCAGCGGGCGGCGGGCGATCGAGCAGGCCAGAAAGCACGGGGCGCCCCTCGACCTGCTGATCGCCGACTTCTCGCTGCCCCGGATGAGCGGCCTCGAGCTCGCGGCCAAGCTGCAGGGCGAGAATCCCCGGATGGCGGCCCTTTTGCTCGCGCGAAACCCGCGTCCGGCGCGGCTGGAGCAGCCGGCCGAAACCGCGGGCTGCGGCGTCCTGCGCGAGCCGTTCCACATTAGAGACCTGATTGGCGAGGTGGCGCGTTTGCTCGACCTGCCGGAAGGAACGCGCATGCCGCCGGCGAGCTCGCATGGAGCCGATTCCGAGCCTGGCCGGGCAGTGGCCAACGGCGATTCGCAGCCCTGATCAGCCGAGTCGGGCCAGCGCCCACCCGGCGTGCTCGCGAATCATTGGATCGGCGGACGCGGCCAGCTTCTCCAACTGCCCGCGGTAGCCGCTGTCACGGCTGTTTCCCATCGCGACGCAGACGTTGCGCAGGAATCCCCGGTACTTGGCGCGGCTCACCGGCGTGGCCCGGAACAGCGTCCGGAACTCCGCCTCGGTGAGCGTGGCGAGACGATCGAGCGGCGGGTTGAACAGGCGCGGGGCGAATGCGTCCTCGCGGGCTTGCGGCGCGCGGCGGTTCCACGGGCAAACGTCCTGGCAGATGTCGCAGCCGAACACGTGACGGCCCATCGCCGGGCGCAGCTTCTCGGGAATCGCCCCCCGCAGCTCGATGGTGAGGTACGAGATGCAGCGTCGGGCGTCGACGGTGTGGCCGGACGGCGCCCGCGGGCTCGCGACGATGGCCCGGGTGGGGCACGCGTCAATGCAGGCCGTGCACGCGCCGCAGCGGTCGGGCGGGGGCGCGCCAGGAGCCAGTTCCAACCCCATCAGCACCGCCCCGAGAAAGAACCACGATCCTCGTTGCTCGTTGATCAAACAGGTGTTCTTGCCGATCCAGCCGAGCCCGGCGTGACGGGCGTAGGCGACGTCGAGAAACGGGGCCGTATCGACCGCGATCCGATGCGCGAACGGTCTCCCATTGGCGGCTTCCAGGCGCCCGGCCAGGCGCTTCAGCGCGCCACGCAGCACGTCGTGGTAGTCCTCGCCCCAGGCGTAGCGGGAAATCCAGCCGCGCGTGTGGTCGCCACACTCCACCGAGAGCGGCTCGGGGCCGTGGTACAGTTTCGCCACACAGAGCACCGAGCGCGCCGCGGGCAGCAATCGGCGCGGGTCGAGCCGGATTCCGGCGCGGTGGTCGGTGAGGTAGCCCATCTCGCCGGCCAGGCCCGATTCGGCCCACTCGATGAAGTGCGAGGCCTCGGGCACGGGCCGCGCGGGAGCGATGCCGGCCAGCTCGAATCCGGCCTCCAAGGCCAGTCCGACGGCCCGCGCCGCATCCAGCTTATCTACCTGATCCATATGCAGTTGTCCGTCTATCCACCGGTTCGCCGGGTCCCATTCACCCGCTGATTTCGCCATACGATGAAGAAAACAAGCAGTTTAATTCTTATCTGTAGCCCCGTCCCGGGCTGGCGCATATATTGAATAGGACTGGCGCAACAGATTCAGAGGGGACCTCAGCAAGCTGGGTCCTACCTAAGAAACTAACAGTTAGCGCAACTACGGTGACAGGCTGAACTGGCCGAGCCTGCGCCGCCGAGGAGTAATCCAGATAATGCACAAGCCGATCAAGTACATGGAAAAGGCGCTCTCCGTCACCGCCAACGGCGCGTGGAAGGTCTTCAGTTTCGTCAACCAATTCAACCAGAACCCGTCCTTTACGCCGAAGTGGTCCGACAAGCCGCTGTTGAAGTCTTACGAGAAGACCAAGCCGCCGCTGGGGTGGCCGCGCGAGACCGATTCTCTGTGCCCGAAGTGCGTGCCGGAAGCGCGTAAGAAGATTCTGGACGGCGAGCAGAATTGGGAGATTCTGCTCGACGAGAAGGTCGGTGAGATCAAGGCGCAAATCATTGAGCGCGATGGCCAGATCCTCATGGTGAAAGAGTGCCCCGAGCACGGCTACTTTGAAGACGTGATGTCGATCGATCCGGAATTCACTCGGCACCTCGAAGAGGTTTTTCCCGGGCGGGACATCCGGGCGCACAATGACGAAAAGCTTCATAACCACGGCTCCAGCACGGTCACGCACGGCCGCGGTTCGGTGCTGACGATTGACCTGACTAACCGCTGCAACATGATGTGCGACCCCTGCTTCATGGACGCCAATCAAGTCGGCTTCGTGCACGAGCTCGAGTGGGAAGAAGTCAAGACGATGCTCGATAACGCGATCACGATCAAGCCACGCCGGCAGATGTCCGTGCAGTTCTCCGGCGGCGAGCCGACACTGTCGCCCCACTTCCTCGACGCGGTCCGTTACTCCCGCAAGGTCGGCTACCACAGCGTGCAGGCCGCCACTAACGGCATCGAGTTCGCCAAGAGCGAGGAATTCTGCCGCAAGGCGGCTGAGGCGGGTCTCCGTTACGTCTACCTGCAGTTCGACGGCATCGGCAACGAAGCCAACTCCCACCGCCACGTCGGAAACCTGTTCGACGTGAAGCTGAAGGCGATCGAGAACCTCCACCAGGCCGGCGTCGAGATCGTGCTGGTGATCACGCTCATCAACGGCATCAACAACGAGCAGGTGGGCAAAATCATCCAGTTCGCCCTCGACAACCCCAAGAAGATCTCGTTCCTGAGCTTCCAGCCGGTTTCCTTCACCGGCCGCGACGAAGAGATCACGCCGGAGCGGCGGGCGGCGCAGCGCTACACGCTGTCGCATCTGGCGCACGACGTCAAAAACCAGATGGGCCTCGGCGAGCCGGCGCGGGACTGGTTCCCGATCTCCTTCATCAGCACCTTCTCGGATTGGGCCGACCTGATCCATGGCCCGGCCGCCGAGTGGGGCCACCTGAGCTGCGGCTGCCACCCGAACTGCGGCACCGGCATGGCCGTGATGGTCGACAAGGAAACTAAGGAAGCCGTCCCGTTCACCGCGTTCGTCAACGCCGACCGGCTGGAGCGCGATCTGGCGCTGGTCAACGACGCCGCCCGCGGTAAGTTCTGGAGCGCGACGGGCATGGCCCTCAGCCTGATGCGCAACTACAATCCGTTCGTGGCGCCGACCCACTTCAAGCTGACCGACCTGCTGCAAAAGTTCGACAAGACCTTCGGCGCCACCGGTCGTGATTACGGCCAGGTGCACGGCGAAACCCGGCTCAGTGACATCCAGAAGCGCCGCAAGGATCGCTGGCACTTCCTCTTCATCGCCGGCATGTGGTTCCAGGACCTGTTCAACTACGACTTCCGCCGCACCGAGCAGTGCATCATCCCCTACGCGACGCAGAAGGGCGAGATCAGCTTCTGTGCTTACAACACGGGCATCGGTTGGCGGAACATCATCGAGAAGCTGCACATGACGGCCACGCTCACCAAGTGGTACGAAGAAAAGGGTCGCCACGAAATCTTCGCCGGCAACAAGGAAGTCCCGCTCGCCGAACACGGCGACTACCTCGTGCTCAACGAGGAGCACGTCCACGCCGCGCGCCAAACCGATCTTGACGACGCCGGCATCCCGAAATACGCCCGTGACGAAAAGATCAAAGCCCGCGACGCCAAACTGCACCAGGATCCGGAATACAACAAGCGCATGGAAAAACTCTACCGCCAGCACGTACTAAAAGAGCCGGAATCCGAACCGCT
>Ga0114931_10011392_pt1 | contig 10510 bp, 9 predicted proteins | sample 2SBtaG_FD_89579 | JGI IMG/M metagenome (GOLD analysis project Ga0114931, IMG submission 89579) | Deep subsurface microbial communities from Kolumbo volcano to uncover new lineages of life (NeLLi) - 2SBTROV14_V59a metaG | ecosystem: Environmental > Aquatic > Marine > Volcanic | place: Kolumbo... | reverse complement strand
GATGGATCAAATTGGCACGGAACGCATTATGAGTATTACTCCGCGCGATCCGGTGCAACGCGGCTGTCAGCTCTCGCTGGTGGTGCGAAAAAACGCGCGCGCGGTCTTCGATCAACTCACAAAAGCAGGCGTCATTTGCGATTGGCGCGAGCCGGATGTGATCCGCATTGCGCCGGTGCCGCTGTATAATTCCTTTGAAGATGTGTTCCGATTTTATAAAATGTTGCGGGAAATTTTAGCTTGAAAAAAACAAAAATCACCATTGTTGGTGCCGGGCTGGCCGGCACGCTGTTGGCGACCTATCTCGGGCGCCGGGGCTTCGCGGTCGAGGTGTACGAACGTCGCCCGGATATGCGAAAAGCGCAAATCAGCGCCGGCCGCTCCATCAATCTGGCGCTGTCCACGCGCGGCATTCACGCGCTGCGCGAAGTGGGTGTTCTCGATAATTTGATGAAAGACGCCATCCCCATGCCCGGACGAATGATCCATCCGTTGACCGGCGAATTGGCGTTTCAGCCGTACGGCAAATCCGTGGATGAATCAATCAATTCAATCTCGCGCGGTGGTTTGAATATCGCGTTGATGGATGCCGCCGAAGCCAGCGGCAGGGTGCGATTTTTTTTCAATCAACGCTGCGTGGGTGTCGATTTCGCCAACAGCGTGCTCCATTTCCGCGATGAATCATCCGGGCAAATCTCGCGAAAAAAAGCAGAGGTTATCTTTGCTTGCGACGGCGCTTTTTCGGCGGTGCGATCAGAAATGATGAAGTCAGTCCGTTACAATTTTTCCCAGGATTATTTGGCGCACGGCTACAAGGAATTGACCATCCCGTCGCTGCCGGACGGCGGTTTTCGCATGGAAAAACACGCACTGCATATCTGGCCGCGAGGCAGCCACATGTTGATTGCCCTGCCAAATCCGAAAGGCAGTTTTACGTGCACACTTTTTCTGCCATTTGACGGCAAAGAGAGTTTTGCGGAACTGAATAATCCGGCGAATGTGCTGCTTTTTTTTGAAAACCAATTTCCCGACGCCGTGCCGCTGCTACCCAATTTGAAAGAAGAATTTTTCGGAAATCCTACCGGCGACCTGGTGACGATCCGTGCCTTCCCCTGGTTTGTCAACGACAGCGCCTTGCTGCTTGGCGATGCCGCTCATGCAATCGTGCCGTTTTACGGACAGGGAATGAACTGCGCCTTTGAAGATTGCACGGTGTTAAATGAATGTGTGGAACGTCACGGCGACAATTGGGCCGCGGTCTTTTCGGAATTTCAGAATTTGCGGAAGCAAAATGCCGATGCCATCGCCCAATTGGCGTTGGATAATTTTATTGAAATGCGCGACAAAGTTGCCGATCCGGTTTTTTTGATGAAAAAAGCGCTGGAAATCAAGCTTGAGCAGACTTTTCCGGGCGACTTTTTATCCACTTATGCACGCGTGACGTTTCACCGCGCGCCGTACGCCGAGGCGTTGGAAAAAGGCCGCGTGCAGGATCGCGTTTTGATAAATTTTTGCCAAACCGTCGATTCGATTGACGAGGTGGATTTGTCGGCGCTGCTCGCGACCGTAAACCGGGAATTGCAGAAAGCCGGTTTGGCGTAGCAAACGCTGGAGGTTTCCAAAACCTCCAGCGTTTTAGGTGCAAAACTTCCACGATTTAAAATAAAAAAATGTCAAAATTCTCCGAACTGAAATCAATAAAAACAAATTTTTACGCGAACGACACCCAATCCGTGGCAAAAGCGTTGTTGGGAAAGCTGCTGGTTCGGGAATTGGACGGGCAGCAACTGATCGGAAAAATTGTGGAAACCGAAGCGTATATCGGTCACGATGATCCGGCCAGCCACGCTTTCCGCGGCAAAACGCCGCGCAGCGCGATTATGTTCGGCCCGCCGGGATTTGCCTATGTTTATTTCATCTACGGCATGTATTTTTGCCTGAATGTCGTCACGGAAGCGGAAGGATTTCCCGCCGCGGTGTTGATTCGCGCTGTGGAGCCGCTCCACGGCGTCGATCACATGTGCGCATTTCGTCAGACGAATCAACTGAAAAATTTGACCAACGGGCCCGGCAAACTCTGTCAGGCTTTTGGGATTGATAAAAAACTAAACGGCTGCGATTTAACAATTCCGCCGTTGTGGATTGCGGACGCTCCGGCAATACCGGAGACAAAAATTCTCGCGACGACCCGCGTTGGCATTCGGGTCGGACGTGATCATCTCTGGCGATACTGCATCAAAACGCATCCCTTTGTCTCAAAATCACGCCTTCGCTGAACAAATCGAAAATTTCTTTAAAAAGTTGTTTTTTCAACGGGTTTGGTCGCCTATATTTTACCTATCGTCGTAAAATTTAGGCGATACGTAATGTGCTATTTCATCATAAAATAAACTTATTGTAAGCGTTCGCTTTAAAGGGTTAGACATGAAAAACGCTTTGTTAAAAATGGACAGGAGTATAAAAAATGGACATAAGCATAATTGCGATAGGCTTTGTCGCAGGGTTAATTATTGGGGGAATCGTATTAAAGCTAATTGAAAAGCAGAAGCAAAAAAATGTAGAAATAAATGCAGGTAAAGTTATTGAAGAGGCTGAACGCAACGCAAAAAAAATAGAAAAAGAGGCGAATCTCCGCGCAAAAGAGAGGATACAGCAAGAAAGAGCACAACTCCAACGGCAAATGAAACAGCGCGAGCAGGATATTTCTCGTAATGAAGAACAAATCCGCAGAAAAAACAAAGAATTTCGTCGTTTAGAAAATGACCTTCGGGATGGCCAATCCGCCTTAAATAAAAAACAGCGGCAGCTCGAACAGCTTCAAAATAAAATTCAGGCACGCGAGAGCGAAGTTGAAGAATTGGTCGAAAAGCAAGTCAGACGCCTGGAAGAAGTGAGCGGCTTGAACCGGGAAGAAGCCGTTAAACGGTTGAAAGATGTGCTGATTAATAAAGCGAAATCAGACGCGGCACAAACCCTTATTGACTTGCGCAATGAAATTAAAGACCGGTCAAAATGGGAAGGGAAAGAAATCATGGCGCATGCGATTGAACGCATGGCCACGGATTATACCATGGAATCGACGCTGGTGACGGTTTCCCTGCCCAGTGATAATTGGAAAGGGTTGATCATCGGGCGAGAGGGGCGCAATATCAAAGCGTTTGAAGCTGCCACGGGCGTTAAAGTCATTGTCGATGATACGCCCGAAACGGTAGTGATGTCCAGTTTTGATCCCGTGAAACGGGAAGTGGCGCGGCTGGCCATGGAAGCGCTGATTAAAAAGAAAAATATCCATCCCAAGGCGATTGATTCGGAGGTTGCCCGCGCGCAAAAAGTTGTCGATGAAAACATCCGCAAAGCCGCCGATGAAACCCTGAGAGAATTGAATATCAAAAATGTGCATCCCCAACTCCGCACTTATCTCGGGCGGTTAAAATATCGCACCAGTTACGGACAAAATATCCTTCAGCATTCCAAGGAAGTTGCCTGGTTGTCCGGCAATTTGGCCGCGGAATTAGGCCTGAATGTTCAATTAGCCCGCCGTGCCGGTCTGTTCCACGATATTGGCAAGGCCGAAAGTAACGATTCCGAGGGCAGCCACGTGACCATTGGCGTGGAGATCACCACGCGGTTTAAAGAACATCCGGTGGTGATAAATGCCGTATTAGCGCATCATGAAGAGGCAGAACCGATTTCGCCGATTTCCGTGCTGGTAACCGCGGCCGACCGCATCAGCGGCGCACGGCCGGGAGCGCGCCGGGAATCGCTGGAGGCTTATACCCAACGGATTACCAAGCTTGAAGAGATGGCCAATTCCTTTGAAGGTGTGGCGAAAACGTACGCGCTTTCCGCCGGACGGGAGGTTCGCGTCATCGTGCTGCCTGAAAAATTGACCGATCAGGAAGCGGATATTTTATCGGCTGATATTGCCCAGAAAATCAAAGATAACATGGAATATCCCGGGCAGATCAAAGTCACGGTGATTCGTCATTTGGCGACATATAGCTCCACGGATGAGTTCCTCTCAAACAACAACAAAAACAACAACAAGCGCGGTAAAGTCGCTGTGTAAATGGCGGGACTGTCTGCGCAAGCATTGTGGCCGTTTTTTGTAAAAGCGGTCACTTTTTTTTTATTCTTTTATCATTTCCCCCGTTTAAGGTATTGAAAATGTGATGCGAATTGCCTATCTTATCATTTTAAAAAAATAGATCAACAGAGAGCAGAAACCCATAACAAAAGGTTATAAAATATGGCATCACAACGCGGAGAATTCAGTTCCAAATTTGGTTTTATACTGGCTGCGGCGGGGTCGGCGGTAGGATTGGGAAATATCTGGAAATTTCCTTTTGAAGTGGGTAAAGGCGGTGGCGCGGCATTTGTCGTTGTGTATTTGATCTTCTGCTTTGTGCTCTGCTTCCCCGTGATGGTCACGGAAATCGCCATTGGGCGTAAAACGAATCGCAACCCGGTCGGCGCATTTATCGCACTGGGCTACAAAAAATGGGCTTTTATTGGAAAGCTGGGTTTATTCTGCGGTTTTTTAATTTTGTCATTTTACAACGTTGTTGCCGGTTGGGCATTTGGCTATTTTTTGGAAATGACCCAGGGGAATTTTGCCATTGGTTCACAGTTTGGCGCGTTTGTTTCTAACTGGATGAAAGTAGGACTTTACGGACTGCTGTTTATGGCTGTAACCGCTTTTATTGTTTCCGGCGGCGTCAAAGGCGGTATTGAACGGGCTGCGAAAATTTTGATGCCAACTCTTTTAGCCATCATCCTTTTCCTGGTTTTCTACGCATTCACCCTTCCCAACGCGATAAAAGGCATAGAGTTCTACCTGCTGCCTGATTTTTCAAAATTAAACGAGCGGGTAATTTATGGCGCATTGGGCCAGGCGTTTTTTTCGCTCTCCCTCGGCATGGGCGCATTGATCACTTACGGTAGTTATGTCTCCAAAAAAGAGAATATCATCAACGCCGCAGTATGGATTACTCTGACAGACGTCGGTATTGCTTTTTTGGCGGGATTAATGATGTTTCCGTTTGTGTTCTCGCAAGGAATAGCACCCACCGGCGGCGCGGGGTTAATATTTGTTACCCTGCCGGGAATTTTTCAAAGCCTGGGACCGATGTTGGGGATTGTCATCGGGAGCCTGTTTTTTATGCTTTTGTCGTTTGCGGCATTAACATCCACCGTATCGCTGCTGGAAGTGCCGGTTTCCTACGCGGTTGATGAACTTCGCTGGTCGCGCAAAAAAGCGGTCTGGCTTATCGCCGGTTTTATTTTTGTGGTGGGAATTCCGTCGCTGCTTGCCAATGGTGCCAGTGATTTTTTTAGCAATTTCATGTTCATTCCGGGCGATGGAAAAGTGACGGATTTTATGACGGTGATCGGCTACATTGCCAACGACACCTTGCTGCCGCTGGGCGGGCTGTTAATCTCATTTTTTGCCGCGTACATCTGGCGCAAAGAAAACCTGGATGAGGAAATCAGCGTCGGCGACAGCGAGTACATGGGTTCATTTGTTCAAAAATTTATGAATGTTACCATTAGTTTTGTTTGCCCGCTCATCCTGGCGATGTTATTCGTTTTCACGGTTTTGGATCGTTTTTTTGGAATCAAGTTTTTTTAGATTAAATGTCTTTAAAAATGGAAGTGATTAAAATTTCAAAGGTGTTCAGTATGGAATGCCTTTGAAATTTTTAAGGAGTAAGTGTGGTGAAACAGAGTAAAAATTCTGAACCTAAAAAATCCGAAGTGATCCGTAGTTGGGAAATTGTTTTTCCCAATGATGCGAACCCGCATGGCACCATGTTTGGCGGAAAATTGATGGCCATCATGGATAAAATCGCCGCGATTGCCGCATCGCGCTATGCCGGAAAATCGGTCGTTACCGCCTCTACGGAGGCGATTGTTTTTAAACGACCGGTGCGGGTGGGCTATCGTATTCAAATTCAATCCCGGGTCGTTTGGGTGGGCACAACTTCGATGGTTGTAAAAGTCGATGTTTTTGCCGAAAATCCCATCACCTGCGAACAAGTTCATTGCACGACTGCGCGATTCAATTTTGTCGCATTAGACGCCAATGATAAACCCACGCCCGTGCCGCCGCTGCGGGTGGAAACAGCGGATGAAAAACGTCAGCACGAGCTGGCCGAATTTGTCATTAAACAGGCGCTTGAACGTAAAAAGAAGGCGCTGGAAACAAGTTAGCTTGTTAATAAAACGGTCATCATTGTCAAAAAGAATTTTTTCACTTGATGTCGTGTTCTCCGGCTGATATTTTTGAATCGGCTATATTTTTTCTACGCAAAAAAAGCGTTGAAAACAGAGTTGTTTTTCTTTCCGTTTTGTATATCCAAAATCATTGATAGGTATTGCTAAAAAAGTAAAGGAGATATTGTCATGTCCGTACCTTTTTTAAACCTCAGCGCGCAGTATGAAAGTATCAAAGAAGAAGTAAACGGAGCCATTCAGCAAGTGATTGAAAAAAATGCCTTTGCCGGCGGCCCGTTTGTCGAAAAATTTGAAAAAAAATTCGCGGAATTTTGCCGGACAAAACATGCCATCGGCGTTAGCAGCGGCACTTCCGCGCTTTGGCTGATCATGTTGGCCATGGATATCGGCGCAGGTGATGAAGTGATCACCACGCCAAACACCTTTATCGCCACGGCGGAAGCAATCAGCTTTACCGGCGCAACCCCGGTTTTTGTGGACATCGACGAGCAGAGTCACAACATTGATCCGGCGTTGCTTGAAGCCGCGATTACCCCGCGAACCAAAGCGATTGTACCGGTCCATCTCTTCGGCCAGCCTGCGGATATGGACGCAATTTTAGCGATTGCCAAGGAATACCAGTTATTTGTCATTGAAGACGCCTGTCAGGCGCACGGCGCGATGTACAAAGGCAAACGCGCCGGTTCAATGGGCGACGCAGCGGCATTCAGCTTTTATCCCGGCAAAAATCTCGGTGCGTATGGCGAAGCGGGCGGCGTGGTGACAAACAATGACGAAATTGCTCAAAAAGTGCGCATTTTGCGCGATCACGGGCAATCGAAAAAGTATTATCACGATTACGTCGGTTGGAATGCGCGGATGGACGGCATCCAGGGCGCGGTGCTTAATGTTAAGCTAAAATACATCGATCAGTGGAACGACATGCGGCGTAAAAATGCCCAAAGCTACGACGTCCTTTTAGCAGATGTTCCCGGCATCATCGCGCCAAAGGAGATGGCATACGCCCGCCATATTTATCATCTTTACGTCATTCGCATGGCAAATCGCGACGAAATCATCGCAAAACTCCGGGAAAAAAATATCTTTTGCGGGATTCATTATCCCATTCCGTTGCATCTGCAAAAAGCGTATCAACGCCTCGGTTACAAAAACGGCGATTTTCCGGCAGCCGAGAAATGCGCCGCGGAATACATTTCCCTGCCAATGTTCCCGGAGTTGAGCGACGCGCAAATCGAAACAGTTGTTGCTGAAATTAAGCAGTTGGTTTCAGGGTCGGTTTAAGTTCAATCGGAATCCGGGATTGGGCATCTTCTTTACGCTTCTTCGAAATATGAAATTTTGATTCCCGCCCGGCGGATGGCAAGGGCGGCCACATAATCTTCAGCCGGTTTCCAGGAAATGAGCGACCACTGTGCGGCTTCCGCCGGATCGCCGGTGACCCAAAGCAAGCGGGCGTCCGTGCCCGGTTTCAGGGTGACGGCAAACGTGTCCAACGGATGGGAAAGCCCCTCGCCAAGCGCCTTGATAAACGCTTCCTTGCGCGTCCAGGCGTTGAAAAAACCGGCGCTTCGATCGTCCCAGGGCAGGCTGTTCAACACGGTATATTCGTGTCTGGAAAAAAAACGCCGGGCAATCCGCTGCATTTCCTTCAATTGCCGCACCTGTTCAACATCGACGCCAATCTCGGTTTCGCGGGTGAACGCGAAAACAGCTAAATTGTCCGAATGGGAGAGGTTAAAGTAAATTTCAGGCTGATTAAATTCATCCGAAACAGCCGGTTTGCCGTATTTCCCGGTGGAAATTTTCAGCCGTTCCGGCGCGACATTTTGATATTTACCGATCAACATGCGCAAAACGCCGCGGGCGATGGTAAATTTCCGGCAATCTTTTTCAAAATGAAACCGCTGTGCCCGTTCCCGTTCATCTTGCGAAAGTATTTGCCGGAAAAATTCAACCATTTCATCCGGTTGATCTAATAAAGTCCGCCACACATGTGCCTCTCCGGGGGATAAATCGGGAAAAATTTTGGGAATTTTGAATCCTGTTTTTAACATGAATTTTACTTTCCTGTTTGACAAGCAGCATTTTTTAATGCTCTAAATACGTTTATTTTACAGTGAATACCATATTTTCTATGAAAAAATACTGAAAAATGAAAATTTATCGTGACTTTGAAATAAAAACTTATATCTTATTAAAAACAAGAATATTCGACAGAACCAGGGAAATGGTTACCGTTCGTTAAACAATCAGAAAGTGTTTAAAAATCAGGGCTCAGGGGCGATAATAAAGACTCAGGTATTTTTGATAAGATTTTTGTTTGATCACAAACAGGATCCGTAAAATGTCTAAGATTATCGCAATTTCCAACCCAAAGGGCGGCGTCGGAAAAACCACAACCGTCATCAACCTGGCGGCCAGCTTGGCAATTGCAGAAAAAAAGGTGCTGGTGATTGATATTGATCCTGCCGGAGCTGTGAGCGCCGGTTTGGGATTGGAGCGGGAAGATATCCGCGCGGGAATGTTTGAAGTATTTTCCGGCAGCAGCAGTTTTATTGAAGCGATCCACCAGGTGAAATTCACGCCGGCGATTGATATTGTGCCTGCAAATGTTTTTGACGGCGTGGAAGAAGTGCGCTTTGCGGATCTGGCTAAAAATCGAATCCGTTTGAAGCTGCTGTTAAACGGGTTGATGGAAAGCAAACGCATTGACTATGACTTTATTCTGATCGATACGCCGCCGGTATTAAACGATTTGACGCTTAGCGCCATGTTGGCCGCGGACTCGGTGTTGATACCGATGCAATGCAGTTTTTACGCAATCAATACCGTGGAGCGGCTGCTGAAATTGATTGACAGGGTTCGCAAAACGACCAACACAGCATTGGAAATCGAAGGCGTTTTGATTACTTTTTTCGAGAAGGGCACCCGGGCGACGCTTGAAACGGTTTCGCGGGCGCGGCAAAAATTTGCAGGCGTTTTGCTGAAATCGATTATCCCCAAAAACGCTGCAATTGCTTATGCCGCGTTTGAAAGAAGACCGGTTGCGCTCGTGGATATTAGCGCGACCGGGGCACACGCATACCTTGCGTTGGCAGAGGAAATCATCAGCCATGAGAACGAGAAGTCAAAAAATTTTTCCTCGAACGATAAAGAAACCATCATGTTTTACAGTTGAAAATTTTGAGCTTGGCGCAACCGTATGTCAGTGAGTATTGATTGATCCTCCCGTAAAAAGCAATACACAACCTTGATAATTTGTTTATTTTGTAATATCTTCCAACGTCTGTTTGGGATGAAAGCAGGATGATTTTTAAGACTCATTTTACAAATGATGAAAGGAAGATAATGAAGCAGATTTTAGGATTTTTGCTAATCGCCGGTTTGATGGTCTCCTGTGGAAATCAGGAAAAAATAGAGCGATTGACCACGCAAAATCGCGATTTAACCGAGGCAAACGAGCAGTTAAAAAACGATTTGCAGAAGTTGCAAAAGGATTATAGCAAACTCAATTTTTTGACCGGGCAATTAACCGGCGTAAAAGCGCGCATCGTAACGGACTTGGGAGACATCGAGGTAAAATTTTTTCCCGAAAAAGCGCCGCTGCATGTGTTTGCCTTTGTGACGCGGGCAGAAAGCGGGTTTTATAACGGCACTCAGTTTCATCGCGTGATTCCCGGTTTTATGATCCAGGGCGGCGATCCCAACTCAAAAGATAATAATTTTAATGATGACGGCACCGGCGGCCCGTTGGTGATGATTCCGCATGAATTTAACGACGTCAAACATGTGCGGGGAATTTTGTCCACGGCGCGTGTTTCCGATCCAAAAGTCGGGGCCGGCTCGCAATTTTTTATCATGCACGGTGCAAATCCCGGTTTGGACGGGCAATACACCGTGTTCGGCGAAGTCACTAAAGGCATGGATGTCGTCGATGAAATTGCTAATGCGCGCACGTTTAAGCCCGGAAAAGGCCCGCGCGATCATCCCGTAAAAGCCATTCGCATCCGGCGGATTGAAGTGTTTCGGTGAGAAAGTGTTTTAGTGCTATTGTGTAGGGAACGGTCGCGACCGTTCCACTTTTGTGAGCCGTTCCACCATTTATTATAAACCCATTTTAGTTATGCAAAATAACGCCAAAGAAATCCTAAAATCCGTCTTCGGATACGACGCCTTTCGTCCGTTGCAGGCAGAGGTGATCGACAGCGTGTTGCGCCGCAGCGATACGCTGGTCGTTATGCCCACCGGCGGCGGAAAATCGCTGTGCTACCAG
>Ga0114931_10011390_pt1 | contig 10511 bp, 10 predicted proteins | sample 2SBtaG_FD_89579 | JGI IMG/M metagenome (GOLD analysis project Ga0114931, IMG submission 89579) | Deep subsurface microbial communities from Kolumbo volcano to uncover new lineages of life (NeLLi) - 2SBTROV14_V59a metaG | ecosystem: Environmental > Aquatic > Marine > Volcanic | place: Kolumbo... | reverse complement strand
GTCCCCCGTGGATGCGCAGCAGCGTGGGGTAGCGCCGGCCCTCCTCGAAGTCGGGCGGAAAGGTGACGAACCCCTCGATCTCGGTGCCGTCGCGGCTGCGGAAGTGGACGTCGCGGGTCTCGCCGATGCGGACGGACGAGAGGAAGTCGTCGTTGTGGTGCGTCACGCGTCGGAGCGTGGCCCGGCCCGTGCCGCCCGCGCCCGCCGCCGTGTGCGCGCCCGCGGCTTCGTCGACGCCTTCGACCACGAAGATCTCCGCCGGCCGGTCGAGCGTGTTGACCTGCGCCGCGAAGGTGCCGCCCGCCCAGTCGAAGCCGAACGCCGAGAGTGCGCCCGAGACCGGCCGCTCGAGCCCGGAGCCGTCAGGGTGGATGCGGACCAGGTGATCCTCCGCCGAGTCCTCGAGCCCGAACCAGATCCAGCGGCCGTCGTCGGAGAAGCGGGGACCGCGTGGGTTGCGGTCGAGCGCGCGGGTCAGGATGCGGGGCTCGCCGCCGTCGGCCGGGATCACTGCGACGTACGAGGTCGCGTACCACATGGCCGGCACGTCGATCGTGGTCACGTAGGTGAGCATCCGCCCGTCCGGGCTCCAGCGGGGCTGCGCGTCGGCGCCCGCGTTGGAGGTGACGCGCCGGGGCGCGTCCGTCGGCTCGGAGAGATCCGCCCGCACGATCCACAGATCCGTGTTGTTGTTGCCGTCGGGCTCCTCGGTCCGGTTCGACACGAACGCGATGCGCGCACCGTCGGGACTCCACACGCCGAGCGACTCGTCCCAGCGCCCCTTCGTGAGCCGGCGCATCTCCTTCGTTGCCACGTCGAAGACGTAGAGGTGGGTATGGCGATGGCCGGTCAGGTATCCCACGCCGTCGCGCTTGAACTGGAGCCGGTCGATGACCCACACCTTCGGCGGCGCCTTCTTCTTCTTCGCGTCCTTCTCCTCCTTCTTCTCCTCGGGATCGCGCACGGCCAGCAGGATCCGGGAGGCGTCGGGCGACCACCGGTAGCCGCCGACCCCCTGCTCGACGTCGGTCAGGGGAAACGCCTCGCCTCCGCGCCGGTCCAGCGCCCACACCTGCGTCTTGCCCCCGTCGCGCGCCGAGAGGAAGGTCAGGTAGCGGCCGTCCGGGCTCCATTCGGGGGACGACGCCGGTTTCTTATCCGCCGTCATGGGGATCGCCTCGCCGCCGTCCGCCGCCACCATCCAGATGCGCGTGTACGACTTCTCGTCCTCGAGCGACGTGCGCGTGACCGTGTACGCGATCCACTTGCCGTCGGGGCTGACGCGGGGCGCACCCACGCGCCGCGTCCGGAAGAGGTCGTCAACCTGGAGCAGGCGGGGTTGCTGCGGGGCGGCGGGGGCCGACCGGCCGGTTCCCGCCAGGCCGGGCGCGGCGGGCAGGGCGGCCGGCGCACCCGCGGACGTGTGCTCCTGCGCCCGGAGGGAAGCGATCGGCTGCGCCACCGGCAGGGAGGGCAGGACGAGGAAGGCCGGAAGGAGCGCGATGCGACGAAACATGACACGTACTCTCGAGGCAGAATGGTCGTTATCGGCTGGCCGGCGGCGTCCGGGCCGATCGGGTCGGCCAACTCACGGCGGACCGACTGCCGGCCCGCTCGCGCCGGGGCGCGGAGCGGGGCGCGCCCGCAAGGTGAGCGGGGCCGCGCGGACGCGCCAGAGTGGTGGCGGGCGCTACTCGGGCATGCCCGCTTGCTTGCGCACGTAGCGCGCCGCGTCGCGTTCGGTGGCGTACCACACGCCGCCCTTGCGGGCGATGTGGTCGAGGAGACCCCGCAGCGCGACGATCCGGGAGCGGTGGCCGGTGATGTGTGGGTGCATCGTGAGGAGGAACATCGTCCGCTCCTGCCACGCCCGGTCGAACTCGTCGATCCACACCTGCATGACGTCGCGGGGCGGGCTGTAGCGCTCGCCGAGCGGGTTCGACAGCGGCGCGTCGTCGAGGATCCAGTCGACCGGAAGCTCCACGAGTCCCGTGGCCTGGCCGTCGGCCAGCAGCTCGTACGGCCGGTCGTCGGCCATGAGCGAGCTCTCGTAGAGGAAGCCCATCTCACGCACGATGTCGAGCGTGTGCGGGCTGAAGTTCCAGGAGGGCGCGCGGTACCCCACGGGGCGCTCGCCCGTGATCCTGGTGAGCGTGTCGACGGCCTGGCGGAGCAGGCGCCGCTCGGTGGCCTCGTCAAGGAGCGTGTTGCGCTCGTGGATCCAGCCGTGCACCGCGATCTCGTGGCGGCCCGACGCCTGGATGGCGGCGGCCATCTCCGGCGCCAGCTCGAGGCTCATCGCGGGAAAGAAGAAGGTCGCGGGGATCTTCCGCGCGTCGAGCAGCGCGAGCACGCGGGGCAGCGCGGTGCGCGAACCGTACTGTCCCTGCGAGAGCGGCCCCACGCTGATCTGTCCGTCGCGCAATCCGAAGACCGTCTCGTTGTCCACGTCGAAGGAGAGCAGCACGGCCACGCGCGCACCGCCGGGCCACGTGGCGGGCGTCAGGTCGCGGCCCGCCCGCACGCGCCCGACCTCGCGGCGGACGTACTCCACCGACCAGTTCCAGGGTTCGGCTTGGGCACCCTTAGGGGCGCCAGCCGCGCCCTGCGCGGCCGCGCCGCCTGTGGACGCTTTCGCCGACGCCGCACCCTCCGTGGAAGGCGCCGCGCGGCACGCCGCCAGGGAGATCACGAGCGCGCAGACGAGCAGGGGGAGACGATCCATGATCCGGCTCCGTCGGGAGAAAGCTGTCCGGGAACGTTTCCCCGAGCTTACCGGCTCGACCCCGTGAACACCAGCGGCGCGCCCGCCATGGGAGGACGGACCCCCGGGTGGACGGCGCTTACCGGCCGCGCCGCGTGAACACCAGCACCGCGCCCCTGGCGCCGAGCGGGCAGCGCAACGCGACGGCTACCCGGCCCCGTACCCCCACCCGGCGCGTCACATCGTGTCCGGCGCTTCCGCGCCCTCGCCCGGGGGAAGCCCCGTACGCAGCACGCGGATGACGTTGCCGCCCATGATCGCCCGGATCTCGTCGTCGGTGAAACCCGCGTCGCGGAGCGCCTGCGTCAGGTGCACGGTACCTGCGGCGTCGACGATCGCGGTGGTCGCGCCGTCCCAGTCCGAACCCAGGGCGACGTGCTCCACGCCCGCCACGTCCGCCGCGTGGCGCACGGCGCGCGCCCAGTCCGCCGGGGTCTCTCCGCACAGCGCTTCCTCCCACAGACCGATGCCGACGACGCCTCCGGTGGCCGCGACGGCGCGGAGGTGCCCGTCAGAAAGATTACGCGTGCGGTCGCACGTACCTTTCACCCCGGTGTGCGACACGATGACCGGGCCCCGGGCGAGCGCGAGCGCGTCGTCGATAAGCGCGGGCGACGCGTGCGCCAGATCGACCATCATGTGCAGCTCCCCCATCCGGCGGAGGACCTCGCGGCCGAACGGCGTGATGCCCGCCTTCGAGACCCCGTGGGCCGAGCCGCCCACCTCGTTGTCGAAGAAGTGGGTGAGGCCGATCATGCGAAAGCCGGCCTGGTAAAGACGATCGACGTTGTCCACCTCGCCTTCGAGCGCGTGCGCGCCTTCGAGGCCCAGGAAGCCCGCGGTGATGTCGGGCGTCTCGGCGCGCCGGCGCAGATAGGCCTCGAGGTCGGCGCGGTTCTCGATCAGGGTCAGCGTGCCGTTCGATCGCTCCGCTGCCTTGCGCAGCTTGTCCGCCTGAAAGATCGCGCGCTCCAGCAGGCTGCTCCACGTGTCGATGGGCCACGCTTCCAGGACCGCGAGCAGCGTGATGTTGTCCGAATCGCCGGTGTTGGCATCGTAGTTCATCTTCCTCGGCGTCTTGGTGACGACCGTGAACGCCTGGAGCGCCACGCGGCCCTCGATCAGACGGGGCACGTCGACGTGCCCGTAGCTGCCGCGCTCGAGGATGTCACGATTCCACAGCAGGACGTCGGAGTGAAGATCGGCGACGTCGAGCGTCGCCTGGAGGCGCGCCACCTCCGGCGTCACCTCAGGATAGGTCGCGGCGACGACCTTGTTCATGGACCGGCCGACGACGGTCGGTCCCACGGCGAAGCCGACCAGAAGCAGGAGGAGCACCGCGCCGACCACGATCCAGAAGATCTGCTTTCCCGTGCGTGTCATCGCTCACGCTCCTGTCCACGAGACGACTTCCCGGCGCTCCCCTTCATATCCTGAAAGATAGTCAGTCCGGAGCGGTCATGACCCCGCGGAGCATCGGCACCGCACCGCCGCCCACGCGCACCGCCGTCGTGCGCCCGCCTTCGCGGACCGCCTCGACGTGGATGACGCTCGACCGGCCGATCTCGAGACCCTGCTCGACGACCCAGCCATGCGTGCCATCGGGCGCGCCTTCTCCGGCCGCCGCCAGGTATCCCCCGAGCGCCGCGGCGGCGGATCCCGTGGCGGGGTCTTCCGGCACGCCCACCGCGGGATCGAACATGCGGACGTGCACGTCCGCTCCGGCCGCCTCGGTCTCCATGCAGACGAGGTAGACATGATCCGCCCACAGCGGCGCCACGAGCCGGCCCCAGAGCGCCATGTCGAGCGAGGCGGATCGGATCGCGTCCAGGCTGCGCACCGGAATCACGTGGAACGGCAGTCCGCACGAGGCCATCGCCGGGCGCAGCTCGCCCTCGACGATCTCGTCCGGCGGTACGCCCGCCACGCCCGCCAGTTCCTCGCGCGAGAGCGGCGAGGGGCGGAGCTCGGGTAGCACCGCCGCGGTGAAGCGCGCGAAGACGGGCTCGCCGGCCTCGAAGCGGATCTCCACCGGCACCAGCCCCACGTTCTCCTCCAGGACCAGCGTGAGGGTGGGGGCCGGCGCCCCGTGCTCGGCTCCGGGGGCGTCCATCTCGGCGACGTTCCCGCCGCCGCTCGCAACGTAAGCGCGCGCCAGGTGGATCGCCGCACCCACGGTGGGGTGTCCCGCGAACGGTACCTCCGCGCCCGGCGTGAAGATGCGCACCCGCGCCGTCGCGTCTTCGGACTCGGGCGGACCGAGGAAGACGGTCTCGGAGAGGTTCATCTCGCGGGCGATGCGCTGCATGAGCGCTGCGGGCAGGTGGGCCGCGTCGGGAAAGACGGCGAGCGGGTTGCCGCCGAACGGACGGTCGGTGAAGACGTCGAGGGTGGCGAACGGGAGGATCATCCCGGGGACTGCCCCTCCGCGCCCAGAGCGTAGACGTGGACCTGCCAGAAGAAGCTCGTGCCGAGGAAGGTGCGGGCGAAGCCCCGGTGCTCGAGGCGGGTGCGCACGTCTTCGGCACGGTGCGCGAAGACCCGAAACGGCCGGCGCCGGAGCGTCTGGACCAGATTGATGAGGCGGACCCCGAAGCGGACCAGCCACTTCTCGGAGCGGGGGAAGACCAACCCCACGAGCCGGCGCGAGCGCGAGGCTGCCGAGTCGACGAGCGCCGGCATGTCGTGGTAGCAGCAGATCACGCGGTCGAGCGTGACGACGTCGGCCGGATCGAGCGCGGAGGACGTCTCCACGAAATCGCCCAGAACGTAGCGCATGCGCGCCGCATAACCCCTCCGCTCGGCCTCGGCCCGAGCGGTCTCCAGATACGCGGGAGAGGCATCGACGCTCGTGCCCGCCGCCGCGCCCGCCTCGATCAGCTCGTGCTGGATCACGCCCACGCCCCCGCCGACGTCGAGGAAGGTCGCGCGCTCCACGCCGAAGCGGCGGATCGCGCCCAGCATCATCCGGGTGGTCTTCGACGGACCGCGGCGCCGGTAGCTCCGGAGCTCCCGGCGCGCCATCCCGTCATCGAACTCCTGGGCGATGCCCACGCACTGCGCGCACGCCATCTGATCTCCCCCATCGGATACGCGGAGCCCGCCGGCCCCTCGAGAGCGGGGCCGACGGCTCCGGCCCACCAGCCGCCCGGGGCGATGGGCCGGACAGGAGAACTTCGCGCAACCGCCCGCCGTCGGGCAAGCGGGTAGGGACCGTCAGCGGCGGTGGCCGGAGCGACCGTCGACTGCCGGGCCGTGCTCCATGAGATCGTCGCCCTGCGCCTGCGCCAGCGTCTTCGGTAGCGTCGCAAGGTCGCGGAGGTAGAGAGGATCGTCGGCGTCGATGGCCGGCCACGCATCCCGGCGCTCCGGCGCGAAGATGCCCGAGATGTGCGCCATAGCCGCGGAGCGCAGCGTCCGTCCGGTCGGGTTCATGTACTCGCCCACGACGCGGTAGCGACGTCCGGCCTCCAAGTGCACCCGCCCCTTCCGGATGCCGAAGATCCTCCGCTGCACGGACTTCATATGGCCGTCGCGATCACGGTTACCCTTGAGCGCAAAGAGCTGCTTGCCCGTCTCGACGTCCTCGAGCCGCAACGCCACTCCGTAGTCATGCAGGTGACCGCTGGCCGCGACGAGCCCGCCGCTGACCGGTACCGTGAACACGTAGCTCCGCACGGTCCTGCCCGGCGGAAGGTCGAACGACGTCGCCTGACCCACGCGGTTGTTCACGTCCGCGTAGAAGGGGAGGACCTCGACGGGGTGGCGCTTCCCCCGCAGAGTATACGGCATCGACAGCCGGATAAAGAGCCCGTTGAGCTCCTCAGGCGTCTGGTTGTTCCACATGACGTAGAAGCCCAGGTGCGCCCCCTCGTCGAGCGGTACACCCAACGACTTGGGCAGCACGACGTCCGCGGTCTCCGTGCCCACGCCGAACAGACGCTCCGCCACCGGATAGACCAGCTCGCGCCGGTCGTAGTTGACCCCGATCAGATGGTGCATCAGGGAACGGGGATACTCGTTGCCCTCCGCGTCCACCAGTGAGAGACGAAAGCCCCGCATCCAACCTTCGATGGGCCAGCGGAAGTCGATCATCGGCGTGCGCGCCATACCCGCGTGATCGTGAGGAGGCATGTCGCCGCCTCCGGCGTGGTCGGCTTCGGCCGGCGCCGCCGCCACATGGAACGGGCCCGCGAAGACCACGACCTCGTCGCGGCGGTCGTCCACGACGACGCGCCGCTGCACCCGCCCCGGAGGGGCCGCCCGCAGCTCCGAGGGAAGCGGCGTGGGCGGGCGGTGCACGCACGCGGATGCGAGAGGCAGGAAGGAAAGCGCGACCCAGCGGGCCGCGGAACGTGGCTTGCGTCGAAGCTTCATAGGACCCATCTCCTGAAAGACCGGTTGTCAGCGCATCCATGCCGGGGGGGACGAAGGTGGCGCCCAGCGCGCCCTCGCAGGATCAATACATCGAGTGCCCGAAGCGTTTCGGAGCGGACGAGGATATGGAGCGAAGGGACGCCCATGCGGGAAGGACAGGACGGTGAGTAAAGAACGCCGCACCGACACGGAGATCGCGGGACGGTGAAACGGATCGGGATCATCTCGGACACCCACGGCCTGCTCCGGCCGGAGGCGGAGGATGCGCTCGGCGGGAGCGAGCTGATCATCCACGCCGGTGACGTCGGCGACGCCGCCATCCTGGACGCGCTTGCCCGGATCGCGCCCGTGCACGCCGTGAGGGGGAACATGGACCGGGGCGCTCTGGCCCGCAGCTTGCCCGCCACCACGGTCGTGGACCTCGGGGCAGGGGGCGTGTGGGCCGGTGAGGAACGTGAGAGCGGGCGCGGACGTGAAGGCGGACGGGGATACGGAGGCGGCGGCGGCATCGAAGGGGGCGGTGCTCGCGAAAGAAGCCGCGGCGGCGGCGAAGGCGGCGACGAAGGTGATGACGGGCGGGAACGCAGCCGCGGCGACGGAGGGTGCGACGACGACGAAGCTTCCCCCGGCACGCTGGCGTACGTGCTCCACGACCTGTCCACGCTCGACCTCGATCCCGCGGCGGCCGGGTTCAGGCTCGTCGTTCACGGCCACACCCACCGTCCCACGGTCGAGGAGAAGGAGGGCGTGCTCTACCTCAATCCCGGCAGCGCCGGCCCGCGCCGTTTCTCGCTGCCGATATCGCTCGCGATCCTGAGCCTGGTGGAGGAAGCCCATGGACCTGAGGCCGCAGCCGGAGCCCGTGGCCGGCCCGCGACCGGCACCCCTGAGCGGAGCGCACCCGGCACCGGTGGGCGGACCGCGTCCGACACGCCGCGTCTGCACGTGGAGATCGTGACGCTCGACGTGTGAGCGGCGCGAAGCGCGTGCCCCCGGGCAGCGTGCGTCCTTCCCTGCGCGGCGTGCGTTCCTCCCGACGGGCGGCGTGCCCCGTTGCGCCATGGCGGCGCCCCACCTCGCGGGTCATCCCTTCACGCATGGCCAGGAAGATCGAAGTCGGGCCGGGCCTGGAACTTCACAGGCTCCGGGGCGCGGGCGCGCCGCGCCAGAGCCGCACCTTCCGGGTCCGGAGGTCCGGGACCTGCTGGCCCGGCTGAGCACCCGGCTGCGTATGCTCCAGTACAGCGAGCGGACCGAGAAATCCTACGTAGGATGGGCGAGGCGATTCCTGAACTACCGCAAGGACAGACCCCTCGCCGCCCTCGAGGGAGATGAAGAGGAGCCCGCACCACCTGCCCGCGTCGCTGCGCTACGGCTGCGGGCTGCGGGTGCGCGAATGCCGCTCGTTGCGGGTCAAGGATCTCTGCTTCGAGACCCACGACCGGACCGTCCTGGACGGCAAAGGCAACAAGGACAGGGTCGTGCCGCTACCCCATCCATCCCACCCCGCTCCAGCGCGCCGTGAAAGCCGCCGCCGGGGCTTGCTGGGGAACTATGTCGTGGCGTAATGTGCGGTCGCTTGCGGGGTGGTGGAGGAGGGGTGGGGCGATAGAGAAGTCGTTAGACGGCCCCAACAACGAAGCCGGCGGAGCGGGTCAGCCGCGATGTGGACGGTACTCGACGTCGTCGAGCCCGTCGAAGTCGGCGTCCTGAGTCCAGACGGTTGCGCCTGCGGCCCTCGCTGTGGCCAGGATCACGCTATCGGCGAGCGGCAGCCGCTGGTCCGCACTGACGTCCGCCGCTGCAATGGCCAGGTCTGCGTCGAGATCAACCACGCGTCCCCTTCTCATTTGCGATGCGGCCCGGAGCGCACACTCCGAGTCCCGCTGAACCCGGATCCGCTTGAACACCTCGAAGATCGTGATGCTCGGCACAATCAGGTTCTCCGAGTCGATGATCGCAGGCGCGAACTCCTGAGCGTTCGGACCGTCCGCGAAGTACTCGAGCCACGCCGAGGAGTCGACCACGTTCATACCCGGTCCTCGTCCCGCAGAACCCTCGTGTCTATTCCTCGCAGGAAGCCGCGCATAGACTCAATCGGTTCGAGCGGAATCAACTCTACTCGGCCCCGGTACGGGATCGCATCTACTTGCTGCCCCGGCTTCAGGTCCAGGCGCTCACGCACATCCTTCGGGATCACCACTTGAAATCGCGAGGAGATCGTCACTACGGTCATGTCTTGCCTCCCTGCTCATCGTCACATGATAAGATAGTTATCAAACGGACTTCTGCAAGACGAACTTGATCTCAAAGGGGCGACCGTCTAGCAATGGGAGTGCCGCTGGCGCGGCGGACGTGAGGGTCGCGCGCTTCGCTCGCAGAGAGCAACTCGGGGTGCGCAGCAGAATTCCGAAGTCGTTAGACGGCCCCAACTCGCAGATGGCTGAGGCCAGCGAGTCTAGCGACGCGCTCGAGGTGAGCTGGCCAAGCCGAGGAAGACAATGATCGCTCGGTTGAGACGTAGCACATCTTCATCGCGGAGCCGTCCGATTCGCGTACCGACTTTCCGCTTCGGGATCGTCGTGATCTTGTCGACCATGAGGCTACTGGCTTGGTGGAGCCCGTTCAGGTCGTCGGGCTGGATCCGAAGGCGAAAGAGGGGTGCTTCGGTTGGATCAGTCGTGAAGGCACAGAGGGTAAGGGAGGCTGTGGCGTCGAAGCCGTTGTCCTGGAGGATCACAGCCGGCCGGGGCTTGCCGGCGTAGTCGACTCCGCCTGAAATCGTCCAGATTTCGCCGCGGGTCACGACTCGTCCAGTACCGACACAGCGTCGATGAAATCTTGGTCCGCCGAAGCATGCTTGCTCTGGGCCACCGCGAGTGACTGGCGGTGGGCCTCGGCATGGAACGTGGGCGAGCGCACATCCGGCACCCAAATCTGAATTGGCCGCAACCCTTGTTTTCGCAGGCGTTCCCGATAGGCCCGGACCTTGTCTCGAGACGACTTTGGCTTCTTGGTGTCGGACACGGTGACCCTCCTTGGCGACGGTGACATGTAACCTAGCCGCCTGGGGGCCGTCTAACAAGAAATTCGTGCTGGCCGGGTGAGCTGGGAGTCCAGATCCCGCGCCTTGCGGCGCGGGCTCTGGGTCACCATCGTGGTCGGCAGCACATTTCCAAACCCGTTAGAGCGCCTCCCGAACGTGGCCGTGCCCCCGCGTGTTGAACCAAGGACGTGAACTGTGGCCGCCTCCCATGCCCCACGCGTTGGTGGAGTACTGAGCGCCGACATCGCCGTTCCCGAACACGAACGAGAGCTGGAGTTCTACTCACGCATCCTCACCACAGGGGAGAATCCTCTGTGGCGCGAG
>Ga0114931_10011389_pt1 | contig 10512 bp, 7 predicted proteins | sample 2SBtaG_FD_89579 | JGI IMG/M metagenome (GOLD analysis project Ga0114931, IMG submission 89579) | Deep subsurface microbial communities from Kolumbo volcano to uncover new lineages of life (NeLLi) - 2SBTROV14_V59a metaG | ecosystem: Environmental > Aquatic > Marine > Volcanic | place: Kolumbo... | reverse complement strand
GGCTTGCGAAACGTCTCGAAGCCTTCTTCAGCGAGCGTTCGTTGCCGCATTCAACAAATCTCCAGTCAGCTTGAATGAAACTACTGTATGTATAAACAAAGCGGTGAATAAATCAGAGATTCCTGAGGTCTTTGAACCATCTCAAACCAGTGCCCATCTATGTCCCCCCTCATGCGGCGAGCAATTTCTTTAAAGGATTGCGCGCGATAACGGAGGGTCCCGGCGCTGTAACGCAAAGGTGCCGGTTCATCCTCTGCACCAGCCCGAATATCCCACATCTGTTTCGCTTTGGCCCGCTTTCGTCCCGCATCCATCCCGGAAAGTGGCAGGGTGTCCCGATAAAATTCCTACTGCCCCGGCCTGAATACAGGTCATGATGAGACGGCGTTGCTCAAGGCCGCGCAAGAAAACCGGCAGAAATCCGCGGGATTTTATGGACGACAGGAGCTGACGATGGAAAAGGGCGTCCCGATCCGGGCTCCCTGATCAGGATGGAGGTTTCGCTGTTCCGGCGCCGCAAATTCCCTGTTCCCCAAAATCCGGATTCTAGCCAAAACCGGCGGAAAAGCGCGGCCTACAACGCCCGGCTCACCCGAGCAACAGCCCCAAAAACATCAAGATTCCCTGTTATGGCCTCAAAACAGGGAAATCGTCCTGATGGCCATCCCACAAACAGAGACCAGTTCGCTCCAGACTGCCTGCACCGCCATCACATAACTTCTTGATATATATAGTTTTCTCTTGTTTTTGCCGCCCCAAATAGTGGCGATATTTGCGCCGGTTGCGGGCGTCTTCACGCTTGATTGCCGCCCCTTGAGACCGCCCGGACACGGCCGGCAGGGCGCTGATATCGCAAAAGTCTCTTATGCCGTTGGCGATGGTGCGGCGAACCCCGCGCTGATCACGGTCAGCTGGTTTTAAGAAGGGCGCGCTGATCCTGCCAGGAAATGGGGAGGCGGATTTCGTTTGCAAGGCGCTTGGCGGTCAGCTCGATTGGGTGTTGGTCGCCAAGGATGGCCGCGGTGACGTCCGGGGCCAGAAAGCTGAGCCGCAGGATCCGGCTGAAGTAGGAGCTGCCGACGCCAACTTCGGCGGCAAGCTCGGCCATCGTTTTGCCGTCGCCGCGCATTAGCAGCGCCCGGTACTGGTAAGCCTGGGCGAGCAGCCGATGCAGGCTGTGGTCGGGCTTCTTGCGAATATTTGCATCGGCGCCATCAAGCAAGAACCGAATTTCCATGCCGGTGCGCTTAAGCCGCGCCGGGACCGACACCATGATGCCCGGCGCGCCGTCTTCATGGGGCCGCGTCTGCCCTCCCTGATGGGTTTCCTCACCGAGGATCGCCTGGGCCTGCCGGGGTAGCTGTTGCCCTTGTGAACAATTTTACCGCGGTAGATTTTATTTTACAGCATCAGATAGAGCGCACCGCGGGCGGGAGTGCCCTAAATTTTGTGTAAGTGGCAAATTCCGGCATGTTAGCCTCCAAAGAGAGACGCATGACCAAGACCTTGTGCAATTGCTTCGTCCGGTGGAGCAAACCGGGCATTTTTGACCGGATTTTCGCCAGTGCTTTATCTCCCCGCCACATCGGGCGCGCGACAGGCGGCCTGAACTCAAAACTGCATGCAATGGGTGATGACAACGGTAAACCGCTGATCCTGCCCCCGTCCAAAGGCCAGATGAACGACTGCACGGTGCAAAAACGCGTCTACACAATAAGCTGTCAAAAATCCTTGCTTTCCCTAATTCGTCAGGGTTTTGCTCTATGGATCGCTCTTTGTTTCACTGAAACACTGCGCGCAGATGTTGCAGGCCGGCCGCGTGAGCCTGTCGGCCCAATGGTCGCAATGACTAGGTATGATGCGTTGAAACTCACCGAAAGAAAAGAATTAGAACGCCTGGTGGGATGAAATGCAGAATAGGCACAGGAGTTGGAGGGCGAGACCGGTCAACGCCTTGGAGCACCAAGAGATTCGCTCTCAAGTTAGGAAATACAACCCAAGGCTGAATCCAGACAGATGGTGGTCAAACGGAGAGTCATTGTGCATGAAAATCAAAACTTCAACACTTTGTCGATACAACAGAGCGACAAGGATTATTTTTTCCATCCCTGGACGGATTTTTCCTCCTTTTATGAGGACGGCTGCCATGTCATCACGCGGGGCGAGGGCTTCCATGTTTTTGACTCCGATGGGAAAAAATATATCGATGGATTGGCGGGAATTTGGTGCGTCAATATTGGTCACGGCAACACCGAGATGGTTGATGCCATTGCAGACCAGCTCAAGCGTTTGGCCTACTACGCCACCTTTTTCCATCTAACGAACCCTGTCGCCGTGGGCCTTGCGGCCAAGCTTGCCGAAATCGCCCCTTCGCACCTTAATCACTCTTTTTTCGAGAATGGCGGCTCAATGGCGAACGAGACGGCCATCAGGATGGTGCATTTCTACTGGAACCGGAGAGGCCAACCAAGCAAACGCCACATCATATCGCGCGTGAACTCTTATCACGGCAGCACATTCCTGACCGGAACTCTGACCGGTATCCTCGAAGACCACGACGGTTTCACCATGCTTGACGGCATGATCCATTACGTATCGTCACCATATGTCTATCGCCGGCCCGACGGGGTGACCACCGAGGAGTTTTGCACGACGCTGGTACAGGAACTGGAGGACAAGATTAATGAACTGGGCCCGGAAAATGTCGCCTGTTACATTGCCGAACCGATCCAGGGAGCGGGAGGCGTAATTGTACCGCCGGACGGGTATCACAGGCGATGCGAGGCCATATGCCGCAAGTACGATGTTCTTTACATAGCAGATGAGGTAATAACAGGATTCGGCCGTTTGGGGCACTTCTTCACATCTGAAGATATGTTCGACACAAAACCTGATATCATTACAACTGCGAAAGCCATTAGCTCGGCCTATATGCCGCTGTCGGCGACGCTTATCTCGGACGAGATCCACGAGGTGCTGAAGCAACCGCGGGCGCCGGGGCAACTGCTGACACACGGTTTCACATATTCTGGCCACCCCGGATGTTGTGCGGCGGGCCTCAAGAATATTGAAATCCTGGCGCGTGATCGAATATTGGAGAATGTACTGGACCTCGGTCCCGTTTTCAGTGACCTGATGGCAAAAGAACTTGGCGGGCTACCCATTGTCGGCGATGTCCGCGGGGTGCATTTCGTTCAGTGCATCGAAATCGTTGCTGACAGAACAACCAAGGAAATATTCGCCCCCGAGGTTCGGGTGGGTGATCGCGTCACGGGCCACTGTCGCGCCCGCGGACTGTTGGCCCGGCCTCTTGGACATCTCGTCGTGCTGTCGCCGCCGCTTATTTTGACCCGTGATGTGATCGCAGAAATGGTGCAAATATTAAGGGACAGTGTGAAGGCCACGATGGACGATCTGCTGCGTGAAGGCCTCTGGAAAGGCTGATTGCGTCAATTTTGTCCACAGGGAGATTGGCTAAATCTCACGCGCGAGCCACTCACATTCCTCTTTTTGTCCCTACGGTTTGACCAGGCCAGTCCTCACGGCATAGCGCACTATTTCGGCGCTGCGTCTAATGCCAAGCTTTTCCATTATATGCGCGCGATGGCTCTCAACCGTTTTGATGCTTATTCCCAATTTCTTTGCAACCTCGCGGTTGCGAAGGCCTTTCGCAATCTCGGTCAGGATTTCCATTTCACGCTTGGTCAGGGGACCGGACATTGGCGGCTCCTCGTTTGACCAAACAATTTCGGACGCCAGAGACTGGCTAATGTAGCGTTTTCCCACCCTGGCGTTTCGGACCGCTGCGATCACGCACTCGAAGGCGTCGGTCTTGACGACATATCCCTCAACCTGGGCCTCACGTTTGGCGCGATCGAAATAAAGCGACTCGTTGTGCATCGTGACAATCACGATCCCGACTTTGATGCGTTCTTGACGGATCCGGGCGGCAACATCGATGCCGTCCTCCTCGCCGAGAGTGATATCGATGACAACGACGTCCGGGTTAAGAGATGTGGCCAGGACCAGAGCCTCTTCCGGGTCGCCGGTCTCTCCAACAACCGTAATATCGCCAACCGAATTCAACAGCTTTGTCACACCTTCACGAAAGAGGGTGTGATCGTCGACGATCAAGACCCTAATCATTGAGCGGAACCTCCAGCTCTATCGTTGTGCCTCGCATCGGCTCGCTTGCGACATGGATTCTTCCGCCCAGGAGTGACGCTCTTTCTTCCATCGTAAGAAGGCCGAGGCCATAGCCCTTTTTGTTCGTCAATTGGAAGCCCACACCATCATCATGCACTGATAAACGTAACAGGCGGGGATCCCGATGAAGCAAAATTTCTATGCGGTCCGCGCCTGAATGTTTGATGCTGTTGTTCAATGCCTCTTGATACACTTTAAACACCTGCTCGGCAACGCGACTATTTATGGCGGCTTTTCCTTCTTTGATTACCCTTATCGTCTTGTCCACCGACTTCTCCGTACGGCGCGCATGCTGATCGATCATCCTGAAGAGGTTGGTGTCACTTTCGACGATGGGGCGCAGATTGGTGACAACATCCTTCAGGGACGTCGAGGCATGTTTCACTTCGCCAATAATTATGTTCAGCCAGTCATCCGCCGTTTTTGATTGTTGCATCTGAAGGCTGAGCTTTATTGCCGCGAGGCTTTGCCCAAGTCCGTCATGAAGGTCACGGGCAAATTTGGCTCGTTCTATATCCTGAACCGCCACGATCTGCTCGGACAGGTCGTGTAGCCTGCGCGTCATTTGCTGGTAACGTTTGGCCATGGCGAACAGGAGCGGTATGGCCATAACGGGTACACTGTAGATCAAGGGATCAATACCGGGAGGGACGTTTGCTTCCAACAGTATGAGAAAACACCCAATTAATGGGAATATTGTTGCGCCCAGCAGGATCGGCGAGTCTTGAACATGATGCCTGAAGGCCAGGACGGCGCGCATCGCAGCAATCGCGAATATGAGAAGAATAAGTGTATACCAGATCAAAAGGACCCATCGCTCGATAGCGTACGGCAGTATGACCAGAAGAGTCAAACCGATAATAACCACTGTGCCCGAAAGTATCTTGTCGATTATGGTGGCGCGCGAGTGGAACGTCGCCCTTGCAAATTGACTGTAGAGCAACGCGAGCACACCACTTAACGCAAAAACCAGGCGTTGAGAAAAGCTATTAAGAAGGCCAAGGTCGTAGGAAATAATGGACGAGAGGAAAATCGTAATAGCGCTCGTCAGGGCAAAGGTGCCGAAATAGACGTTCACCGGGCTTCGAAAGCCATTTAAGTACAAGAATGCCGAAAAAAGTGAAATAACCACCAGGATACTCAGGGTTGCTCCCTGGATTATTTTCAGGTTTGTGTCCATTTCCCGCGCTTTGAGCACGTTTTCTTCATAATCACCAACCGCGATAGGGCCGGAATATATACCACCCGCGAACTGGACATTCATTACCCGCACGGCAATCGTGTTCTGCTTGTCGTAACGCAAGAAACTGTACCAAATAAGGTCCCGTGGAATAGGATAGACACGAACCTTGTCGCCCGCCTTGATAAAGCCGTCGCCGATACGGCCTTCGCCACCGATCTTGACGCCGTTCACATATACCTCGTCGGCATCGCGAATTCTGCCCAGAATCAAACTCAGAGAGCGGCTGCGATACTGCCACCCCACAAGCAGTTTTGCGCGGTACCATCCAATCTCATTTTTGAATGAAAGCTTCTGTCCCTGGATGTTTCCGGGCACCTGCACGTCTTTCCATCCCAAATCTTCTTCAATGGTCGCATTGGCCCAGAGCGGATTGTCACCGGGATGAAATTTCCAGTCAATCAGCATGATATCCGTGCCCTTTGCCGCGGGGGCTGCCTTCGAGACGCCGGGATGGCACATAATAAGAATGGCAAACACCGCAAGGACTATCACGCCAACCGGGGGCAAATACGCCGTTTCGCCATTGTTTGATTTGCCCCTATGCCGCTTCATAGCACACGCGCCATCTCTTCCTGCCAAATCGTCAGCAACTCGTTGATATTGGGAATTACGTCATGGATAACGCTTTTTTCAAGAGCTTCCTGATAATCTTCAAACTGCAAGGCATTCTTCTGCACGTCATTGTACAAATATTCCACATGGCGGTAAGCCACGGGAGCGACCGTGAAATTCGTCCAGGAAAGCTGATAGAGCACCTTAGTCGATAGGAGATACCTTAGTAATTTATGAATAAGTTGTGGATGCCGTGGACTTTTGACGATACTCGCGGCTTCCACCGCAATAATGCTTTGCTTCAGACCGTGTCGTGATTCCGGAACGATAGCGCGGATATTGTTGTAGCCCAGCCTGCGCAGCGCCCCCGTATGGTAGAGACCCGTCCCGACGAGGGCCTTTACGGATCCATCAATTAAAGCTTTCTGGGACAAGCTTATGTCGGTAAAAAAGTGTGGTTCAAGCCGGAACAGGGCCCTGATGACCTTTCGAACTTCCGCGAACTCATGGTGATCCAGTTCCCGATAGGGATTTATGCCAGCGTGAAGGGCCAAGGGCATAATCGGCCAATCTCCCCAATCCATCACCCCTATCTTGCCGCGGTTGGCCGGATCAAAGCAACCGTCGTAATAACGCCACTCTTTTTCCCGCGTCAGATCAAGATTGATAGCCGGGCCGATCCAGGCCCACCGCGTGGGGAGGCCCGTGACCTTCCCATCATAAAGAAGCGGCGCAAAAGGTGCTCTAAAGGCCGGATAAACATCATCTATCACGGCCTTGAAATCGGCCGGATTGATGAACTCACATAAGCCAGCGGGCCCCATCTGCTGTATCCAGGGAGAGTCGGACGCGATTAACTCGATATCCTCCGTGCCGCCCGCCAACAGTCTTGCAAAGCCTGCCGGCGAGTCGGCAATAACGTCAAAGGAAATAGTAGCATTGTTTTTAGCCTCGAAGTCCGCATACATGGTCGGGTAGTTATATCCCTCCCAACACATGAACCGTATCTGAGTCCGGTTACTTGCCGCCGTTGCAGGCGATGCCGCCGCCACCGTGAGTGAACAAATCAGCCCTTGCAGAAAAAAGCGGCGCCGACGGTCATGTGCAACAGGGCAACGCTGGGTGCGCCATGGGCGCAACGGAGCAGTTTTTCTCTCATATTTCATCTGTGCCCCTGGTGCTGAACATTAGCCTCAACAGCCTGAGTGTGAAGCCGTTTCTCACTTGCTAAAACATGGGAAGTGGCCGGAAGACCATTGTACATCGCCCCAGCAGGTTGCTGAAAAACTATTTTCAATGCGGCCCGGGGCAATATTGTTTCACAAGGGGTTAAGCCGGTCCCGGAAAATTAGCCCGTCGATCAAGGGGTATCAAGATTGCCCGCAGGAGGGACCGCGAAATGACGAAAACGGCATCATTTTTCAGCACCCTGTTAGAACTGATAGCTCAGATTCACGCCCCAGGTTCGCGGGCGGCCATAATACTGCTCGACCAATCCAAAAAGGCCCCCATTATCAATATTTCCTGAAATATCAAAGGTTTGAACCAAATACTTCTTGCCAGTCAGATTCCTGACCAGAGCGCGTAAGCTCCAGTTTTCACTTTCAGGAATCCATGTTATCGAGGCATTTGCGACGAAATATCCAGCCCCTGTCACGGCATCCGTTTGCGTCAGGGCAAAGAAATGCTTCGATCGATACTGGCCGTCGACCTGTAGCGCCAAACTACCCTTGTCAAGAGGGAATTCGTACCGCACCAAGCCGTTGAGATTCCACTTTGGCGTCTGGACGGGTGTTATTGTCGCCCCCGGAAGAATAGCGGGAACATCCCCCGCCGGGGTCATCACATCAATGGTGATGCCGGGGACATCCCTGACATTGGCGTCGATATAGGCAATCCCGAACTGCACATCCAGTCCGGCCGCCGGCACGGCCTGAAGTTCAAGTTCGAAGCCCTTGTTCTTGGCCTGGGCGTTAAGGGTGAAGGTGTCGAGGCCGACAATCGAAAACGCCTGATAGTTCTTGTAGTCATAATAGTAGGCCGCACCGTTGATCCGCGCCAGACCATTGGCGAAGTCCCATTTGAAGCCAAACTCGAAGGCATCCAGCTTTTCCGGGCCATAGTTCATGAACTGGTCAGTCACGAAAACCGCGCTAGGAAAGAACGGCGCGTTGAAGCCGCCGGACTTCACGCCCCGATTCCAGCTCAGATAGAGCAGCAGATTATCATCCGGTGTGTAATTTAATTGAACACGCGCCGCCCAATTCCCGTCACTCCGTTTACCGCTAAATGGTGCAACGGCGTCCACGATATCAATTGCAGTGTTGGGGTCCAGACCATTAACCGCCGTATCGGAGAACATGGTCAGAATGTCCCGGTAGCTATGGGTCTTGTTTTCATCGATCCAGCGGAAGCCGCCGATCAGCGCCAGCTGATCGGCCAGGGCATATTCCAGTTGGCCAAACAATGACCAGCTCTTGGTCTTGGTCGAGTACGGATTTCGCACGCCATTGAAGCCGAGATTATCTACGGATGTCCCAAACAGAGACTCGAACAATCCGATTGTGATGCCGCCGTTTGAATCATTAATGTCAAGATTGAGATAATAGAAGCCCACCACCCACTTCAGGCGATCGGCATCACCACTCAGGCGAAGTTCTTGCGAAAATTGCTTCGCATCCGTGGTTACAAAGAAGTTGAAATAGTTAACCGGGGACGAGTCAGAATCCTCGTTATAGGCGCGGGTCACCTTCTGATAGTCGGAAATGCTGGTCAGCGTGGCAAAGCTCAGATCCCAGTTTAGGGTGGCGGAAAAGCCACGGGTCTTCAGATAATTGCGCCCGGGGGAATCATAGTCACCGGCAAACACGTTGCCATCGTTATCGACATAACCGCCCAAATTTGCGTTAGGCACACCGGGGGTCAGCTTGCCATCAGGAAAAATGGCGGAGGCATATTCGAAGAAGCCGGTGCGTATATCCTGCTGGCCAAAACGTGCATTGAGCAAGAGATTGACCGTGTCCGTGGGCTCGAACAAAAGCTGCAACCGGCCGGCGGATTCATTGGCGTTGTTAAGCTTGGACTGGGGCTTGAGCCGGTTCAGGACATATCCGTCCCCCTGATGAGTGGCAACAGAGAGCCGCGCCGAGACCTTGTCGGCAACCGGAACATTGACGGCGCCCTGAAACTTGAGCCGGTTGAATCTTCCGTAGGTCACGCTGCCATAGCCATTGAATTCCTGCGATGGCTTCACCGTCACATAATGCACAAGACCGCCCGTTGCATTGCGCCCGAACAAGGTGCCCTGAGGGCCGCGCAGCACCTCGACCCGGTCCACGTCAAACAACAGGAATCCGGCGCCTGACATTTGGCTGATATAGACCTCGTCGACATAGATGGCGACCGGACTTTCCACATTGGTTGTGAAATCATTGTTCGCAACACCGCGGATGCCGATAGAATAATTCGCCTCGCCATTGGGCTGCATCATGCTGACACCTGGCGCCAGGGCGGTGATTTCCTGGGCATTGGTATAGCCGAGCGCCTGAAGCTGTTTGCCCGAAAAGGTGGTGATTGCGATACCCACCTTTTGCGCGCTCTGTTCGCGCTTTTGCGCCGTCACTATGACTTCTTCCATCAGCACTCCCTGCTGCGCCACGGCTTCGCCGGTCGCCAGAGATAACATGGCGGCGGCTGTTCCGAGCAACAGCCGCCCTTTTCTCTTGCTGGTTTTACTTGGCTGAAACATGAACTCACCCTCCCTTGTTGGTTACGTTATTTGGTAATGGCGACAAGACTTTCCACATTGGTTGTGAAATCATTGTTCGCAACACCGCGAATGCCGATAGAACAATTCGCCTTATTATCAGGTTGCAGCATACTGACAACCCGGCGCCGGGGCGGTGGCCACTCCAAGCGCCAACCCTTCTGAGTCTTCATTCTCTATGCTGCCAGATTATGGGATGTTCTAATCTCACAACAATCAGGCTAACTACTGAATGTATCGGGTTTTACCCTGAGCCATACGGCGGGCGCGGTGACGCCAGCTCTGAAGACGCTGTGGCTGTCCGGCTCCGGGCACTCGAGAAGATGGGTTACACCACCCTGCGTTGTGAGTAGCAAGAGGGCTGGCAATCCATAACGCCACGGCTCGCAAGAAGCGATCGTTGCGCCACCTTGCCGGTTTCGGCAGAGTGCAGCAGTGGGGCGCCACAGGCGCAAGCGTCGAAAGTTCGGGAACAAGGCTGAAGTCCGGTCCTGCCCTGAAAATATCTTATGGAACCTCTGATCAATTATTACGGACGGATTTATTCAAGCCTATTTGTGAAAACAGAAGCAAAAACTTCAGGAATTAGCCGTAGTTAGGACAATTTCCGGCCTGTTTTCAGCGTTAATTCCGATTTGCCGGACCAACAGCGAATTTCAGGCGCACGTTCCCTCCGTTGCTCGCAACAATCGTCGTCGCGCCAGGTACAGATTCACCAGGCCACAGGCAACAAACAGCCGGGTGG
>Ga0114931_10011388_pt1 | contig 10513 bp, 6 predicted proteins | sample 2SBtaG_FD_89579 | JGI IMG/M metagenome (GOLD analysis project Ga0114931, IMG submission 89579) | Deep subsurface microbial communities from Kolumbo volcano to uncover new lineages of life (NeLLi) - 2SBTROV14_V59a metaG | ecosystem: Environmental > Aquatic > Marine > Volcanic | place: Kolumbo... | reverse complement strand
GCAGGGCGGGGGCAACAAGCAGGAGCACAACAGGGCGCGGATCAGCCTGGCGCTCCGCAAGGCGCAGCAGGACGCGGCCGACTACCGCTTCAGGGAGCAGGCGATGCAGGTGGAGCGCCTCAAGGCCGACCTGGAGCGGTTTCATCTCAAGGCGCCGTTTGACGGGACGGTGGACCGGGTGATGGTGGACGTGGGTCGTGCGGTGAGCAATGCGGAACCGGTGATCCGGGTGGTCCGCGTCGATCCGTTGTGGATTGATGCCCCGGTGCCGACGGAGCAGACGCTGTCGGCGGCGTTCGTGGTCGGGCGAGAGGCGTGGGTAGCCATGCCGTTGTTGGAGCGCGTCCGGATCGTCAAGGGGAGGGTGATCGAGATCGGCGCGGTTGCGGACGCGGCCAGCGGAACCCGTCGCGTGCGGATCGAGGTGCCCAACCCAGGTGCGCTTCCTGCCGGGTTGACGGCGTGGGTTCGCTTCAGCGAGCCGGGTCCGGAGTGGACGCCGACGGCTCCGATGTCCGATCGTCTCGGCGAGGGCGAGTCGTGATCGATCTGTCCAACATCAGTTCCGAGGCGTGGTCGCGGGTCGTAACGGAGTTGTCCACGCCGGCGGAGAACGACCGGGCGTTCATGGGTCGTCTGCTCCGCGTGCTCACGCAGGTCAGCGGCGCGCGGGAGGGCGTGTTGTTTTTCGTCGGGCAGGCCGAATCCGACGGGGGCGACGAGGCGGACCCCCGCCCGGTTCTCGTCTGGCCGATGCCACCCGGCGCCGGTCAGGGCCCGCCGAAGATTACGGCCTCGATGGATGCCAAGGCTGCGGTCAAATCGGCCGCGGGTTCCGGGCAGGTGCGGGCTTTCGGGATCGAGGCCGACGAGACCTACTACGAGCCCGGGCAGCGCGGGGGGTACGTGCTGGCGGTTCCGATCATCCCGGGCGATCCGGGCTCGGCGGTGGCTCCGCGGATGGTGATCTCGCTGCTCTTGGAGCCTCGATCCAAGTCCGCCTTGCAGACAACGATCGCGCTGGTTGAGGTTCTTGGGGGGTACGTTCATGGGCATCACGCCCAGCAGCGTCTGATTCGGACCCGCGCCGCCGGGGCCGCCCTTGATCTGGCCGCCCGTCTGATCGCGTCGATCAACACGGCGCCCAACTTCAAGGGCGCGTCGATGCAGATGATCAACGACCTGAGCCGACAGCTGGGGGTCGACCGGGTGGCGATGGGCTGGGTGCGTGGGCGTGCGGGCGTGGACACGTCGGCGGGGCCGGCGCAGATCCGGGTGATCGCCGTCAGCGATACGGAGAACATCGACCGGCGCATGACGATGATTCAGCGGCTCGAGGCGGCCATGGACGAGTGCCTGGACCAGGAGCAGCCGATCCTGTACCCGAGCCCCGATACGCCACAGGAGAAGGACGACCTGCTCTGCACGGCGATCACGCACGCGCACCGGGAGCTTGCCTCGTCGGACGCCAATCTCAAGGTCGCGTCGCTCCCGCTGCGTGTCGACGAGCGTGTGATCGGCGTGATTCTGATCGAGTCTTCGACGTCGGAACGGATCCAGGTGGGGACGATCGAGTTGCTGCAGGCGGCGCTGGACCTGGTCAGCCCGGTGCTGCGGATCCGGCGCAGCGACGATCGAAACCTGGCGATCCGCGCCCGGGATTCATCGCTCAAGGCGGCGGCCTGGGCGGTCGGTCCGAAGCACACGATCTGGAAACTGGTCGGGCTGCTGGTGTTTGCGGTCGGCGTGACGGTGACGTTCGTGAGCGTTCCGTATCACGTCGAGGCGGACTCGGTCTTCCAGCCGCGTGTCAAGCGGGTGATCTCGGCGCCGTTCGAGGGGATCCTGTCTGAGGTGGGCGAGGGGATCGAGCCGGGCGTCAAGGTGGACAAGGGGCAACTGCTGGTGCGTCTGGATGACACCACGTTGCAACTGAACCGCCTGGATGCGCTGGCCTCGATCGATCAGGAGCGTCGGATCGCCGATGCGGCCCTTGCGAAGGGTGATGTCGCCAAGGCGCAGGAGGCCAAGGCCCGCGCCGACCAGGCCCGCGCCCGCCTCGGGCTGTATGAGAAGCGCATCGCCGACGCCCGCATCCTCTCCCCGATCGCCGGAACGATCATCTCGGGGGATCTCGAGGACAAGATCGGTTCGTCCCTGCAACTGGGCGATCAACTCTTCGAGATCGCGCCGCTGGACGACATGGTCGTGATCCTCAAGGTTGACGACTCGGACATCGGGCTGATCTCCCGGGCCCGGGATGAGCACAAGTCGCTCTCGGGATTCGTCGCGACCAAGGCCTACCCCGCGCGCCCCTTCTCGTTCACCGTCGAGCAGATCGTTCCGCTGGCCCAGCCCCAGGAGGGCAACAACGTCTACGAGGTCCGGGCCCGGCTGGATCGATCGGCCGGCTGGATCAAACCCGGCATGGAAGGCCTTGCCAAACTGGACACGGGAAAGCGGACCATCCTCTGGATCCTCACGCGCCGGATCCGCGACACGCTCCGGCTGTGGCTGTGGTGGTGAGCGGGGCGCGAAGGTTCGGGGCGATGCCTGACACCGAACACCCGGTTCTCTTGACACCCGAGACACGTGACGATGGCTGAGCGCCCGACATTCTCACCCTTCTGGCACCGTGTTCGCGTGATGCGGCCTCGTCTGCGCTCGCACGTGCAGATCACGCGCCAGTTCTATCGGGGTCGGCGCTGGCACGTCGTTCACGATCCGGCGTCGAACCAGTTCTATCGGCTGAACCCGATCGCCCACGAGTTCGTCGGGCTGCTGGATGGGCGGCGCACGGTCGAGGAGGTCTGGCATCTGTCTCTGGAGCGTCACGGCGACTCGGCCCCGACCCAGAACGAGGTCATCCAGCTGCTCAGCCAGTTGTACAACTCGAACCTGCTCTCGGCCGACGCCACGCCGGAGGTCGAGCAGTTGCTCCGCCGGGGGCGCGAGCGCCGCAAGAAGAAGATCCAGCAGCAGGCGCTCGGGATCATGTACTTCCGCACGCGCCTGTTCAATCCGGATCGATACCTGCAATGGATCCAGCCGATCCTGCGGCCCATTCTCAACCGCTGGGGGTTCCTGGCGTGGTGCGCCTGGCTGCTGGCGGGGATCTATTCCCTGCTGCCGCACCTGGAGGCCCTTCGGGCGGGCTTCGACAGCGCAATCGCCCCGTCCAACTGGCCATGGCTGATCGTGGTGTTCGTCGTAACCAAGGCGATCCACGAGACGGGGCACGGGGTGATCTGTCGGCGATTCGGCGGTCAGGTGCCCGAGTTCGGCGTGATGCTGCTCGTGCTCTTTCCCGCGCCGTATGTGGATGCATCCTCGTGCTGGGCGTTTCCCAACAAGTGGCAGCGCGTCGCGGTCGGGGCCGGAGGGATGATCTTCGAACTGGCGATCGCCACGGCGGCCGGCTTCGTGTGGCTCTCGACGGCGGGCGGGAGCCTGGCCCACCAGCTCTCGTACAACGCGCTGCTCACCGCGAGCGTTTCCACGATCCTGTTCAACGCCAACCCGCTGATGCGCTTCGACGGGTATTACATCCTGGCCGACCTGATCGAGGTGCCCAACCTCATGCAGCGGTCGATGAACATGCTCAAGTACGGGTTCCAGCGGTACGTCTACCGCATCAAGCAGGCCAAGCCCCCGACCACGATCCCCGCCGAGCGGGCGATTCTCATCACGTACGGGATCGGCGCCCTGGCCTACCGCATGTTCCTGTTCTTCTCGATCACGCTGCTGGTGATGGGCAAACTCTTCGCGATCGGGCTGATCCTGGCGATGTGGACGGCGGCGGCGTGGTTCCTGATTCCCGTGGGCAAGTTCGTCCACTGGCTGGCCACCGACCAGCAACTCTCGGAGTTCCGCACGCGTGCGATCTTCACGAGCCTGGGCATGATCGTGAGCGTGGTTGTCCTGACCGGCGCGGTGCCGATGCCCGATCATCGGCGCGGCTCGGGCGTGATCCAGAGCCTCCACCGAACCACGGTGTTCTTTGGCTCCGATGGATTTGTCGTCCGGGCCCTGCACAGTCCGGGCGATCGCGTTCGGGAGGGCGATCCGATCGTGGTCAGCCGGAGCGATGAACTCCACGCCCGCCTGGAGGCGGTGGGTGCTCAGATCCGCGAGTACGAGGCGGTGGAGCGCCAGTCGCTGGCGACGAATCCTGCTCGGGCCCAGATCGCCCGGGAGCAGATCGCGGTCCAGCGAGACCTGGAACGCACGCTCCTTGACCGGATCGACATGCTGACCGTCCGCGCGCCCCACGATGGCGTGATCGTCGGGCCGGACCCGCGCACGCTCGTCGGCGCCTTTGCCAAGCGGGGGCAGGCGTTGTGCGAGGTGGTTGATACCACCGACGTCCGTATCGCCGCGACGATGAGCCAGTCCGAGGCCGCCTGGCTCTTCGACCTGTCGCGCGACCAATACAGCGTTCAGGTCCGCCTGGTTTCCAGACCGGAGACTGCGATCGATGGCGGAGCGGTGACGCCCATCGACGCCGGGCAGGTTCTGCTGCCGCACGCGAGCCTGGGATTCGGCGGCGGGGGGACGATCGAGACCGACCCCAGGGACACGCGGGGCATCCTCGCCAAGACGCCGCAGTTCATCGTGTACGTTCGTTCCGGGGACGGCACGCCGTTCGGGCCGCCGGGACAGCGAGTCCGGCTCCGCTTTACGCTGCCGCCCAAGCCCCTGCTGGCCCAGTGGATCGACCGCCTCCAGAAACTCGTGCAGGGGAAGGTGACGTTGTAAAGGGGGGCAGAGACGAAGTGGGGAAGAGACGCAGAGACGGAGTGGCAGACGGATGAGATGGATGGGGAGCAGGGGTTGGGCGATGGGACGGATTCGCTGACGCGATGAGGGTTGTTGGGCGACCATGACACACGCCGTCACGAGTTACAACGCGCTGTACGAGTCGCTGCGCAGTCGCCGGCGCCGCCCCGAGACGCCCAAGGGCCTGGATCGGTTCTCGACGCACGCGGCGATGAAACTGCGCCACCGGCGCATCAGCCTGCCCTGGCTGCGCGAGCAGGCCGAACTGATCGATGCAATGCGCGATGGGGTGCGCGGCTACTCCGAGGCGGCCCTGGACGAGGCCGTCCGCGAGATCAGAGAACTGTTCGTTCGGGGCAGGCAGGATCGCGACGCCGAGCGGCGAGCGATGGCCCTCGTGCGGGAGGTCGCCCGGCGCCAGACCGGCGAAGAGGCCTTTGTGGTCCAGATCATGGGCGCCCTGGCCCTGTACCACGGGCGGATCATCGAGATGGTCACGGGCGAGGGCAAGACGCTGACCGGGTCGATCGCGACGGTTCTGCTCGCCTGGAAGCACCGGCACGTTCACGTATTCACCGTGAACGACTACCTGGCAACCCGCGACGCGCACTCGCGACGCGAGACGTACGAGCGATGCCTGTTGGGCGTCGGCGCGATCGAGCAGCAGCTGGACCCGACCAGGCGCGCCCGCGTCTACGCGCTGCCGATCGTCTACGGCACGCCCAAGCAGATCACCGCCGACTGGCTCCGCGATCAGATCCGACTCGGGCCGGTCAATACCGCCTGGGCCGGTCGGCAGATGATGACCATGCAGGGGGGCGCGGGTGGTCCGTTGATCCCCGGGCTGCGGGCGGCCCTGGTCGACGAGGCGGACGCCGTTCTGATCGACGAGGGGGTCGTTCCGTTGATCATCGCGCGTGCCCGGCGCGAGGACGAGATGTCCGAGGTCTATCGCCAGGCTGCGTCGGTGGCGGCGCGCCTGGACGAGGGCCCGGACTTCACGATGGATCATGTGCGCCGCAAGGCGGAACTGCGCCGCCGGGGTCATCATCGCGTGCAGGAGATGTGCAAGGATCTTGATGATCCGATCTGGCGGGCGGTGCGCCGGGCCGAGGAACTGGTCCGCCAGGCGCTGGTGGCGCGCCATTGCTACATCCACGGGCACCAGTACCAGATCGTGGACGGGCGCATCGTGATCGTGGACGAGTACACCGGGCGGTTCCTGCCCGATCGTTCGTGGGAGCATGGGCTCCACCAGGCGGTCGAGGCCAAGGAGGGCATCGAGGTGACCGCCGATCGGGAGACGCTGGCCCGCCTGAGTTTCCAGCGGTTTTTCCGGAGTTACCCGTTCCTGGCGGGGATGACCGGGACGACCGCGGACGCCACGACCGAGATGGAGCAGGTCTACCAGCGCCCGGTCACGGTCATTCCGACGAACCGGCCCGTGATCCGTCAGCAGTGGCCCATGCGGATCTTCTGCACGGCCGAGGGCAAGTGGAACGCGGTCGTCGAGTCGATCGAGCGTGTTCACGCGACGGGGCGCCCGATGCTGGTCGGGACGCGATCGATCGAGGCGTCCGAGCACCTGTCCCGGCGCCTCGAAGCCCGGGGGCTGGAGCACCGCGTGCTCAACGCCAACTTCGATTCCGACGAGGCCGACCTGATCGCCGATGCCGGGCGATTCGAGTCGATCACCGTGGCGACGAACATGGCCGGTCGTGGAACGGACATCAAGCCGGACGCGGCGTCGCTGGCGGCGGGGGGGTTGCACGTGATGCTGACCGAGATGCACTCGGCCAAGCGGATCGATCGCCAGTTCATCGGTCGCGCTGGTCGCCAGGGCGACCCCGGCTCGGCGCAGGTCTTTGTGAGCCTCGAGGACGAGCTGGTCCGCCACCAGACGCCCCGGCTGGGCGAGTACATCCGGCGGTCGGCTCGATCTGAGGAACTGCCGCCCACGCCCCGGGTGCGGGGGCTGTTCCGCCTCGCCCAGCGCCGCGCCGAGGCCCGGGACCGACGCAACCGCGCCGCGGTGCTCAAGCAGGACGATTGGATCGATCAGTACCTGCCGGGGGGATGATCGGATCGGGAACCGACGAGCCGGAAGACTTGCCTCAGCCGGACTTGCGTCCGAGCAGCCAGCCGACCACGGCCATCACCGCCATCGCTCCGCCCAGGCCGCCCAGCACCATCCAGTACTTGTCGGCGACCGTTCCCAGGAGCCCCTGGCCGGCTCCGGTCATGGTGAAGACGATCAGAACCGTGGCGAATCCCGCGGCGATCGCGAGCCCCAGGGCCAGGCCCCCCGTGACGCCCGACCACCCGCCATCGAACGGCTCGGCGGCGATCATCGCGGGCCCCGCGGCGGGGGCGCCCAGATCCGCCTCGGACTCGGTGGACTCGAACAGGCCAGACTCGCCGCCCTCGACAACCGTTCCCCCGACCGTCTCCTCCTCGTCCCCCGCGTAGGCGTCCCCGCTGGGCAGTTCCTCGATCCCCAGGGATGTGTCGTCGGCCTCCTGCGTCAGGTCCATCAGCCCCGATCCGGACCCGCCGCTGCTGCCCTCCATGGAGAACTCCAGCGGGGATTCCTCCGTGACCTGCGTGACGGCTGAGGGGTCCGCCTCTTCCAGTTCGTCGGCGTCGAAGATGCTGATCCCGGTCTGCTCTTTGGGATTCTCCACGCCCAGCCCGGTCCCCGACTCGCTCATCGAACTCCCGCCGCTGTCGGACAGGGGGATCATCCCCGAGCCGGACGCTTCGGCCAGGCCGATGTCCTCTTCCTCCTCGGTCGTGGCCAGCAGATCGACCTGCTCGACCTTGAACATCAACTGGTCGCGGTCCCGGAACTCCTGGAGTTGCCCGCTCTGGACCAGTTGCTTGACCTCGTCCTCGCCGAGCGCGAGTTTCTCGCAGGCTTCCTCGAGGGTATAAAACATCTTGGCCATGATGAGCCTCCTGGCACCGGCCTACCCGGCGTCAGGCAATCTTAGGCGCGGCCGCCTGAACGGTCGGAGCGCACCCCGCTCACCCGTGCGGATGGTCGATCTGGTACTGGCGGGCCCGGGCGGAGCTGCGGTACAGAATCGCCCCGCTCCGGGGCAGCGGTGGAGGGGCCGATCGTGCCGGTTCGCCCGGTTGGCGGTGGTGCCGATCGCGGCTGTAGACTGAGCCGGATACCCACTGGAGGCTTGCCCGCGCGGGCCGGAGGTTTGGGCCATGCTGATGGAAGAGGTCGAACTACTGCGGGCGGCCTGCTGCATCGCGGGGCTGGACGGGAGGGTGAGCGAGCCGGAACTTCGGATCATCGAGAAGTTGGCCGACCGTGTGGGCGTGGGGTCGATGTCGCTCAAGACCATGCTCGAGTTGGGCCGGACCGATCCGGATTTCTACGAGCAGCAACTGCACATGGTCCAGCACGACCCGGTTCGGACGATGCGGACTCTCCTTCGCGTTGCCGCGGCCGACGGGGACGTCACGACCAACGAGCGCGTGATCCTGAACTACTTCACCGAGAAGATCGGGCTGGGACGGGAGCGCTTCGACGCGATCGTGGATGAGTTGAAGAAAAAGGCCCGGCAGCGGCCCCAGCGTTGAGCAGGCGGGCGTTCGCAGCGGGTCGGCTCAGTTGTTGCGTTCCATCCCGACGGCGTCCAGCGCCTCGCCCAACTGCGTCCACCGCTGCTCGATGTCTCCCGTGATGCCGATTGACATCCGCACGAGTCCCGGCGATATGCCCGCGCGTGCCAACTCCTGCTCGGAGAGCTCGCTGGAGGTCGAACTGGCCGAGCAGGACATGAGCGTGTCGAAGTACCCGAGGCTGACGGCGAGGAATCCGAACTGCATCTCGTTCTGGAGGATCTCCATGAATCGGTGCGCGCGTTCGGTCGTGCCCAGGTCGATCGCCAGCAGCCCGCCGAACCCGAAACCGGTGTTGGCGATCCGTCTGAGCGTCTCGTGCTGGGGATGGCTGTCCAGCCCGGGGTAGGTCACCGGCACGCCCCGTTCGCGCAGGCGTTCGGCGAGGAGCAGGGCCCGGCGACCGTGCTCGGCCATCCGGATGCCAAGGTGGGGCAGGCGGAGCCCCAGATCGAAGGCGATGCGCGGGTCCATCGTCGGGCCCAGGAGCATCAATGCGCCGGTGTGCAGGTCCATCAGGCTCATGATGAAGCCCTTGGAGCCGCAGATCGCACCCCCGATGATGTCCGATGCCCCGCTGATGAACTTGGTGATGCTGTGCACGACGACGTCGGCCCCGTGCTGCGCCGGCGAGACGACCATCGGGGCAAAGGTATTGTCCACGACGAGCAGCGCGCCGTGATCGCGGGCGATGCGGGCCAGCACCGGCACGTCGGCGACGACGAGCGTCGGGTTGGCCAGCGTTTCGCAATACAAGACGCGGGTGCGGTTGGTCATGGCCTTCCGAACCGCATCGTGGTCGGTGATATCGACGAATGTTGTCTGGACACCGGCCCTGGCCGGGAGGAACTCCTTGAGAAGGGCGAACGTGCCGCCGTAGATCGTGTTGGCGCAGACGACGTGATCGCCGGGCGAGCAGAGTTGGATGAACGTGGCGGCGATGGCGCTCATCCCGCTGGAGGTGCAGTAGGCCGCCTCGGTGCCTTCGATCGCGGCCATGTATCGCCCCAGCACATAGACGGTGGGGTTGAAATGGCGTCCATAGAGGTAACACCCGTCCTGGTCGGGGCCCCGGCGTCCCTGGAACAACTCGGGCATCGCGTCGGCGTCGAGCACCGTGAAGGTCGTGCTGGCCGAAATGGACATGTTCACGCCGCCGTGCTCGCCGAACTCATGGCGTGCCTGGGCGAGAGACTGGATCGGATCAAACGCCATGGCTGGGCCTCCGGTGCCGGCGGGCAGGTGCGGCACGACGAACGGTAGGCCTGCGCCCCCCGCTCGCCGATCCGCTCCGACCCGGCGTTGCGCGTGCGAAACCCGCTCGTCAAGAATGGGAAGTCGGCCGCTCCCTCACGCTCGCTTCCACGGCCCCCGTATAGCCAGCGTGAATCCGTCGTCCTGGAGGTTTACGAACAGCATCGATCCGTCGGGGGCGAAGGTCGCACCGGCGAACTCCGAGGCGCTGCGCGCGTTGCGGGCGAAGGTATAGACGTGCCCCTCGGGCGTCACGCCCAGCAGGTGCTGCTCGCCGGGGCCGTCCTCGCAGACGATCAGATCGCCCCACGGCGAGACGGTCAGGTTGTCGGCGTTCTCCACGATCGTCGCGTCGTCGGGCTCGACGAACAACTCCAGCACCCCGGGCTCGGATTGCTCTCGCTTCGTCCCCTCGAAGCGGCTTGGCTGGTATCGCCAGATCTGGCCCTTGCGTTTGGATCCGCCCTCTGTGCAGGCGAAGTAGACGTTCCCGCGACCAAACCACATGCCCTCGCCGCGCGCGAACACGCCCGCACCCTTGCGCACGGCCTGGTACCGCAGCGTGTCGTCGGGGGACTGGACGCCTTCGAGGTCGATCCATTCAACCCGCAACTGCTCGCCCACGTCAATGTGGATCGATCGCCGCCAGTTGCGCGTGTCCAGCGATCGCCGGCCCATGATCCGAAGCGCCTGGAGGCGGCCGCCCTCGAGCAGGCGCCCCGGTCGGCGGGGGATGAACCGGTAGACGGCGCAGTCAAGCCGGTCTTCGCTCAGGTAGACGACGCCGGACTTGGGATCCACCGCGACGGCCTCATGGTTGAACCGTCCCATTGCGGTGATG
>Ga0114931_10011387_pt1 | contig 10513 bp, 12 predicted proteins | sample 2SBtaG_FD_89579 | JGI IMG/M metagenome (GOLD analysis project Ga0114931, IMG submission 89579) | Deep subsurface microbial communities from Kolumbo volcano to uncover new lineages of life (NeLLi) - 2SBTROV14_V59a metaG | ecosystem: Environmental > Aquatic > Marine > Volcanic | place: Kolumbo... | reverse complement strand
TCAGTCCTGGCGTGCGCGGCGGCTGCTCAGGAGGGCGGACGATCTCGTCAGCGACGACCGCTATGTCGATTTCGGCGTGCGCCTCTACACCGTGCGGCAAGCCGAGGAAGGCCGCGCGGTCTATCCGGGCCGGCCGCTCGTGGTCGCGACCGATCGACGCGACTACGGCGGCATCCTCGATACACGCGCTCGCGTGTTTGTCGCGCCGAGCCCAAATCCGATCGTCCTCTTTGCGTCCGCGGAGCAGGCGCGACTTATACGACACGACCGATCTGATCTGCCACTCCGCGTCCTCGTATACGGCGCCGAGGGCGCTGGCAAGACTCGCGGGGTGCTCGCGCCGTGGATGCTCCTGCGCGCGCTCGAGCTCACGGGCTATCCGGCTGAGATCGGTGGGACGGCGCCGACAGATAAGAGGCTCAGCAGACTGCGGCAATCGCTCCTCGAGATCCTGCCGCCTGATTGGTACACCGCGCGCGTCAAAGACAATCTCTTGCTCCTACACAATGGCGTCCGACTCCGCCTTGTCGCGACCAAGAAATACAGCGAGGACCTTGGCTCGCCAGTACAGGGGTGGGACTGGTTTGCGTGCGCGTCCGACGAGCTACAGGACTCGCTCGACGCAAACGACGACATCGAGACGCGAGGCAGAGCCGCGCTGCATGGTGACTATCGGCGCATGAATTCCGCGACCGCAAAAGATAGCCCGCGCTGGCGCTCATTCCGAGACAAGCTCGAAGCAAGCCCGCTTTGGTCGATTGAGCGGCTTCCAGGATCAACGAATCCATTTGTGTTCCCGAGTCACTGGCGGAATCTAAAGCGCACGCTGGATAAGCGGGCGTATCAGCGTCGCGTGCTTGCGCTCGACGTCGCACCGGACAAGGCTGTCTACACGGGCTGGGATCGCGAAGCGAATCTACGGAGTGTGCCGCAAATCGGCGCGCGAGATGTGACCGCGGATGTGTTGGCGCGGTTCGGTCGCTCCAATCAGACCGTCCTCGTGGGCCACGATCCAGGCAGCCGCACCGCGGTATCGATCATGCTCAAGGCGTGGCAGCTGCATGATGTCCGCGATCCGGTCTGGTGGATCGTCGATGAACTGACCACCGTCGGCAAGAGCGCCGATCAGCATGCGGCATTGCTCGCGAGGCGCCTGCGCGAGAGGTGGGGTTGCAACGCGTTGGACTATCGCGGCAACCCAGATCCCGATGCCCCCGGCGCGCGGATCCACATGGACCCGATGGGCAATTCCGCGAATAAAACGCATCGGTCGATCTATCAGACTTTTAGCGCGCACGGTCTCCACGCGGTCAGTGCGCAACCGCCGAAGGCGACACTTGGCAAGCTCAGCACGAGCGAGGGTGGCGTGATCCCGAAAGAGGCCGGGATCGAAATGATCAACAGGCTACTCTGCGCGGCCGATGGAACGCGCCGACTGTACGTAGCCTGCGATGATGCTCGACAGCCGGCCGCGGCGCGCTTCGTTGAAGCCGTCGAGTTGAGCGAGCGCGATGCCAACGGCGACGCGGAGACCGGCAAGAAGGACGACTCCGATCTCTCTCACTGGATGACCGCGACGCGCTACGCGCTGTGGCCGCTCGAGCGCGATCCTCTCTACTGGGAAAGGCAGGCGACCCGTGGGACTCCGTGAGCTCCTGGGCGAGTCGTATACCGGAGGCGTGCCCCTGACATGGGACAACGTCGCACTGTACCTGCGCCAGCACTACATCGCGAATGCCATCGACGTGCAGCGTCGCATACGCCACCGCGAGCGCCACGAGCTTTACATGGGCGGCGGCGATCATCAGATCCATCGCGTGATCGATGCGGTGTACACGAAGCCCGAGATTCGCCAGAAGCTCAAGGGATTCGTCGCGCTTGCGAAGTACAACAATATCAGCCGCCGGATCATCAACGAACAATCAAGCGTCTACAACGTTCAGGCGAAACGCACCGTAGCCGGCAAGGACAACAACGCACGGTACAAACTCGTCCAGCGCGACGCCCGCCAGCACGAGACGATGCAACGGATCAATCGCTGGGGAAACCTCCACCGAAACCTCGCTGTCGGCTTCGCGATCCGCGACGAGGGTTTCCGCCGCATCCCTGTACTCCGCGTCGTGACCCCTGATTGCTTCGTCGCGATCGCGCACCCAAAAGATGCTACGCGGTTGATCGCGATCGGCATCGAGCATCGAAGTGCAGACGGTGTGATCAGGTGGGTAGTGTGGTCAGACACCGAAGTATTCCAGATGACGCAGCGGGGACTGATCGACAGCGGTTCCATCGTCGAGCATGGATTCGCTCGTAATCCGTGGCTGCTGTTTTCGCTCGAGCCACCACACGGCGCGTTGCTCGATTCGACGACGATGGAAGATCTGGCTGCGGCACACCGCGCCGAATGGTTCCTGCAGGTGCGGATCCTGAAGGAGTCCAAGAGCGCGACGAAGATCCCAGTCATCCAGGGCGACGAAACGGCGATGGCGCGCAATCAAGCCGCTGACTCAGAAGGCGTGCTGGTGTTGCCGCAGGGCACGAACACAACGTCACTCGATATGAGCGTGGACCGCGCGCCGTTCGAGAAGACGAGCAATTACATTTACGAGACGGCGGCGGGCAATAACGGAATTCCGCCGACCATTCTGCATCATCAGGGTGTGCAGTCCGCGGAGGCGCGAGAGCTGATGCGCGTGCCGCTCATGGAACTGCGCCGCGAGCAGACCATCCCCTCCGCGCATTTGAGCGAGAGCTCGTGGGCGTGCAGTCGATGGTCACCGAGGCAGAGCTCCCCGAGATTGCGTTCAGCACGAAGGGATGGAGCGTCGATTTCCGTGAGAGCCGCACACCACTCGATCCCAAGACCGCACTCGAGGTATTCGAGAAATCGCGCAAGCTCGGGCTGACGGACACGATCGAATACATGATGGAGCGCAATCCAGATCTCACAGAGGAGCAAGCGATTGTCGAGCTGCGCACTCATATCGATCGCGAGCTCAAACGTAATCTGTTGATGCGGCCCCTGCAGCAGATCTCAGGATCGACAGGGGCACCTATGCCCGACGCCGGGGCTAGCGGGCGCGGGTCAGCTGCAGACCCAAATCAGCAGCAAGGCGACACCGGCCAACGGGTGACGGGCCAGCAGTCGGGCCAGACGACAGCAGCGACGCCGGCTATTCGGGCGATTGGAGGTAGCTGATCATGCTCTTTTCTCACGGCGGAATCCGTCCTTTCCTGCGCAACGATGAGCCCGGCGAATCAGGCACGGGCGACGGTGACAGTGGAGACGGCGGAGACGATACGGCCGCGGACAAGACGCAAGCCGATGAGCCCAAGTATGTCACACAGGACGCGCTGGACAGCTCGCTAAAGAGCTTCCAGGACGGGTTGTTCTCGATGGTGCGTAAGCTCGTCAGTGATCAGAAGCCTAAGGGTGAGACGGGAAGGAGGCCCGCTCGTGCCACGCCGGCCGCAAAGAAGACGGACGATGCCAAGGCCGACGATCATGGTGACGACGCGACTGCACGCGAGGTCGCGCTGCTCCGCGACGAGATGAGATTCCGCGATTCGATCGACGGACTCGGTCTCGGCAAGGCGCAGCGGGAGCGCATGTGGAAACTATATCGCGCCGACCAACCCGATGATCCCGAAGCATGGGCCAAGGCAGAAGCCGATGCACTCGGCTGGCTGCCGTCCAAAGACGACCCGAAGAAAGCCATCACCACAACCGCAAAGAAAGATGCTCCTGAGGGAGATCCGAAAGTGCAGCACAAAGGGAAGCCAATCTCTGATTCTGGATCGACGAATGCCGCCGATGGTTCGACCACGCAGGACATCCTGTCGTGGACGAACGACGACGTCATCCGTTGGTTCCAGCAGAAGGGGATCAAAGGTGCTCGGCATCTCGGCATCCAGAATCGCGCAGCTCTGACCGAATTCCGGCAGATGTACGAAAACAAAATGCGCGATGTGCGCGTGACGATTCCTCGGCAGGGGCAGAAATAGAGGTAAGCAATCATGGCCGGTGAAACCACTACCACTTCTCTCAACGACATCGTCTACTCCGCGTGGATCGATGCATCGCTGATCGATTACGCCTACGACTGGGTGGTCGCGCAGCAATTTTTCGACAGCAGCCGCGACCTGATCGGCAAGCCGGGCGGGTCGATCCAGATTCCGACCGTCACTTCCAACATGGGCACGGTCGGCGCCAACGGCGCCGGCGTTGACACTGAGTTCGATACCAGCGAGGCAACCGACCTCGCCGCTACTCAGCTCGCGACGAGCAACGTCACGATCTCAGTGTCCGAGTATGGCCTGAATCGAGAGCTCACCGACGACGTCGAGGAGGACTCGATCAACGGGTTGGACCTGATGAATCGGATCATGCAGGACGCATCGCGCGTGCTCATGACGGCGATCGAATACAGCTGTCTCAGTCTGTTCGGAGCGGCTACCAATACGGTCGGTTCGACCGGTGTCGATCTGACGATCGCGCAGATGCTTGCCGCGCACGAGGGTATCCGCACCCGCGGCTACCACGCGCCGGATGGTGTCGTCTACGTACTTGATGATCAGCAAAAAGCGGACATCGATACCGCGACGCTCGCGACGGGCACGACCTTCCTAACCTACGGCGGTATGGCCATGGGCTTGCTCGGCGTCAGCCCGACCGCAAACAACGGCATGGGCAACGGCCACGTGTTCAATTTCCGGGGCTACCCCGTATATGCGACCGGCCTCGGGCCGACCGCGAATGTCGGCGCGGACGTCACCGGCGGCTGCTTCATCCCCGCGACGCGCGGCAACAGCGCCGCTGGTCACGTCTCCTTCGCGCGCGTCGAGAAGCGACTGATGCGGATGGAGCCGGATCGTGATGCGTCGAAGCGCACCAGCGAGGCGGTCTTCACCACCCGCGTCGGCGTCGGCGCCCTGGTGGATGGCAGCACCACCGGGATCATCACCGACGCGCCGTAAGCACCGTGATGGTGGAGGGCGGCGACAAACAGGCCGTCGCCCTCCATCGTCGTTTCGACGAAAGAGGAAACAGAATGGCTCTGGTAAAAATGATCGACGGCGTCCCGGTACGCGCATTCGGTGTGACGTACGCGAACAAAGCGATCGACCTCGGCAGATTCGCCCCGGGCGGCGCACGTCGCGCGATCGTTCGCAAGGACGGACGGCCAGGTGTTGATCGGTTGCCAGCGGTACCGTCCGTCAAGATGCTGCATCCGCAGGGACACATTGTCTGGGTGCCCGTGGACAACGGAATGGGCCGACCAGACCCCGAAGGTATCTACGGGATCAAGGCATTGCAGGCGAAGAAAAATGCAGGCTTCCTGCCCTTCGCCGTATGTCCGAAGCGGCTCGGGCTGCATCGGCATCTCGCGGAGCATCTGGCTGCAGACACGGCGCCATGCAAGGGCGAGAGCGAGGAGACGCCGTGCCGATGCATCACCGAAATGCAGGCGATCAGGAAAGTAGAGAATGAGCGCAAGATGCGCGACCTCGAGAGCGCACGGACGACTCAGGTAGAGCGCGAGATTGCATCTCGCGACGCGCATACTAAGCAGCTCGAGCATGCGGTGATGAAGATCGCCGACGCCGTCGCTGGCGGGCCTGTCAATGCAGCCACGACTGCTGAGGCCGATCCGACAGCGAGGCCGTTGCCTCCCAGCGGCAATGACGCGCCACGCGGAAAGAAGGGTCGCTGAATCGTGGCAGTAGATCCACACAAGCTGCGCGACGGTCTCGCGGAGGCATACATCGCCAACCTTCGCCGCGGCGGGTACGGCGGCGAGGTGCCCGCGGAGGCGATCCAACGGCTGGCCGCCAGCGATCGAAAGATCGTAGAGCGATACGAGGCGGAGCAGAAGAATCGCATCAAGCCGAAGCGCGAGAAGAAAGAGCCCGACTACAGCAAGGTCAAAGAGCTTGCGGCCGACAAGGGCGGGCGCTTCTACGTGCGCAAGCTGACGCCCGAGGACGACCGCATCGAGCGCGAGACCTTGAGCATGGTCGCGATGGAGCGCCGCATGAAGCTCGTCGCGCGCATCAGAGAGATCGGCCGCAAGGATCGACTGGGCCAGGCCGTCTATCCGCGGCTCGTCGAGGAGCTCGCTGTCATCCACGCAAATTGGTCGATGGCCAAAATGGGAAAGCCGATGAAGCACTACCGTCATGCGCGTGGGCAGCAGGAACTCGATCGCGTCTTCTTCCGCCAGCTCGAAGATCTGGCGGACCGATCGAACGCAACGATCCGACCCAACTGGTGGATAAAATGAAGCGCTTGCTACGCGACCCCGAAGGTAATGTACTACGGATGTCCGCCGACGCAGATGGGCTCAAGAAACTCACAGCGCGTGGCTGGAGTCTACTGGAGGATCTCGGCAAAGCGCCGGCTGCCTCCAGCAGCAAAGCATCGGCTCCTGCGAAGAAGACCAAGTGAGAAGACGTCGTGCCCGTGCAAAAAGACATCGCCTACAACGTAACCGGGCAGACCTTCGACTGGCTTTGCCCGGAAGGTCGCCCGGACTCGGTGACGTCGATGGACGTGTACGCGATGACGACGGGCGACAACGGGGCGACGGAAAGCGCATTATCCGGCTCGCCGTCAATCGATTCCGTTTCGACGACAGTCAGCGGCGCGTCTGGACTCGCGCAAACCGACCGCAAGAAGATCCTATTGACCGCGACGGCCGGGATAGTGATCGGTCGTACCTACCTCCTCACAAACGCAACAGGAGAAAAAGAGTGGGTGACTATCAGCGAAATCGGCAGCGGGTACGTGCGCGCAAAGCACGATCTACGAAACGATTACGCAAGCGCTGATACCTTCAAGTCCACGAGGATCTACGATTCGTTCGCCGCGGTCTGGGTCCAGAACGCGAATAAGATCAGCGATGACGCAGACCCGAATCCGGGCTATCGCGTGCGGCTCGAGTACGCTGTCGGCTCCGCCACCTACGTCCATTACGGATACTTCGATCTCGTCCGTGCGCAACCGACAGCGGCCGTGACTCCGGCAGACATGGATCGATTCCTGGTGGGCTGGCGGGATCTGCTGCCGATGGACGATCAAGAGGATGGTGGGCAGAGATTGATCGATACCGCGATCGACGAGGTCGCGATGCAGTTCTACGCGATCGGCAAAGCCGACGAGATGATGCGTAATGCATTCGTCTACGCCGAGCTTGTGAAGCGCGCCGCGGCCGTTGAGCTCTGGCGTGCGCAGGTGAACGCCGGCGCCGAAGCCGACGTGCGCATGAGCGAGGCGCAACAACGATTTGATGAGATGCTCGAAAAGACGATCAAGACGAGCACCGTCGCGGCCTTCGCCGATGATACCGGTGGAGCAGGTGAGCGCGTGCCGGGGACGCCGATCTTGGCGCAGTGAGGATAGACCATGTTTGCACCCGATCCGAATGACACCCAGTACCTAGCCGTGACGAGCACATCGGCGAAATTCACCACCGCTATGGAGCCGGGGTTTGTCTATCGCTTCGCGGCGAACGTCGATTGCTGGGTCAAGATCACCACGACCGGTGGCGCCGCGGCGACGAATACCGCCGACAATATCCTGTACCTCGTGGGGAGCCAGCTCTGGCTCGCGAACCCAGACACAGACGGCACCACAAATGCGTTCGTTCACGTTGTCGAGGACATCGCCGACGGCGACTCGACGCTGACCAAATACACCGGGTACTGATAGGGCAGCTGGTGGCCACGACGACAACGACATACGAGGCGATCCGCGGAGATCAGATCGCGGCCATCCACGCGATTAGTCCGTCGCTCAAATCGGACGTGCCCTTCATCGCCGATCTCGCGCAGGTCGATTTCCGCGCCTGGGCAGAGAAGAATCCTGCCGCGTCGCTACGTCGCTTTTGCGTGGTGGACCTATTCGACGAAGATGCCACCGAGGTCAGCAGCTACGACGTCGAGGACCGCAGGGTCCGAGCGGAGATCGTCGTCGCCTATCCACGCGTCTATGCCTACGGGACAGATGCGGATCGCGATCGACGTGACATGATGCGCGCCGATCGGATCGCGATCGTCAATGCAGCAGGGCTGCGCGGCAGCGGCAACATCGCCAATGCGTCGATCTACGATCAGCGCGTATTCAGCGAGGAGGGCGATAATGTCGCGTTCCTCGTGCTTGAGCATTCAGTATTTTTTTGGATCGACGTCAGCTAAGGGGGCGCGAGCATGTCCACTGCAAATCCATCACACGAGGGCGCACTCCTCTACGCGGACGAGGCCAGCTTCGGCGAGGTCTCGACCACATTCGATGAGCGCCTGCCAATCGTCGGCAGCATCAACGATCTGATCACTGGCCTGGAGCAGACATCAGCAGACGTCGGCCGCACGGCCCAGTATCAGAACGACGGCCACAATTCCGTGCGGCTAACCCAGGGCGGTACCATCAAGGTCAAGCTCGCCGGGTCTGGGCATGGGTCCACCGGCGCCGGAGCGTTGTCCGCATCCGTTCTTGGCACATTCCTCGGCCGCGTATTTGGCAATCAGGTGACATCGCAGGTCGGCGGAACGGTGGCAGCATCTCCGACCGACGCGGACACCTTCTCGCTGTCGTCTGCGACCATCCCGGACGGTGGCATCGGACGTATCGGATCGATCAACGATGGACGAGGCAACGGTCAGTTCTACCGATTCATCGACGCCGCAACGCCCGGCGATCCGATCGTGGCGAACGCATTGACGGCGACGCCTAATGCGGGCGACGTCGTCTATGCAGCGGAGCTGATTCATCCGAGCGAAGGCCCGACGGCCGCATCGCTCACCTCAATGCGTTTTCAGATCCAGACGGCGAATCAACGATACAATTGCTTCGGCTGTTACCCGACGGCGGTACGGCTGAACGGCCTCAACGCGAACGAATACGTGCAATGGGAGATCGACTTCGCGGTCTCGGCATGGGCACCGGAATCCTCCTCGACCTTCCCGACGACCGTCAGCACGGATACCTTCCCGCCCGTGGTCTCAGCGGGTGGCTCCGTGCATGTGCAAGACGTCGGCGTGACCACGCTGCAGCACCTGAATGTGCGCGACCTCGAGGTCACGTTCAATCTGCACAACGTGGGTCTGCGCGGCCCAGGGGCACCGCGCAGCTATCAAGCGATCGTCGATGCGCGTCGAGCCATGTGCGCCGCGCATGTAAAATTCACGATCGACCGCGAGGCAGCGGGCACCGACACGTGGGGCGACTGGTGGAATACGAGCAGCACGACGGCGCAGCAGATCATGATCAGCCTCGGCGCCATCGATGGCCAATCGATGGGGATCTATTTGCCGAAGTGCGTCCGTCCGCCGGTGAATAGTCCGACGCAGCAGGATCGCGACGGACTCAACACATACACGATCGAGTTCATGGCGGTCACGGGGGGCACGCTGACCACCGAGCTCGAGCGTGCGAACTTTGTCATTGCGCTGGCCTAAGCTAGGGCGACAATGCAGATCAAGACAGCGACAACCACGGGCACCTTCGACTGGATTTACGCGGGCGACGAGGCGTTCGACCCGGAACTGTTCAGCGCCGACGAGTTGAGCATGGCGCTGCTTTCCGGCGACAGTGCGCGGTGGCAGAAGATGCTCAAGCCCGAAGCAAAGCCGGCCGTGTGGCGGCTAAGACATCTAGGCGGGAAGGCGCGCATGTACCTCCGCGATCTCGCCATGACTGGCGAGCGCGTCCTATCCACTGCATTCTGGGACGCGGTGTCGCTATCGCTAAGCGGCGTGACCGGGCTCTATGGCCCGGCGGGTCCGATCAAGCTCAAGCAGAGGGCGCAGCACGCGGAGTGCAAGGCACCGTGTCTGTCGGATGCGGATATGGAGATGCTAGCGCAGATCGATGATGGCGCGCTCGTGATCTCACTCGGCAATGCGATCTTCGAGCGCATGGCAGGTGCCGACGTGGAGGAGGATAGCGCGCAGGGAAAGTGATTCAGGGTCTGCGGCTGCTCCCCTGGGTGCAGGCCCAACGCGATGAATACAGACGCAACGGGGATCTGAAGAACGCCGAATGCTACCTCGAGTGTACAGACTGCATGCGCAGCGTGCCGCTCGGCACGAGGGAGCGGTACGGCTGCGGGTGGATAGCGAGAGAGGACCGCACGGGGACCTTCCCGGCGCGGTCGGAATGGCGGCATCGACCGACGATGATCGAGGACGAAGTTCCAGCGCACTATCGCGAGCGCGCAAATCGATACGTCTGCCCCGGCTGGCTCATTCGTTTGCCGGAGGTCATCGAGGTGGCGCGCTATTACATTTGGTTCGACAAGGGGCAGTTGGCGCTCGCACTCGACGGCGAGCCAATGACGCACCGTCTACGCGATCTGATCGAGGTCTTTCACGGCGCTGTCGCTCGCGTGCAATCGCACATGATGGATGCGGTGAGCAAGGGCTAACGTCGTGCTGATCAACAACAAAGTCATCACGACCTACAAGGCCGATACATCGCAGGCCAAGGGCGCAGTCAAAGGACTGCAACGCGCGGAGC
>Ga0114931_10011386_pt1 | contig 10513 bp, 8 predicted proteins | sample 2SBtaG_FD_89579 | JGI IMG/M metagenome (GOLD analysis project Ga0114931, IMG submission 89579) | Deep subsurface microbial communities from Kolumbo volcano to uncover new lineages of life (NeLLi) - 2SBTROV14_V59a metaG | ecosystem: Environmental > Aquatic > Marine > Volcanic | place: Kolumbo... | reverse complement strand
CGCTCCTCCCCCATCTCACCTTGAAGGACGACATAGAGGCAGTTGCTCACGCCGTGATCATGGATCGCGCTGGTCTGGCCCGCGCGCCAGCAGATCACGACGAGTTCCACGTGCTCGTTGCGCAGCACGGTGTTGCGGGCATAGCACTGGTCCATAAAGCGCCGGTAGCGCCCCGGATCGAAGGTTTCGGGATCGACCGTGCCGGCGAGAGCCACCATCACGTCCGCCGAAAGCGGCCGCGTCCCCCCCGCGGGTCCCGCGAGGATGCGTGCGCGCAGTTTCTCCACCATCTCCGCAGGATGCGACAGGGAGCAAGGCAATGCAATGGCCTACAATGCGGCCGGCATGCGGATTTTCATCAGCGTCGACATGGAGGGCGCCACCGGCGTCTGCCACAGGGACCACCTGCTGGCCGGGGGCCAGGACTACGAGAGGGCCCGCGGCTGGCTGACCGGGGACGTGAATGCGGCCGTGGAAGGGGCCCTGGCGGCCGGCGCTTCCGACATCCTGGTCGCCGACGGCCACGGCACGATGCGCAATATCGTCCTGGACGACCTCCACGAGGCCGCGCGCCTGCTGGTCGGCCCGGCCCAGGCCCGGAACCGGCCCTGGGGCCAGCTCGCCGCCCTGGAGCGCGGGGCCTTCGACGCCGCGATGTTCGTCGGCTACCACAGCCGCGCCGGCACCCCCGGCGGCCTGCTCTCCCATACCTGGGTCGGCGCCCTGGTGCACGAGATCCGCCTTGCCGGACGTCCCGCCGGTGAGGCGCTGCTGAATGCCGCGCTGCTGGGGCACTTCCAGATCCCGGTCGTCTTCGCCTCCGGCGCCGATGACTTCTGCCGGGAGGCCGTAGCCGACCTGGGAGAGGATCTGGAGGTCGCGGAGGTCAAGCGCACCCTGGGGCCGTCGGCGGTGATCACCCTGCCGCCGAAGCGGTCCGCGGCACTGATCCGTGCCGGCGCGGAGCGTGGACTGAGGGCCCTGAAGGAGCGTGCGCCGCTCCAGGCGGCCACGCCGGTCGAGATCGAGCTGATCTACCACCGCGCCGACATGCGTGAGCGGGGCCTGGAACTGGGCGGCGAATCGAGCGGGGACTGCGGCATCCGCTACCAGGGCGCGGACATGGTGGGAGCGGTCGAGCAGGTCTGGCGGGCCCTGGCCCACACGCTCCGCGAAGAAGCCTCCTTCCTGCGCTGAGGAGGAGGAAAGAGCGGGAGCGCCATGCCGCGGTGCAAGCCGCGCGGATGTCCCCGGCGAGTGGGACTGGAGGGTCTTTTCCCGAACAGGGCGAGGCCCTGGACTTTTCCCCTTTGCGCCTCCAACCACGCGAACCCCACGTCTTCGAACCGAAGTCAGTCAAGTGCTGAAATACTGCGTGATGGGATAGGAGGCCAGGTCACACGGTGTCGCAGAGGGGGGGGGGTGAACCTGGCAGATCGACTTCCAGTTCGACTCGACGAGGCTCCGCCTCGCACGCGTCGCAGCCGCGGGCACGACAGCTCCCTTTTTTCAAAGTGCGGACGAAAGTCCATCCAGGTCAAGGCAAAGGTCGTACCAACCGCAAAAGCCGCCTGCCACGCCGCGCGTCGCGATTCGCAGCGCGATTGCACGCCATCGTGCTGCGGGATTCTCCGCTATTCCGCTCCCTCTCGCCGCAATCAGCCGCGAACGCAAAACCGACGTGCCGCCACCACAACCAGAATGCGAAGCCGGCCCCGGCCCTACTGGCAGGCGGTCTTTTCGTCGCGCTGGCGCATGGCTTCCAGCAGCAGGGGCATCGTGCGCATCGTCACGTTGGCCTGGACCGGCCCCTCCTGCTGCTCGAAGCGGAAGGTGCCGCTGTCGAGATCGGCGATCGCGAACACCGCCGTGTCCCCGAAGAGCGAGCCGCAAGATGCGCCCCGGATCTCGCCTTCCCGCAAGTCGAGCGTGCCTCCGATGCCGGCGGAGCGGATGGTGAGCTTGCCGTTCATGTGACAGGCCGCCAGGAACTGCACGAGTTCGGGGAAGCCGACCTCGCTCAAGTGACCGCTCAGGGTCGTATTCCCGGAGCTCAGGTCGTGCGTGCGCCGCTCCGCCTGGGCCTCCTGCAGCCCGTGGCGCAGCTGGCGGAGCTGGAATGGCTTGTGGAGACATCCCGCCGCCCCCGCCCGGATCGCCTTCGCCTCGACGCCGGGTTGGGCCCCCTGCAGGAGAATCAGGACCGCCGCCTTGCGCGCTGCGGAATGGCGCAGCTTCTCGATCAATTCCATTCCGTCCAGCCCCGGCAGCTCCTCGTCCGCGCAGAGCAGATCGACCCCTCCGCGCTCCATGCGCCGGAGCGCCTCGTGGCCGTCGGCGACCTCCGCCACCTGATCGTGCCCCAGGCCGGCCAGGAGCTTGCGCAGGACCAGGCGGGCGACCCAGGAGTCGTCGGCGATGAGGACGCGCATCAGACCATCCGCCGCACGAAGAGCGCCAGCTGCGCACCGACGACCCGCGCCGCAAGCAGATCGCTGTTCGAGAACGGTGTCCCCCCGGGCTCGCGCTCGAGGATCATCTCCCCGACCCGATGGCCCTGGGAGACCAGGGGCAAGAGCAGGAGATGGCGGCTCGCGCCCAGTGGATTGCCGATCTTGTCCGGGGCGCGCGGCGCGGGCAGGCAGATCGCCCGCTCGCTCGACAGGGCGGCCCGTACGACTTCCGGATCGGTCCCGCCCGCCTCGCCTCGGCGTCCGGGAGGGCGGCTGAATTCGACCACCACCCGGTCGCTGTCTTCCTCCACGAGCAGGACGGTCGCGCGATCGCAGAGAAACTGCTCAAGCAGGCGGCCGACCACATCATCCAGAACGATCAGCTCGTCGGGTGCGCCGGCCAGAAGCTCGGCCAGGGTCGCGAGGTGGCTGGGACGGTCCGCGACGTCGCTCGTGTCCTCGTTCGGCCCCTCGACGAACACCTCCGGCGGCGCGGCCACAGGCATCTCGTCGCTGTCGAAGCGGACCGCGATCCGCGTGTCGCCGATCTGGATCTCGTCGCCCGAGCGCAGGGTCTGCCGCTCCACCGCCGCGCCGTTGAGCAAGGTTTTGTTCTTGGCGCCGCAATCCCGCAGGACGTAGGCGCGTCCTTCGCGGTCGATGCGGGCGTGGAGCCGCGAGACCATGTGGTCGTCGAGGCGGAGGGTGTTTCCGGCGGAGCGGCCGATCGTGACGGGGTCGGTCACGGGGACAAATCGCTGCACCGCCCCCGAGGGGTGGTGCACCGCCAGCACCAGGATCCCCGCGGGGTCCAAGGTCTCCCGCGCTCCCACATGCACGTTCGCCATCTTTGGGCCCACTTCCCAATCGACAGGCTGGGGGCGGGAGATTAGCGGTCGTTTTCGGCGACCAGCGCCGGGGCGGACTCCGGAGCGGAGGCCGGGGCGGCTTGCGCGTCGAGGATCGCGCCGCGCAGGCCGGTCAGGAAGCGGCGCTGGCTGCGCCGGGATTGGAGCGTCTTCAGGAGCAGCGTGCCCGCCAGCAGCACGAGCCCGATGCCGACCGGAAGCCATCCGACCCGCGCCGCGAGCCGGTCCAGGCCCCATACGAGGGCGAAGGCCACGACGCCGGCGGCCAAGACCCGCATGGGCAACGAGGTCTCGCCATCCATACCGGCACGCATCGCCCCTAGTAGATCGGACGAAACCGACATTCCTTGAATGCGGGGCGCTACCAGCGGATCAGAGCGCTGCCCCAGGTCAGCCCGCCGCCGAAGACCGGGAGGCAGACCAGCTCCCCTTCCTTCAGGAGGTCCTCCCGGGCCGCCTCGTCGAGGGCGACCGCGCAGGAGGCCGAGGACATGTTCCCGTAGCGCTCCATCGTCAAGTAGAAGCGGCTGTCGAGGTCCACGCCGAGGGTCTTCGCCACTAAGACGAACATGCGCCGGTTGGCCTGGTGCGGGATGAACCAGCGGATGTCGCCGGGTTCGACCCCCGCCTCCTCGGCCGACTCGCGAATCGATTCGACGAAGCAGCGCACCGCCACCCGGAACGAGGCGCTCGCCTCGATCATCTTGAGGGTGTGCAGGCCGCGGTCGACGCTCTCGTGCGAGATCGGGGTGGTCCGCGAGCCGCCGCCCGGGACGAGCAGGTTCTCGCCGTTCTTGCCGTCGGAGTGGATGTGGACCGAGAGGACCTCGCCCCGGCCCGGCTCCGGGCCCAGGACCGCCGCGCCGGCGCCGTCGCCCCAGAGGATGCAGGTGCCCCGGTCGGTCCAGTCGACCGTCCGGCTCATGACCTCGGCGGCCACCACGAGCACCCGCTTGGCAGCCCCGGCGGCCAGATACTGCCGCGCCACGTGGAGTGCGAAGACGAAGCCGGAGCAGGCCGCAGTAACGTCGAAGGCCACCGCGCGCGAGGCGTCGAGCTTGGCCTGCAACCAGTTCGCACCGGAGGGGCAGCAGGTATCCGGGGTGATCGTCGCGAGCAGGATCAGGTCGAGGTCGGAGACGGATACGCCGGCCGCGTCCAGAGCGCGCCGGGCCGCCTCGGCCCCCAGGTCGGCAGTGGTCACCTCGGGCGCGGCGATCCGCCGCTCCCGGATCCCGGTACGCTGCACGATCCACTCGTCGCTGGTGTCGAGCCCGCCGGCCACGAGATCCTGGTTGCCCAGCACCTTCGGCGGGAGGTAGGAGCCCGTCCCGAGGATTCTCACTCTCGCGTTGCCCGGCTAGGTCGCATGACCCGGGATTCTATCCCGACCCCTAAGGCGAGCCCACGAGCAACGCGTCAAGAAACGAATCCCCCATCGGGCCACCAGACAATTCCTCCTGGATTCAGCGGTCGCGCCTGTGCAAGACTGGACGCTGGAATGCCCCAGGGAACCGATCCCCCCCGCCGCCGGTCCGGAAGGCGGATCGTGGCACTTCTTCTGCTCCTGCTCCTCCTCGCCGGGGGGCTCCTGCTCCTCCTTTTCCGCGGGGAGCCCGAAAAGAAGCGGTCTGCCGCCTCGCCTGGGCCACAAGGACTTCCGCCTGCCGAAGGCCGCGCACAGGTCGTGGAGTTACGAATCGAGGCCGAAGACGAACTGCCCTTCGTATCGATGAGCCGCGACCTGCCGGTCCTGGCCGACGGCATCTCCCTGGTCGAGGAGGATGGCGCAACGTATTTGTTGCTCACCGGGGAGGTCGTCCAGGCAATCAGGACGGGGAAGGGCGATGCGAGCCTCGAAAGCGAGGTGAAGTCCCTCGCCGAGGTGCGGTTCGTGGTCCTCCAGGAGGTGCACTTCACCGGGCGCGGCAGGAACGGGGTCACCCGCCGGGTGCAATTCGCCGCGAGCCTGCCGCCCGCCTCGGTGAGCGCGGTGCCGCAACGCCTGGAGCTGGGCTGGGGCGAGAACGCATCGCCCGCAGACAGCGTCCTGCCGCTGCCGAAGGACCTGCTCTGGTCCATGGACAAGGGTGCGTTGCTCGTCGGGGGGCAGCGCCTCGCGCCCGGCTCGCAGGCCGACCTCTCCCCGGCGGAGGTCGAGATCCCGGTGCGCGAAACGCTGCACAAACCCATCCCCCGAAACAGCGCCCCCGAGGATCCCTTCGCCACCGCGCAAAAGGACTACGGCCCGATCGCCTTCCGGACCCGGACGCACGTTCGCTTTCTGGGAGAGGTCACGATCCGCGCAAAGGGGAGGGGTCGGTGAGGGCGCTGGCCATCCTCCTGCTCGCGGCCTGCGCCGCGTTCGCGGCCCCGAAAAAGGAGACGCTCACGCTCAAAGGAGGGCTCAAGGCGACCCGCTACACCAAGGAGGGCCACGAGGGCGCCATCCTGACGCCGAACTTCGCGATCTACTACGACCGGTACCCGGCGTTTCTCTCCGGCAACCGGACGAAGGCGGACAAGCACGCTGAACGCACGGCCTGGGCCCTGGAACGGGCCTGGTCCACGATCCTGGGCAAGATGCACTTCCGGCTCGGGAAAAAGAGCTGGATGAACGCTGCGCGCGTGCCGGTCACGATCATGGACCCGAAGAAGATCACGAAGAGTGGTCGTGCAATCGGAATGGCGAGAAGGCACGTCTCGTTTTTCGGCAGCGTCAGCGGCGACATCCTCGTGGCACACAGCGAAAGCAAATCGTTGAAAAGGGAGTACGTCCTCTACGCCACCTGCGCCCACGAGTTCTTCCACCTGATCCAGTACGAGTACGCGATGGGCGAGGACCACTGGATCTACGACGGCACGGCCGTCTGGATGGAGGACAAGGTCTTTCCCGCGCGAGCCAAGAGCCATCCCGGCGACTACGGTGCGCGCTACTACCTGCGTGCCTGGAACGAGGGCTACAACCTGTCGCTCAAAGACGAGAGCGACAACCACGGCTACGCGGACAGCTTCTTGATCCAGTACCTCACCGAGCAGACCGGCGACGCGCTGGTTTTTCTGCTCTGGGAGAAGATGCGCGCCAAAAGTGGCGAGAACACCGGCGCGGCCTTCGAGCAGACTCTGGGCGGGAAGGACCAGGCCTGGGGACCGGAGTTCCGCCGGCGATATGCCGACTTCGTGGTCGCCAACCTGATCCGCGACAAGGCCTGGGCGCCTTCGCCCCGCTACGTATTCCAGCGGCTCAAGACGCCGCTTCCCGACTCCTCCAGCTACAGCACTATCCCGACGCGGACCTTCAACGGACTCTTCCTCTTCGGCCGCAGTGGAAAGCGTCTCGTGACTCAGGACCGAAGCGTGCGCGGACAGGCGATGGGCTACGACGAGATCCGGTTCGGGAACAAGCCGCCGCCCGGTCCTGCGGACGTGACTCTGCTCGTCCGCGGGCGCGGCGACGCCGACTGGTCCTTCGCCGCCGTGCGCCGGCCCGCAAGCGGCAAATGGCCCGTCGAGAGCTTCGAGCCGCCCGAGGTCGGCGCCTGGGCCGCCCAGGCGATCCGCGTTCAGGACCCCTTTCGCGACGCGCTCTACTTGGCCTGGGCCCGCCACAGCCGGGAGAAGGGCAAGGGCGACTTCACGGCCGTGGTGCTCTCGCCTCCCGTGGTCACGCGCTTCGAGATCCGCGAGGCCGATCCGGACGACAAGATCCGGCGGAAGGGCGAGACCGAGTTCCATGCCGTGGTGAAGCCGGTCTGGGTCTGCGTGCGCTTGCCCTACGCCATGCTCCATGGCCAGGCCTACCGCACGCGGATCGAGGTCTCCGACGGCATCGTCTGGCGCGAGACCCAGAGCAACTTGGGCGGCAAGCTCGACCTCGCGGTCGAGACCAGCACCCCCATCACGGGCACGGTCACGGTGCGCTTCACGGGCGCCGGCAAGACCCTCGACGCCCATCTTGCGGCCGTGGCAGGCAAGCCGAACCGTTACGAAGCCGAAGTCGCTCTCAAGGACCTCGAACCTTTGAGCAAGGCGGAGGCCCTGTCGGTCGAGATCTGGGCCCGCGACGCCCTGGGCCGCGGCATCGACGGCGATCCGGGAACCGCCCCCGAGGTGGTCGTCGCCGAGAAGGGCGATCCCTCTCTCGACTGGATCGAGGGCTGGGAGGGCGGCCCGCTCGAGCACGCGATCCTGGGAGGCACCGACGACCTCGGAAAGCGCAGGATCCCGATCCTGGCCCGCAAGGCGCGTCCGGTGGCTCTCCAGGAGGTGCGCGCGGCCCGCAAGAAGCGCATCTTCTACGACACCCGCAGCGGTGCGCTCCTGCCGGCGGACGCGGGAAGGATCGAATTCGAGTTGCTTTTCGGCCGCGACATGGACAAGCGCAAGCCGGCGCAGGTAGCGCTGGGCAAGCGAGCGGTGGCGGGAAGCTGGACCAGCTCGCGCGCCTGGAAGGGATCCCTCGACTGGCCCGCGGACGGCCCCCGCGGCTGGCAGACCCTCTCCGTGGCCGGCGTGGCCGTCGACGGGGTCGCTCTCGACACCGACCCGAAACAGAAGGGCGCGCAGCCCGACACCCACCACCGCCTGCTCTTCGATTGCCTCCCGATCCACGCCGCATCGATCGATGTGACAGGAGGCGGCACCACCTACTACAGCGCGCACTGGGAAGGCGGCGCGGTCCTCTCCCAAGAGCAGAGCATCTCCTCCAAGGACCTGAAGGGACGCCGCGCGCGCCACCTGGTGATCCGCAAGGCGAGCGACCTGCCCGCCTCCGGCGTCAACACCCTTTTCGTGACCCTGCGCCTGTCCCAGCCGGTCAAGGAGCCGCCGTCGATCAAGCTGGGCGGCGTGGCCGTGAAGAAGCTGGAGTCCAAGCAGGGGGCATTCTGGATGGGCACGATCGCGCTGGCCGACGTGCGCAAGGCGGTCCCGCAAGGCGGGGTCCAAATCGAGATCGACGCGCACGACGCCGCGGGCCGCAACCTCGACGCCGACCCGCGAACGATCCCCGCGGCGAGCGCCAAAGGCGCAACGTGGTGGGACGGCTACGAGTCGACCGCGGGCGGCGCCGACGACGGCAAGGGCGGCACCGACCGCTGGCACCGCATCGAGGCTCCGCCCCGGGTTTCCTACGTCCTGATCCTCGACGCCTCGAAGTCGATGGAGAACCAGAACCGGATGGTGAACTCCAAGAAGGCGATCCGGGCGCTCCTCGACCAGCTTCCGCAAGACGTCGAGATGGGCCTGGTGGTCTTTTACGGTCCGAACCATACGGAAGGCCACGGATTCACCCGCGACCGGGAAGCGATCTGGAAGTGGGTCGAAAAGGCGCAGCCCTATGACGGGACCCCCCTGGCCGCCGGCATCGACCGCGCCCGCCGGCTCCTGATCAACCGTTCCCACCCGGCGTCTTTGATCTGGCGTTACCGCGTTTTCTCCGACGGCCAGGAGACCTGCGGCGGAAACGTGGTGGAGGCGTTGCGCCGGCTGGACGCCGCGATCGCCGCGCGCCGGGGACAAAAGCCCGCCCCGCAACCGCCCCTCGTCCCGCCGCCGAAAAAGCCGCAGCCCAACCCCTTCCCCTGCCGGCCGGACTCCTGGGAGGGATATCGCGTCGAGGTCGAGAAGCACCGCCCCTTCGACTGGGTCTTCCTGGTCGAGACGAAGTTCGAAGAGCGCGCGCTCCCGGACGGTCGCTGCATCGTGCGGCTCGAGGAGCGCCCCTTCGGCGTGGCCTACGGCGCTTCGCGGCTCCCCGGGCAAAAACGCCGGGTGCTCTGGCGCGTCCATCAGGAGCCGGACGAGGTGAAGGTCGACGAGGTCACGAGCGATAAGGGCAAGGCCGAGGTGGAACGGGTGCGGGCGCGCGCCGCGGAACTCCGGAAGCGCAACACGTCGATGGCGGACTGCCAGAAGCGCATCGACACGGTCGTGAAGGAGAACGTGAAATGAGGCCGCGCCGCCTGCTCGCGCTCCTGCTCCTGGCCGGGATCGCCGCGGCCGGCGTGCCGGGTTCGATCGACAAGCTGGCACCGCTGGACCTCAGACACAAGGGCGACCACACGAGCGTGCCGGTCGCGCTCACGCGCCGCATGTGTCTGATGGTTTTCGTGCTCGGCCCACCGGAGGTGGTCGCCGCCTGTTCCGTCACGGTCAAGGACGCCGCCGGAAAGACCCTCGACATCTCAAGCGTCCCGCCGCTTCAGGAAGGGGACTACACCGTCGAGGTCGAGGCGCACGCGAACCTCCCCATCGCGCCCCGCCTGCGCATCACCGCCTTTGCGCCCGTCGATCCTTACGAGCCCAACGACTCCTGGCAGCAGGCCACTCCGATCACCCCTCCCCTGCGGACCTGGATCCTGCTCGAGAAGCGCCAGGTGGACTGGTTCTCGATCGACGCCCCCGCGGACGGGGTCTTGAGCATCCAGTTCACGCGCCCCCTGGGTGGGCCGTACATCTACTACACGTTCACGGACGGCGAACGCAAGGAGATCTGGCGCTGCAAGGAGGACTGGGACTTCCAGGGCGCGCGCTACTTCGATGTGAAAAGAGGCGCGCGCTATTACATCCGGGTCGAGCAGGGCTGGCCCCGCTCGGCCTGGGCGGAGATGGAGCTGGGGCTCTACCGGCCCCAGGATCTCGCCCGAAGCCGCACCGGGCAATCCGGCCGGATCCTGTTTTTGGGCGACGATTCGGAGTCCCTGGACCTCGACCAGCTCAAGCGGATTTTGGAAGCGGCGGCCCTGCCCCTCAAGAGCGCGGTTGCCGAGGACGTGGAGACCATGACCACCGAGCTGGTCAAGGATGTTCAACAACCCGCGCGTCCCGAGACCGAGACTACGCCCCAAAAGCCCGAGCTCCCCGGCGAGACCAAGGCCGGCGACAAGCGTGGGCTTTCGGGCCTCCTCCGGGCCCTGATCGCCCTGGCGCTGATCGGTTTGGGCGTCACGATCTTCGTGATCCGCCGCCGGGCCTGATCCTTCCCGGCGCCGCCGGCTGGTAAGATGCCGCCCCGCGACCCCGTAGCTCAGCCGGATAGAGCGGCTGATTCCTAATCAGCAGGTCGCAGGTTCGAGTCCTGCCGGGGTCGCCACCACGACTTCGGAACACTCGCTGCGTGTCGCTGAACGTCGGACAATGGTTCCTGGACGGTCGATAGTGCATCCCTACCCGCAGGAGTTCCGGGAACGG
>Ga0114931_10011385_pt1 | contig 10514 bp, 8 predicted proteins | sample 2SBtaG_FD_89579 | JGI IMG/M metagenome (GOLD analysis project Ga0114931, IMG submission 89579) | Deep subsurface microbial communities from Kolumbo volcano to uncover new lineages of life (NeLLi) - 2SBTROV14_V59a metaG | ecosystem: Environmental > Aquatic > Marine > Volcanic | place: Kolumbo... | reverse complement strand
GGCCGGGGCTGCCTCGCCCCCACTCCTACACTGCTTGCCAGCTTCCGGCGTCCGCCGCGCGGTACATGGCCTCCATCACCGCGCTGCGATAGGCCGCCTCGCGCACGCCCACCAGGGGAACCTCCTTGCCGTTGAGCGCGTCCAGGAAAAGCTCGAAGGCGTGGGGCCAGGCCGCCGGCAGGTCGGTGTACGGCTCTACGCCGTCGGACCCCAACTGCTCGCTCTTGACGTAGACCTGGCTACGGTTGCGCACCCAGGCATGGCTCTCTGTGCCGCTGATCTCGAAGGTGACCGGATCGGCCACATCCACCCAGCCCGCGGCCAGTGTGCCGATGACGCCGCTCTGGAAGCGAATGAGCGCCTCGCCGCTCTCGTCGCAGGCCGGGCCGTATTGGCCCGTGACCACCTGCGTCTCCGCCGCCACGCGTTTGACATCGCCGAACATCCACAGCAGCAGGTCCAGGGCGTGGGTACCCAGATCGCCAAAGGCGGCCACCCCGGCCCGCCTGGGGTCGGTCATCCACAGCCATTCGGGGGTGAACCAGTCACCCAGCGAGCCGCTGTGGGCATTGCTGGCGCGCACCCGCGTGATCTGGCCGAATGCGCCTGCGTCCACCTGCTCTTTGAGAAAGAGGTGGGCTGGGATGCCGCGCTGGAAGTAGCCGGTCTGGAAGAGAACCCCGGCCTGCTCGATAGCGGCAGCCATCCGGTCCGAGTCTATCTTGCCCAGGCCCAGGGGCTTTTCGGCAAAAATATGTTTGCCCGCGGCCGCGGCGGCCAGCACTAGCCCCTCGTGACGGTCGGTCTCTGAACAGATGATCACGCCGTCGATGCTCTGGTCTGTCCACACCGCGGCCGGGTCGTCGATGACCGGCGCGACCAGCTCCGCGCCCCATTTCTGTGCGCGCGCCCGCTCTGGATCCCAGACGGCGACAGTTTTTACATCGTCACGGGCCTGCAAACGTTTGACAAAGCCTGGCGTGTGGATGTGCGCGCAGCCGATCAGTGCAACATGTTTCATCGGGGTGTCTCCTGATTGTGTGGGGGGGTGAGTCGATCACAACGACCTTCAAAGAACAATCGATTCTGGATGGCTTCGTGGGCGTGTGGTTTGCCGCCTGTCGCTGCAAAATCGCGTATCAGTGTACCAGTTTGCCGGGGATGTGCAAGCCACAGGGCAGACCGCAGACGGCGGACGACAGACGACAGACGACAGACGACCGACCGCGGACCGCCATTCGTCACTCTCACACCAGGCAGCATACCTGGGAGCGCCGGTAGCGACGAAAACAGGGACGACTTTGGGGGTCCGGTTGCTGGTGAAGATGGCCGGCAAACCGGTGTTGGGCGCCAGCGCCCCGGCAGGCAGCGTCTCCGGGCTGCGTTCAGTGCGGACGGTCCACACACTGGCCGCCAGTGGGACCTGTATAACATAACGACCATCGACGCCTGTGATGGCCGTGATGGTTTCGTTGCCCTTCTGCGCCACGATCAGCGCATTCTGCACGGGGCGGGGCGTTGTTTCGTTGGTCATGGCCTGGCCCTGGATCGTGTGTGAATCGGCCTGGGGAATCGTGCTGGCTTCACTGCTGGCCTGCGCGTTTTGCACAAGCAGGCCCAGCGCCGCTCCACCAGCCAGGAGCATAACGGTAAGAACAATCAGAATGTGTGAGATGCGTTGGGTGCGGGGTTGCACCATGTTTGTTCTCCTGTTGGTCTAAAGCGAACGACGTGGCACGGTTGCAGCCAGGATAACATGGGCTTTGTCCGGCGTCAGCCCGCAAAAGTAGGGGAAGCGCGCCTCACATTGGATGGATATCCCTGCTGCCCAAGGCTGAGGGCGCGTGGAATTCTATTCGTATGTCTGGGGCTTTCTCCGCCTGCCGAGATATGGTATAACTCAAGCATGATGTCCGCAGATGATAGAGCAGTGCATCTGTTCGCCCTCACCGGGACAGACCAGGTCACCGTTCACTTCCCGGCCCCCGGCCCCAATCTTTGGGGGAGATAAACGGTGACCCAACCAGAACCCGGCCATAAAGAGACCAGGAGACAAGGAACCCCTCGATGCCCCAATCACAGCGTCCTCTCCTCGCCATCACCCTGGGCGATCCGGCGGGGATTGGACCAGAAGTCGTGTTGAAAGCCCTGGCCCATACCGATGTGTTCGCCCGCTGCCGCCCGCTGGTGGTCGGCGACCGGCGCATCTTGAGACGAGCGGCGGGCTTTCTCGATTCTCCTCTGCCGCCGCTGGAAGAGATCGACGACCCGGCAAGCGGCGTCTACGCGCCCGGCAGCCTGTCCCTGCTCGATCTGCGCAACGCAGACCCCGCCCAAATCCCGCTGGGCCAGATGCGAGCAGCCGCGGGCCGGGCTGCGGTGGAGTACGTTTGCCAGGCCTGCGATCTGGCCCTGGACGGCGCGGTGGACGGCATTGTCACCGCGCCGCTCAACAAGGGCGCCATGCACAAGGCCGGCTTTACCTATCCCGGCCACACAGAGCTGCTGGCCGAACGCACAGGCGCGGAACGCATCTCCATGCTGTTGGTGGGGCCAAAGCTGCGCGTCGTCCACGTCAGCACCCACGTCTCCCTGGCCGAGGCCATCCGCAGGGTGACGACCGCGCGAGTTCTGGACGTGATCGCCCTGGCCCACGGCGCGTGCCAAAGCCTGGGCATCTCCCAGCCGCGCATTGCCGTGGCCGGGCTGAACCCCCACGCCAGCGAAAACGGTCTTTTTGGCAACCAGGAGGCCGGGCAGGTCCAACCCGCTATCGAGCAGGCGCGGCAACGGGGCTGGAACGTGAGCGATCCCCAACCGCCGGATACGGTCTTTCTGCGCGCCACCCAGGGCGAGTTCGACATTGTGGTGGCCATGTACCACGACCAGGGCCACATTCCGATGAAGCTGCTGGCCTTCGACAGCGGTGTGAACGTGAGCATAGGCCTGCCCATCATTCGTACATCTGTGGACCACGGCACAGCTTTCGACATTGCGGGGAAAGGGATTGCCCGGGAGGAGAGTCTGCTGGCAGCGATTGGGGTGGCGGTGCAGATGGTGCGGGCTAGGGGGAAGACGTAATGCGCGCTGCGCTTGTCGCTGTAGCGGCCGAATCGTAATGCTATCTGCCGCCAAACCGCGGCGTCCGTCGTTCCCGAAACGCGGCCACGCCCTCCTGGGCATCCTCCGTGTAGGACGCCAGGCTGCCGGCCAGCGCCTCCAGGGAGGCCATTTCGCCGCCGTCGATCAGTTGTTTGGTCAGTTGCACGGCCACCGGGCCATTGGCCGCGATCGCCTCGGCCAGCGCGCGCGCCCGTTCCATCAACGCCCCGGCGTCCACCACTTCGTTGACCAGCCCCCAATCTTCCGCCACAGTCGCGTCGATGCGCGCGCCTGTGAAGATCATCTGCTTGGCCCGGCTTGTCCCGATCAACGCCGGCAGGCGCTGGGTCCCGCCCCAGCCAGGGATGATGCCCAGTTTCACCTCTGGAAAGGCAAGCTGCACGCCCGCCGCGGCCAGGCGCAGGTCCGCAGCCAGGGCCAGTTCCAGCCCGCCGCCGAAGGTGTAGCCGTTAAGGACGGCGATCAGCGGCTGGGGCAGGCGGGCGTAACGCGCGAAGATGCGGTGGCCGTCCCGAATCCAACGGCGGCCCATCTCCAGGGGCGAGAGACTGCTCCATTCGAAGATGTCCGCGCCCACACAGAAGGCCCTGCCCGCGCCGGTGAGCAGCACCACGCGCACCTCGCGGTTGCGGTCCAGTTCGCCGGCTATGGCGTCGAGCCGGGCCAGCATCTCCCCGTTGAGCGCGTTGAGTTTTTCGGGCCGGTTGAGGGTGATGGTGGCGATGTGACCGGAGATGTCGAGTTGGACGAGTTCGGTGGTCATGGGCGGCTCCAAAACGGGCAATGGGATAGCGTGAGATGATGGCAAAAAAAGACCGATAACGCTATGTGGTGAGCGTTCGAATTCTTGCCGATGTAGCCAAAGGTGATTCGATTCCCCGCAATGCGCGTGCCTCCCAGAGACCTACCAATCGATGGCTGCGCCGTCGTCGGGGTGATAGGCCTCCCGGTTGCGCCAGTCGTGGCCCAGTTTGTCGGCCATGGCGGCCTCATCCAATTCGATGCCCAAGCCCGGCCCGGTGGGTAGTTGCACGTGGCCCTCTTTGACCACAAAGGGCTGTTTCAGATAGCCCTCGCCCAGACTCACCTGCTCCTGGCAGAGAAAATTGGGAATGGTGGCGTCCAGTTGGATGCCGGCGGCCAGGGAGATAGGACCCAGGGGGCAGTGGGGCGCAACCGCGGCGTAGTAGCTCTCTGCCATGCCCGCGATCAGCCGTCCCTCGAAGATGCCGCCGGCGTGGCTGATGTCCGGCTGCAAGATCGAAGCCCCGCCTTTCTCCAAAATCTCCCGAAACCCCCATTTGGTGAAGATGCGCTCGCCCGTGGCAATGGGAATGTGGGTCTTGCGCGCCAACTCGGCCATCACATCCACATTCTGGCACTGCACCGGCTCCTCGATGAACATGGGCTGGTAGGGTTCCAGGGCTTTGATGAGCACCCCTGCTGTCTGGGGGCTGACCGCGCCGTGAAAGTCGATGGCAATGTCCACGTCTTTGCCCGCGCCCTGGCGCAGCGCCGCGAAGCGCTCTACGACCTGGTCGATAAAGGCGGGCGTCTCCACGATGCGCGCCGGTCGCGGACCGCGCACACCGGTCTTGAAGGCCTGGAAGCCCTCGGCCTTGCACGCCCGGATGTGTTCGAGCTGCTCCTCCAAGCTGTCACCGCGGATATGGGCGTAGATTTTGATGCGCTCGCGCAGGGGGCCGCCCAGCAGTTTGTAGATCGGCGCGCCCAGGGCCTTGCCCGTGATGTCCCACAGCGCATGTTCCACGCCGGAGAGGGCGCTGGTCAGCACCGGGCCGCCCCGGTAGAAGGCGTGTTTGTACATGGCCTGCCAGTGGTGCATCACCCGTGTCGGGTCTTTGCCCACCAGATAGGGTTCCAGTTCCGAAACAGCCGTAGCCACTGTGTGCGCCCGGCCTTCCACCACCGGCTCGCCCAGACCGACCAGGCCCTCGTCCGTGTGTATTTTCAAGAATAACCAGCGCGGCTTGACAAGAAAGGTTTCCAGTTTGGTGATTTTCACGGGATGGCCTCCTGGGGGAAATGAAGGGTGATAGATCGATGATTCGCTTTGGAAAATGTGGTGTGTGGGATGTGAGAACAGATGGCGCCCTCACACCCCGCGTCTCATTTTTCGCGAAAATACCGCTGACGGATTTACGCGCTACGCGCCGCGCAACAACTGCACCGCCGTATCCGCCAGCACAGCCGCGCCCACAGGCAGGGCGTCCTCGCTGATGTCAAAGACGGGGGTGTGGTGGGGGCGATTCTGGTCGTCGAACTTGGCGCCCAGCATGAACATTGCGCCCGGCGCGCTACGGGCCATGTAGCTGAAGTCTTCGGCGCCCATCATTGGTTGGGGCGGGTTCATTCCTTCTGCCCCCAACATCCCACGCGCCGATTGCTCAATGACGTCTGCCACCGCCGGGTCGTTGTAGGTGGAGGGATAGCCGGGCGCGATACGCAGCTCGTAGTCACCGCCGAGCGCCTTCGCCACCTCACAGGCCTGGGCCAGTTCACGTTTGAGCTGCGCGCGCACGTCGTCGTCAAAGCTGCGCATGGTGCCGCCTAGCTTCACTTCCGCCGGGATGACATTCGTCACCGTACCTCCGTGGATGTAGCCGATAGAAATCGTCGCGCCCTTGGTGGGGTCCACGCGCCGGGAGCGGATGCCCTGGATGGCGTTGATGACCTGGGCGAGCATAAATGTGGGGTCTGTGCCCTGGTGGGGCATGGCGCCGTGGCCGCCGGTTCCTTTGATTGTGATGTGAAACGAATCCTCGGATGCTGTGATGTAGCCGCTTGCGATCTCCACTTTCCCCGCCGGCGCATCGGATGCAACATGCAGTGCGATCACCTTGTCCACTCCAGCCAGCGCGTTGTCCTCGATCATGCGCGTCGCCCCGGATTTGTGCTCGCTGTCCGAGGCCTCTTCGCTGGGCTGGAAGAGGAAGCGAATCTGGCCCGCGGGGCGATCCGGCATCTCCGACAGCATTTTGGCCACGCCCAGCAGAATGGCCGTGTGCGCGTCGTGGCCGCAGGCGTGCATCACCCCCGGCTTCGTGGACTTGTAGGGCACGTCGTTGGCTTCGTCGATGGGCAGGGCGTCCATATCGGCGCGGATGCCGATGACCGGGCTGCCTTCGCCCAGATAGCCGACAACGCCGGTCTTGCCCACACCGGCCTGAGCTTCGATGCCCATCGCGGCCAGGTTTTCGGCCACCAGTTTGGCCGTCTCCACCTCCTGAAAGCTCAGTTCCGGGTTGGCGTGAATCTGCCGCCGCCAGGCGACGATCTGGTCGCCCAGTTCAACGGCGCGGGTAAGGAATTGGGATTGGGTCATTGGGGTTTCCTTTGTCGATATGTTTGGAAATTGGGTTCAGCGGTTTTCGGCATCCAGAAATGCGGTTACATCGGCACAGAAAAGCGTCATTTCATTCTGGTTGTGGAGCATACGCGTAAGATTGTAGGCTGCATTTAATTTGCCTTCGTCAATCCATTTCTGCGCTTCTACTGCAACTCTTTCAACGAGAATTGTGGCGACGAATGCCAGTGCTGTGTTAGGCCGACCAGTTGCCAGACTTGCGGCTAAGATGCGGTTTAGAGCTTGGGTTGCTGTTTTCCAGTGTTCGTCGGATCCTGCCGGATCAGCGCCGCCTTTTACTTCTGCCGCCCAAACGAAGTCCTGTGCCAGAGAAGTCGAATGCAAATCCGGCCCGATTCTATACAGATTTCCTTCGGTATCTTCCCACTTCAATTGACGATCGACCAGAAACCGACTGCCATTTTGCAGAATCCAGTTCGTGATATTTCACCCGATACCGTTCAAAGTCTGCGAGAAGGGCCTCGATATCTGCATCAAGTGTAACAACAAGCTCTTGTCGGTTTGTGTCGATGGAATCATCCGCGTCTTCTTCCAAAGAGCCTTTGTACGAATACACAATCGAATGCAAAAGACTGCGTTCGTGGATGTATCGTACCAGTGGGTTGAGCAAACGCATCATCGCAATACGCCCTACCTCATTGCGCGATGTTCCTCCCAAACTATCGCCGAGATTAGCCATCAACATCTCTATGTGTCTCTGCTTCGTCACACCACCAGCCAACACCAGAGCACTTACGATTCGATTGAAGTAGCGCGATAGCTCAATAGCGCTGTCTGCGTCAGGAACAATTTGGCCGTTTTCGTAGCGAACAGTATCCAGACCAATCCCACGCACGACTTTGCTGGATAGCATCGCGACATTGCGAAAATAGAAGATGAAACGGGGGTGTTCTACAAACAGTTCAGGCGTAGAGAAGTAGTATACATACGGAATTGGTGGATCATTTGCATCCAAAAGATCGAGCGCGGAGTTGTCGATGCCCAGCGATTCTGCTCGTTCGCGCCATTCTTCCTTGTCATAGCTGTAAGCAAACTGTTCAAGCTGTCGAAATAACCCGTCAATATCGAGCGACACAATCACACGAATAAAAAGTGTGCCGCGGTCAATCGCGTTCTGTTCGACGGCCAACTTGATTTCTGCTCTGGTACTGGTAAAAGGTGGCAATTGGTCAGCCATATCTCACTGCTTCCTTACGGCTTGCGCCATATTGTGATACTTTTTCTGAGGGCGGCGCGGCCGAATTTCCCCATTTGCTGGCTGCTATTGCCTTTACGTTGGGGTAGTACATAGACTTTTACCGGTTCAAACCCGAGTTGTTCAGCCAGATTCGTACACAACAGATCGACGGGGATAATTTCACCTGCGTAACGCACATTATCATTTACAAAGGCCACATGCGCGCCCGAACGACATACCCGAAACAATTCAGCAAAGATAAATGCTAGCTCTGTGAAGTAGTTTTCAATCATCGACAATACACCGCGATTGTTTATCTCGCTCCGTTCTTGTCGAATCCGTAATGCTTTGTTTGTTTCTTTCAGAGCAGCATTATGTTCAATGACGCTTATAATTGCATCAAATCTTTTGGACGCACCAATCGATTCGTAATAGGAGCGCAACTCCTTTACTTTCGACCGATTCTCAACCGTACACGACAACAAACTCTGGCGTAGATCGAAAATTCGTTCCTTTACTCCCAAATACGCCAACTCCAACGCGTACGTGCGTGTATAATCGTAGCGATTAGCGTAAGGCGGTGAAGTAATGACGCCAGCGAATTGTTCCTTGGCCAGTGTAGACAAAATGTAGAGTGTGCTGCCTTCCATCAAAATTTGATTACTTGCCGGAAAAGTCTGTTTCTGGAGAATCTCAATATCGCGAATCACATCATTCATCGTCGAACAGAAGGCATCCCGAACGGTTGGGAGTATACCCTTATCAATCCCACGGACTTCCTTCTTCCCTTGCTCCAAGCGTCGATGATTTCGTTGTCGCAATTTCGATGAACGGCCATCCCAACGCAAATATTGTCCATCTTTGCGTGTATAACTCACTGACTCCAAAATACTCGTCAAGACCAATCGGCACAGGACACGCGCATCGTCGCTGATGTTTGCTTCCGCGATCCATTCGGTAAAAGCCATCAAATCCTGCTCAACTACTTCAGGGAAAGCCCCTTGCGTAATCTTCAAATGGGGGAATTGAGAATGTGGCTGGGGTAGCGTTTTTGTGGCAGCTTTGTGTGCAATTTGCCGGAGTTCATCCACTGAGTATTTGGCGAGTTGCGATTTGGCCTTCCACGCCAAATGACAGTGAGGCAACAATTCTATTCCAGTCGCGTCGATTCCGCGCATCATTGCTACCAGAAGCGTTGTGGCTGAACCAGCAAATGGTTCCAGTACACGATCACCCGGACCGATTTCAAATTCATCCAGAAGTGTATCAACCAATTGAGGGGAAAAGCCTTCGCGATACTTCAGCCATCCATGCAGGATTTCGTCTTTACTGGCCTGAAAGCTCACTAATCTGCGGTTAAATCGTGCTGTCTCTTCTAATAGGAAAGAATAGCGTTTCTCCAGCGCGATTCTTTCGCTTTCGCGCGTTATGCTCTGATGAGAGAAGGAAGACCGCTCCAATCCTGCCCGCCCGTTCTTCGGAATATCTGCGAAAAATGACAACTGTTCCATTGCTCACCCCTCTCCTGACAGTTGCAACCCCATCAACCCCGGCACAAACAACCGGCCATCCATCTCCCGCAAATCGTCCGCCACCCATAGCGGAAAATCACACTGACCCAGCACATCCCGCTGCAAATCGACGCCGGGTGCGATTTCGGTGACACACCAGCCCTCCGGCTCCAGCCGCAGCACACAGCGCTCGGTGACAACGACGACTTCCTGGCCCGTGGCCCGCGCTCGCCGCCCGCTGAAGGTGACGTGTTCCACTTCGTTCACAAATTTGTGGACTTTGCCCTCTTTGTCGATGCACAGTTTGCCGTCCCGAATGTCGATACGGGAGCCGGCAGTGGTGAATGCACCGCTCAGGACAATGCGTTTGGCGTGGGCGGTGATGTCGATAAAGCCGCCCACGCCGGCTGTCACGTGGGGGCGGGAGCGCAGCCGGGAGACATTCACATTACCTTCGAGGTCGATCTCCATAAAGGACAGAAGTGTACGGTCGAAACCCCCGCCCTGAAAATAGGTGAATTGATCTGGCGAGGGCACAATCGCCTGGGCGTTGGCCGCACAGCCAAACTGAAAACCCAACAGGGGCATCCCGCCCACCGCTCCCTGCTCGATCACCCACGTCACTGCGCCGTCCAGCCCCTCTTCGTGCAGGATGCGAGGGACCAGCGCCGAAATGCCAAAGCCCAGGTTGACCGCTTCACCCTCCTGCAGTTCCAGTGCAGCCCGGCGGGCGATGACCTTTTCCAACCCCCATTCTACGCCCGCAAAGCTCTCGGCGGGGATGCGTACTTTGCCGCTGATGGCCGGATCGTAGTCGGTCTGGGTGGTCTGGCGCTGTTCCGGGGCCAGGACAATGTGGTCCACCAGAATGCCAGGGACGCGCACCGCCTGCGCCGGCAGACTGTCCGCGGCCACCAGCCGCTTGACCTGGGCGATGACAATGCCGCCGCTGTTGCGGGCGGCCAGGGCCACGTCATATGCGCCCAGGAAAGCGCCCTCCTGCTCGAAGCTGAGATTGCCGCGCTCGTCGGCGCTGGTGGCCCGGATCAGGGCCACATCCGGGTGCAGGGAACGCAGGTAGAGCCACTCCTGGCCGTCGAAGTCCACCACCTGCACGATCTCCTCCGTGGTGCGCCGGTTCATCCGCCCCCCCTGCCGCCGGGGATCGACAAATGTGTCCAGCCCCACCTGGGTGAGAACGCCAGGTCGCTTGGCCGCGGCTTCCCGTAGTTGGTGGAAGATCAATCCGCTGGGCAGGTTATACGCCTCAATTTCGTCGTTGTCGATCATCTGCCAAATGCGGGGGGATTGCATT
>Ga0114931_10011384_pt1 | contig 10514 bp, 9 predicted proteins | sample 2SBtaG_FD_89579 | JGI IMG/M metagenome (GOLD analysis project Ga0114931, IMG submission 89579) | Deep subsurface microbial communities from Kolumbo volcano to uncover new lineages of life (NeLLi) - 2SBTROV14_V59a metaG | ecosystem: Environmental > Aquatic > Marine > Volcanic | place: Kolumbo... | reverse complement strand
AGCTTACGACCACGTTTGCCCCAGGCAGCGGTTCGCCAGAATCGCTATCAGTGACTTTGCCGGAAATAGTTCACCTTTGTGCATGAAGTGAGGAACAGAGCAAGAATACCGATGTGAAGCAAAAGAAACGCATAGAACCAACGTTTTTCATAGCAACCTCCTTACTAGATTGTTCCACTTTTGTACGAGTGACGATGCGGCAACTGGCACGGCCGTTGTCTCCGCTGCACAGCGGGTTCAGAAATGGCAAAAATGACAGGATAGTAAAATCTAAGTATTTTCTACGATCAAGTGCAAGAACTTTATGTCACGCTCGATTGTCGTGGACAGATGCCGCCCATTCGCTTTTGGGCGACAGAATAAGAGAGGAAGTATACAGTGAGGTAAGACAGGAAGCGCCGCATGTGCATGCGACCCTTCCTGTCTTAGAATTGCGGCTATTCTTCCAGCGTGCTTAAGTCACCTGCGTCTTTCCCTTGAGCCCTGGCTTTTAGCACCCGGCGCATGATTTTGCCGCTGCGGGTTTTGGGCAGCGAGTCAACAAACGTGATCGATTCGGGCCGTGCAATGGGACCTATTTCATGCCCGACATGCTTTTTCAGAGCATCTTCCAGCTCAGCACTCCCCGCAAGTCCGGCGCGTAGAATGACATAGGCGTAAATGGCATTCCCTTTGAGTTCATGTGGCAGTGCGATAGTTGCGGCCTCAGAAACGTCGGCATGACTTACGAGGGCACTTTCGACTTCAGCCGTTCCGAGGCGATACCCACTCACCTTGATGACATCATCGATACGTCCGATGATCCAGACATACCCGTCTTCATCGATTCTGGCGGAATCCCCGGCTTTGTACCAGCCCTGCTTGGCGTAGTCTTTCCAATAGACATCGACATAGCGGTCTGGATCGCCGTAAATAGTGCGCGCCATTCCAGGCCAGGGAGACTTGATCACCAACTTGCCTTCTTCTCCGGCTGGGACTTCATTACCCTCATCATCGACAACCGCGACTTCGTTGCCAAAAAATGGCTTGGTCGCTGAGCCTGGCTTGAGAGGCATGGTGGGTACCGGGGTAATCATGAACCCGCCGGTTTCGGTTTGCCACCATGTATCCATGATCGGACACCGTTCCTTGCCGATTTCTTTGTAGTACCAACGCCAGGCCTCAGGATTGATCGGTTCGCCGACAGATCCCAGCAGGCGAAGTGAGCTCAGGTCGTGCCGCTTCGGCCATTGAGCACCGAAGCGCATGAGGCCGCGAACCGCCGTGGGGGAAGTGTATAGAATGGTAATCCCGTACTTCTCTATCATTTGCCACCAGCGGTTTGGATAGGGATGACCGGGTGCACCCTCATACATCATGACGGTCGAACCGTTGATGAGTGGGCCATAGACAATGTAGCTGTGGCCGGTAATCCAGCCCGGGTCGGCGGCACACCACCAGCGATCTTCATCTTTGACATCGAAGACGTAGCGGTGCGTGGTTGAGGTGTAAACCGAGTAACCGCCATGGGTGTGCAGTACCCCTTTGGGGCGGCCGGTGGTACCGGAGGTGTAGAGGATAAAAAGCATATCCTCCGCGTCCATCTCTTCTGTCTTGCAGTCTGCACTGGCGACGGGAAGCGTCATGAGGTCGTGATACCAGAAGTCGCGGTCATTTTCCATGTAGACATCCTGCCCAGTCCGTTTGACCGTTACGCAAACTTCAATGGTGGGAGAGCGCCCGATGGCTTCGTTGGCGATGCTCTTCAAATCGACGATTTTGCCACGCCGCCAACCCCCGTCTGCAGTAAGCAGAACCCGACTTTGCGCGTCCTGGATTCGCTCAGCCAGTGCCTCAACGCTGAAACCACCATAGACAACGCTGTGGGCGGCTCCAATTTTTGCGCACGCCAGCATGGCGATGGCCAACTCAGGAATCTGTGGCATATAAATGGTGACAATGTCGCCCTTCTTTACGCCCATGCTTTTCAAAATATTGCCAAACTTGGAGACTTCACGGTTGAGCGCATGGTATGAGAACGTGCGCACATCCCCTGGTTCTCCCTCCCAGATAATGGCGAGTTTGTTGCGCCGCCAGGTGGCAAGATGGCGATCGATGGCGTTATGAACGATGTTTATTCTGCCCCCCGTAAACCATTCGAAAAACGGTTTCTTGCTGGCGTCAAGGACCTTAGTCCATTTCTTAAACCAATCGAGTTTGCCAGCCTCTTCGGCCCAAAAACCCTCTCTGTCTTCGATGGAGCGTTTGTAGAGAGTATCGTAGTCTTTTATGTGTGCGTTTGCAACGACCGATTCGTCGGGATGATAAATATCTGGTTGGGCCTTTGGGCGGGCCGCCTTCGACTTAGCTGCCATGGAACGTCTCCTTAGTTTTGAATGCAACCGGGTGGAAAAATAGTATACAATCAACGGGGTAAAATTGCAAATGAAAATGGGTTGCGCGGGGGTGAAAGGGCGTGAGTGGAAAAAACAGAAGGAGTGCAGCCCGAATGTCTTGAAACCCGAGGTGCACTCCCACTAGTGAGGTGTCAGGCAGCCTTGGCCTTTTCTTTTTCGGTGAATTGTTCTTCTTCAGTTGAACCCTTCAGAGCGGTCGTGCTGGCCTCGCCGCCCGAAATGGTCATCTGAATTTGGTCGAAGTATCCTGCACCGACAAAACTTTGGTGTTTTACTGCGCGATAACCAGCGGCCCGTTCCAGTTCGAACTCCCTTTCCTGCAGTCGCGAGTACGCGGCCATACCTTCATTCTTGTATCCCAGCGCGAGTTCGAACATGCTTGTGTTGAGAGAATGGAAACCGGCCAGCGTCACAAACTGGAACTTGTAACCCATCTCACCCAACATTTTCTGAAAATTAGCGATGGTCTTGTCATCGAGATTGCTCTTCCAGTTAAAGGAAGGGGAACAATTATACGCCAACAATTTACCTGGGAATTTTTCATGTACGGCTTGCGCAAATTCGCGGGCTTCACCGACGTCTGGTTTGGACGTTTCACACCAAATCATGTCCGCGTAAGGTGCATATTGCAAAGCCCGGGCAATGGCGAGGTCGAGGCCGCCCCGGATGCGCTTGAATCCTTCGGGAGTTGTTTCACCGGTCAGGAAGGGTTCGTCGACGTCCGTATGATTGCCCATGAGCAGGTTGGCACCGTTGGCATCTGTACGTGCAACGAGCACGGTGGGCACGCCCATGACGTCCGCGCTCAGGCGGGCCGAGATCAGTTTTTGCACAAACTCCTTGTCAGAGACCAGAACTTTGCCGCCCATATGGCCACATTTCTTGGCCGAAGACAACTGGTCTTCGAAGTGAACCCCGGCAACACCAGCTTCAATCATACCCCGCATCAATTCGTAGGCGTTGAGGTTACCGCCAAAACCTGCCTCGGCATCTGCCACGATTGGGGCAAACCAATTGACGCCATTCTTGCCTTGCATCGACCAAATTTGATCGGCCCGCTGCAGGGCGTTGTTGAGTCGGCGCGCCAGGTTCGGTGCGCTGTCCGCCGGGTACAAACTCTGGTCCGGATACATACTGCACGCCTGATTGGCATCGGCGGCTACCTGCCAACCGCTCAGGTAAATGGCCTTCAACCCTGCTTCCACCATCTGAATAGCCTGATTGCCTGAGAGGGCGCCAAGCGCGTTAATATACGGTTCTGTATTTACCAAACGCCACAATGTCTTAGCTCCCTGCGTCGCCAGCGTGTATTCAACCTTCAGCGTGCCGCGCAGCCTGAGTACGTCGCCCACCGAGTAGGGCCTGGTGATTCCCTTCCACCTACTCTCATTTTTCCAATCCAGGATCATTTTATCCTTTTCAGATAGTTGTCCGCTGCCGTTGTCATGAAAACCGTTGCTGCCCATAGTTGCTCTCCTCGTGGTGTGTTCAATAAATGACCATTAGTATCTTCGGACCTTGCGTTCAAATCATTAGCGAAATTTCGCTGAAAAATGAAATTCTCTATTAGCGATATACTGCACAAATGAGAAAGTGCTGAAAATTGTGTAAGAAATTAAAAAAAATAAATTCGCTATTTTCTGAAAAAAAGTGTATTAGAATACTTTGTGAGCCCTATTGGGCAAGTGTATTCACTGTCATGAATGGAGAGAGAATGGAATATAGTGCTGAGAATCTACGATTCATCCTTGGCCTAAAACTGAAACAGCTTCGGCAAAAAAGGAATCTGTCTCTGAAAGAGTTGGCTGACGGGACGGGCCTGTCCATTTCTTTTTTGAGTGAAATAGAGAAAGGCAAAAAATATCCGAAACCTGAGAAAATGATGCAAATTGCGGCGGCGCTGAAGGTTGGCTTCGACGACCTCGTCTCGCTCAAGGTCGACAAGGAGCTCGGTCACATTACGTCTCTTCTCAAGTCGCCCTTTTTGAGAGAGTTTCCATTCGATTTCTTTGGGATCACTCCGCGCGATCTGGTGGACCTCATGACGAATACACCGGGGAAAGCCGGGGCCTTTGTGAGAACGTTCCTGGAAATTGGTGAGACGTATGATATGCGAGTCGAGCATTTCTTGCTCGCCACATTGCGGTCTTATCAGCAGCTCAATTGTAACTATTTTGGAGATATCGAAGACCATGTCGACAGATTTACGGCGGGTGTCGGTTGGGTGGACGAGCCCACAATATCCTACGAGAAACTCAAGTTGTTTTTCGAGAAGGAATACGCAGCCACGATCGAGGAGTCGTCTCTAGAAAAATTTCCGGCACTTCGTCCCTTGCGTTCGATTTGGGTGGAAGGAGCGAAACCGAAATTGGTCATCAATAGCAGCTTGCTCCCAAGTCAAAAGGCTTTTGTGGTTGGGAGAGAAATTGGCTTCAATTACCTTGACTTAAAGGAACGCGCCACAACATCTTCCTGGATCAAAGTTGAGAGTTTTGAACAGGTGCTGAACAATTTTCAGGCATCCTACTTTGCTGGTGCCCTGCTGATTAACCGGCAGTTGTTGCGGCATGATCTCGCCGCATTTTTCGAATCTGAGACCTGGGATAGCGCTCGATTTGTACAAATGATGCAGCGATATAGAGCGACTCCTGAAATGTTTCTTTATCGACTGAGTCAGCTCATTCCTCACTTCTTCGGGCTTAATGACATCTACTATTTGAGGTTCAACAATGTCGCTGGTACTGACGAGTTTCGCATGACTAAGGACTTAAATATGACGAATGGTGTCGTGCCACACGGCCTTGGACTGAATGAGCATTATTGCCGCCGCTGGCAGTCCATAACGTTGCTGAAAGATCTGGCTCAGCGCCAAGAAAGTGATGAGAATCCCGACGTTCTCGCCGGGGCCCGAATATTAAATTTAATGGCCACCTCGACCGAGTTTTTCGCCATTACACTGGCGCGGCCTCTGGCACTCAAGGCTGGGACTAATTCGAGCATTTCGCTTGGTTTCCTCATGAACAGAAAGTTCAAATCTGTGGTCAAGTTTTGGCAGGATACTAAGATCATGCGAGGGAATGTGCACGAGACCTGTGAGAGGTGCGGACTTTCGCAAGAAGAGTGTAGCGACAGAGCTGCGCCCCCGGAAATTTACCAAAAGGCACTGAAGCAGCGTAACAGGAAGGACGAACTCGCAGCTTTCCTGAAACAGGCGGGTGGGGTTTCGACCTAGTCAGTCAGGTTGAATTCCGATAAATCATCCCGCATCAGAACCAGGATTGCTGCCTGCGGAACAACTAGATAATGCTTGTTTTCAAATTCGATTTCGACAGCCGAATTATTCAAAAAAATGGCGTAGTCCCCAACTTCGGCCTGTAAGGGGATATATTTGACGTCCTCCCGGGAATTCGTCGACCAGGGCTCTTCATTTATTGCGTTCGGGTCCGGCATCGGGTAGCCGGGACCAACCTTGACGACATATCCGCCGCGGACTTTCTCCTTCTCCTTGACGCCGGGTGGCAGGTACAAGCCAAATTCAGTTCTGTCTTGGCTATTGTCGATATCGATCAGAATGCGATCCCCCACGACAATAAGTTGTTTTTTTCTTGGCATTACCATTTCCCCTGGATCTTTTGTAGCGCTTCCATAATGACTTCAACCGGCCGGATGGGTTGCACGCATCGGCACGAATTTCCGGTTACGGCTTCAGCGATCTCCTCTTCCGTGGGATCCGGAATTCGGTCGACAAGGGCTTTCAGTGACATTAGCATCCCGGGCAAGCAATAACCACATTCCAGGTCGATGACGTTCATCAAGGCCTCTTTAAGTACCTTCATGTCCGTCATTTTTTCGAGGTTTTCGTAGGTCTCGATCGTTTTGCCCTCTACCTGCATCGCGAGCATGATACACGCGTTGCGGGCGCGTCCATTGACGATGACGGCACAACTGCCGCAGTCACCTGTCTCACAGCCCTGTCTGACGCTCCAGCAGCCTTTTGTCCGCAGGAGCTCTACCAGACTGACATTTGCCCGAACATCCTGATTAACTGGTTTGCCATTGAGAACAAAAGAAAGCTTCATTCTGGGTACACCCTACAAATCCTCTGAAGCTTGTTCAAAACACCGTGATATCGTCTTTTTCAAAATTACATGACCAACCTCTTTGCGGAATTCCTCGCTGGCAAGATGGTCGGATATAGGTTGGTACTCATCATACGCAATTTGCGCGGCTTGGGCAATCACCCCGTCCGAAAGCTCTTGCCCGGCCATAAAATTTTCGACTTGATGCAAGCGACGGGGAATTTTTTCTGACCCGGTCATGGCGATTTTGGCTTCGCTGCAGACTCCCTTGTCCACAGTCAGGCGCGCTGCGGCGCAAACAGTGGACGTTTTGCGGTCACCATACAGCGGGGCTAGGGCAGCGTAGGTTCGCGGTGGTGCCTTCGGGATGATGATCTCGACGAGCAGTCCCCCGCCCAATCCCTTCTTATTGAGGAAAATGTTCATCGCCAGAGCAAACTCCTCTCCCCCGACGATTCTCACCTGGGCTTGTAGAACCAGCATGGCACAATAAAGCACAGAGAGAGAAGTGGACGAGACCAATTCACCGCCGACTGTCGCGCCGTTCCGGATCATCCGTGATCGATGTGAAAGACCGGCTGCTTCGGATATGATGTCGTTCGGAGTCACTTTGAGAACAGGATTTTCAACAAGATGCTGTATTGAAGTCGTCGCACCGATCCGTATCTCACCTGTGGCCTCGGTCACATAGTTTAGGCCGAGTGAGCTGATATCAACCAATTCCTGCACGATATGATTTTGGGTCTTGACGAGTTTTGTTCCGCCTGCGATGACCAGGATGGACCCGGAGTTCTTTTCAAGAAGGGCGAGGGCGGCAGCTATTGATTTTGGGCGAAAGTAACCCTTGAGATTTGATAGCAACGGTTAGTCTTTGGCTTCCATAGGGTACGTCTAGGCGCTTGTAAGTAAAAATGCGGCAAACATTTTCGCCTCAATATAGAATAATTGCCGCAGGATGTCAACCGATTTGTCTTGACGCAACCGGTGCCGGTGTGCGGCAATTCAAAACGATTTGGAGGGTCAGCAATATTTTAAACGCGAGCCGTAGCGAAAGTCCGCAATTTCACTCACTTGAAAGTATTCCCACTCTATAATTGAACGCTTCAGAAGATACTTTATCCACCCATAGAATCGATCGGCGGCGCCAGCGATCATCGTGGGTAACCCCGGACTTGCGATTCCGAAACGGGGCTTAGTGTCTATCTGCAATCTCTGACTTCTGACCGAGCTGTGACGTCCCCATCCGAACGATTTACGGCAAAAAAAGTCCGCATGGAACAAGGATAGGCGGCGGACGTCATGGTCAATGGATGATTTATTCGAAAATATTAAAGTTAGATTCCATTCAATGCCGATGACTAAATAAGTTAGAAGACCGCGGCGTATTTGATCCGGTTTGGGGTCCCGGGCCGTAGCGGACTGAAGACTATGCCAAAACCAAAGAACTCTTGTCAAACTCATCGCGGTGTGTCAGTCTTGAGACAATTGTACTTGCGTCTAACACTTTGACGGCGATTTTGGCAATCGCCGATCAAGATTCAATTAGCCATAGTGACCTAAATGTTTAATAATCAATCCGATAAAATAAATACCAAGGATAACAGTTCGTGGTACACTTGTTGTACAATAAGACCTAATGTCTGTATCAAAAATAGGAAAAATAGGAACGACACCACGCACGACTTGGACAGAGCTTTATTAGATAACTTACCCCGCCGATACTATTTCCTGCAAAATCATTTTTGTTGCCAGCCGCGGGGACGGTATGGATTTTGGCCTGCTAATACACAAACCATGAGGTAGGATGACATGGATCGTTTTATGACAATGCACGGCGTGGTCGGTTCCTTTGCAATGATGGCCATGTCCTTGTTTTTTTTCAGCGAAAATCTTCTTGCGCAGGATGCGAAAGGGTATTTTGTCGATCAGCCGCAAGGTCAGTTGCAGATGATTGTGCACATTATTGGTGAAGTCAAACACCCGGGCGAATATCAAGTGTCGGATAAGACCAATGTGCTGGAACTTTTTTCGAAAGCGGGCGGACCCACAGAATTTTCCAAGTTAGGAGGCGTTACGATTAGTCGCGTTCAGCATGCCGTTTCGTCTGATGGCTCAAACGGCAATGGACATCTTGAAATCGGAAATCAGATTATCAAAGTGAACCTAAACAAATACCTGAAGAGTAGGAATCTTGCGCCGCCGCCGGTGCTGAAACCGGGCGATGTCGTCTTGGTGTCAAGAAATGGATGGAGTAAATGGCGTACTGCTACATCCATTCTACGTGATCTATCTCTGCCCGTCAGTCTTTACTTTCTCTATCTGAGGATAAATTGACGAACCGAGACGGCTTCTTACTCAGCGGACAGGAACGGTACTAAAATATGCCACAAAATGATAGTCAGCAGATTTTATCTTTTATATCGAAAGTCTTTCAAAAGCGAAAGAAGTTCATGCTCTTTGGCATTGCCGGCATGCTCTTACCGGTGCTTTATTATAATGAAACGGCGACACCGATCTATCATGCCAGTACCAGTTTAATCTTTGAAGAATTTGCCAATGATGTCTCGGGCTACAATTATGACACGTCCCGTGATATTATGATCTCCAGTCGCCTGGAGGAGATCAAGAGCCTGGCTTTTTCCGAAGATATCGTCAGGGCTTTGCCCAGTGACGTTTACGACAAATTCAAGGTAAAGGATCCTGACACGGACAAGTTTGAGTATGTCAGTCAGAAGATAAACCGCAACCTCTCCGCTTTCACGATACGGGGGTCTAACGTCATGCAAATCGGCGTGGACCTGAATAGTCCCACTCTTACCCGGGATGTCGCCAATGCCGCCGCTCGTGTTTTCCAGGAAAGAATGTTTAGAGTCAAACAAGCTGGCGTGAGTGATGTGGGCTCATTCATTGATGAACAACTACAACGAGTTAAGGCTGAACTCGATGATACTGAGGAGAGGCTGAAGGATTTCAAGGAGCGAAATCGGATCATTTCCGTCAACGCGGAGTCCGGCGAACTTTTGAAGAAGATGACCGCAGCCGAGGTCTTGTACAATTCTGTCCGTTCAAATCGTGGTTCCCTGGAAGAACGTCTAGTCCAGATTAACCAGAATTTGAGCGACGAGAAACGCAATTTAGTCGAGAACATAACGAACATAACAACACCGTATGCTCAGGCATTAAAAACCAAACTCCTGTCTTTGCAGCAACAGTACACCGACCTGAAGTTGCAAGGCTACGCTGCGGATCACCCGAAAATGATGCAGCTACAAAAAGACAGCGATGAGACCAAGAAGAAGTTGACCGACGAAGCCGTAAAGATTGCCAGTGGTGAACATACCATCGACCCGCTGAGCCAAATCGCAAAAAATGTGAATGACTCCTATGGTTTGCAGGTCGACCTTGAGGTCATCAAGGCGCAAGAGGCGGCGCTGAAGAAAACCATTCAAGCTTACGAGCATAAACTCAGTACCTTGCCCGAGAAAGAGTATACTTTGGCGAGACTGACCCGCCAGAAAGAGGTCACTGCTTCAAACTATGTGATGCTCCTGCAAAAAAAGGCAGAGACAGAGCTTGCCAAACGCTCCAAGTTGTCCAATACGCGCATCATTGATGAGGCGCGACTTCCCGAATGGCCAGTGGCGCCACGCAAAAAGGTCAACATCGCTGTTGGCCTCATTTTGGGTATCTTGATCGGTTTTGGTGCGGCATTCATTCGGGAAATGACGATCAGCTCTCTCGATTCAGCGGAGGAACTGGAAGGCGTTACCGAGTGGCATGTCCTTGCCTCCGTGCCGGTCATGGACAAGGTCGCGCACGGCAAGACGCCGTACATCGGCAAGTCTCAAAATGGTAAACACAAGGGACCAGGTATCAAACGCGGTTTGATGACTGAGTTCGACAGCAAAACGCCTGTGGCAGAAACATATCGCATGCTGCGTACGAATTTGCAGTTCAATGGCCTGGGCAAAAAATACAAGACGATCATGGTCACCAGCATTGGACCAGATGAGGGGAAAACGACCACCCTTACCAATCT
>Ga0114931_10011383_pt1 | contig 10515 bp, 9 predicted proteins | sample 2SBtaG_FD_89579 | JGI IMG/M metagenome (GOLD analysis project Ga0114931, IMG submission 89579) | Deep subsurface microbial communities from Kolumbo volcano to uncover new lineages of life (NeLLi) - 2SBTROV14_V59a metaG | ecosystem: Environmental > Aquatic > Marine > Volcanic | place: Kolumbo... | reverse complement strand
AGAAAGATTATTCAGAAATTCCGGTCATCGTTGCCAGTGGACTCACGCAAAAAGGCGCCGAGATCACCATTCAAGCACTCTCGCTGGGTGCTGCGGACTGCATTGCCAAACCTGTTGCAAGAAATGTCAGCGAGAGTATTGAACAGTTAGTTGAACAACTCGTACCTGTCGTCAAGGCGTTGGGAGCGAAAAAGAAATCGTCAGAGAAGAAGGCTTCTTCTCCAACGAAAATCACTTCAGTTATAAAAACCGGTATCAAACCCCAATCTCCTGCCATCCCGCCACAGGTTGTTGTCATTGGTTCCAGTACAGGCGGGCCGAAAGCATTGGCTGAAGTGTTAACCGGTCTTCCCAAAGATTTCCATTTGCCGATCTTTATCGTCCAGCACATGCCCCCGTTTTTCACACCAATGCTCGCGCAGCATATTCAAACCGATACAGGCCGACCATGCAAGGAAGCGGAAGACGGCGATGTCGTACAACAGAATTACACATACGTTGCTCCCGGGGATTACCACATGGTGATTCAAGAGAAAGACGATCGGAAAGTCTTGTCGCTCAACCAGTCTCCCAAGGAATGTTATTGCCGGCCATCGGTAAATCCCCTTTTTCGGTCGGCTGCCCATCTCTACGGAAAAGGATTGTTAGGTGTCATTCTGACTGGGATGGGTGAAGATGGTAAGAATGGAACTGTTGAACTCGTCGAAAGAGGCGGTTTTATGATCGCCCAGGATGAAGCGTCGAGTGTTGTTTGGGGGATGCCCGGAGCAGTCTGTCAAAATAATCTCGCTAACGAGATTCTGCCACTGTCGCAGATCGCCTCTTCGATTTCAAAACATTGTCTTCAAGGAGTTTATGCCAAATGAATTCTGCTGATTACGAATACCTTTCAAATTACCTCATTGGCACATCGGGGTTGGCGCTTGGCGAGGGGAAGGAATATCTCCTCGAAGCTCGACTGATTCCGTTAGCTCAATCGTTGGGCATGTCGGGAATCGAAGAACTCGTCGAAGTTCTGAAGAATAATCCCGAACCCAAAGTGGCATCGGCTGTTACCGAAGCCATGACAACAAACGAAACCTCGTTCTTCCGAGACAAATCGCCTTTTGTCGAACTTCAGAACAAGTTGTTGCCTACCGTTATTGAGAACAATAAAACATCAAAAAAATTGCGAATCTGGTGTGCTGCAGCAGCTACCGGCCAGGAACCGCTCACCATCCAAATGGTCCTCAAAGAAAACTTTCCTGAGTTGAATCAGTGGAATGTCGAGATTGTATGCACGGATATCGATGCCCAGGCTCTCACCCGCTGCGAAAAAGGGATTTATTCTCAGTTCGAAGTGCAACGAGGGTTGCCCGTTCAATTCTTAATGAAGTATTTCGATCAATGTCCTTCGGGTTGGCAAGCCAAACAATCTTTGTTTGAAGGCATCACCTGGACCCAACTCAATCTCTTGAATAACTTCAATCAACTAGGCAAGTTCGACATTGTCTTCTGCCGAAATGTACTCATCTATTTTCAAAACGAAACAAAAAAAGATATCCTGGATCGGATTTTCCTGAACATGAATCCGGGCGGCTTTCTCTACCTTGGAGCAGCAGAAACGGTCTTGGGAATCTCGGATTATTTCGAACGGTTTAAGGAATGCTCTTCAGCTGTCTATAAGTTGTCGGGTAATAGCAGCCCGTCGAAAAAGCCTGCCCGCGCCGTGAGCACCTGACGAGATTTCTTGTAGAGCATTCCCTTGGTGAATAGGTTCGTCGAGGGGATGATACTCTGAAATTGCAATTGTTGCGGATTGTCGTACTGTCCTTTTTCGAAGCTCCGCCTATCATTGCGGATAGGTTCATTGTCTGAGCCTCCCCACCCCCGAGAGGCGACGGAATTGCGAAACTCTTCGTTAACAGGCATGATGTAGACTGAATCATCGTCTTCGCACCAATTTCGTTTTCAGTTCAGGGAGTTTCATCATGCACGCTTCTTTGTTATTTTTTCCTCGCGCCTTTGCAATATGTTTGATTGTTTTCATGTCAGCAACACAATCTCGCGCTGCAGAGAAACTCAAACTGCTCATCGTCGACGGTCAGAATAATCACAATTGGAAAGAGACCACTCCTATTCTAAAATCGTTCCTTGAGAAAACAAACCGGTTCGAAGTCGAAGTTGCGACCAGCCCGCCTCGAAAATCATCTCCCGCGGCATGGGAAAAATTTCGGCCAAATTTCCAGGATTTCGATGTGGTTCTTAGTAACTACAACGGAGAACTCTGGCCGAAACCGGTCCAGGAGAATTTGGAATCCTATGTGAAAAAAGGAGGAGCTTTGGTGGTGGTTCATGCTGCCAATAACGCTTTTCCTCAATGGATCGCATGGAACAAGATGATCGGCCTGGGTTGGCGAAACAACAAGTATGGCGATCGCATCACTTTTGACGATAACGGGAAAATTGTGCGCACAAAAAAGGGAACAGGCCCCGGCGCCAGTCACGGACCGCAGCACGAGTTTACCATTGTCGTTCGAGACCGAAAACATCCGGTGATGAAAGATATCCCGGTCAAGTGGAAACACTCCAAAGACGAACTCTATCACGGCCAGCGCGGTCCTGCACTCAATATGCATATTCTGGCAACCGCCTTCTCTGCGAAAGAAAAACGCGGCACGGGAACCAACGAGCCGATGGTCTGGTGGATTCCTTACGGCAAAGGTCGCGTCTTTACCACCGTCATGGGTCATGCGGGTTATTCAATGAAGTGCGTCGGTTTTCGCACGATTGTGTCTCGCGGTTGCGAATGGGCGTCCACCGGAAAGGTCACACTTCCAATTCCCGATCAGTTTCCCTCGGCAAAAAAACCACTGGCAGTCGACGAATAAGGCAAGCCGAAAAAACACCACCTGCGAAAATCCCCGGAATCTTGAAGATTCCGGGGATTTCTCATCTTACAATCGCGCCGTCGAGAAAGACCGCTTCCACACTTCCCGGAAATGTGATCCCCTCGAACGGAGACCAGCCGCATTTTGTTTTGAGATTTTCGCGGGCGATGGTAACCGGCTTTTGCAAATTCAGCACGGTCAGCGAAGCCACATATCCCTCTTCGATTCGTCCGAACTTCTTCGTCTTGCAAAAAGGGTTCACGAACTTCCCCGGATTTTCCGCACAGACTTCCGCAATCCGTTGGGGTGAAAACTTCTTCTCGACCAAAAGCCATGTCACGAACGCTCCATAGGTGTCGAGATGCGGTTGCCCGGAGACACCCTTCGCGTTTTCTTCCAGCGTATGCGGGGCATGGTCGGTTGCGAGGTAATCCAGCGTGCCTTCGCGTAATCCTTCCAGCATGGCCCGTCTGTCTTCCAACCTCCGTAGCGGTGGATTCATCTGCATCGGGCCACGGTTTTTTTCGGTAATGTCTTCGCGACTGTAAAACAAATGATGCGGTGTCACTTCGCAAGTGACATCCAACCCGTTCTTTTTGGCTTCGCGAATTAACGGCAACCCTTTGCCCACAGAGTAATGGCACAGCTTTCCTTTGAGGTCATACTTCTCGATCATCTGTAATGCGAATTGTGTCGCGGAGATTTCGCATTCTGGTGGTCTGCGGTCTTCGTGGTTTGCTGCGTTTTTGTTGCTCTCCAAGAGCACGGGGTCTTCACAGTGGAAACTTACCGCGCAGCCTTGGTAGCTGGCCAGCGTCTCGTCAAGTTCTTCGAGTGTGTGGAAAAACAAATCGCCAACACTTGGCCCCATGTAAACTTTGTAGGGAACAGGAAACGAAAGCGGTTTTGTACCCGGCCCGATTCCCGCATACAAGGTGATTTGAATCGGCACTTCCCGCGATGCAAGATGATCGCACTTTGCTCGATAGGAAGCGTCGTCGATAGGAGCCGTGGGGTTATTCGGCATATCGGCGACGTGAATCACACCACCGTTTAACGCCGCTGCCGATGCCGTGCGGAAATCTTCTTTGTAGGTTTGCCGTTCGCTGAGATCGTCACGAGCGTGGATGTGGATATCACCCATCCCCGCGAAAATCAAACTGGATGTGTCGAAGGAATAATCGGTGGTTCCCAGTGAATCGCCAACTTCCGCGATGGTATTCGCTTCAAACCGTACCTGTCCATGCCGGACCCCATCGGGTAAAACCAGTTTTCCTTCGATAATCATCTCGAATTTACCGCTGTTATTGAACGAATTCTTCATCGAGATTCGCGCATCATGTCGAGTCGAATGAGTCATTCGCGGATGTTGTGATGCTGTTGTGCTATAATAACGGTAAATCGAAGAGGCGCGAACTCCGCCGGAAACAAACTCGCGACGGAGGTTTGATTTCGGAATAGGACGACGAAAGTAACATCTTAATATGACGACCGAACTGGGACAGGCTTTTATTGACGACCATCGTTTGATGATGCAGAGTTTGAATCGACTGCTCGAAGCACTCGAAGCAAACGATCTTTCTACTGCGGCTAAGGTCGCTCACGAACTGGATCATGTCGCCGGCCCGCATATTCGTTTTGAGGAAAAATATCTCTATCCGATTGTGAAAGAGGCGAGAGGAAGAAAATACGCCAAGCGACTCTACGAAGAACACAGAATTGCGTGGAAAACTCTCCAGAGCCTTTTTCAGTGGGAGAAAGACAATCGACTCGACGGACAAACCCAGCAGGAACTGGTCGAGAACACCAATCTTGCACTCGATCATGCGACATCGTGTGGGACGCTGTTGAGTCATCTGACAACATTGCCCGATGACGATCAAACTCGATTGTTGGAAAAACTAAGACATCTCCGCGAAGAAGGAATCTGTTGGACCGAGATAGGTCATCCTTCGTCCGAAGAGGAAACATAAAAACGAGGAAACCCAGGATGTGCAGACTTTATGCGTTTCGAGCCAGCGAACCGACCAAAGTCGAGTGTTCGCTGATTTATGCCCAGAATGCACTGCTGCAACAAAGTCGGCGGGACGAGATGGGCGACGCTCACCCCGACGGTTGGGGGATTGGGTATTACGTGGGTTCAAAACCGGTACTTGTCCGAAGGGAGTTTTCCGCGTTCGAGGATTTGTACTTTGCGGAAACCGCGGAAAAAATCTATTCCAAAACGGTCGTTGCCCATGTCCGTAGAGCATCGGTGGGAAAACCTTTGTTGGTCAACACGCATCCGTTTTCTGTGGGGGTCTGGACCTTCGCGCATAACGGCACGTTGTGGGGTTTCGAAGAACTCGAAGAGAGAATCGTTGCAGAAACCGATCCTCAAATTTTGAGTCACCGACGTGGAACCACCGACAGTGAAGCCTGTTTCTTGTGGCTTCTCTCCCGCATGAAACAGGCAGGAATCTCTACGGACGAACGATGCACCGATCTGGAAAGACTCTCGCAAGTGGTTTGCGATGCGGTCACAGAATTAGCACAGCGTTCCCAGTCTACCAACCCCGAAGAAGAGGAACAGCTGAACTGGATTGTAACCGACGGTGTGACAATGGTGGCGACTCGGTGGAATCGCACGCTGCATTGGGTGTTCCGAGAAAACATTCGCGACTGCGAAATTTGCGGCATTCCACATGTGAATCACGACCAAGACATCGGTTATAACGCGGTGATCATCGCCTCGGAGCAAATCTCGCAGGAAGACTGGCAGCAGATTCCTAATTTCAGCATTCTGACATTGGACAATAACTTTGGAATTGAAATTCGTCCGATCGGTCAATCGCAAGTCGTCGAAGAAAACATCAGTTGATAGTGCAGGAAGGGAATAGGGTGCCCAAAAAACATTCCCTCAAAAACGACCCGGAGAAAAAGTCGAGATCGCTGGTTTCCTCGTTTGGCGACGCTTTCTCGGGGATCTGCTTTGTCGTCGTTTCGCAACGGAACATGAAGATTCATCTGGCTGCTGCGATCTGTGCCATCGGCGTCGGCATCGGAGTGGAACTCGATACGATACGATGGGCCATTTTGTGTTTGACAATTGCGTTGGTGCTCGCTCTGGAAGTTCTGAATACCGCGATGGAACAGTTCGTCGATCTTGTGTCCCCGGATTATTGTCTCTCTGCAAAGCGAATGAAAGATCTCGCTGCCGGTGCGGTGTTCATCGCGGCAGTCTGTTCGGTCATTGTGGGGTGTATTCTGTTTCTCCCCGCAATCGTCGAAAAAATTTCGGCAGGTTGAAGCTACCCTATTGCGACTGGAGGACTGCAATGCCATTCGTTTTTGGGTATAATCGACGGTGCTTTCAACTCAGATCCCCGGAATCTTCAAGATTCCGGGGATCTTAAACTGCAATCGTCGTAGGAGTGTTTTCGTGAAAACGTCATCGCAACTCAACATCATGGCAGCGGTTCTCATGGGAATCGCAACTTTAGGCGTTCAGGAATCCCTTGACGCTCAGACGAAGAAACAAACACAATCACCCGATGCTGCGCTGTTTCGAAAGCTCGATAAAAACAGGGATGGCAAACTCACTCGCAACGAAATCGGCAAGAGCCAAACCAAGTCATTCGATCGATTACTGCGCGTTGCCGATGCCGATAAAAACGGCGCGTTAAGCCGGGCGGAATTCCTCCAGGGGTTAAGCAAACCGAAGCCTCAACCGATACAACGCAGACCCAAGCGAAAGCGGAAACAGTTCAGTCCTCTGCAGATTTTTCGAAATCTGGATCGCAACAAAGATGGAAAACTGGAACTTCAGGAAATTCCGCAGGGTGCCAGATCCAGACTGAAACCGATCTTCGACCGGACCAACAAAACCTCGCTCACACCAGAGGAATTCGCAAAATCCTTCCAACAAATTCAACAGAGGCAAAATCGAAAGCGGATACAAAAACGGGCAGGAGAATTTTTTGCACAGTTCGACACAAACAAAGATGGCAAACTGGAGTTCAAAGAAGCTCCCGATGGGAGAAAGCCCTTCGTTCGCAATCTTCTCAGACAAGCGAAAAAGGGAGAGGACGGATCTTTGACTCGAGCGGAAGCCGTTCCACTCATCGAGAAGGCTCTACGAGCCAATCAGCAGGTTTTTGCGTTTTTTAACCAATACGATAAAAACAAAGACCGTCGCATATCGAAAGAGGAAGTACCCAGGAAATTCAAAGTTCGTTTCGATCAACTGGATGTGAATCACAATGGTTACCTGGAGTATGCCGAGGTCGGAAGGTTTTTCACAAAAGAGTCACGCAACCGACGAGATTCCAAAAGAAAAACCGATCGACTAAAACGGGGAAAGAAGAAAACGAATCGACGAAAGCGCAAGAAGAACTCGGTTCGCAAAAAAGGCAAGAAGCGGAAGAAAGCTCGAAATAAAAAGCGAAGAAAAAAAACGAAGGTATTCGGTTTCTGAGTTTCTCTCAATTCTTCTTGCTGTATCGAGTGATAGCCATCGTGTTCGATCGAGGTCTTTGGGAGACACGGCATGTTCGCTCAATCTCTGCTGAAATGCTCAAATGCAGGCAAGGCTCGCTGGCAGCTCGTTTCAGAGAAGCAAATCCGGTTGAAAGGACTGGATTTTTCTCGATTTCCGATTAGCATGGAATCGAGGGCTGTAGATATTCCTCGTCAGGGAGTTCGCATCGCAATGATTGATATCGATCTTCAAAACCAAAAACAACTCGACCGTTCGACGAAACGAAACGAGCAGTTCCAACGTCAACCCAACTATAGCGTGGTTGTGCATAACGACGAACTTCATACCTTCGCTTATGTGATCGAAGTTCTGCAAAAAGTTTGCGGGTTATCCGAGGGAAACGCTTTTCAACTCACGCAAAACATTCATTATCTGGGAAAGGCGCATGTCTGGTCCGGCTCGAAGGAAGTTGCAGAATTCAAGCGAGACCGCATTCGCGGTTTCGGACCGGATTTTTACGCTTCAAACGCAGTCCGTTTCCCTCTTGGCGTCACGCTGGAACCCCTTCCGGTCAGTTAAACATCTGTCAGAATCTGTGACGTCGAACGTCCCCTTGTTGGGTTGGGGCTGGAAGTCTCGAGGTCGCAATGACCATCAACTTCAAGAAAATTCGCTCGGCAGGAAACTTTTGAGCCATAGGATGGGTACCTCTTACGTACAAGATGATGGAAATCGTACAAAAAGGTAGGATAAAACAGTCGGCACTTCGAACATTGAAAAAGAGATTTCTCTTGTGAAAAAAGACGAAGAATCTCCAGAACTTGATCTAACGCAACCGTCCTCGTTCGATGCCGGTCAGGTTGATTCAAACGACCTTCCGCAAATTGCCAGCCCACGTCTCAAATCGAAGGATTTGGAAGACTTAAGCGGAAGAAAGCTCGGTGAATTTACCCTGCTTCGCCGACTTGGGCACGGCGGAATGGCGGAAGTTTATCTGGCTCGGCAGTCATCGCTGAATAGAAATGTGGCCGTTAAAGTTCTGCGTCCCGAGATGATTTCTGACGAAACGCACCACAAGCGATTCAAACAGGAAGCCGTCGCCGCGGGAAGTATGAACCACCGCAATATCGTGCAGGTCTTTATGATCGGCGAGCAGGATGGAATTCATTATATCGCGCAGGAATATGTCAAAGGCCAAAACTTACGCGAGTTCATCGACGAAAACGAATCAGTTCCCGTCGAGTTAGTGATCGATCTGATGATCGATATCGCTTCGGCACTGGATTCGGCAGGTCGGGCAGGAATTGTGCATCGTGATATCAAACCCGAAAACGTGCTTCTCGACGAAAAGAATAATCCGAAAATTACCGATTTCGGATTGGCTCAACTTTCGCTCACCGACGAAAAACTCAACTTAACCCAGGTCGGCATGACGATGGGAACACCTCTTTACATGAGTCCCGAGCAAGTACACGGTGGCACTCTCGATCAACGCAGCGATATCTATTCTTTCGGAGTGACTTGCTACCATTTGCTCTCGGGCGAACCGCCATTCCAAGGTGAAACCGCGATCTCGGTCGCATTACAACATCTGAATCAGACACCCAAACCACTCAAGGAAAAACGTCCCGAATTACCAACCGTTCTTTGCGATCTCGTCCATCGCATGATGGCGAAAAATCCCGATGAACGTTATCCCGATGCGGTTGCCGTACTGAAAGATTTACTGCGCATTCAAGCTGTGCTTCATCATAATCCCGAAGCAATTTCCAAATTAGCACTGCTGATTCCAGAAATTGGAACCGTTCCGAAAGGGTTTTTTAATCGAATATCCTATTACATCACCCGGCACCAGGTCGTCTCGATTTTACTTTGTAGCGTGATCCTTGGTGGGATTTCTGCAGTCGTCGGTGCCTACCAGCGACCTCGAAGTCCATTCGATTCTCCGATTCCTGAAAACACCGTTCGTGTTCCGAGACAACCCAGCGCGTCGCTTCAATACGATCGGGCGAAGAAACTTCCCAACCGTGCAGAAAACTGGATTGCGGTCATCGACTATTTTCCTGACAAGAAAGACGAATACTGGAGGAGATGGGCAAAAGTTGAGTTGGCGTCGCTTTACCTCAGAACTCGTCGTTACGACGATGCCTTAAAAATTTACGACGAACTGGCCGCCTTCGGCAAAAAAGATAAAGCATTTCGAGCATTCGGTTATGCCGGTCAGGCGATTTATAAGTCGCTTCTTGGAATGTACGGCGACTCTCAGCAAATCATCGTTGACAAAATTGCCGATGAGGGATTGGGGAATTATCTCCTGGGCAGCGATCTCTATAAACCGCTTGATGAGGCTTATCAACAAAATCAGTTTGCTCTGGGCGCAGATGTTCAAGCAAAACTCGAAGATCTCTTCCCCCTCAGTGACGACGAGACATCGAAAAACTGATTTTTTAGCCCGTATTTCTCACCAGTATTTTACTGAGTCGTTTCGGTGGAATTTTCGGTGTGTGAGATTTTTTGAAAAAGTTCCTGGAGTCAGAGAAGAGACACCGATTCCGGCGAACGCTATTCTTCTAAAAAAGCGGCAGTGCGTTTCCGTCGCAGATCGGGAACGGTCGATTGAGTGCGTCGTGGATCACCGTTTTGGGGTCGATACCCAATAACCGATACATCGTAGCATGAATATCGGGGGGACCGCAGGGGTTTGTTTTGGGGAACGCTCCCTTGTGATCGCTGCTTCCGTAGACTTGCCCGCCGGAGATTCCCCCACCCGCCAAAACAACCGAGTACACATTGGGATAATGATCCCGTCCCGCAGCACCGTTAATTTTGGGAGTGCGTCCGAAGTCTGTCAGCACCACTACCAATGTTTGGTCCAGAGTTCCACGATCTTGCAAATCGTTCAACAGAGAAGCAATTCCCCTATCGAACACCGGAAGCAAACGTTTCTTCAACCGATTGAAGTTGTCCGCATGGGTGTCCCACATATCGCCCACGCTGCCGTTCAGGTCACCCGCCGCGCAGCAGACTTGTACGATGGGGACACCGGCTTCGGTGAGACGGCGCGCGAGTAATAGGCTTTGTCCACCGATGTGGTTTCCATAAGACTCACGGATTTTGGCATCTTCATTTTCGAGATTGTAAGCGTTTTTCACCCCGGAGCTAAGTAGCATTTCGTTCGCCATATTT
>Ga0114931_10011382_pt1 | contig 10516 bp, 10 predicted proteins | sample 2SBtaG_FD_89579 | JGI IMG/M metagenome (GOLD analysis project Ga0114931, IMG submission 89579) | Deep subsurface microbial communities from Kolumbo volcano to uncover new lineages of life (NeLLi) - 2SBTROV14_V59a metaG | ecosystem: Environmental > Aquatic > Marine > Volcanic | place: Kolumbo... | reverse complement strand
AACAACAAGCTGGCGAAGAGCGCGCGCTGGATCGTCATGACAAACCTCGCTGATAGTGTGGTGCGGACGGCGGGAGTCGAACCCGCACGGCTGTCAAGCCATTGGATTTTAAGTCCAATGCGTATTCCTATAAACCATTGTTATATATAGATATATTTTAACATATTCTGTGAATGTGTAAGAGATTGTGTATGTCTGCCGTGTTTCGCGGTGGCGATTTTCCTGTGGTCTGCGGTCAATGGCGGCCCCGCTCTCGGCTCTGGCCGTGCTCCTGATCCTGCGTGCGAGTCCGGGTCTTTTGCCGGGCCTGTTCCTGCGCCCTGGCTTTTTCAAAGGCGCGGGAAAGGGCGCTGTCCTGCCGGGGGCCGGACCGCTCGGGGTCCGGATCGGCTCTGGACTGTTTCTCCCGGCCGGCTGCGCGGGCAAAGTCCTGCCGTGCCGGGCGGCGTGTGGTTTGCTGCGCATTGTCGCGGAACTTCTCCTGCTTCTCGCGCTGCTGATCCAGCTTTTCAAGCATGCGCACCCTGTCTTCAATCTGGATGCGCTCAAGGTCGGTCGCATTTTGTCGTTCATTTTGCGCGATGACCGCGAGCCGCTTCAGGTGCGGGTCCCTGACTCTGGCCGGCGGATCATAGTTTTTGACAAGGTGCGGGTGTTTTTCCCTGGCCTGATCGTAGGCAGCCTTGGCGCGCTCTGCCTTTTGTTTTTGCTCTTCCTTTTCGCGCTCCTGCTTTTTCACGAACTCATCGTACTGCTTCTTTTGCGCCTCGGTCAGGCGCGATTCCATGTACGCGATCTTGTCCCGCGCCTTGTCGAAGGCCGGTCACACGGGATGCTGCGGATCGATCATATCCGTCGCCTCAAAAGCGACTGCCTGGGGCTAAGGCCCGCACAGCATACACTGAATCCGCCGGCCATGCAGTCAGGAAACCCGGCCCATTAACGTGTACGGCTGCGCCCGCCGGTTTGTGAGCGACCGCGATCCCCAACGCGGCCTTTGGCCTTGCTGAAGGCGCGCCCGATGGCGTCCTTGCGGCCTGCGGCATCTTACTGCCGTCCGGTGTCCGGCGCTTGCTTCTTCGCCTTTTGCCATTCCTGAATCTTGCGCGCGGTGATGCGGCGGCTCTGTTCGCGGTCCAGCTCGCGCTGCTGGCGCTACCGGTCGGCAAGACGCTCGGCCTCGCGGTGCGTCTTGCGCAGATCGGCGATATGCCGGGCGCGTTCGGCGCGCACCTGACGCAATTCGGCTTTGCGCCGGTCCCTGACCGTGGCAAGCGCAGCCTGTTTTTCCTGTTTGTAGCGCAGGGCCAGGTCGTGACGCTCGCGCTTGTGCGCGGCGCTCAGCATCTTCCGGGCATCGATCTGACGCCGGCGCGCCGTGCCGGTGATATCAATCGCGCTCAACAGGCGGATATAGAGCCGGCCGTGCCGGGCTTTCAGTGACTCGCGTTCACGGCGCTGCCGTGCCTGAAGCCGCTCGCGCTGCTTTGCCATGTCAGCGCTGACCGCGCGGGAAGCCTCCCGCTGCTCAAGGCGGGCTTTGGCGCGGACGGTTTCGATGCGCGAATTATAACTGTTGGCCGTGTTGCGGCGCTGCGCCGTGCGCTGCTGCCGATCCGTGGCAAGTCGGTCTTCCAATGCCCGGTCGCGGGCAAGCTGGTCCTTCTCAAACGCCGCCCAAGCGGCGGTGGCCGGATTATCGGAACGGGCGGCGCGCTCAAGATTGAGATCGACAATCTGCGCATTGAATTCCCGCCGGGTCTTGCCCCTGTCGATCTGCGGGTAGTCGATCACCCGGCCGCAGCCATTGATCCGGCGCCGGGAACCGGGCCGCCTGACGTTTCCGTCTATGTGGCTTGCGCGCGGTCCGATATGGATGGTCGCCTCCCGGTCGATGCCCTGTGCTTCCAGCGTGCGGCGGTCGATGCGGGCCTCCAGTCCGGCGCGTTCCAGCGCTTCGTTACAGACGGCCTCCCAGCGCTCCCTGATCCAGTCCACGGCCTTGGGACCGGGCAGGCCGGCCCTGATCCGGTCGCGCGTGCTGTCAGACAGGCGCAGTACGCGCTTGCCGGTGTCCCGTTCGCGGTCGTGCACGGCGATATGTACATGGGGATTGTGGGCGTCCGCGCCGGTCTGGTGAATGGCGGCATACCACGGGATACGGGCGTCGCCGGTCAGGTCCGTCATGTATTCTTCGACCAGGGTGGCGCGCTGCGCCTCGTCCAGCTCGCGCGGCAGGGCGATCCTGATCTTGTCCAGGACGCGGGCATTCTTGCGGGACGCCCGTTCGGCCCGGTCCATCCAGTTGCGGGCCTCAAAAGGGTCCAGCGGCATATGTTCAGCAAGGAGCGCGGGCCGGGCGTCCGGCCGGGCGATATAGCGAATATGCGCCCCGGCCGTGCCGGCGGTATGAGTTGTGCGGCCGATGCTTTTCAGGTTGCAGCTATAGATCGCCATGCTCTACAGCCCGTCACTTGAGGGGGCGCCAAGCCGCGTAAGGCGGCGCGGCGGGGGACGCCTCCCCCCGGAGCGGGTGCACGGGTTTGCTCTACTGGCGCGCGCGGCCCATTTTACATCCGAAGCGGCAAAGCCGCGTGGATGTTCGGCCCACGCCGCCCGAAGGGCGGCTTCGGGCCTGTTATGGGCCGCTTCGCGCCAGTAGAGCAAACCCAAAAGTGCGCCCTACGCAGACTTGTAGTTTAGGCAGGATAGCATCGGGGTATGCGCAGCGGCAATATCCGCCGGGCCGGACCGGGTGATTCGGCGCTCGCCAGGTATGGCAAAGCGCTGCTGCCTTGCCGCAATTTCCCCGCGTGGCGCGATCGGTATAGCAGGCGGACTCGATTCGCCGGCAGGGCCTCGTGTATAAACTCAGGGTTGTTTTCCGTGGGGGCGCAGCATCCAGGCCATTGCCTGGGAGGGGAAGGTGACGCTGCTCGATGATTTTCCGCGCGGGGTTACGACCCGGAACTTAAGCGAGCACCGCACGCCGCTCGCGGCCTGGATGCGGCCGGATGCGATCGCCTCTACCCCGGCCCTTGCTTATGACCCGAGCAAAATCCTGCTCGGCAAGGTGGGCGGGACGGCGATCGGCATTGAAGATGACTGGCATATGCTCACCATCGCCGGATCGCGGGCCGGCAAGGGCGTCTCGGCCATCGTGCCGAATTTGATCCTCTATCAGGGCAGCGTGCTCGCCATCGATCCAAAGGCCGAACTTGCCAGCATCACGGCAAGGCGGCGGGCCGAAGGTCTGGGGCAGGAGGTCTTTGTGCTTGATCCGTTCGGAAGGGCCGCGCCGTGGGTCGAGCCGTACAAGGCGTCATACAATCCGCTCTCGATCCTGAAATCCGGCAGCCCGACGCTGGTCGAGGATTCGGGGCTGATTGCCGACGCGCTGGTCATCGCCGGGGGGACCGATCCGCACTGGGACGATAGCGCCCGCAATTTCATCGAAGGCGTGATCCTGCATGTGGCAACATATCCCGGCTACGAAGGACGGCGCGACCTGGTAACCGTCCGGCACTTGCTGATGAACGGGGCGAGCGTTGTAGAGGGCGAACAGGAAGCGCACGGCATGGAAGGGCTTCATGTCGAGATGCTGCATAATGTCGAGCTAATTGCCGATAACATCGATAACGGCGGTGAAGGCGTAGCCGCAGCGATCGAAGCGGCGGCGGCGGATTTCTTCGACAAGGCCGATGCCGAGCGCTGGTCGGTGCTCTCGACCGCGCGCAGGCATACGAAGTTTCTCGACTTCCCGAATTTGCAGGCGGTGCTGCGCGGCCATGATTTCGATCTGACCGCGCTCAAGACCGCGCCCAAGGGGATGACCGTCTATCTGTGCCTGCCGGCCGGACGGCTTGCGACATGCAGCCGGTGGTTCCGCCTGTTCGTCAACCTGGCCTTGGAGGCAATGGAACGCGAGCCGCAAAAGCCGCCGGTGCCGGTGCTGCTGTGCCTGGATGAGTTTGCGGTGCTCGGCCATATGCGCCAGGTCGAGGCGGCCGCCGGGCAGATCGCGGGCTTTGGCGTCAAGCTCTGGCCGATCCTGCAGGATTTGACCCAGCTCAAGCGCGATTACAAGGAAGGCTGGGAGACCTTCATGGGCAATGCCGGGGTGCTGCAGTTCTTCGGCAATAACGATGTCACGACGCTGGAATTTATCAGCAAGCGGCTGGGGAAGACCTCGATGGTCGTCAGCCGCGGAGCGCAGACCACGCATGAGCAGCGCACCAAGGGCGCGAGCGGGGAATCCTGGGCCGTCGAAATTCACGACTTGCTCACCGCCGAGGAAGCATCGCGGTATTTTGGGCGGGACGACCGCGCCCGGCGGCAACTTATCGTTCGGGCGGGCAAAGACCCGATGGTGCTGGAGCGCGTCCTCTATCACGAAGACGCGCTGTTCGAAGGTAAATATGATCGCTGGGAGTAACGGGCCATGAAAGTCGAAAATCCGGTGAGCGGCTGGCCGCCGACACAGCCCCTGAAAGAGGGCGTCGGTTTCCGCGTGACCGCCAAACATCTGACGCCGCTACGGGCGCAGTGGTTTGACTTTCTTGGCGTGATCGTTTTGTTCGGCTTGTTCGTACTGTATTGGTGGGGCGCGGCGGTTGAAGCCTATTCGGAAGGCGGCGCGCTGGAGGGATATGGCGAGTTCCTTCTCGGGCTTTGGGTCGTCACATTATTCACTGGCGGCGCCATGCGCCGGCGGCTGGCGCAGTGGCTGTTCGGCAAAACGAAAGTGATCGAATTTGCCCCGGACGTGCTGCGCATCAAGGGGTTTCGCGGCTTCAAGAATTACGACCGGATGCTCCCGCACGAATTCACATACGACATTCATGAGAAGGCGGAGGAAGAAGAGATCGCCGACGCGATTGCTCGGCACGAGGCGCAGATCGAGGGCAAAAAGAAGCTGCCGCAGAAGGAACGCTACTACCGCGACTCCTATCACATTGTGCTACGCTACGCCGGGCAGCGCGTGGATGTGGCCACGGTCACGGGCAAGAAATGGGCCGAAGCGCTGCTGGTGCGCCTGCAACTGCTCGACCAGATGATGGATGCCGCGCGCGGTGAAATCGGCGGCAAGGCAATGGCAGAACCGGCCACGCAATATGGAGAGCGCCCGGACGCGGGATAAAGGATGCCGTTACGCAACAGGAGATAATTGAGATGGCTGAACGGACACCGATCTATGAAGGCACTGTAGACGTAGACAAAGCGGGACACTTTTTGCTTCTGGCTTACCTCGACTTGGACGAAGAAAACGGCATATTCACAGTACATTATGAGTTACAGCAAAAAGAACCAAAAGTTGACGATCCGAGAATTTGCAGCTTTCATGTGACGTTTTCGATAACAAATCCACTCGGATTACTTGCGTTCTCCTTGGGCACCGCAAAAATGTATGGAGTGTGTGTTGGATGGCGAATAAGCCGTTTCACCATAAGGACGGTCAAGGAAAGTTACACACACTCCAGAAAACAATTGCCAGATATGACCCGATTGGATCGCGCAAAGGACGTGTCATCACGCATGACAAATATGGGAGGCGAATTTGGCGCAGAAACAAAGAAGGCATTGGTGGACTGCTTGCCCGTTGTAAAGTGGTTCACTGGCGACAAGAAAAATGGGAATGGTGAGAATGGCAATGGTGACATGCCAGAGTTCTAAATAACATAAATGCGGAATTTATGGTTCTCCGCACCGCTGCTGTGGCTCGAAAAGAAAAGGATATCGTACAAGATTTCGATACCCTTTGCTTAGTTATTGGTTGGGAATCTGGCATATATTCTCACTAGTGATATCAGTGACGTGGCGAGGGTAGCCTTTGTTTCAGCGTGGCCAATCCATCGGCAAGCCCTTGGCTTACCAACCCCATACCTGCATAAGCCGCAGGCGCCGCCATGAAGGTTAGACCCAGCGCCGCACTAAACGGCAACGTGATGGCCCCTGCAACGAATGCGAACGCCAAAAACGATTTGTTCGATGCCAGTTTATAGCTGTGATCAGCAACGCGGTTAAATCGATTACTAATTGATTCGATATTCATTGTTAATTCTCCCTAGTAGATTTGATAGTACTACAATACAGAAGTTTCTTGTTTAAGCAAGTCTTGCGTTTTCTGTTGTATATCATTATTAACCCGAGAATATTTGTGTAAAGTATTTTCGTTTGCATGTTAATGAGCGTCCGAACTAGTTGATAAACTACTGAGTCGTGAAGACACACCATACGTAACTAGCTTATTGCAATAAAGAAAAACGACCCCGAAGGGCCGTTTCTCGTAAGGGAAGTAAGGGAGGCCTAAGCGCCCTCTTCCTCATCTTCGTTGTCGTCCGTCGCCCTTGCGGCCTTGGTCAGCTTGGCCGTGCGGTCGTAGGCTTTGTCCGCCAGACGGGCCAGGCGCAGAAGCTGCGAGCCTGAGAAGCTGTCGGTATCGTGAACCTCCCCATCGCCATTGGTGTAGGTCCGGGCGAAGGTCACGGCGAAGAAGGGGCCGTTTTCGCTTTCGTTCTTCCAGATGGCGGCTTTCATCGCGCCATCGCGCAGCGTCTCGACGGGGCGTGTTTTCGTTTTCCTGGTCATTTTCTCTCTCCTTTTGTCGTTTGCCGGCTGTGCCCATCACAGCCTTTGCAGGGACCCGGTCGCAGACGGGCTTGAGACCCGGCCCAAATCTGAAAACAGCGGGTGGTGCGGCCCGCAGCGCAGCGAGGACACGGTCGCGGCCGTTTTCACCGCGTATGCGGTCGATTTGGGGAAAGGGGCTTAGCCGGATGCAGGGTTACACGGAAAAGGCCTGTGTTGGGGACGGCCCTGCGGACAGGAACGGAGAGGCCCGAGAAATGGCGGACGAAAACAAACGCGGCCATCGCGGCTTGCGGTTCAATGGGGCTAAGGAAGGATGTCATACGGGTAGAATGATGAAGGCGGGAGAGCTACCTCTCGCTGCCATGGTCTGGTCACCGGCACTACATGAACGGTGATGGCAGTGAGATGAATGACGGTGTGCTTTTCCAGGTACGGCAGCGATTCCTCCCTCCGTTTGGCCGGTGCGGACAAAGGCGGGCAGCGCGTCTCCTAAGCGCGATCAGGGCCGCAAGGGCTAGTACGGACAGCGATGACGCCGGGGCGCGGATCAGCGTGGATGTCAAGAATGGCATGCGTCCGGTCTTGCGCGCGGGCGGCATCATCGAACAGGCCTACTACCGGATGGATGGGGACGGGATCGGGACGATCAGGATTACGCGCGGGTCCTGCGCACAGTGAAGCGGTCCTGGCGGCGGAGAATTGTGAATTCGCGAATGTGGTCCTGACTTTCCGTCTACTGCTCCACCTGCCGGTCAAGCGCCCGTGACAGCGTTCGCGGTATAGGAGTCTACGAGGCTAAATGCCCGGTCAATGCCGCCATTGGCCGACCATTCCGGTATGGGCTGCCATCCGACCGTGATCCCAGGCGATACCCCTTGATCTGGGGCATGCCCATCGGCCGGTACTAGCCCTTGTAATCGCCATTCGTGTAAGGATATATTGCGGGAGCATCTGCGTCACAATATCGGTTAGCGGTTGTGGTTGAGGTGAATGGCGGATTCTCTCAAGGACGCCAACAAGCTGCCGTTGCTCGTCGTGATGATCGGGAACCTCGCGGTGTTCTATGTTGCCATAAAGACCAACACCATTTTTGGCGGCGCGTGGCTTGATTTGGCGCGCAGCCTGACTGAGGCCCTTCCGGCGGGAATCGGTCTTATCCTGATCGGCATCGTCAACGCGCAACTCTCCGCCGAGGCGAAGGCCCGGATCGTATTCTTTCGGTGGCAAAACCCGCTACCGGGCAGCTGTGCGTTCACGCGCTATGCGGCTGCCGATCCGCGCATCGATTGCGGGGCCTTGGAGGAAGCACACGGGCCGCTGCCTACGGATCCTGGGGAGCAGAATGTCCTCTGGTATAAGCTCTACAAATCGGTCGAGGAACATCCGTCCGTAACGCAGGTTCACCGTGAATTCCTGTTCGCGCGCGATTACACGTGCCTGGCGCTGATGATGGCGATTCTGCTCGGTGCCGCAGGTCTGGTTCAAATTCCTTCGTGGGGTACGGCGCTAAGCTATTTGGGCGTGCTGGTGGTCCAGCTCTTGTTGGCCGGTCGGGCCGCACGGAATCACGGTCGCCGGTTTGTTACGACTGTGCTTGCGCTAAAAGGGGCCGGGCAATAGCGACGAGGAACGTGAGAGGCGGATATACGGGAAGATCATGAGCGACTTCTTTGAAATCGACTTTCTCGATGTCGAATCATCCAAAAGCGGCGATGCGATTCCGCTTCGGTATAGGGTGAATGAAGTTACCACCGTCCACATCGTTGACGGCGGGTTTCAGGATACAGGTGCAAAAGTCATCGAACACATTAAGAAGCATTACGACAATGCCAGCTATATCGATCGCGTTGTGGCAAGCCACCCGGACGGGGACCATCTCGGGGGCCTCAGGACGGTGCTTGAAGAGCTTGATGTCGGGGAACTCTGGATGCTGCGCCCATGGCTATATGCGGACGAGATCATCGACCGGTTCACACGATTTTCTTCCGTCGAAAACCTGAAAAAACGCCTCAGGGAGATTTACCCCAACATTGTTGCATTGGAGGAAATTGCGGAAGACAAAGGTATTCCGATTTACGAACCGTTCCAGGGCGCGGCCATTGGCGCCTTCACGGTGATGGGGCCGACCAGGGCGCGCTATCTTGACCTGATCGTCAAATCGGAAAAGACCCCGGAGTCCGTCGAGGTGGCACAAGAATCCGCGGCGGCAGGGCTTGGCACGTTGCTTGAACGAGCGGCTGCAAAGGTGGTGGGCCTGGTGAAAGCGGCATGGGGCGTTGAGGTTTTCTCGCCGGAAGAGACAAGCGCCGAGAATGAAATGAGCGTTGTGCAATATGCGAATCTCTGCGGAAAGCACATTCTGTTGACCGGCGATGCAGGCCGGGGAGCCTTAGCGGAGGCGGCCGACTACGCGCCGTGTGTCGGCCTCACGCTGCCAGGGATCGACCAGTTTCAGGTTCCGCATCACGGGTCACGCAGGAACGTATCGTCCGAAATCCTGGACCGTTGGCTGGGGGAGAAACTGGCCAGCAACCCCGGTGAGGGAGAGACAAAGTTCTTAGCGATCGTTAGCGCGGCCAAAGATGACGAGGATCACCCGCGTAAGGCCGTCGTGCGGGCGTGCATTCATCGCGGCGCAGAGGTTGTATCCACGGAAAGCAGTGGTATTCGGACGGGCCATAACGCACCGAATAGAGAGGGATGGAGCGCCGCGACACCCTTGCCCTACCCGGAAGATCAGGAAGAGTAGGTTTAGGGGGATTAAGCGCCGGGGCGCATTCGGATTGTACGTACCGCGCGAGGAGCCCCGCTTAATTCCTGACGGCGCGCTTGTTCACTATTCGGTCAAAGTCCGCATGGAGAAAGCGCCGGCATATCGACCGGTGAATTCACCTGAAAATTTCACGCATGAAGGGCCAGCGAGCGCGCCTGACGCGCAGGAGCAGTAATAGGGCGGACATAATCAGGAAGGCTGAAGGATGACAATTAGCATCCTGGGACGCGAAATACGGTGGGTGATTGCCGGACTGTTTTGCATCCTGCCGGTAGCGGCACTTGCCGGCGGTTGGGAGAAAACCAAGAATATCGCCGACGACGTTATCTACGCTGGGATCGACCGTACGTTCTATTGCGGCTGCCGCTATCAATCGGATGGTGACAGCGACGGCAGCGGCAAGATTACCGATACCGCTGTATGCGGTTATGTTGCGCCCCCGACGCATGCGAACCGGGCGGGCCGCGTCGAATGGGAGCATATCGTGCCGGCCTCGCTGATGCCGGCGCGGCAGTTCGAATGCTGGGCCGGGCAAGGCGGAAGCCGGCAGCGCTGCCAAGACACTGACCCGCGCGCGCAAGGCATGATCTTTGACCTGCACAATCTCGCGCCATCAATCGGCCAGGTGAACGCGCTGCGCGGCAATGACCGTTATGCCGACCTGCCGGATGAGACAAGCGATTTCGGGGGCTGCCTGATAGAAGATTCCAGCAATCGCTTCGAGCCGCCGGATTGCCACAAGGGGGATGTCGCCCGTGTGTGGTTTTACATGCAGCTCAGACACGGCGTGGAAATCCCCTCGACCGAGCTGGCGATGTTCGTGCAGTGGGCCGCGCAAGATCCGGTCTCACCGTGGGAAAGTAAGCGCGAAAAGCGGATCGCCAATTATTCCCGCGTCATCAATCCGTTCGTGCATGGCATTGCACCCGACCGGGCCGGGGCGTGCCCGTGGGAGCCGGGTCAGTAACGGCCCGGCCAGAAGCTTGAAAAATGGAGCCTGTCAGGAGCGCCGCCTGGAGGCGCGGGAAACGGCGGCCGGCCGGACAAGGTCCCCGGTGGACCCGCAGGAGCGCCCCTTGAAGGCGCGGGACCGAGCCCACCCTTGGGAGGCCGTCAACATCGAATGGGAGAGCGGCTACCCTAACTTGCTTT
>Ga0114931_10011381_pt1 | contig 10517 bp, 10 predicted proteins | sample 2SBtaG_FD_89579 | JGI IMG/M metagenome (GOLD analysis project Ga0114931, IMG submission 89579) | Deep subsurface microbial communities from Kolumbo volcano to uncover new lineages of life (NeLLi) - 2SBTROV14_V59a metaG | ecosystem: Environmental > Aquatic > Marine > Volcanic | place: Kolumbo... | reverse complement strand
AGCCGGATATTGGAGGAAAGTAAAACAGATAAAAAAGAAAATAAAATATATAGATGAAAAAATCGGAGAAGTAGAAGTTGTAAAACGAAAGTTATTTATAATTCTTCTGAAAAAATTACTTAATAAGATATAATTATAGCATATACTTGACAAGTATACTAAAAAGATATACTTTTATGAATAAAAAAATGAGATAGAATGAAAACATTATCATTAAAAATAGATGATTCAATATTTGGGGAAACCGAAAAGATTCTTTCAAGAATTAAAAAACCAAGAAACAGGTATTTTAACGAAGCGATTGGGTTTTATAACCGGATTCAATGGCGTTTCATTCTCGAAAAAAAACTCAAGGAAGAGTCTGAATTAGTAAAAAAAGATTCATTAGAAGTACTTAAAGAATTTGAAAATATGGATTATGCAGATTAGACAATTCGAAATATGGATTGCAGATTTAAATCCACAAATAGGAACAGAATCAGGAAAAACAAGACCTGTTTTGACTATTCAGACAAATTTATTAAATAAGATTCCACATCCCTCAACTATTATTTGTCCAATAACAACAAGTATTAAAAAAGATTCCGATATTTTAAGAGTTCATTTAAAAAAGGGAATGGCAAACTTGCATCAAGACTGCGACATAATGATTGAACAAATCAGGGCAATAGATAATAAACGATTGAATAAGAAAGTCGGTAATTTACCTGAGAACTTAATCAAATTGGTCAAGGAAAACATTATGATAATAATTGACTTAGAATAAATACGGCTGTACAACAAAACCTAATTAATATTTATTTTCTCTTAAAATACGGAACGGGAATTACCGGCAGACTTGTGTGTCCATCTTTATCTACGGATTGAACTCCAAACAAATAATTATCTTTAGAGTAAGGGATAGTAATAGTAGTATCTTTTGTAAAAATTTTCTTCTGCCATACTGAAGAAGCCGATTTCCTGATTAAAATATTATATCCGACAGTTCTTTTATTTTCAGATTTCTTCCATAGCAACGTGGAAAAATTTGTTAATTTGCTTACATCAATTTTTACCTTTTCCGGTGCCTTTGGGGCAAGTGCTAAATTTGCTAAAGCCGCTACATTAACTTGCGCAATTTTTTTTGCATAATTATAATCAATAAATTTTGGAAGATCACCGTATTCAATACCGTTTTTTTCTAAAACATTCTGATGCTGATGATAGTAGTTTTCGTGCATTTCGCAAAATCTGACGGCTGTAAAACCGGCATTATTAAACGGAGTGTGATCACCGCCTCTTAAAAATCTATCTTTCCTGTATATTAAAGTAACATTGATTTGATCAACATAATTTTCACCGATTTCTTTTATATATCTAGCTAATTGTCTCGATTTCCCGTCATTTTCTGTGCTTAAATATTTTCTCATTCTTTTCATTTCTTTTGTTTCCAGTGCAGGTACTCCTTCGCTGAAAATTCTTACTTTTACGTTTGTGTATAAATTTGTTCCGCTTGTATTGTTACTGCCCACCATATCGTTGTTGAACACACCGGCAATATTCCATTTTTCTTTTTTTGCTTTTTCTGCTAAATGTTTGGAGCCGTAAAGTCCCTGTTCTTCTCCTGAGAAAGCAACAAATAATATTGTGGAAGGGAATTTGTATTTAGACATTACTCTCGCTAATTCCATTACTAAAGCTACTCCTGAAGCGTCATCATCAGCTCCGGGTGCAAGTCCTGTTGAGTCCATAATATTTAAATTTCTAGAATCTAAATGACCGATAACAATAAAAATTCTATCGTCGTTTTTATCTGTGCCTTTTAATTTTGCTATTACGTTTTTTAGAACTACGGGTCTGTCAATTCTTCTTCCATCTGGTTTAAGCTTAAAAGAATCAAAATAAACTTTCATTCTTCCGTTTGTGGTTTTTGCATAACCTTCAAAATTTCTTTTGACCCATCTTCTTGCAGCGCCAATGCCTTCAGTTTTACTATCGGTACTACTTAATGTATGGCGTGTTTTAAAACTTACAAGTTTTTCAATATTACTTTTAATGTTAGCTGATGAAATACTATTTACTAATTTTAAAATTTCAATATCTCTATTTCCATTAAATGATTGAGGGAAAATGTTTAGGGAAATAAAAAAGAATAAAAATATAAGGCTTTTTGAAATTGATGTTTTCATAATTTTACAATAATTTTTAAAATTTTATAAAAAAGAAAAGCTGCAAAAAATATGCAGCTTTTCTCATCACTAATAATAAAAGAAATATTTAGAGGTTGGGATTACTATTTCTTTCATCATCCGGTATAGGAAAATACTGCCATGTACCGGCACCGAGATGCCATTTATTAAAACGACGTTCATCAGGTAACCTATTACCGGTTACAAAAAGTTCTTTATCTCTTTCTATATAAACGTCATCAAGGGTAACAGCAGTTAATGGTGCTATACTGTGTGAAGCTCTAACTGCATTAACCAATGTAAGTGCATCACCACCGCTTTGTCCACGTAATGTTAATTCGGCGAGCATTAAATTATTTTCCTGCCAGGTCATCATAATACCGGGTGATTCTTGTTTGGAATATTTTAACTGCATATAATAGATATTACCATCATTGCCGGTAATAGGCCCTAATTTAATACGGTTAGCTTCATTGGGGTCTGCATCAATATAACCTTTAAATCTGAAGTCTGCTACATATTGAGTTCTTCCGGGACCAGCTTGTTGCCAATAGTAATTATCTTCCTGAACATTATGAAGTGCGGTAAAATCCGGATCACCGCTTACCATTCCTTGTTGGGCAAAAGTTACAGCACTTGCATAGTCTTCTTTATATAAATATGCTCTTGCAATAACGGAATTGACCATTCTGATTGTAGCAGCATCAGTAGTATATTTTAGTGCTTCTTTGAAATTGGCGACTGCAAGGTCATACATTTTGGCTGAACCTATAAAGGGACCACCATTAATCGGGGAGCCGCCCTGTGTTTGAGTCAATCCAAAATATGTAGCATATTGAAACCTTGCATATCCTCCGTAAAAATAACCGGTAAATAAAGCTTCATTTTTTAGTGCAGCATCGTTTACAGTCATTTTACCTACTCTTTCTACTAAATTATCACCTAAAAAGCGGTACTGACCTGTACGTGTATATGGTGTCCTTACCGAGTTATTATCAAATAAAATATTACCTTCATCAATATCTCGGAAAGTAGGGAAAGTAGCATTAGGAACATTTTGTGAAAAGAAGAATTGATCCGACAGCCCGTCCGCAATAACATATAGTCGTTCAGTTGCATTTGCAAACCTAGTTTTAACACCTTTAATTAAAAAGGGTAATTGAGCAGGAGTATTTAAATCTCCGTCAGCTACTTGATCTATTAATGGATCAACATTAGTTACATAATCTTTGCAAGAACTAAAAGCAAATATTGTAACAAATATTATCAAATATAATTTTATAATTTTCATATTTACCTCCTAATTAAAAAGCTAATCTTACCCAAAAATTATATGTTCTTGGGTGTTGTAGCGTTAGAAAATCTTGACCTCTTGTTAAGCTTCTTGCACCATTTTCATTTAACTCAACATCAGAACCTGTGTATGGAGTTGATGTAAACAGATTTCGTGCTGAAAAACCAACCACAAAATCTGTTATATAGTTTGAATGTAAATAAGTAGTAAGAAGGTCTTTTAAGCTATAACTTATACTTAGTTCTCTAAATTTGAAAAATTTTCCATTTTCAAAATAATTAGAGGGGTAATTTCCGTCTAACTTAGCAACTTTATTTGCGGTAGCAATATACTCAGCTGTTCCGGGTGTTTGTGTACTAAGTAGGTCTTTAAGTGTATTAAGAGGAACATAGTTACCAAATCTTGCAGCAAAACGAGCAGTATTATTATAAATAGTTCTGTCTATTGCCCAATCGAATAGAGCATAAACATTTAATCTTTTAAATAATTTTAAATTAACATTTAAAGAACCTGTGTGTTTTGGTATTGGATTACCTAAATCAAATCTTTCTGATGAAACATCAGGTCCTAAATATTTACCGCTTGCATCAAATAAAGCACCTTTAACAATTTGTCTGTAAAATTCGTGTTTTGGTAAACCTTCTTTAATAACATTATTGCTAAAACCGTCAAATATTGGCTGCGCACCGCCTAAATCTGTTATTTCATTAGTTTGATAGTTCCAAATTATTCCTACGTTCAGTTCGTAATCTGTATCTCTGAATAAACTTGTCTGAAGTTTAGATTCAAAACCGTTGGCAGTCATTGCTCCAATATTAAAAGGTACGGATGTAGCAGTTAAACCTGTTGAAGGTGGATTGTTCAAACCTACAATAGAATTTGTAGCATTTTGTGTATAATAAGTAAATTCTAAAGAGAATATTTTTAAGAATTCAGCATCTACACCTACTTCAAATTCTTTAATTCTTTCCGGTTCAATTTTAGCATTACCTATTGCATTGATAACAGCACCGGGGCCGTAACCGCCAACAGTGGATGCCCATAATAATGGAATTGGATCTGTAAGACCAGGTAATTGCCCACTTTCACCGTATGCAGATCTTAATTTTAGTAATTGGAAAATGTTTGGAGCGAAACCTAATTTATCTAAACGAACAGCAAAACTTGCCTTTGGATAGTAAATACTTGGAGATTCACTACCTATAGCGCTTGCATAATCTCTACGTACACCTAGAGTTAAAAAGTATTTATTTAAATAATTAAAAGCGTGGGTTGTATAAATACCGGCTTCACGTGTATTAGAAAAACCTTCTCCGTAAAATTGTACATCTGATCCGGCTCCTATATCTGTAATTAATTCTGTCGCAAAATTCTGAACTCCTAAATTGTTGCTTGAAAATTCACGATTGAAAAATTGTGTACCGATAATAGATGTTACTGTTAGGTCTTTGTTAATGTTAAATACATACTGTCCGTATAGTGAATATGTAAATTGTTTGTTCAAACGATTGTATAAGTCTCTTTCACCATTTGTGACAAATGGAAAAAACAAATTAGTGGGATAAGTTTGATCTTCCCTAATATTACTATTATCAACACCGGCTGTACCGTGAATTTCTAAATTTTTAATTGGATTGTAAGTTATGTTCACACTTCCAACAAATTGATTTTTTCTGGAAAGAGTTTTTAACCCTCTTATTGATAGGCTGTCAAGGAATCTATATGATTGAGAAAATAATAATGTATTGCCCAAATACCCAAAAATATTATTATCGTTTTGTGGTCTATTGATATCCGTATAATTGAAAGTACCATTTAATTTTATGACCAATTCCCTACTGGGGAATGAAGTCAAACTAATACTTGCAGATTTTCTTTGAAGGTTGTTGTTCGGCATTATCCCACCTTCAAAATGGCTTGAATAACCGCCAAAATATTTTAAATAATTGTTACCGCCGGAAACGGTTACATTATGGTCACGAATATAACCCCTAACAAAGTTTGCATTAGCATCTTTAGCGGATTTGAAAGTACTAGTTGAATAATCAAATGATTGTTCATTGTAGCCGTAATTGTAATTGTAAGTTACGGCAATACCTTTGCCGCCTACAGCAGTTTTTCCGCCTTTTGTTGTTATTAAAACAACACCGTTAGAACCGCTTGTACCATACATAGCTGCAGCAGCAGGACCTTTCAAAACCTCAATTTTTGCAATGTCATCTGGATTTAATGATGCAAGAGCACTATTTCTTTGTCCCCCCACTCCAAAGAAACCTGTTTCAGCATTATCAACTCTAACGCCGTCAACGTATATAACAGGCTGTTCATTACCATTTATACCTCCGCCGGCACGCATATAAAATCTATATCCCGAGCCAACATTACCTGAACTATTTCTTATTTGAACACCTGTTACTTTGCCGGCAAGTAATTGTGAAACTGTTTGATAATCGTTATTATCTGTAAAAGCTTTTGCATCAACACGTGAGACTGCAATTTCGGACCTAGCCTTTGAAGTTTTTCCTGCAATACCCGTTACAACAATTTCACTGCTTTGAAAGACATCTGTTTTTAATGAAAAATCCTGCTCAACGGTTTTCCCATTTAAAATTATTTGAACAGTTTGCTCTTTATATCCAACAAAATTTGCAGATAGCCCCACGGTTTGGCCGTTAGACATATCACCGGGGACTACAAATTGGTATTCGCCTTTTGCATTACTGGCAGTACCAAAATGTAGTGATTTAATAATGACATTAGCACCCGGAAGGGCTACGCCATTGTTGTCTGTTATTTTTCCTTTAATTGTTGTCGGATTTTGTCCGTAAACAAAAATAGGAATAAACAGAACAATCGAAAAAAAGAATATAAGTTTTTTCATAACTACTCCTTTTTCATTAGTTATTTATGAATTAAGTTAATTAAATTTAATAGTAGCTTAAATTTAATAGAAGCTCACCTCTTCCTATAAAAAGTGAGGAACAATATTCACTTATTTGGAAAACATAAAATGAAGAATAGATGATTATAATTATTGTATAAAATTAACATTACTGTAAAAAATTATTTTTTTAATTTTTATGTATCTCTCTATAAAATGTGGGTGTATTACCGGCATATTTCTTGAAAAATTTATAAAAATGAGATTCATCAAAAAAATTAAATTGATAAACTATATCAACTATTGGTTTATTTGTACTTATAAGTTCATTACATATTAATTCATATTTTCTTTTTCTTAAATATTCACCAGGTGTAATATCTAAATATTTCTTAAATGAATTAATTATGTAAATTGGATTTTTATCTGCAATTTTAGATAATTCATTTAAAGTTAAATTATAATCTATTTTATTTATTTCATTTAATAAATTCTCTATCCATTTTGGTGTGTCTCTATTTTCGTTTCTACTTCTTAAATATTCAATTTCAAATATTTCATATACAATGCCTTCCAAAATTTTTTCAGAAAATGAATTTTTATTTTTTAATTCATTTTTTATTCGTGTTAATAAGTTTAAATTTTTTGAGTGATTATTTATATTAAATGCTTTTTTTAAATTCATACCTAATTTTTCAGCATTTTTAATAATTGAATAAGGTAATTCAATGGTCAAACATCTAACACTCTTAAAAAAGAAATTAGAATGAGGCGTGAAGGAAGGTTTGTATAAAATATCAAATTTTTTTATTTCAAACAATTTATTTGAAACATTTTCTGTAAAATTTCCGTATTCTATTATAGACAACATGGCATTACTGTGGGCATGTTTTAATAACTTCAAACCTTTAGTAAAATGTGTTTCTACAACTCTAAAATCACCTACTAAGTATCTATTAATTATATTTCCCCTGTAATTATCTTTATACATTATGTAAAATTATTGTTAAATCATCCTTCATTAATTGTAACTTAATAAATTAATATATTAAAAAAATATTTTTAAAAAAAAATATATTATAATAATATTCTTATTTTTTTTTATCGGAAACTAATATTTGACAAACAAGTTTCCTCTTTATATATTTAGGAAACCTAAATACTTAAAATAAGTTTCCATTTAAATTGAATTCAGAAAAAGATAAAATAATCAAATCATCCCAGGGACTTTTCTTAAAAAAAGGATTTGCAAAAACTTCTATGGACGATATTGCTCATACTATGCAAATGAGTAAAAAGACTATTTATAAATTCTTTCCATCAAAAGATATATTGTTGGAACAATCAATTATGGCTTTTATGGAATTGAATAATCAACAAATGCAGATAATTATAAAATCAAATGATAACGCAGTGATTAAAGCATATAAGCTCTTTAATTTTATAGGACATATAATTATAGAAGTATCAAATCAATTTTTACTTGATCTAAAAAATTACAACCAGGATTTATGGTTGGTTATAGATAAACTACGTGTGAAATACCTGAAAGAAAATTTAAAAAAAATTATAGAACAAGGGAAAAGGGAAGAATATTTTATTGATGAATCTTCGTTCATAATTATCAACAGTTTTATTTCTACAATAAGAGGAATTGTAAACCCTGAAATAATTTTAGTTAAAAATATTTCTGTGGAAAGAGCATTCAGGGTAAGTGTTAAAATTTTAATGAACGGAATTCTTACATCAAAAGGCAAAAAAGTTTTTAAAAGTCTAAATATCGGAGCAAATAAATGAAGCATTTAAAATACTTGTTATTAATTTTATCCTTATTTGTTATTGGATGTAATTCCAATTCAAGTAATAAAATTGAAGCATCGGGAACTATAGAATCTACTAATGTTATTGTAAGTTCTAAAGTAAGAGGTGAGATAAAACAAAAACTTTTTATTGAGGGAGATAAAATTGAAAGGGGAGACACTTTATACATTATTGATACTGCTGAATTAAATATTCAGCTTAATAAGGCTGAAGCCGGTGTACAAGTTGCCGATGCACAACTTAGATTGATGATAAAAGGTGCGCGTAGGGAAGATGTACTTCAGGCACAAGCACTTCTGACTCAAGCCGAAGTTAATCTTAATAAAATAAAAAAAGATAAAAAGCGATTTGATAAATTATATAAATTAAATACTATATCAGAAAATAAATATGATGATATTAATGCAGCTTATAAAGTTGTATTAGCTAAATACAAATCCGCAAAAGAAAATTTTTCAAAAATCAGTAAAATAACGCGCCCTGAAGAACTTCAACAGGCAGAAGGAAGATTGAAAGAAGCAAATGCAAATTTAAGTCTTATAAAAAAACATATAAACGACAGTTATGTAACTTCACCTTTAAGTGGATTTGTAGTTAAAAAATTTTTTGAAGCAGGTGAGTATGTAAATCCCTCGTCTTCACTTTTAGAAATATCTGATTTATCTGTTGTTAATTTAATTATATATGTATCGGAAACTGAGTTGGGAGGTGTTAAGTTGGGTGAAAAAGCCGATGTTACTGTTGATGCTTATCCCAATAAAAGTTTTAATGGAAAAGTAATTTATATTTCACCTGAAGCAGAATTCACACCTAAAAACATACAAACCAAGGATGAGAGGACAAAATTAGTTTTTGCAGTAAAAATTGAAATTCTAAATCCGGATTTTAAACTTAAAGCAGGAATGCCGGCTGATGCGGAGTTAAAGGTTGAAGGTTAAAATGTTACAAGTTGAAGTTTAAAAGGTTGCAAGTTGAGGGTTGTAATGTTACAAGTTGGTAAGTTTAAAGTATTTTTTAATAATAAATTTTAGAGTTAATTATGAAAGTAGAACGTTTTGAGGATTTAGAAATTTGGAAAGAAGCGAGGATACTTGTGGATGAAGTATACAAATTATCATCAAGTGAAAAACTCAAGAAAGATTTTGGATTAAACGATCAAATACAAAGGTCTGCGGTATTTATAATGAATAACATTGCAGAAGGATTTGAAAGAGATTCAAACAAAGAATTTATTAGTTTTTTATTTTTTGCTAAAGGCTCGGCAGGTGAAGTAAGAAGTATGCTTTATATAATGCTTGATTTAAATTTAATAACTAAAGAAAAATTCAAAAAATTATATAATGATTCAGTTAAATTGATTAAAAAATATCATCTTTAATAAAATATTTAAAAACAAAAACCTAATACAAATAACTTGCAACCTGACAACCTGTAATATGAAACCAATTATTAAAATAGAAAACCTAAGTAAAAGCTTCGGCGATATTATTGCCGTCAATAGTATTTCATTTAAAGTTGAAAAAGGACAAATGTTCGGACTTGTGGGGCCTGACGGTGCCGGAAAATCTACAACTATTAGAATATTGTGTGGTTTGCTTTCACTCGATAAAGGCGATGCAAAAATTTTAGATTTGGATTTAGTTTTAAATAAAAAGAAAATTCAAAACAACATCGGTTATCTTTCCCAAGTATTTACACTTTACGGTGATTTAACTGTTGATGAAAACATCGAATTCTTTGCAAAAATTCACGGCGTTAAAGATTATAAAAAAAGATAAAATGAACTTTTGGAATTCACACGCTTGAGCGAATTTAGGAACAGGCTGGCAGATAATCTCTCAGGTGGGATGAAACAAAAATTAGCTTTAGCTTGCAGTTTAATCCATAAACCTAAAATAATATTTTTAGATGAACCAACTACAGGAGTTGACCCGGTATCACGTAGAGATTTTTGGAAAATATTGGCAAATCTTTTAAAAGAAGATATAACAATATTTATGTCAACCCCGTATCTTGACGAAGCAGAAAGGTGTAATTATGTTGCGTTAATGAATGAGGGGAAAATAATAAGTATTGACACACCCGAAAACATTAAAAAATCAACTGACAAAATTGTAATAGAAATTTTATGTACTAATATAAAAACCGCTTCAAAAATATTAAAAGAAAGTACTGACTTTGAAGTTCAACTTTTTGGAGACAGGCTGGATATTGTAGCTGATAATTTTAAAGAGGATTTTGATAGAACAGAAAGTATTTTAAAAAACAATTCAATTGAAATAATAAGCCATAGGAGCAAATCACTAAGTTTGGAAAATGTTTTTATTCATAAAATAAAAGAAGAAAGAAGTCT
>Ga0114931_10011380_pt1 | contig 10518 bp, 7 predicted proteins | sample 2SBtaG_FD_89579 | JGI IMG/M metagenome (GOLD analysis project Ga0114931, IMG submission 89579) | Deep subsurface microbial communities from Kolumbo volcano to uncover new lineages of life (NeLLi) - 2SBTROV14_V59a metaG | ecosystem: Environmental > Aquatic > Marine > Volcanic | place: Kolumbo... | reverse complement strand
ATCCATTTTATTGGTCGCGTTGATGATGTTTTTAAAAGCTTGGATTACCGAATTAGTCCGTTCGAAGTTGAAAGCGAAATTATGGAAAACCCCGCTGTTTTAGAAGTTGGAGTTATTCCGACAGTAGATGATAGAGACCGGATAGTTCCGAAAGCATTTATTGTGCTTAAACCGGATTTTCAAGCTTCAAAGCAAATGGCTTTAGAAATTTTTCGTTTTATTAGGGACCATATTGGCCCGTATAAACGACCACGTTCGATTGAGTTCCTTGAAGAGTTTCCGAAAACAATAAGCGCTAAGGTGATGAGAAAAGATTTAAGACAATATGATAAATCATTAAAAAACGACAAAAAAAGAGGTGAGCAAGAATATTTTGAAAGTGATTTTGCTAAGGAATTAAACTTACGGCGAAAATAAGATACTCTCGTAATTGTTAAAAAACGATAGCACACGGATGACACGGATTTCACAAATTAGCACGGATTAAAGCCATTCGCGGAAATCATTTTAATCTGTGTTTTCAGCGTTCTGTAAAAATTATCCAATTAAATCTTTTGAGATACATCTTAACATATCAAAAGTTAAGGGCGTTTGCACAAACATTCTTTATCTTGTAATTTGCCGCGATATAAATATCTAGTTTTCTTTTTGTATTTTGTAAATGTTTTTTGATTATCAAATTTTGAATGTTCAAGAATAGCAAAATATTCTGTTAACAAATTATCCAAAGAAGTGAAAAGAATAAAAATATCTACAAACGCAACAAAATTATCTGTTTTATTTGATGAAAATAAAAGAACAAATAATTTGGTGCCGATTTTTTTATTGCACGGGTTTACGGGTAAAGCAAATGATTGGAATTTTTTAGATAAGCAATTATCGGCAAAATATTTTCTGATAAAAATTGATATTCTCGGACACGGAAAGTCGGACTCGCCAACTGAAAAAACATATTATTCCGAAATAAATCTTGTAAAACAACTGCATTCTGTTATAAATTATTTTGGCTTTAAAAAGAATATTTTGTTTGGTTATTCGATGGGAGGAAGAATTGCTTTGTCATATTCACTTGTGTATCCCGAAAAAATTTCAGCTTTGATTTTAGAAAGTGCATCTCCGGGTATTGAAAATAGTTTTGAAAGGCAATTGCGGATTGAACACGATAAAAATTTAGCTGAATCAATTTTTGATAAAGGAACTAACAAGTTTATTCGTGATTGGGTAAATCAGCCGTTTTTTAATTCTCTAAAAAATATAGGTTCCCAAAAATTATTAAAAATAATTACAGAACGAAGTTTGAATAATCCGGTTGGGCTTGCGAATATTTTAACCGAATTTGGTCAGGGAAAAATGAAATCAAAGTGGACTGAGTTAGATAAAATAAACTTCCCTATTATGCTAATATCAGGACAACTTGATAAAAAATATTGTGAGATAAATAAAAAGGCTTCTAAATTATTTAAAAATGCAGAAATAATAATTATAAGAGACAGCGGACACAATGTTCATTTAGAAAAGGAAAAAGAATTTGTTAATTTTGTAGGTGAATTTTTAATCAAACATTTTTAACTATCGGCAGCGGGATTTATATGAAACATAATTGGCAGATTGCAAAAGAATACGAAGATATCATTTATGAAAAGTATGACGGCATTGCACGAATAACAATAAATCGTCCTGAAAGACGAAATGCTTTTCGCCCCGAAACCGTTTTGGAAATGTATGATGCCTTTAATATTGCACGCGAGGATGCTGAAGTCGGTGTTATTTTATTAACCGGTGCCGGTCCCGCGAAAGACGGCAAATATTCTTTCTGTTCCGGAGGCGACCAGAAAATTCGCGGGGACAAAGGCTATGTTGGCGGAGACGGAGTTCCACGATTAAATATTCTTGATGTACAAAAACAAATTCGCAGTATTCCCAAACCGGTTATTGCACTAGTTGCCGGATACTCAATCGGCGGCGGACACGTTTTACACATTGTTTGTGATTTAACCATTGCAGCGGATAATGCAATTTTCGGACAGACCGGTCCGAAGGTCGGAAGTTTTGATGGAGGGTTTGGGGCAAGTTATCTTGCAAGACTCGTTGGTCAAAAAAAAGCTCGCGAAATTTGGTATTTGTGTCGTCAATACAATGCCGAAGAAGCATTACAAATGGGATTGATTAACAAAATTGTTCCCGTTGACAAGCTGGAAGACGAAGGTGTAACTTGGGCAAAGGAAATCTTACAGCACAGCCCGTTGTCAATTCGTTTGTTGAAATCTTCGTTTAATGCCGAATTGGACGGACAAGCAGGAATACAGGAACTTGCCGGAAATGCAACACTTCTTTACTATATGAGCGAAGAAGCACAGGAAGGACGAAACGCATACAACGAAAAACGTAAGCCCGACTTTTCAAAATTTCCGAGAGTTCCTTAACTCTTGAAGAGCAATTTAGTCCGCCGAGGCGGATTAGAATTTTAAAATTGGTACGAAAATTATATTGAACTGTTTTTTAATACTAAGCTTGGAATAAAATCGCTATTGTGAAAAAACGTGATTCAAAAATAAGTTGTATCAAAATAATTAAATATAAACATTAAATAAATTAATGATAAAAACTACTACTCAAAAAATTAGTAAAACAGAAAGCTGGTTACTTGCTGCCAGGCCAAAAACTTTGCCCGCTGCAGTTGTGCCGGTTTTGATGGGAACTTCAATTGCAATTCATGATGGGTATTTTGCACCCGCAGCAGCATTTGTTGCTTTGCTCTGTTCGCTGCTGATTCAAACCGCCACAAATTTTGTAAATGATTTGTATGACCACTTAAAAGGCTCCGATACAGAAAATAGAACCGGACCGGAAAGAGCTTTGGCTACCGGATTAATATCGGTTAAAGAAATGAAACTCGGTATATTTTTTACTTTCGGGCTTACATTTTTGCTTGGTATGTATCTTGTTTATCTCGGCGGACTGCCGATATTGATTATCGGAATTTTATCAATTGCTGCCGGATATATGTACACAGCAGGACCTTTTCCGCTTGCATACAACGGACTTGGTGATATTTTCGTTTTTATCTTTTTCGGATTTGTCGGTACAATCGGGACATATTATGTTCAAGCTTTGCAAATTACTCCGTTTATAATTTGGGCTTCCGTTCCGGTTGGTGCATTAATTACTAACATACTTGTGGTTAATAATTATCGCGACAGAAAAGAAGACAGACAAGCGGGCAAAAACACTCTTGCCGTAAAATTCGGAGCGGCTTTTACAAGAATTCAATATGTGATTTTCACATTGGTAACATATTTGGTCCCGGTGTTTTTCTTTTTCTTTTATAAAAAGAGTCCTTGGATTTTCCTTCCGCTTATTTCTATTCCATTCGCTGTTAAACTTATTAAAATGATTTATACCGAAGAAGGGCAAGCATTAAATACAACCTTGGCACAAACTGCAAAATTATCATTTATTTACGGACTGTTGTTTGCTATCGGCATATTAATATAAAACTGAAGATGTAAAACAATCTTGGAAAAATTAGGACTAACCACAAAAAATAATCAATGGTTAAAATTTTATTGACACTGTGCTAACCTTAAGAAAAATCAATGAGATGAACTAAGTCTCAAACATCTATTATTTGATTAAACAAAAATTAATGGATATTATTTAATTCCAAGTTTTAATAAAAATTATACTAAAAAACATAGCATTGCAAAATAACCCGAGATTTTCTATGGGAAATAAAAATATTCGACAAAATGATTTTAGGCATATTGTTGATTTAATTGCTCAAGCACAAAACCGCGCTTACCAAGCTGTAAATAAAGAATTGGTCAATTTGTATTGGGAAGTCGGCAAATATGTTTCGGAAAAAGTTGAAAAAGGGAAATGGGGAGATGGGATAGTAAAACAATTATCTGAATATATCCTCTCTCAGTTTCCAAACCTAAAAGGATTTACCAAAAGAGGACTTTACCGCATGAAACAATTTTACGAGACTTACAACGGTTTCGCAAAAGTGTCAGCAGTGCTGACACAATTAAACTGGACCAATTATTTAACCATCATGTCAAAGTGCAAAAGTGATGAAGAAAAGCATTTTTATTTAATTTCGGCATTAAAAGGAAAATGGAGTAGCAGAGAATTAATCAGACAAATAGAGAGCAGTGTTTTTGAACGAACTATTCTTTCAAATCAAATTGTGTCACCAGCTGTGACACAATTACAAAAATCTGTAAGTAATGTATTTAAAGATACTTATGTATTTGAGTTTTTAGATTTACCCACGGATTACAACGAAAAAGATTTACGAAAGGCACTTATTAGCAATCTGAAAAAGTTCTTGTTGGAATTGGGAAGTGCGTTTTCATTTGTCGGGCAAGAATACAGAGTGCAAGTAGGAATGCACGATTATTATATTGATCTGCTCTTTTTTCATCGCGAATTACAATGCTTGGTAGCCGTAGAACTAAAAACAACAGATTTTAAACCGGAGCATCTCGGACAACTTAATTTTTATCTCGAAGCGTTGGATACAGATGTAAAATTACCCGAAGAAAACCCGAGCATGGCATATTGCTTTGTAAGGGCAAAGATACCGAAGTCGTTGAATTTGCTTTGCGGAGAAATATGTCGCCTGCTTTAATTGCCGAATATGAAACCAAATTGATTGATAAAAATCTGCTCCGATAAAAAGTACATCAATTATATTCTATGCTGAATAAAAAATTAAGTGATAATGACTAATAATAGGGAAATATTAAAAACAATTTCGTTTTCACAACTCTTAATGTGGGATGTAAAAAGGTTTAATTATGTTTTCAACAACTCATTTAAAAATGCGGTTTTTCTTAGAAATATCCTTATTCCTTGTTTTAATAAAAAATGATACTAAAAGACATAACATACGCTCCTTACAAGTTACCGTTTCGTAAAAATTTTGCGACTTCTAAAGATACTTATAATTTCCGACGCGGCTTTATTATTAAAATTACCGATGAGCTTAATAATATTGGTCTTGGCGAAGCTTCGCCTCTTGAAAATTTTGGTACTGATACTTTTGAGAATGCAGCAAAATCCTTGACTGAACTTAAGAACAATTTTATCAATACGGATTTGACCGACAATTTTACTGCATTGTCAAATTTTAGCAGACTACAAAAATTTTCTCCCACAGTTCATTTTGCTTTTGACCAGAGTTTGATAAGTCTGTTATTAAAAAGAAATCAAAATTCCTTACCGGAAATATTTTCAAATAGGAAAACAATAATTCCGGTGAATTTTGTTATTGGTTTGGAAGATGATTCTAAAATATTTTCCGAATTAAAAATTGCTATTGATAACGGATTTAAGACATTTAAGTTTAAAGTAGGCCGGAAAAACTTTGCCTCTGATGTACGGGTGATTTCAGAAATCAGAGAATCGTATGGCGATTTAATTAACATACGTATTGACGCAAATGGCAATTGGAGTTATTCCGATGCTGAGCAAATAGTTCGTCAATTTGAAAAGTTAAATATTCAATTTATCGAACAACCTGTTAAAGAAATTTCAGACATTTGTAAATTATCACAGCTAACTTCAGTACCGGTTGCACCGGACGAATGTATTAAGAATTTTGCAGATGTGAAATATTTTTTAGGATGTGAAAAAATTAATTTTATTGTACTTAAGCCGTCATTATTTGGTTCAATATTTAATACTTTAAATTTAATTGAAGAAGTTGAAAAATCAGGGAAAACCACAATTATTTCGTCTGCCTTGGAAACAGCAGTCGGCAGGAGTGCTGTTAGCTTTATCGCTTCATTTGTAAAACATAATTTTGCACACGGATTGGATACTGCAAAATTTTTCAAAGATGACACGGAAAATAATTTTTATAAAATTAAAAACGGATTGATTGATATATCCGAATATCCACCGGAGTTTTAAAATGTTAGATATTTCGCCATATAAAGATTGGCTGATACAGCTTTCAAAAAAATTTCCGGATAAAAATATATTATCATTTGAAGGCACTAATTTAACAACCTGGGAATTGCTGAAAACACGAAATTCCATTTGCAAAGAGCTATACAAGAATGGAATCTCTAAAAACGACACAGTTGCAATTATATCGAATAATACGCTTGAGTTTGTTGTTGAACTTTTGGCAATTTGGGCGGTTGGAGCCGTACCCGTGCCGATTAATATCAGGCAAAGTGAAAAAGAGATTTCCGAGCAACTTGATTTTGTTAATGCCAAGTTGGTCTTTACTGACTCGAAGTTAAATTTCTTTAATAATAAAAATTTAAAGTTCAATATTATTAGTAGTGATGAAGTATTTAATAATTCAGAAGCAGCAGTTTCGGAGAAATGGAAATTAGAACCTGAATCTTTGGCATTGTTAATGTTTACTTCCGGAGCAAGCGGCACGCCGAAATGTGTAAAGCTTACTTTCCGGAATTTAGTCAGCAGTGCAGAAGCTGTTCTAAAATTCTTGAATATTTCACCAAATGAAACTTGGTTAGCAACGCTTCCGTTTTATCATATCGGAGGATTCTCAATAATAACACGTGCATTATTAGGCGGTAATAAAATAATAATCCCAAAATCAAATTCCTTTGAAAATATTTCAAAATACATTTTAAGAGGAAACGGAAATTACTTATCATTAGTTCCGACAATGCTGCGGAAATTATTGGACTCAAAAATTATTCCTCATAAAAATATTAAAGCTGTTTTTCTTGGAGGCGGAAGGGTTACACTCAAGATAGTTAAAAAAGCCATTAAGAGCGGTTATAATATTGTTACAGTTTACGGTTCGACTGAAACTTCTTCAATGATTGCTGCGGATAAACTTGACGACAAAATAATTAAGTCAAGTTTTGCAGGTAAACCGTTGGGAAATTGCGAGTTTAAAATTATCGGCGAAAAAGGACAAAAGCTTGCTTCCGAACAAATTAGCGAAATTGCCATCAGTTCCGATTCGGTTGCTGTTGGTTATTTAAACAACGAACAGGAAACTACCCGGCGATTCAAAAAGGATTCAAAAACTAAAAAGAAATTTTATTTAACAAATGATTTGGGAAAAATTGATTCAGAAGGCCGTTTGTACGTTTTCGGACGTAAAGATGACATTATGATTTCCGGCGGTGAAAATATTTCTACCATAGAAGTAGCCGATAAAATTAAAGAAATTAATTTTGTTGAGGATGCTTTTGCTTTTGGAATTGAAGATGAAAATTGGGGAGAAAAACTTACTGCTGTTGCAGTTTTGAAGGATGGTACAAAAAAAACCGCCCAAGAATTAAAGACTCAATTAGAAAAATTCTTGCCAAGTTATAAAATACCGAAGGAAATTTTTATTGTTTCGGAAATTCCACGATCTGCTCTCGGAAAAGTAATTAAAGACAAAGTTTTGTTGATGATAAAAGAGAAAAAATGATTTAAAACAAGTCAGTCCGGGATAGCAACCGGACTGAAATGCAGCACAATTTTTGTGCTTCCCGTTGAGGGGGATTTATGAGGGCACAACAAAACTACAATAAAAGAGTTTTTAAAAAAGTAACTTACTTGTCAGAGACGTTTTTTTGACCTTGTTTTTTATGTGTGAAAGTAACCTTTTTAAATTTATATCGTCTTAACAGAATCAAATATTAACTTTTAATAAATATTAGGAAGTTTGTTGAAAATAATAAGCTTATTTCTGTGCTTTATAGTATTCGGTCAAATTAACTTAGCCCAAAATTTAAAAATTATAAATAATAATGTTATTATTGTTGCCCATAAAGTTGATGAACCAATCAAAATTGACGGGCAATTAAATGAAAATATTTGGAAAGGGAAACCTATTACCGGTTTTACACAACTAGATCCGGATGAAGGGAAACCGGCAACTGAAAAAACTAACGTCTGGGTTGCCTATGATAAAGATAATCTTTACATCGCAGCTCAGCTTTTTGATTCTCACCCGGAAAACATCGATCGCTCACTTACAAGGCGGGATGTAGATATACAATCCGATTGGTTTTATATAGGCATTGATTCTTATCACGATAAAAGAACCGGGTTTTATTTTGGTGTTAATGCAGGCGGTTCTATCAGTGACGGGACAATTTCAAACGATGCAACTAACTTTGACGGAACGTGGGACGGTATTTGGGAATCAAGTACTAAAATTAACAAAAAAGGCTGGGCATTGGAAATTAAAATTCCTTTCACGCAATTAAGATTTGAGTATTCCAAGGAAATGCAGTGGGGAATTAATTTTACGCGGAATATAAAACGAAAAAATGAATCGGATTTCTTTGTGATGGTACCTAAAAAAGAGAGCGGATTTGTTTCACATTTTGCGGTGTTAACCGGATTGAATGGAATCTCTGAGAAGAAAAGATTTGAACTATTGCCATACATTGTTCAAAAAGCACAGTATCTTGTACACGATGCCGGTGATCCGTTTTACAAGGGGAATCAGTACAAAACCAGTATTGGAGGAAATATTAAAGTAGGAATTGGAAGTAATTTAACCGTTGATGCCGCAATAAATCCCGATTTCGGCCAAGTTGAGGTTGACCCTGCCGTAGTAAATTTGACTGCGTTTGAAACTTTTTTTAAAGAGAAAAGACCTTTCTTTATTGAAGGCAGCAATATTTTTGATTTTGGAAGAGGAGGAGCTAACAATAATTTCAATTTTAATTTCGGTGTACCTGAATTATTTTATTCACGGAGAATAGGCAGAAGTCCTCAAGGCGAAATTACAAAAAATTATTCACATGCCGATTATCCGTCAGATACAAGAATATTAGCTGCAGCAAAACTAACAGGTAAGTTGTCTAATTCAATTTCAATCGGTGCAGTATCGGCAATAACAGAAAAAACATTTGCTCGATTGGAAAACAATGGAATTCATTCGAAAGAAGAAGTTGAGCCGTTAACTCATTATGGAGTCTTTCGATTAAAGAACGAATTTGAAGACGGTTACAGCAGTATTGGGTTAAACTTTACTTCTGTTAATCGTAAATTATCCTACCAGCCTTTGAAAGATATTCTTGTAAAAGATGCTTATACATTTGGAATTGATGGTTGGACGTTTCTGGATAAAGACAAAGAATATGTTTTAACAGGTTCTTTGGTCGGTTCTTATGTTGGCGGTTCAAAAAAAGCTCTTCAAGTTGTCCAGGAAAAACCGTACCGGTATTTTCAAAGACCGGATTCTTCTCCGATGCGGTATGACTCGAATAGAACTTCTCTTACAGGCAGTTACGGAAGGGTTATGTTGAATAAACAAAAAGGAAACTTGATTTTAAATTCTGCAATAGGTTTTGTAACACCGGGTTTTGAATATAATGATCTAGGATTTCAATATTGGGCTGATAAAATAAACGGACATTTTTTGCTCGGGTACCAATGGCTTCAGCCCGGAAAGGTTTTCAGACAGGTTTGGATTTCTGCAGCTCATTTTAGAGAATATGATTTTGAAGGAAACCTAATTGGAAACGGCGCCGGGGTTTTTTCTAATTTTAGATTCTTAAATTATTATGGATTTAGATTGTTTTATTTTTATGGATTTGAATCCTTAAATAAGTCTTTAACTCGTGGCGGACCTTTGACTATAAATCCCAAAGGTTACAGGATTAGATTATCAACATATTCGGATGACAGGGAAAATACTGTAATCCGTATTAATGGAAGTTACAAGAATGATGAATTGGGAAGTTTTGGATCTTCAATAGGTTTGAATGTTTCTTGGAAACCTATGCCTCAGTTAAATTTAAGTTTTGGACCGGATTTCTCAAGATCAATAAATAAAATTCAGTGGTTAGATAAATATAAAGATGCAACAGCCGTAAAAACGTTCGGTAATCGTTATGTTTTTGCTCAGCTTGAACAAAAGACAGTTTCTGCAAATATTCGTGTTAATTGGACATTTACGCCAAAATTAAGTTTACAGATTTTTATTCAACCGTTGCTTGCTGTTGGGCATTATAATGATTTCAAAGAATTGTCAAAACCTGCAACAAAGAATTTTCACATTTTCGGAAGAGATAATAATTCATCAATCGTTTATGACAAAAACAATGATTCGTACGAAGTTAGCCCCGATAAGTTAAATAATGCAAAATCTTTTTCTATTTCTAATCCTAATTTTAATTTTAAATCCTTACGGGGGAATTTAGTGCTGCGTTATGAGATTTTACCCGGTTCTGTTCTTTATTTGGCGTGGACTCACGGTAGAGTAAATGAAGATAATCCCGGAGTATTTAATTTTAGTAGAGATTTTAAGAATCTTTGGAATTCTCCGGCGGATAATGTAATTTTGCTAAAATTTTCCTATTGGATTGATGTTTAAAAAATTAGTCCTTCCAAATAAAATCAAACAGCATATACGAAGCCGAAAGCATAATCACATCGTAAGAAATAAGCACGGCAAGTTCAACGAAAGAGTCTGTAATGGAATTTCCGTTTATTGAAAATTTAGTCAACTCAAGCAGAGTGAGAATTAACGGAAGTAAAATAGGGAATGACAACACAGGGTAAAGTGTACCT
>Ga0114931_10011379_pt1 | contig 10518 bp, 10 predicted proteins | sample 2SBtaG_FD_89579 | JGI IMG/M metagenome (GOLD analysis project Ga0114931, IMG submission 89579) | Deep subsurface microbial communities from Kolumbo volcano to uncover new lineages of life (NeLLi) - 2SBTROV14_V59a metaG | ecosystem: Environmental > Aquatic > Marine > Volcanic | place: Kolumbo... | reverse complement strand
TGCCCAGGTCCTCCATGTGCCGGTATCCGGCGCCATCGCGGATCAGTTTGGAAAATCTCTGCGTTTCGCCGACCCCGTTCGTGACGGCGTCTTCGTTCTGGTCCCCGTAGAAAATCGCACCCATCGGACACGAGCTCACGCACGCCGGTAGCGTGCCTGTTGCGGCGAGGTCGGGGCAGAAGTCGCACTTTTCGACCGTGCCGATCCTTCGTGGATAACCATGCTCCGGGGAATAGGGTTGGTTCGCTTCCTCCGGCGGCTGAGAGGGATGGCCCCAGTTGAATGACCGTGCTCCGTATGGACACGCCGCCATGCAGAACCGGCAGCCGATGCAGCGCTCGTTGTCGATCAGAACGATGCCATCCTGCCGTTTGAACGTCGCATCCACCGGGCAGACCTTCGTGCACGGCGGATTGTCACAGTGATAACACGGTTGCGGGAAGAAATAAGGCGCGGTGTTTTCCGCATCCTGCATCCGCAATACCTTGATCCACTGACGGTCGGGTGGAACGAAATGCATCTTCGAGCACCCTACGATGCACTTGGCGCATCCGTCACATCGCGCCAGATCAATCACCATCACCCACTTTCGCCCGGGAATCCCCTCGCGAGCCTTGCTCGGGGTGACCACCGGCAGGTGGATGGGGGCGGGCTGACTGGCGGGCACATCGATCAATTGCCCGTCGGCGCCAAGCGCTTTTTGGTGGGGAGCCTGTCCAGGCCCGTTGACCTCGGCGCCCGGGGTGTCCGTGGTCGCCGCTGTGACACCCGCCGCCCCGCATACCGCCGCCCCGGCGCCCAGCAGACTCTGCCTGAGAAAGCTACGCCGGTTGACGCCCGGGCCGGCCGAGTCAACCCCCGGCTGCTGCCGGGGCTTGTTGTCGCGTTTTTCATTCATGGTGAAACTCCTTCATCCCGCGCGAGGGGTGCGGGATCGCGCCGGAACGCGAAGTGAAAACCTGTATGTGGCAAAACACACCGCCCGCCGGGTGACCGCCGGCGCCCTGCCGACGGACGATCGTCGACGGTCGGTCAAGGCCGTATTCAGTTCCCCGTGTATGGGTGGTGTGGAAAATGCCGGCAGACGTCGGACCCGTCGGTGGCGAGCAGCCATGCCGGATCCTATAGAGTTCACGCATCGCCAGCCGTGCGCCATACAAGCCGGGGTGTCGATTATTGTCGGGAATCGGCACGAGGGCGTGGGGTCGCACAAAGGGCGAAAGCGTGAAGGTCATGCCGGATCCCCCCTGCTGTTGGATGCGGTGCGCTTCTTACTTCCTCGTCTACGCTTGTTCGCGGAACGCGATGTCACGCCTTTGGGGGACGTCGTAAATCGTCGACCCGCCACAGCACAGGCCTGATCGAGATGCGAGCTGGTTCCCCGCCGGCCCAACCGCAAGAGGTCGCGCACCGTAATGCGCCGCAATTCGGCTTCGATGCGCTGCCGTTCCTTTTTCCAGAACGTGCGTGTCGGACAGTGGCACGCTCCCGGGCAGTCATCCAGCCCCAGCAGACACTGCGGCAGCCAGCCGGCTCCATCCACCGCCTCCGCGACATCCACCAGGGTGATCTGTTCCGCCGGCCGGGCCAGGGTGAACCCGCCGTTGTAACCCCTCTTGGTGAGAACCAATCCCGATCGCCCGAGAGAATGAAGAATCTTCGACAGATACGGCAGCGGCAGCCCCGTGCACTCCGCGATCTGTTTGGCCTGCAGCATTCGATCCCGATTCCGGACCATGCACCGCAGGGCAAGTACCGCGTAACCAGTTGTGTGGGATAAACTTAGCATTGGTTCACCTCGGAACACCATGCCTTTCAGATAACAGTATCGTCATACCTTTACATAGTGTCAAGGCCTTTCGGATAGATTTATCATATTTTTTTCCGATAAGAGGATAAGCAATTCGTAATACTTGGTTTACATGCGAAAATAAATTGCCGTCAACCTTGCGGGTTCGCATGGGGTTGCAGCGGCCGAAACATGGATGATCCCAGATAATCCGGGATGATTCAGGATGGTCCGGTCAACGGTTCAAGGCGATATGGACTGCAATGGTGCCGTGGACGGCATGGAAATGGATGACATCGGGGCGCTGGTGAGTGATTTCGCATCGCTTCAAAGCGCACGCCCCCTCCATCTCGACAGCCACATGCAGCGCTGCCATCTCAACCCATACGTGGTTGCATGGGGTAAACGGTTTTTGTCAACAGTAGACGTGTGCGATTTACGCCGCCAAGTTATCGCATCATGGCCGGGACACCATAAAAGCACTACAAAAGCGTGGTCGCATGATTGGGCCGACCGTGTGGGAGGGGATCGTCTCGAAGGGGATGCCGGTGCGCTCACGCCGCCTGATGGAGGGTGTCGAGGGCTTTTTTCGACGATTCAACGAGTCGGTCGAAGCCTTCGGGGTCGTGGATGGCGACTTCGCTGAGCATCTTCCGGTTGAGGTCGATATTGGCGGCCTTGAGGCCTGCGATGAACCGGCTGTAGTTCATCTGGCGCATGGCGACGGCTGCGCTGATGCGTGTGATCCAGAGGCGGCGATAGTCGCGTTTGAGGGTACGGCGGTCGCGGTAAGCGTAGACACCGGCGCGGGTGACCGCTTCCTTGACGCGTTTCCAGCATCGGCTGCGCGATCCGCGATAACCCTTGGCCTGCTTGAACCAGCGTTGTTTCGCCTGTCGGCGGGCGGCGCCTTTGCGTGCGCGGGGCATGATCGGACTCCTCTATGCCGCGACAACGGGGCCCCGCGACAATGCGGAGTCTTGATCGGCCCGTCTCGCATGGCTCGACCGTGGGATCGAGCGTGTGCCTTGTTCAATCCACAGCCTGCAGCGGGCGGTGGAGCATCCGTTCAAGCCGGCCAATGTCGCCGCTGGAGGCATAGTCCGGACGGCGAAGCTGTTGACACTTTCGGCCTGTCTTATGACTCATCAGGTGTCCTGCGAAAGCGCGTTTGAACTTCACCTTGCCTTTACCGGTGATCCGGACGCGTTTGAGCAAGCCTTTGTGTGACTTCATCTTGGGCATGACGTGGTCTCGTGTGTCTGGCCGGTCCAATCGGAAAACATTACAGAATATCCCCAGCGATAGAAATTGCAAACGGCAGGGTGACAGGTTGATCGCCCGTCTTGTCATGGCGGGAGGATCGCCGTAAAATCAGGTGTACTTTCGTTCGTCACCACATGCTGGTGCGGGGGCAGCGCGGCGGCGAGCAGCCAAGGAGACGTGTGATGGCCAAAATGTTCTATACGCTCGAGGAAACCGCCGAGGCACTCGGTGTGGATATCGAACAAGTCAAGGACATGGCGAGTTCCGGCCGCCTCCAGCAATTCCGCGACCGCGACAAACTCATGTTCAAACGTGACCAGATCGACTCGCTCGCAGCGGCCTCGGCGCCACAAGGAGAGGATACCGACGACGTCATCCCGTTGTTGGACACCGCCATGGGCGACAAGATCGACCTCGCGGCCGAGACCACAACGGGCGAGAGCGCCAGTGGCCGCAGCGGCAGTCGCCAGCCGGATGCCGATGAGACCAAGTCCGGCACGGGAGTGAGTGTGTTTGAAAGCGGCGAGATTGAATTGGCCGACCCCGCAGCCCAGACCCAGGTCACCGAATCGTCCTCGATGGATGACGAAGCCTTGGCGCTGGAAAGCGTCGGCTCGGGGTCGGGCCTGCTGGATCTGACCCGCGAGAGCGACGACACCAGCCTCGGCGCCGAGCTTCTGGATGAGATTTACCCCAGTGATGACAGCCAGATGGGTTCGCAGGCAGGTTCGGCGCTCGGGGCTTCGGCGCTGGCGGAATCCGCGTTGGGCGGGTCCGCGATGGACGCCTCTTCGTTGGGTGGATCCGCCATGGGTTCGGCCGTCATGGACGGCGCCGCGGCGGAATTGGAGGGCAGCAGCATCGGCAGCGGGTTGGAAGCCATTCCCGAACCCTCAGGCCTGAGCGGATTGGCCGGGGCGCCTGTCGTCGCCGTGGCCGAACCCTATGATCCTGCGGGCAGCGGTTTCGGCGCCGGAGCGCTCATCGGTGTCACCGCCGTTCTGTTCATCGCCCTCGCGATCGCCGCGGGGGCCGTCGCGGGTGTGCCGACGGGCCTGACCGCGGCGATCGCGGCCTCCCTCTGGATGTATGTCGGCATCATGCTCGGCGGGTGCATTCTCCTGGGCATCATCGGCATGTTCGTCGGGAAAATGACCGGCGCGTGACGACTGAGTCTGATGTCCAGCTCGAATATAAACATAAAAAGGCAGGCTCTGGCCTGCCTTTTTATTCTACCGGCGTCTCCAGCAGATCCTCCTGACCGATCGGCTCCCGCAGCCGGTGCTCGTTGACAGCCTGATCGAGGGTGTAAGGCCCCACGGCAGTCCGTCTCAATGCCGCCACGTGTCCACCGGTGTTCAATTGGACACCGAGGTCGCGCGCGATGCTGCGGATGTACGTCCCCCGGCCGCACACGATCCGAAGTGAGACGATCGGCCAGTTGAACGCCAGCATCTCAATGGAATCGATGCGTACGGTACGCGGCCTGGTTTCCACGGTCTCACCCTTACGGGCAAGCTTATAAGCTCGCCGACCGTTGACATGCACGGCGCTGAAGACGGGTGGCTTCTGCTGGATCAATCCTACGAATCTTTCCAGCGCCGAAGCCACGTCGGACTGTGCCGGTGGCGAGGCCTGCTCGCCGCCGCCGGGTGTCACTTGCTCACGTTCGCCCTCGAGATCATCGGTGGTGGTGAAAGCTGACAGGTCCACCTCGGCCTCGTACACCTTTGTCAGCCCCATCAACCGTTCGACGCACTTCGTCGCCTGTCCAAGGCAGCAGACGACCACACCGGTCGCCAACGGATCGAGTGTCCCGGCGTGACCGGTCTTGACCCCACCTGCGGCGCATCGCACCCGCCGAACCACGTCCATGGAACTCCAGCCGACCGGCTTGTCGACCACGAGCAGGCCTCGGAGAGGGGTTGAGGTTTTCGGCTGAGCCATGCGTGTAAAACCCATCCGCTTTACATTCGTTGTGCAAGCCATAGCATACCGCCGTGGCCACGGCCCGAATGGGAGAGGTGACCGAGTGGCTGAAGGTGCGGCACTGGAAATGCCGTGTACGGCTTGTCCGTACCGCGGGTTCGAATCCCGCCCTCTCCGTTAGCAAATCGAGGGTTCTCAGAAGGTCTTGTTCCAGCTTGCCTTGCGAGTGGCTCTCGATTTTATACGCCCCCGTTGCCCTGAATCGCACTTGATCGGGGGGATTCTCCGGCTGCGTGGGGTTTCACACCGGTGGGACTCGCGGATTCTGCCGATACACGCTTCGCGCCCTATCCTTTCAACATCACACGCCCCGTCCCACGCGTGAGTTTGCCCAGCACGTGGACCGTCTCGCCCATCCGTCTCAGCTTCGCCACTACCGCTTCCGCGAAGTGAGGCCGAACCATGCACACATAACCGATCCCCATGTTGAACACGCGAAACATCTCTTCCCGCTCCACCCTGCCGTGACGCTGTAAAAACCCGAACACCGCGGGCGGCTTCCACGCCTTCGTATCGATCCGAGCGTTCAGATCGCCCGGCAACACCCGATTCACATTGCCCGGCAGCCCTCCCCCCGTGATGTGCGCCATTGCTCCGATCGGCCGCTTCACCTTGTACTTTCGCAACAGCGAAACGATCTGCCGGGCATAAATCCGTGTCGGCTCCAGCAACACGTTCCCCAGCGGTTGATCCGTCCCCAGTTCGTCGTAACACTTGTCCAGGTCCAGCCGCGCCTGTTTCACAATCGCCCGCACCAGTGTGTAGCCGTTCGAGTGCGCCCCGCTCGACGCCAGCCCCAGGATCACATCCCCCGCGGCACAACGCGCCCCGTCGATCAGCTTGTTCAGTTCACAGACTCCCACCGAAAACCCCGCCAGATCGTAATCATCTTTCTGGTAGATATCCGGCATCTCCGCCGTCTCTCCACCGATCAGCGCGCACCCTGCCGATCGACATCCCTCCGCCACCCCCTCCACAACTTGCGCGATCCGCTGCGGAATCACCTTATGAACACCCAGGTAATCCAGGAACAGCAGCGGCTCCGCCCCTTGGACGATCATGTCGTTCACATTCATCGCCACGCAATCCTGACCGATGGTGGTATGCCGGTCCATTTGAATCGCGAGTTTGATCTTCGTCCCCACCCCATCGGTACAGCTCACCAACACCGGGTCTCGATAGTTCCGCGCGAACAGCTTTTCGTTGTAATCCAGCCGAAGCATCCCCGCGAACGCCCCATGCCTGCCCAGGACGCGAGGCCCATAGGTCGACTTCATGTGGCGTTCGATGAGCTGAACCACCCGCTCGCCGGCGTCGATATCGACGCCCGCCCCGGCATACGACATGGGTTTTCGATTGCCTGCCGCCATGAAGCGACACAGTGTACCGGGCATCGTGCGGACCGGCACCCGGCTCGCGCCAGCCGTGTGACGGGTCGACATCGCCCCGCCTACCGAACGCCGATCCACAAACATGGATTATTCGCCTGCATCCAGCGTAACCACCCGGATTCCACACCATAACGCCTTGAGAAACCACGAAATGGCGTGACATGCTCCGTACGCCCACCTATAATTCCGCCGTTTCTCTCCCAAAGGGTGGCCGACAGGCTCGGTCGCAAGACGTTTTTCCTCCGGAACATCCATGAAGCACGATCGAGCTTCCATTCAACGCTGCTTCAGTGACCGAGGCCTCCGCCTGACGCGACAGCGATACGCCATCTTCCAGGCCCTCGCCACGACCCGACGACACCCCACCGCTGACGAGCTTTACCGCGACGTTTCCACCCACACCCCGGTACTCAGTCTCGCCACCGTCTACAACACGCTCGAAGCGTTCTGCCGGGTCGGTCTGGCCCAGAAAATCGCCTCGGGCAACGGCGCCACCCGATACGACGCCAACTGCGAGAACCACCTGCACCTGCGCTCGCAGAAAACCGGCGAAGTCAGTGACGCGCCCGACCACCTCAGCGACCTGGTGATCCATCGTCTGCCCCGCAAAGCTCTTCAGGAAGTCGAACGGCAACTCGGTTTCAAGATCCGCCAGATCCAGGTTGAACTCGTCGGAGAGTTCAACGGCCGGACCCACAAGATGAGCCTGGAACAAGCCTTCACCGATCGTGACCGCGCTCCAACGCCTTGAGCAATCGAACCCTCCCCGAGCCGGGGATCGTGTCGCCACTTGGCCTGCGGTCTTATCGCGGCGCTGCGGTGGATCAACCCGTACATGAACCGATCCACATCGTCTTCCACCACTTTCCAACAGTCTTTTTCCCGCGGCCGGCCGGCCCGCTCCTGATATCCTGTCGCCATGTCCACCACGCCCTCCTCTACCGTTGTCATTACCGGAGGCCGGGTCATCGACCCGGCGAATGATCTCGATCAGACCACCGACCTTGTTCTGGAAGGCGGGAAGGTCAAGTCACTTGGGAATGTCAGCAAACCCGGGACGATCGCCGAGACGGTCCTTGACGCCTCGGGGCTGATTGTCTGCCCCGGGTTGATCGACATCCACGTGCACTTTCGCGAGCCGGGGCAGGAAGAAAAGGAGACGATCGCCACCGGGGCGGCTGCTGCCATCGAGGGTGGGTTCACCACCGTCTGCTGCATGCCCAACACCGACCCCGCGCTGGATGATGATGGTCGCATCGAGTTCGTCTTTCACCAGGCGCAACGGGCGGACCTGGCGAACGTCTACCCGATCGGGGCGGTTACGAAAGCGCGTCAGGGCGGGGAACTGGCGGAGATCGGGCTGATGGCGGCCGCCGGGGCTGTGGGGTTTTCCGATGACGGCGTGGCGGTGGCGTCAGCGGCGGTGATGGCCAAGGCGCTGTCCTACGTCGCCATGACGGGCAAAGTCCTGATGCAGCACTGCGAAGACCCCGAACTCGGCGGCGGTGCGATGAACGACGGACCACTCGCCAACCGCCTGGGGTTGTCGGGTTGGCCCCGCGTCGCGGAAGAACTGGTCATTCAGCGCGACATCCTCCTGAACATGCGACAGAACCTCGGCTGCCGATATCACGTGCAACACGTCTCCTCCGGCGGATCGGTGGCGCTGCTGCGCCGCGCCCGGCGGGATCTGTTCGGCCATGCCCACATCACCGCCGAGGTGTCGCCGCATCACCTGCTGTTGACCGAGCAGGAATGCGCCGATTACAACACCCTCTTCAAGATGAATCCGCCGTTGCGCTCGCGACGGGATATCGAGGAGCTTCTTCAGGGTGTGAAGGAGGGGGTGATTACCATTCTGGCGACCGATCACGCCCCGCACACCCGGGAGGAAAAAGAGATCGAGTTCGTGGCGGCGCCTTACGGCATCATCGGTCTGGAATGCGCCCTGCCCCTTTACGTGCAGGCGCTGATCGACACCGGCACGATCGATTGGCCACACATGCTCGCGATGATGACGTGCAACCCCGCGCGTCTGTGCCCTCTGCCGAACAAGGGGACGTTGGCTCCCGGCGCCGACGCGGACGTCACCCTCATCGCCCCGAAGCAGCGCTGGACGATCGATGCAAGCCGGTTCAAGAGTAAAAGCCGCAACTGTCCGTTTGACGGGTGGAACGTGACCGGCAGGGCTGTCGCCGCGCTCGTCGGTGGACGGATCAAGATGCTGCGAGATGGTGAGCGGGCACGCGGGGCAACGGAATCGGTGAGCCATTGAACAGGACGCCGCCTCTCGATTCCAGCCATGAATATACGATCGGTGACGACCCGGCCTTTTGATATCCTCCCACCATGACCATCCGCTTTTACAACACACTCACCAGGCGGGTCGAACCCTTCCAGCCGATCGACCCGCCCGAGGTCTTGATGTACAACTGCGGGCTGACGGTTTACGACTACGGCCACATCGGCAATTTCCGCACGTTTATTTTCGCGGATGTTCTTCGCCGCTTTCTCGAACTGGCCGGCTACCGTGTCCACCAGGTGATGAACATCACCGATGTCGGCCACATGACCGAGGACCAACTCGCCGACGGGGGGGGGGAAGACAAGATGCGGGTCGGCGCCCAGCGTCTCAAGCAGGCGAAAAAGCAGGGGAAAATCGCTGCCGGTGAGGTGGACAACCCCAGCGATCCGTTGCAGGTGGCGGACTATTTCACGAAGGTGTTTCTCGAAGACGCCCGGCGTCTGGGCATGAAGATCGCCGAGGAATATCCCCAGCACGTGCCGCGCGCGACCGAGCACGTTGAAAAGAGCATGATCCCGATGATCCAGTCGCTGCTGGATCAGGGCCACGCCTACATCGCCGGCGACGGCGCGGTGTATTACAGCGTCGAAAGCTTTCCCGACTATGGCCGACTCAGCGGCAACACGCTCGATGAATTGCGCGGCGGCGCGGGGGGGCGGGTGCTCACGGAGCATCAGGCCGTCAAGCGCCACCCGGCCGACTTCCTGCTGTGGAAGCCGGACGCCACGCACCTGATGAAGTGGCCCAGCCCGTGGGGCGAAGGATACCCCGGCTGGCACATCGAGTGTTCCGCCATGGCACGCGCCATGCTCGGACGCGACGTGATCGACATCCACACCGGCGGCGAAGACAACATTTTCCCGCATCACGAATGCGAGATCGCCCAGACCCGCGGCGCGACCGGGCGGGACGCCTTCGCCCGCTTCTGGATGCACACCCGCCATCTGATGGTCGATGGTGAGAAGATGTCCAAGAGCAAGGGTAACTTTTATACGGTGCGGGAACTGGTCGAGAACCGTGGTGTCGATCCGGCGGCCTTGCGGTTCGAGCTGCTTCGCGCCCATTACCGTTCCAACATGAACTTCACCTTCAAGGGACTGGAGGATTCGACCAGCGCGGTCCGCCGGCTGCGTGTCTTTCGTCGATCCCTTCTTGAGCAGGCCCGCGGGAATCAAGGCAACACGCAAGTCGATGCTTCCCATCCGATGCTCGGCGTATTCATCGAGGCGCTGGCGGACGACCTGAACATCAGTGGCGCGCTGGGCGCGCTGTTCGGGTGGATGCGTGACGACCACAAGGACCCGGTCGAGGCGTTGGCAGCGCTGGAACAGGCCAACACCGTGCTCGGTGTTTCGTGGGACGAGCCGGCCTCCGCGACGGACGAATCGGTCGAGGCGACATGTCGCGCGATCGATCAGGCGCGGTCGCACAAGGATTATGACACCGCCGATCGATTGCGGACAGAATTACGGGAGTCGGGCTATGAAATATTGAACACGCCCGGGGGGACGGTGGCGCGCAGGAAAATCGGGTGAGCGATCGTGTCGGTGGAGCGGGGGGGCGTTCGTCATGGTTGAGTTTGCTTATGACACTGGGATTTCGCCGTGAAGGTTCGTCAAATTGAAAAGCTGGGTATTCCGCGTTCGCTGGCGCGTTATGCCAAGTGGGCCGCGGCCGAGGCCCGTGGACAGGGCATGTCCATCGAGGCGGTTCGCGCCCGTCTCGGTGAGATCGTCGACGACCCCGACGCCCTGCGTGATGACCCGCTCTGGGGTGAG
>Ga0114931_10011378_pt1 | contig 10519 bp, 9 predicted proteins | sample 2SBtaG_FD_89579 | JGI IMG/M metagenome (GOLD analysis project Ga0114931, IMG submission 89579) | Deep subsurface microbial communities from Kolumbo volcano to uncover new lineages of life (NeLLi) - 2SBTROV14_V59a metaG | ecosystem: Environmental > Aquatic > Marine > Volcanic | place: Kolumbo... | reverse complement strand
TTGAAGACGACCTTGGTCCTTTTAGGATCAAGGATCTTAAAAACCTGTTTTTTGTATGTCTTGGCGTTTTCCTGAATATACGCCCAGTCCAGGGACGGACGCAGTTCGTTGCGGCCGGTCGGATCTCCAACGAGCGCGGTAAAATCCCCGATCAGAAAATAGACGTCGTGACCGAAATCCTGAAACTGGCGGAGTTTGCGCAGAAGAACGACGTGTCCGAGATGGATATCCGGCGCGGTGGGATCAAAGCCGGCCTTGACCTTTAACGGATGACGGCTCTTTTCGCTCCGGGTGAGCTTATCCTTCAAACCCTCGACACTGATAATCTCGGAGGCGCCGCGGGACAGTTTGTCGATTGTTTCCTGAATGGACATGAGATTTTGGAATAAAACCCACAGAAAAAATAAAGAGACAGGAACAAGGAGCAACACCTTGTCGCTTGTTCCTTGCCGCCTGTCTCTCGATTGAATTTATCCTTCCAGCCGGGTGCTGACTCCGATCTTCATCTGGTCAACATCGACTTTAATCACCTTCACCTGAAGCTTGTCGCCGGGTTTCAATTCCTGCGCCTGTTCCTTGTCGATTTCCGACGAGTAAACAAGAGCTTCCACATCGTCTTCAAGCTTAACAAAAACCCCGAAGTTGGAATTAAGAACCACTTCCGCGTCCACAACGGAATTCACCGGATACTTCTCGGCGATCTGCGGCCAGGGATTCTCGGTCAGTTGTTTGAAACCCAATGTGATTTTGCGGTTATCGGCATCCACGTTGAGCACCACGACCTCGATCTCCTGCCCTTTTTCCAGAATGTCCTGCGGATGGTTGACCTTCTTGGTCCAGGACATATCCGAAACATGGATCATTCCTTCCAGACCATTTTCCAATTCAACGAAGGCGCCGTAGTCGGTAAACCCGCGGACGATGCCTTTGACCTTGGCATCGATTTCCAGCGTGTCTTCGGCCTCCAGCCAGGGGTTGTTTTCCAGCTGCTTCATACTCAGGGAAATGCGCTTGGAATCTTTGTCCACATTGATAATCTGGACTTCCACTTCATCTCCGAGGCTGAACATCTCCTGGGGATTAACCTGCTTTTTCTGCCAGGAGATTTCTGAGGAGTGCAGTAGCCCTTCGATGCCCTTTTCGATTTCGATAAAGACACCGTAAGGCATGATATTGACGACCTTGCCCTTGACCTTGGATCCGGCCGGGTATTTTTCGTAAATATCATCCCACGGATTGGGCTGAATCTGCTTAAGACCCAGGGAAACCTTGGATCCCTCTTTGTCGTAATCCAGGATCAGGACCTCGACCTGGTCACCCAGAGAAACGATCTCGGATGGATGATTGATCCGCGACCAGCTCATATCGGTGATATGCAAAAGACCGTCGACCCCGCCCAAATCGATAAAGGCTCCGAAGTCGGTGATCCCTTTAACGGTCCCGGTTCGTCTTTCGCCTTTTTCGAGTTCGGTCCAGAGTTTTTCGCGAACCTTTTCCCGTTCCTTCTGGTAAAGATCGCGGCGGGAAAGAATCAGGTTGCGGCGCTGTTTGTTGATCTTGGCGACCGTGAACTGATACCGTTTGGTCATGATCTGGTCGGTGGAGAATCCTTTGAACGCGGATAGTGACATCGGCAGGAATCCCTCGACTCCGTCGACATCCACCATGTAGCCTCCCTTGACCTGCTTGACGACCTTTCCTTCCACGACCTGGTCTTCATCCACATCGGCCATGACCCGCTGCCAGCCTTTGACCTTTTCGGCCTTTTGCTTGGACAGCACGACCCGGCCTTCCTCATCTTCGATCGAATCGATAAAAACCTCGATCTCCTTACCAACTTCAAAATCTTCTTTGTCACGGAACTCCTCAGCCGGAACAAATCCTTCCGATTTGAACCCGATGTCCACCACCGCTTCTTTCGCGCTGACGGCCACAATGGTTCCGGTGACGATTTCACCTTCCTTCACGTTTTTCAACGTGCTGGCGTAAAACTCCTCCATTAACGCGTGATTGTCTTCTGACATACCTGTAATACCTCTCTTTACATGGAATTCTTCGGCTTCTCTAAAGGTCATAAGAGGCGCCAAAGTTGTTCCATTATCGCAAATTAGGCCGATTTGTCAAATAAAATTTGGGATACGGGCTGTTGGCCATGCTCAGTCGCTCAGACAGTCCTCGCATCGCGGCCTTTTCTAAATTTAAAATCTGTGGTAAACCTGCTCGCTGCGGAACTCGCTTGGTGAGCATACCCCACCTCCCTTTAGATTGAACTGTCGAGCGAGGACTGTCTGAGCGGAGAAAAGTGTCCCCATCCGACAAAAAGAGATTAGACTTCTTTCTTCAGGGAAAAGATGGCATCAAGGACCTGCTGGGTGATGTCTTCGTAGGGGGTGGATTTGTCAAAATAGCGGGGCCGGCCGATGACGATGGTGACCGGATGGGGGCGTAGGAATCTTCCGCCTTTGGGAAGGACCTTGTTAGAGTCAAAAATACGCACCGGCACAATCGGTACCCTGGCCTTCACCGCGAGAAATCCCAGGCCGGCTTCCCCGGACTTGCGGTGTCCGGCTGAACGGGTTCCCTGCGGAAAGAGCACCAACGGATCCCCGGCCGCCAGCCGCCTCAAGGCCTCCTTGAGGGCCCCGCGGTCCGGCCGACCGCGCCTGACCGGAAAGGCGCCGAACTTCCGGATAAAAAACGCCCCGATCCTGTTCTTAAACAGAGAATCCTTGGCCATGTAAGAAACCTTCCGATAAAGGGTCAGGCCAACCAACATCGGATCCATGTTGCTTTTATGGTTGCTGGCGAAAATAAAGCTGCCGCGAGAAGGAATGTTTTCCTTATGCCGGACTTTTAAGGGATAGAGAATGTAACTGAAGACCTTCAGAAAAAAGTATGCGATCCAGTAGATCATAAGAAAGGTTATTTTTTCTTAAGCAGTTGTTCACCGTACTTGATGATGTCCACGGCCCGTTTTTTGGATTTGGCTTCGGAATAGGCGCGGACGAGAGGCTCGGTTCCCGACGGCCTAAGCATCAGCCAGCTTTCATCCTCACAGATCAGTTTGACCCCGTCAAACGTTTTGACCTCAATAACCTTCTTGCCCAAAAGTGTCTTGGTCGCGGCGAACTTTTCTTTGTTGAATGACCCCTTGCCCAGTTTCAGGTCAAACCGCTCGTAATGATACTTTCCAAATTCTTTTTCCATTTCGTCGACCAGCTGCTTGAGATTTTTCTTTTGGTAGACCATCATCTCGATCAAAAGCAGTCCGGCCAATGTCCCGTCGCGTTCGGGAATATAATCCTGCACTCCCATGCCTCCGGCCTCTTCTCCACCGGCGACGATCTCTTCGGCCACCATCAAATCCGAGATGTACTTGAACCCTACTGGGGTTTCGTACAATTTCAGTCCCAGCTTCGCGGCGATGTTATCGATCATCGTCGTCCCGCAGATGGTCTTGACCACTCCGCCTTTACGGCCGCGGTTGCGGACCAGATGCAGGGTCAAAAGCCCGAGGATCTTTTGCGGATGGACGAATTGACCGCCGGGCGCGACAGCGGCGATCCGGTCGGCGTCTCCATCGAGGACAAGACCGATATCAAATTTTTCTTTCTTAACGCGGCCGACGATCCCGCTCAAATATTCGATCACCGGTTCCGGTTTTTTACCGTCGAAATAAGGGTTGATGTCTTCGCGCATCAGATGAAGATCAATCTTGGCCCCCTTCAGGATCTGCCGGCTTAAGGCGTTGCCACTGCCGTGCATGGCGTCTAAGAGAACCTTGAACTTCGCGTCTTTGAGTTTCTTAAGATCAATGTATCCTTTGAAAAATTTAAGGTAGGCTTCCTTAAAATTATGCATCATAACCTTTTTCTTACTCACCGCCTCCTCGATGTCCATGGTCTGAACATCCGTTTTGCCGAGCAGGGCCTCGACCTTATCGGTGATCTCCCGGCCGGCGCCGCCGCCCTCACGCGTCTTGATTTTGATACCGTTGAACTTGTAAGGGTTATGACTGGCGGTGATCATAATGCCGGCGACGCATTTGTTGCCCGGGACGCCATAGCTGAGGGCCGGCGTCGGAATCGGAGCGTCGGAAAGAAAAACCTCAATCCCGTTTTTGGCCAGGACACAGGCCATAATCTCGGCGTATTCGCCGGACATAAAACGGGTATCATACCCGACGGCTACTCGTTTCTTTCCGTCGATCTTCTTGGTGTATTTTTTCACCCACTGGGCAATCGCCTGACTGATAATCGCGACGTTCTTGAATGTAAAGGTGTCGGAAATGACCGCACGCCACCCGTCGGTTCCGAACTTGATCTCATTTTGAATATTTTCACTCATGGAAACTCCTGACTTTAAACTGCCGGCGCGGCTGGAAAACGGCAGGACTATCGATACAATTTTTGTTCTTCAATATACCGAATTATAGAATCCGGGACAAGATATTTTATGGATTTTCCCTGTTTCAGGCGGCCGCGGATATATGACGATGAAATATCCAGGCCCGGCATGGTCACCGAAAGATGCCGGATCCTCCCCTTCTGACCGCGGTAACCGGGCCGGTTGACGACAATAAAGGTTACGTCCTTGAGAATTTCATTGATGTCTTTCCAGGACGAAAGCTGTTTATAGCTGTCGGCGCCAATGATAAAAAACAACTGGGCCCCTTTATATTTATCACGGAAATAGGTGACGGTATCAATCGTATACGATTTACCTCTCTTCTTGATTTCATAGTCCGAGATCCGGAAAAAAGGATTGCCGCGAACAGCCTTTTTCGCCATCGCAAAACGGTCCCGGGGTGTTGCCAGATTGGTAATCGTTTTGTGCGGCGGCAGGCATGAGGGAACAAAAATGACCTCATCCAGATGATAACGTTCCCGGGACAACTCGGCCATGACCAGATGACCGGTATGAATGGGATTGAATGTTCCGCCGAAAATAGCAATACGTTTCATAGACGGCTCGTTTTCTGCCTATTTGATCTGCCCGGTTCCGTGCACGGCGTACTTGTACGTTGTAAGACCTTCCAGACCCATAGGCCCGCGGACATGGATTTTGTCGGTGCTGACTCCCACTTCCGCGCCGAAACCGAACTCATACCCGTCGGTAAAACGGGTTGAGGCGTTGACGTACAGACAGGCCGCGTCCACCGAATCCAGGAATTTCTGCGCCACGGATTTGTTCTTGGTGACAATGGCGTCGGAATGACGGGAACCGTAGGTGTTAATATGATCCGCAGCCTCCTCCAGTGAATCGACCACCTTCACGGAGAGGATCAGATCCAGATACTCTTCAGACCAGTCCTTTTCCGTCGCGGCCTTAAGACCTTTGACAATCTGACGGGTCTTGGAACAACCGCGAACTTCCACGCCTCTGTCCCGCAGATCGGCGATGACATCCGGCAAGAACGCCTTGGCCACATCCTTATGCACCAGCATGGTTTCCATCGCGTTGCAGACGCCGGGACGCTGGGTCTTGGCATTGACGCAGACAGTACACGCCATCTTTAAATCCGCGTCCTTGTCGACATAGGTATGACAAACGCCCTTATAATGCTTGACGACCGGAATCCGTGAATTCTCGGCGACAAAACGGATCAATCCCTCACCGCCGCGGGGAACGATCAAATCAACGTATTCGTCGAGTTTCAGCAACTCGGTGACCGCCTTCCGGTCGGTTGACGGGATCAGCTGAATCGCCTCCGTCGGAACAGATGCATCTTTGAGCGTCTCTTTGAGCACTTTGTAAATCGCGCGGTTGGAATAGAACGCCTCTTTACCGCCTTTCAAGATCACGGAATTGCCGCTCTTCAGGCAAAGACCGATGCAGTCGCTGGTGACATTCGGGCGGGACTCGTAAATGATCCCGACGACACCGATCGGTGTACGTACCTTTTTGATCACCAGCCCGTTGGGACGCTTGAAGGTTTCCAGGATCTCACCGCAGGGGTCTTTAAGTTTCGCGGTATCCAGAAGACAGTCAATCATCCCTTTGATACGTTTGTCATTAAGAAGAAGCCGGTCCATCAGCGCCGAGGAAAGCCCTGCGGCCTTCCCGGCCTTGAGATCTTTCCGGTTTTCTTCGACGAGATAACCCTTGGATTTGCGCAGGGCGGCCGCCATTTTCTTCAACGCGCTGTTTTTCTGAGCGGTCGTCAGAAGCGCCAGCTGACGGGAGGCCTTCTGCGCCTTCTGCGCGAGTGTTTTGATATTTTTTGTCTCTGCCATGATTTACCTTTCCGACAATACCAAATCATTAACGTGAATCACTTCTCTTTGCCCTTTTTTGTCCTGAATCTTTTCGAAGTCGGCGTTGGAATAGTTGCTCATCCCGCGGGCGATCTCCTGACCCTCCGGATTACACACGACGACCACGTCGCCATCATTGAAGTGTCCTTCCCACTTAACGATCCCGGGAAGAAGAAGGCTCTTGCCCCCTTTTAAAAGCGCCTTCTGGGCCCCATCGTCAATCACCAATTTCCCTTTGGGTTTGGCGCCGAAGGAAATCCAGTGTTTTCGGGCGAGGAGTTTTTCCTCCTTCTCCATAAATAAAGTACCGATACGTTCCTTCTTAATAATACGGTTAAGAACGTCCGGCGTCTCTCCGTGGGCGATGATACAGGGAATGCTAGAGTGAGTGGCGACCTTAACCGCCTCGAGCTTAGCCGACATCCCGCCGCGGGACACTTGCTTCTTGGTCGTTCCCGAGGCCATCCCTTCAATCTCGCGGGTAATCTCTCTGATCTCTTTAAAAAATTTCTTTTCACCTTCCTTGATCGCGTAAAGTCCCTCAACATCGGAGAGGATCAAAAGGAGGTCGGCCCGCAGCATGCTGGCCACGAAGGCCGACAACTTATCGTTGTCACCGAATTTAATCTCGTCGGTGGAAATGGTGTCGTTCTCGTTGATCACCGGAACGACACCGCTGTTCAAAAGGGCGTTGAGCGTGTCGCGGGCGTTATTGTAACGGCCGCGGTTGTCAAAATCGTCCCAGGTTAAAAGCACCTGCGCGCACCGTCCCTTGACCTTCTTGAAAAGTTCATTGTACTTGCGCATGAGAACCGTCTGCCCGATGGCGGCCAACGCCTGCAGGGACGCCAGGTCCGACGGACGGACACGGCTGTTCATTTCGCCCATGCCGAGCACGATGGCCCCGGAGCTGACCAGCACCACTTCGATATTCTTTTTATTTAAGGCGCAGATCTGCGCGACCAGCGAATTCAAATGCGCGGTCCGCGGTTTCATCCTGTAAGTGGCGATGACACTGGATCCCACTTTGATGACGATACGTTTGATGGGACGGGGAAATTTTCGCATGATATCAATTGAGTATTTGAATAATCGCTTTGATCAGCTTGTCCAAACCCTGCTTCGTAACGGCAGAAACCGGAAAAATCTCATCCGGGCATTCTTTCCGGAACCGTTCAAGATTCTCTTCGGCGCCGTCCAGATCCATCTTGTTGGCGGCGACGACCTTTTTCTTAAAGGTCAAATCATGGCTGTACTGACGGAGCTCCTCGCTGATCTTGCGGTAATCCTCGAGCGGATCACGGCCCTCGGCCCCGGCCATGTCAATGACATGAACGAGCGCCTTGGTCCGCTCGGCGTGTTTCAGAAAGCGGTCACCCAGACCTTTTCCCGTATGCGCCCCCTCAATAAGGCCGGGAAGATCGGCTATCACAAAATCATCATCATCGGTCTGCACCACGCCCAGGATCGGCTGTTTAGTCGTAAAAGGATAGTTTCCGATCTTGGACCGGACTTTGGAGACCGCGCAAATCAAAGTGGATTTTCCCGCGTTGGGAAACCCGACCAGCCCGGCGTCGGCGATCAGTTTGAGTTCCAGATGAATGACACGCTCTTCCCCCGTTTCCGGAGACGCCGGGGTCCTGCCGCGATTATTGCCCAGTCCGCCTTTCCCGCCGCGGGCGACGACGACAGAATCCCCGGCCTTGACCAAATCTCTGACGGCCAGACCGGTGGTGTCATCCTTGATGATCGTCCCGATGGGGACCTTCAACACGCAATCTTTTCCGGTCTTTCCGGTCTTGTCCCGGCTGCTGGCGTGTCCGCCCCGCTCGGAGATATAATGCTGTTTGTAACGATAGTCGAGGAGGGTCTGGATGGACGAATCGGCTTCAACGATGATATCACCACCTTTGCCGCCATCCCCGCCGTCGGGTGTCGGAAATTTGGAATATTTCTCTCGGTGAAAACTTTCGCAGCCCTTACCGCCGTCTCCGGCCTTGAGGTAGATACGCGCTTGATCGACGAACATGATAGTTAAAGAAGATACACGGTGAGAAAAATATCTTCTCTCTTATTTCGTTTCAATCTTTGTAATATTGACGGCACTCAAATCTTGGCGATGACCGGTCTTTTTCCGGGAATCTTTACGCCGGCGGTACTTAAAGGCCGTAACCTTGGGGCCCCGCAGTTCACTGACGATCTTGGCGGTGATCTTCACATCCTTCAGATACGGCTGACCGACTTCGACCTTGTTGCCGCTGGCCAACAGCAACACCTTGTCGATCTTAAAAGACTTTCCCGTGTCCTGATCCAGACGATCGACATTGATCGTGTCCCCTTCAGAAATTTTGTATTGGGACGAACCCACTTCCACAATCGCGTACATGTTAAACTCCTCCTGTTTGATGTCTTATATCCCGAATAATAAATCCTCTACTATCGTCTAAGATCTAAAGAATGTCAAGCCCTTTCCAGCCCGTGAGGCCGGAATCAGGACTAAGCGATTCGAATCTTGCCCCGGCCGTCGCAGTAAGGACAATCCTTAAAAGAAATGGCTTCAAGGTTTTTGCCGGTCCGCGCCCGGGTCATTTCCACCAGACCCAGCGAAGAAATACGATTGACCTCGCTCTTGGCCGGATCGGCGGACAGGGCCTGCTGCAGGCATTCCAGCACCTTACGCTTGTGCTGTTCTCTCTGCATGTCGATAAAATCAATAACGATGATCCCTCCCAAATCGCGCAGGCGTAGATGCCGGGCGATCTCCGGAGCCGCCTCCATGTTGACCATGAACGCCGCTTCCTCCGGCGAGGACTTGGTCCGGAATTTTCCGCTGTTGACGTCGACGACGATCAGCCCCTCGGTCGGCTCGATCACGATATGCGCGCCGGACTTCAGTTCCACGCGCGGATCATAAACCCCTTCCAATTCCTTGGCGATCTTGCGCGACTGAAACAGCGGTGTGGACCCGCGGTACAAATGCACCTTCTGCACATGCGCCTTGCTGATCAGATTCTGAACGAACTTACGGATCTTGACGTAATCCTCATGATTGTCAATGGTCAGCCGTTCAACCTTGTCGGTCATGTAGTCCCGGATGATCTTCCAGACGAGATCGTACTCTTTGTAGATCAAGGCCGGGGCCTCTTTGCGCTGGGACAGGCGCTGGATCTGGCTCCAGATCTTGCATAAAAATTTGGCGTCCCGCAGCAGTTCGTTGCGCGACTTCCCCTTAGAGGCGGTCCGCACAATAAAACCGCCGGTCTTGGCAAAATTGAATTCCTTAAGAATCCCTTTGAGCCGCTGGCGCTCCTCGGCACCCTCGATCTTCTTGGAGACGCCGTTATGCGCGTCAAAGGGCATGTAGACGATAAACCGTCCGGCCAGGCTGATATGTGTGGTCAATCGCGCCCCTTTCTTGCTGAAAGGGTCTTTGACAACCTGAACCAGGATCTCCTGGTTTTCCTTCAATGGAATTTTGTCGAGATGATTGGGAGAAGGTCGGCGAAAACGGCGGGATCTCCGGCGGTTGTCCTTCTTCTCCGGTTTCCCTTCGGTTTTCGTTTCGGCCTTTTTCGAATTGAAAAACCGGTTGAGAAATGAAACCGGCTGGCTGCTGCCGCTCTCTTCGGCTTCCTCGATCAGAGGGTTGGCCGCGTCGGTCAGGTATAAAAATCCGTTTCTTTCCTGCCCGATGTTGACAAAGGCGCCGTTAATCGACGGCAAAATCGACTCAACCTTCCCTTTATAAATATTTCCTAGGATAGATTGATGATGTTCGACCTCGATGAAAAAATCATCGAGTTTTCCATTCTCCAGAATGGCAACTTTTGTTTCTCTTTCGTCTTTTTGAATAAGAATCTCTTTGGACACACGCACACCTTTCCATAGCTCTGAAGAACCGGCCGCCAAAACGGGCCGGGTCTTACAAATCCGTAAAATTTGTTTAAAATTTTTAGCATTGAAATCGTCATAAGTTCCTTCAAACCAATTAGTTAAAATCTATGGTCCGAATCAAGACCGGTATCACAGGCCGGATGTCAGCTCAAACGTCAAAATACACAAAAATTTTGTCAGACTCTATTTTCCCCAGAGAGCCCCGATAAGTCAAGGGTTTTTATCACTGTCCTGCCAGCCGGCCGCGGAGACCTCATAAACAAAGAGATGGCCCGACGGGCCATCTCTTTAGAAAGAACTACAGGTCATGGTTTTTCAGATGAGACGGTTTTCTTATTGCTTCTTCCCGGCCTGAGGGTCATCCTTGG
>Ga0114931_10011377_pt1 | contig 10519 bp, 10 predicted proteins | sample 2SBtaG_FD_89579 | JGI IMG/M metagenome (GOLD analysis project Ga0114931, IMG submission 89579) | Deep subsurface microbial communities from Kolumbo volcano to uncover new lineages of life (NeLLi) - 2SBTROV14_V59a metaG | ecosystem: Environmental > Aquatic > Marine > Volcanic | place: Kolumbo... | reverse complement strand
CGGGAAATCTCCGCGCGAGCGCCGTGACGATCAGCCCTGTTGTAGTTCGCGCAGCTTGAAACGCTGGATCTTGCCGGTGGCGGTCTTCGGCAATTCCTCGACGAAGTTGAACCAGCGCGGGTATTTGTAGTGTGCAAGACCCGCGCGGCAATGCTCGTGCAACTCGCGCTCGAGCGCCTCACCGGCGTCACCGGGGGTGTTCAGTACCACGTAGGCGGCTGGTTTGATCAGCCCTTCGGCGTCCGCCTGGCCGATGATCGCCGCCTCCAGCACCTTGGGATGTTCGATCAGTCGCGCCTCGATCTCGAACGGCGAGCACCAGATCCCGCCGACCTTGAGCATGTCGTCGTTGCGCCCGCAGTAATGGTAGTAGCCGTCCTCGTCCCGGAAATAGGTGTCACCGGTGTCGAGCCAGCCGTCGACCATGGTCCGGGCGGTCTTCTCGGGGTTGTTCCAGTAATACTTGGCGGTGGAATCACCCCGGATCAGCAGTCGCCCGCCTTCGCCGGTGGCCGCCGTCTCGCCATGTTCGTCGAGGATCTTGCCTTCATAGCCGCGCACCATGCGTCCGCTGGTGCCCGGACGGATGTCGTCGGGCCGATTCGAGGTGAAGATGTGCAGCGCCTCGGTGGAGCCGATCCCGTCGAGGATCTTGAGCCCGGTCTTTTCGTACCAACGGTTGTAGATGTCGGCCGGTAGCGCCTCGCCGGCCGACACGCAGTAGCGGATCGATGACAGGTCGCGGTGCTGGCTTTCGAGCGCGTGGAGTTGCGCCGCGTACAGGGTCGGCACCCCGAAATACAGCGTCGGCCGGTATTTCTCGATGGTGTCGAAGGTGGCGTCGGGAGTCGGGCGCGCGTCGTAGAGCACCGAACTCGCGCCCAACCACAGGGGGAAGGTCATGCCGTTGCCGAGGCCGTAGGCAAAGAACAGTTTGGCGGCCGAGAAGCACACGTCGTTCTCGGTGACGCCGAGCGTATCGACGGCGTAGAACTGACAGGTGACCGCCATGTCGCGGTGCAGATGAACGGCGCCCTTGGGGCGGCCCGTGGAGCCGGAGGAATACAACCAGAAACATTCGTCGGTCGCGCTGGCGGGCACGGCGTCGAGTGCGTCGGAGGCCGCGGCCATGCGCGTCGCCAGGGTGTCGCCGTCGCCTTCGGTGAGCAGGCACACCGCGGGCCGCGTCGCGACCGTGTCCAGCGCCTGCTCGACATCGGCGGTGAATTCGGGCGAATAGACCACCGCGCTGCAATCCGAGTCGGCGATCATGTAAGCGTAGTCCGGGGCGCGCAGCAGGGTGTTGATCGGCACCGGTACGTAGCCCGCTTTGATCGCGCCCCAGAACAGGTACAGGAACGCGGGACAGTCCTTGACCATCATCAGCAGTCGATCGCCGGGCGCCAGCCCCGCGTCGCGGAGCACGTTGCCACAACGATTCACACCCTCGGCGAGCGCCGCGTAGGTGACGGTTTCATCGTTGGTGGTGGTTACCGCGACCTTGTCGCCGCGGCCCTCGGTCAGGTGCCGGTCGATGAACGGCACCGCCGTGTTGAAGTTGGCCGAAAACTCGATGGTCGGGCGGTCGCTGGTTCCGCCGACGCGAATGGTGTGGTCCTCCATGATGCTCTCCTCCGGGTATATGGGCGTCCTGCAGCGACGCTCTTGAGTCGGTGTTCATTCGGAAACACCGCTCCTTGGATGCTTCTTCCCCGAAAATCGGAAATCTGATTTTCGGGGTTCTTCAATTTCCAACGGCTTAGGTCGCTACCAAGAAACTTCTCGATAACCCTTTGCACGGGGATATCGGTAGGTCGGGTTAGCGTAGCGTAACCCGACAAGATTTCTAAGGAGATCGTCGGGTTACACTCCGCTTTGCTCCGTTAACCCGACCTACGCTTCTTTCTTGGCGCCTTTACGCGAAAAATATCAATGCTCCTCAGTGGGCGCTAGTTGAACCGCACGTACTCGAAGTCCAGCGGCTGCTTGTTGATGCCGCGCGCCGGTGGCGCGATCCAGTTCGCCATCCGCCCCGGCTCATGGATCGCCTCGCCCATCAGGCTGTGCACGAAGGCGCGGTCCTCGTCGGTGGGCAGCCACTCGCCGACCCGCCGTGCCCATTCGGCCTCGCTCACCACCTTGCCCGCGGGCGAAACCTTGAGGTCCGCGAAGGCGCCGATGCCGCGATGGAAGGCGCGGTGCGGGAGGGTGAGCTCGAAGTCGACGCCGGCCTCCTTGATCGCGCGGTTCCAGCGCGCCAGACCCTTGGCGCAGTCGGCGACGTAATCGTCGCGCAGGCTCTCGTTGAGCGCGGTCAGCGCCGGCGCCTCGACCAGCCGAAATTCATCGCCCGTCCGTTCGGTGACCGGGTGCACCGCGTCCGCGAGTCGATGGTCGTCCTCGCGGCGGGTCTCGTCGTAGCGGCCTTTGAGGCCCATCGTGTAGTAGTTGGCGGCGTTGGTCGAGATCTCGGCGCCGAACAGGTCCAGCGACACCGTGAAGTGGAAGTTGATGTACTTCTGGATGGTCGGCAGGTCGATTGCGCCATAGCGGCGTACGTCGTCGGTCTTGTGTTCGCGCATCACCGCGGCGGCGCGGGCGACGATCCGCTCGACACCGGTGAGACCGACGAACATGTGGTGCGCCTCCTCGGTGAGCATGAAGCGGCAGGTGCGCGCCAGCGGGTCGAAACCCGATTCGGCGAGCGAGGCAAGCTGGAACTTGCCGTCGCGATCGGTGAAAAAGGTGAACATGAAAAACGATAACCAGTCAGGCGTCGGCTCGTTGAATGCCGCCAGGATCCGTGGCCGGTCGGGATCGCCCGAACGCCGTTCGAGCAACGCCTCGGCCTCCTCGCGGCCGTCGCGGCCGAAGTGCGCGTCGAGCAGATAGACCATCGCCCACAGGTGGCGGCCCTCCTCGACGTTGACCTGAAAGAGATTGCGCAGATCGTAGAGCGAGGGGCAGGTCTTGCCGAGATGGCGCTGCTGCTCCACCGACGCCGGATCGGTGTCGCCCTGGGTCACGATCAAGCGGCGCAGCACCGAACGGTACTCGCCCGGCACCTCCTGCCAAGCGGGCTCGCCCCGATGATCGCCGAAGTTGATCGTGCGGTCCGGGGTCGCCGGGGTCAGAAAGATCCCCCAGCGGTAGTCGGGCATCCGCACGTAGTCGAAGTTCGCCCAGCCGCTCTGCTGGGCGCTGATCGCGGTGCGCAGATAGATCTGGTCCGCGGCGGTGCCCTCGGGTCCCATGTCGCTCCACCAGTCGAGGAACTTGGGCTGCCAGGATTCCAGCGCGCGCTGCAGCCTGCGATTGTCCGTGAGGTCGACGTTATTCGGGATCTTGCTGTCGTAGTCGATGCTCATCTCACACCCTCGTGCGGTTGAAACGGGCCTTGCGGCCGGTCCCGTAAAGCTTCAGCGCGCCTTCTTCGCCGATCGCGTTGGGGCGCTGGAAGATCCAGTTCTGCCACGCGCTCAGACGTCCGAAGATCTTGGTTTCCATGGTCTCGGGGCCGGCGAAGCGCAGGCTCGCCTCCATGCCGGTGAGCGCATCGGGCGAGAAGCTCGCGCGCTCCTCGAGGGCGATGCGCACCTCGTCTTCCCAGTCGATATCGTCCGGGGTGAAAGTCACCAGACCGAGTTGGTCGGCGCGCGTGGCGTCGAGATCATCGCCGATCCGTTCTTGCAGTTCGTCGACGTGTCCGGGGTCGGCCAGGAAGCGCGTCGCGAGGCGGGTCAGTCCGTTACCCATCGGCAGCGGGCCGAAATTCATACCGGTCAGTCGCAGGCTGGGTGCGGCTCGGTTGCTGCCCTCGAAGGTGCCGTCCAGCATGTAGCTGCGGTCGGCTGCGAGCGCCAGTTCCAGCAAGGTCCCGGTGAAACAACTGCCGGGTTCGATCAGCGCGACCAGGCTGCGCGCGCTGACGTCGATGCGCTTGAGGGTGCGCTTGAGATAGAGCGTGATTTCGCGCACCAGCCAGTCGTCGGCGTTGTCGAGCAGGGCGCGGTCCGCGCTCTCGACCAGCGCCGCGTCGCCGGTCGTGCGGAACGCCCACAGACCGATCTCGGTTTCGTTGAGGCGCAGATGCAGGATCGCGTCGTCAAGCGCGCGGGCCAGCGCCAGCGGCCAGAAGGCGCAGCCCCGGGCGTGAATGCCGGTCGCCGTGGCGGGTACTTCGGCGTCCGGCGCGGAGACCGTGAAATTGGCGCAACCGGCCGCGCGGTCGATGTCCACCGCGAGGTGCGGATAACGCAGGCTGTCGTCCTCGATGACCCGCTCGATCGGCGTCAGTTCGATCCCCTGTGCGTCGGTGGGACGGTCGGAGCGCGCCGCGAATTGCGCGGTGCGCGCCTTCACCGTGTCCGTCAGTGCCGAGCGCGGTACGACCTCATCGACAAGGTTCCATTCAACCGCGCGCCGCCCGCGGATCCCTTCCGCCAGGGTGCAGAAGAAGTCGGCGCGATCGCGGCGCACCTTGCGCTTGTCGGCGAGCCGGGTCAGGCCGCCGGTGCCGGGCAGCACCGCGAGCAGCGGGATCTCGGGCAGCGACACCGCGGTGGCGCGGTCGTCGGCCATGATCAGGTGTTCGGTGGCGAGCGCCAGTTCGTAGCCGCCGCCCGAGGCGGTGCCCTCGATCAGACACAGATAGCGCTGACCCGAGAACGTACTCGCGTCCTCGATGGAATTGCGGGTCTCGTTGGTGAACTTGCAGAAATTCACCTTGTGATGGTGGGTGGACTGGCCGAGCATGCGGATGTTGGCGCCGGCGCAGAAGATGTTCTCCTTGGCCGATTCGAGCACCACCACGCGCACCTCGGGATGTTCGAAGCGCAGCCGCTGCACTGCGTCATAGAGTTCGATGTCGACCCCCAGATCATAGGAGTTGAGCTTCAACTCATAGCCCGGAACGAGCCCTTGATCCGGCTGGATGTCCATGGCCAGGTGCGCGACCGGGCCTTCTAAACGCAGTTGCCAGTGGCGATAACGTGTTGGATTTGTTTGGAAATCAATCATTTCATGGTGGTTTCAATCTTCCCGCGCTGGAGAGCGGGGCCGCAGGATGCGGTGTTGTTGGATTGAATCGAAGTTACCGTTTACGTAAACGTAAGTCAATCGGGCTCGACGGTCGACGCCGGCGCCGCGGCCCGCGTTTCCAGATGGTTGCGCAGCGAACGGTAGCGGCGGGTCACGGTCAGCAGATTGAAGCCGAGCAGGGCGAAGGAAATCAGCAGCGCCAACGCGGCCGGATAGACCGTCGCGGTGGTGGGATAAAGCGCAGCCGCCACGAGCAGCGCGCAACCCAGTGAATGAATCCGCAACTGCCGGCGCATCGCCGCGCTCGCCAGGAATTTACCCATCGCCGGTACTGCGCGCCGCAGACCGAGCGCCAGGGCGCGTTGCTCGAGGTGAAACCAGGCGAGGAACGGCACGATTTTATAGAGCATGCCGTTGATCGCCGACAGCGCGAAACCGAACAGCATGACCACGCCGAGCAACAGCGGGATCCGCTGGCCGAGCGCGAGCGGCAACCACGGCGCCGCCCAGTACGCCAAGGCCGCGAGCAGCAGCGCCGCCATGCTCAGCCGCCAGAAATCCAGCGTCACGTCGGCGCGGCGGCGCTTGCGTTGCGCCTGCAGGCGCAACGTCACCAGCGCGAAGCACGCCACCCCCAGCGCCACCAGACTGCCCAGCGCGTAGGCGACGATCCCCGGCACCGAGTGCGCGAGCAGACGCAAACCGCTCCACAGCACCAGCAGCGCGAATAAGGTCGCGGCCGCGCGACCGGTCAGCCAACGCGGATACTCCGGGGTCATCTGGAACATCGGCACCACCTGGTAGGCGACCGCGATCACCAGCAGCACCGTCCACCCGATCAACCCCCAGGCAGCGTGCAGATCGGCGACCGGAAAGCGCACCAGCGGCACCCCCGGCACGCTGTGCCCGGCGAGCAGCAGCAGGCCCAGGACCAGGGTCGCGCCGAGTCCGGCCAAGGCCAGGCGCATCCCGCGCACCGCCGCGTGCAGGCGCGGCGCGGCCAGCACCGCGCGCCCCGCCGCGACCATGAACACGCCGAGCGCCAACCCCAGCAGCAGCCACGCGGCGCGCAGCGCGAGATCCGATTCGGCGGCGAGGCCGGCCACCAGAGCGACCGTGCCGAGACCCAGCAGTCCGTGCACCGTGGCGCCCACCGCGCGCACCCGCGGGACCGGCGCGCCCGTGACCACCGGCAGCATCTGCAAGAGCGCACCGCACATCACCATGGTGGTGACGCCCAGGGTGAGCAGATGGGTGAGCCCGAGCAACTCCGGCGACCAGCGTCCGTAGAAAACCGCCGGGCCATACCAAAGCAATCCCAGCGCGCCGAGCATTCCGAACAGCGGGGCACTGAGAAAGAACCTCAGCGGCACCCCGAACGGCGGCGCCTGGGCGTAGGACAGACCGGGGTCCACGCTTAGCCGGTGTCCGTCTGGAAACGCCGATTTTTCTCGCGCCAAGGCGCAAAGACGCGAAGAAGGTATTTCAACCCGGAATCCTCAGTTGACCGCGTCATTCTGGTAATAAGCGGCTGATATGAAAGCGATAGATTTCAATCGATGCATTCACCCGCCAAGTGAATCCCGCCTACCCGGGAGTGACGAAAGCAAATCTCTCCAGACGGACACAAACTAGAGTCCGTCAGCACAGGATTGAGATACGGAAGATCGCGCGGCAATTTGTGCCCTTTTTCAAAAGCAGAATATTCTTTCTTTGCGGCTTTGCGTCTTTGCGTCTTTGCGCCTTGGCGCGAAATATCTTGGTGCTTCCGGGTGACCACAACTTACGAGGTCGATCGGTCGTCGCGCCAGATGCGGATCTCGAAGGCGCTACGGGCGCCCGGCGTGGTCTCCCATCGGTAGCCCCGTTCGGCAAGGATTGGATACAGCAGGTGCGGTTCGCGCCGGTGCAGCACGCACAGCCGCTCGCCCGGCGCCAATGTCTCGAGCGCGTCCAGGGTACGTTCCAGCGGCTCGCAGGGTTCGAGTTCGCTGACATCGATGACCCGCTCGCCGCTCACCCGTGGTTGTCCGCCGCACGCAGCCGTTCGAGCAAGGCCTCGCTTTCGCCCGCGAGCACCTGATCCATCATCGGGTAGAGCATCTCCTCCTCTTTGAGGTTGTGCTGCTGCATCAGGATCAGCAGGGTCTCGCTCTGGTCGAGGAAATCCCCGCCGTCGTCGCCTTCGAGTTCGAAATTCATGTCGCTCAACAGCGCGCGCATCTGCGCGTGCTCGTCGCGCATCACCGCCGTCGGGCCGCCCACGTTACCGGTCAATTCCTCGAAGCGCGGAAACAGCACCTCCTCCTCGGCCGCGAAGTGGCGTTCCATGGCCGCGCTGAAGTCCTGGAAGTGTTGCCGTGCGCTCTCCACGTCGCCATGGTCGACCGCCGCCTCGGCGCTCGAGAACGCCTCGTCGCAGCGACGGTGTTCGTCATTCAGAAATTCGGAAATCATAGCGTTGCCATCCTTTGTCACAAGCGGCGATTATCCCTTCGCCGAACGCCCTGTCGCCTTGACATTAGTCAACGTTAGCTTAGTCACCGGTGGTCATTCGGAGTTCGGCCGCGGGCCGCCGCTGAGGCATAATCGCGCGCTCGCGGCACCCACACAATGGTTTGATTATGCTCGACCAGGCAACCCCATCCTTTATCCAGGCAGGCGCGCGGCGCCTCGAATGCCGCTGGTTCGGCGCGCCATCGCCCGATCGCCCGACCCTGGTGTTTCTCCACGAAGGGCTGGGTTGCGTGAGTCTGTGGAAGAATTTTCCCGAGCGGGTCGCGGCGGCCACCGATCTCGCCGCGTTCGTCTACAGCCGCGCCGGGTACGGCGCCTCGGACGCCGCCGAACTGCCGCGCGCGGTGCGCTACATGCACGACGAAGGTCTCGCCGTGTTGCCCGAGGTGCTGGCCGCCGCGGGGATCGGCGATTGCGTGCTGATCGGTCACAGCGACGGCGCGTCGATTTCCCTGATCGCCGCGGGCGCGGGCCGGGTGCCCGGACTCCGCGGCCTGATCCTGCTCGCGCCGCATGTATTCAACGAGACCGTGTGCGTGGCGAGCATCCGCGAGGCCGCCGTTGCCTACCGCGAGAATCCGCGCCTCCGCGAAGGCCTCGCCCGCTACCACGGCGAGCAGGTCGACGACGCCTTCTGGGGCTGGAACGACATCTGGCTGCACCCCGACTTCTGGCACTGGAACATCGAAGAATATCTGTCCACGATTGCTCAACCGCTGCTGCTCATCCAGGGCGAAGCCGACCAATACGGCACCACCCGCCAACTCGACGCCATCGAGGCCCAGGTCCGCGGCCCCCACCAACGCGTGCTGATCCCCAAAGCCCGCCACTCCCCGCACCACGACGCGCCGGAAGAGACGCTCAACGCCATCGAGGCGTTTCTTGGGCGTATCCAGGCTTTGTAGCAGGTAGGCCGGCATAAGCGCAGCGTTGCCGGCGAGGGGCGCGGCGCCGGGAACGCGCTCCGCGCTTATCCCGGCCTACCGAACGCCTTTTACTCGCGGTGGAGCGAAGAGGTTGGCGACGACCTCGATCACAGTTTTGCAAGAGCCACGTAGTGCCAAAGATAGACTATATTTGGCACTACGTGAGCCGATAGGAGAACGCAAGCCATGAAACTGAGCGAATCGGTCAAACCCATCAGCTACTTGAAAAGCCACACCGCCGAAGTTCTGCGGGACGTCAGTGAAGAACAACGTACCGTGGTGATCACGCAGCACGGCGAAGCTAGAGCAGTGCTCCAGGATATTGCCAGTTATGAACAAACCCAGGAATCTCTGGCACTGCTCAAGATGCTGGCCCAAAGCTCGAAAAGCCTTCAGGAAGGCCGCAGCAAACCTCTGAGGAAAGCCTTTGCCGATGTTCGCAAGCACATCCGGGAACTTGCTGAGTGAAACGCTACCGGGTCCGGCTTACTGCGGATGCGGAACGGGATCTCATCGATATCTACCGCTACATCGCGCTCCACGACTCCGGGGCGAATGCGAATCATGTGCTGGAGGAACTGGAAGCCCTCTGTTCGCGGCTTACCGAAATGCCCGAACGGGGTCACGTTCCGCCCGAACTGGATCGAATCGGTGTGACAAACTATCGGGAGGTCAATTTCAAGCCATATCGTGTCCTCTACGAGGTGATCCGGCAGGACGTCTTCATTCATTGCGTCCTTGATGGCCGCAGGGATATGTCCGCGTTACTACAGCGGCGAGTGATTCGTTAGAACGATTTCCGAGAAATTGCACCCGCGGTCGATTCTCGGCACATGCTGTTTAGGCGGCTTAATGAAGTCACCGGCCCGCATCGGTGAGTGCCGAGGCCGGGTGCCCGCCAATCCCCCCACCACGACGCGTCCACGACGACGCTCAGCACCATCGAGGCGTTTCTTGGGGGTGCCCGAATAAGGCAGGCCGGCATAAGCGCAGCGTTGCCGGCGAGGGGCGCAGTGCCGGGAACGCGCTCTGCGCTTACCCCGGCCTACCGGACTCGCCGGTGCGGAATTTCGCGCTGTGAGCTGCATTTCAGAGACCGCACTTCGCCGTTTCATTTTGAGGTAAGCGGGGGGATCCCACACCTCACGATCCCCGTGCCGGCGCGCAGATTCCGTTGAACAGCTCTAGGCTCATCCTATACTGGCGAAGAATTTCGGGCCGCAAGAGGCCAAATCAGGGAGAGAGAGAATGAAGCCGACGAAGACTGACCAACTCAACCAGGCGCTAAAGGCCATCCGAGACGCGTTCGAAGCACTCCATGCCGCGGGTGTTATCGGTAGCCCACGCTTTCCGGAGCTGCCACCGGCGCGCCGTGAGCGCTTCGTACGGCTGCTCGCCAGGATGCATGTCTATGGGGACGCTGTGAAGGCGATCGAGGGGATCGCTATCGGCGACGAAAACGGCCCCTTTTTACAGGCAGATCCAGAGTTGGTGAAATTCTATGAGACCGAGTACCGCTCCTACGCGAAGGATCTGTCTATAGTTCCGGCGGACTTGGCCTATGAATACTTCGATGAGACTTTCAAACACGGGATCGAGGGCGTCGATCCAACGCCAGAGCCTTCGACTAAGACCGCACTGGTGGGAATCGTCGATCTCGGCTTGGAAATGAAATACGACGCTCTCGATGATGGGCGGCTTAACGAAGACGAGTCTCATTCAGTGCGGCAGGATGTCCGTTCGTTCGAACGGCTCGAAGAGTTCGGTCTGATCGATCCGGATAGCTGGTACCAAAATCTCATGCAGCTCAAGCCGGTTTTCTCGACCCGACCGACCGAAAAAATCCCGAAACGCGTGCGGCAACGCATGTGGGAGGTGTGCCGCTCGTTCATTTACGAGAATTGGCTGAGCACCCTTAGAGATCCCCTCATTTCGTTTGTTAAGAGACGGCGATAACTCATTGAAAAGTTGCTCCCGCTGTTAGTATCATAAAACCTTCTGATCGTTCTTGCTCGAACCATAAGAAAGTCTGATCG
>Ga0114931_10011376_pt1 | contig 10520 bp, 8 predicted proteins | sample 2SBtaG_FD_89579 | JGI IMG/M metagenome (GOLD analysis project Ga0114931, IMG submission 89579) | Deep subsurface microbial communities from Kolumbo volcano to uncover new lineages of life (NeLLi) - 2SBTROV14_V59a metaG | ecosystem: Environmental > Aquatic > Marine > Volcanic | place: Kolumbo... | reverse complement strand
GGCAAACCGCTGACCTCCCCAACCAATATAGATAACAATTTCCGCCATAAATAAACGCCGTGTTGAGCCAGACAGCTCAGAGGCAGTATTTATCCATATTCTCTGTACCTCTACATCGGATTTATCTGTGTCGTGAACATGAGAGGGAGATTTTTAGCGATTTCAAAAGTATATGCAGCTAAAATTTGGGGTATTGTTTTTTCTGCACTCATGATGCGTCGGAGTTTTTCCAGAATCTGGGGGTGTCTTAATGTTTTGCTAAGTTTGATGGTCAGGATGTATCCGCGCTTCCAACTTTAGTTGATCGCTTTGGCGTGAGCATGGTAGTATGATCTAGAAGGTGTTTTATGCAGGGTCAGAAAAATATCGCCTATTTTATTACGCCTCACGGTTTTGGGCATGCTGCCCGTGCCTCGGCGGTTATGGCAGCATTGTTAAAAAAAAATCCGAATCTACATTTTGATATCTTTACGTTGGTGCCAAAATGGTTTTTCGATCCCACTTTGGCGGGACATTTCGATTATTTTTCTTATGAGACTGATGTTGGCATTGTCCAAAACAATTCGCTGACCGAAGATTTAGCCACAACAGTCCTCAAATTAGAGGCGATGCTTCCCTTTTGTGTGCCGTGCATTGGGGGATTGGTAACGCAAATCAAGCACGATAAATGTGCTTTGGTACTGTGTGATATCGCGCCGATGGGTATTGCGGTGGCACATGAGGCAGGTGTTCCATCAATATTGATTGAGAATTTTACGTGGGATTGGATTTACGAAGGCTACCTTGAGCAATCGCCGGATTTAGCACCACACATCAACTATCTAAAGAAAATTAGTCGGGAAGTTGATTATCTGATTCAAACCAACCCGCTTTGCGAAAACAAAAACGCCGACCTGACTGTTTCACCCATCAGTCGCCAATATCAAACCTCTGCAATCGAAATCCGAAACGCGCTCGGTATCCCACTGAATGCGAACATTGTGCTCTTGACAATGGGCGGCATGTTTTGGGATTATACCCATTTAGAAAAACTTGAATCGCAAAACGACACGTATTTTATCATCACGGGTGCTGTCTCTATTGAGATGGTTGTTCGAAACAATCTGGTACTTTTGTCCCATGCCTCGCCATTTTTTCACCCCGATTTAATCAATGCCAGCGATGCCGTAGTTGGAAAAGTAGGGTACAGTACCCTTGCAGAGATTTATCAAGCTGGCATTCCCTTCGGATACATCACCCGTGACCAATTTGTGGAGTCGCCGATATTGGTTGATTTTATTCGGCGTGAAATGAGTGGCATTGAAATCAGCTCTGATGAATTTACAGATGGCAGTTGGGTGGAAAAACTTTCGCAATTGCTCGCCTTACCGAAATTAAACGGCAATCATCGCAACAATGGCGCAGAGTCAGTGGCAGATTTTGTGATGGATGTCCTAGAAACTGAAGTTTCCTAATAATTATTCATCCGTATTCACCCGGAAACTCACGCCACCCTGCGCAGCAGGGTTTTCACAAAGGAATTCAGCGGGGTTTGCCCGAAGCCCAGGCAAACCCTCTGGAAATCCGGATCCAATGCCGCCTCTGCCATCAGTCTGAGCATATCGGAAAAGGCAAGCCCGATTCGTCCTTTGACCTTGTGGCGACGTTCTGGATAGGTTTTAATCCGATCGGCATAGATTCACGTCAGTGTTGCGGCCATCATGCAGAAATGCAAGTGGTTGGTGACCGCAGTGGCATTTCGGACTTGACTCTTGGCGCTGCCGATCTCCTGCTTGATCTCCTTGAAGCCGAACTCAATCTTCCAACGGGCGCCGTAGTACGCGATGATCTGCTGTACCGAGAGAGTAAGTTCCGTAGTGAACAGCGCCACAAACCGCGTTTTACGAAAGACCCACACCACGCGCTCCGAGCATTTCAAGGTCTTCAGCGTCACTACTCGATCATAGGCAAGCACCTCCCTCTGCTTGCCATAGAGATGAACCTGTACCGGCTCAGCCCGTTCTCGATAGGCCGCCGCACACTGTTCCGTGCTGCCGAGAAGTTCGCCGTATTTCCGTGGCGCCCCCTGACGCTTGTGAGCAGGATTCGAAGGCAGGTCGTAGAGCGTGTTATTGCTGCGCAACCGGGAGAGCAAATGAAAGTCTCCCGATTGACCTCGCGCAAGCCGCTTCCACAGGCCATCATTTCCGAACCAACTGTCGGTGGCCACCAGCACGCGGATCTTGTAATGATCGAAAACATCCCGAATCATCTTGGCGGCCTGCATCATCTTCGATTCAAAGTGAAGCATCTTGCTGGCCTTGCGAACCGAGTCCTTTTCCATCATATAGAAACGAAAAGCCAACGGTAGGCAGGTCCAGCGTCCATTGACCCACTTAAGCAGACCAAGCGAAACCACATTCTGCGACCATGGATAGGATGACTGATTGGCTTTGGCGGCAAGATCGAAAAAGGAACTGCAAGCAAAAGTCTTGCGACCGGCCTTCGGATTGATGAAATCATCCAGGACCAGCAGCAACCTATTCTGCGTTGTCGGATGCGGAATCAGATCCCACATCCGGTGCCACAACTTATCACAATGCAGGGGTGGTGAAGCCATAAAGCCGTAGAAGTATTGTAACTTCAGCTCCAAACCAAACAACGTTCGCAACGAACGCAGCAAATTAGAGGTGATCGAAGAAGTAAATGGAACGACGACCGCCAACAACGTATATGCAAACCAGCCGAACGTTTGCGTCCCAGCGGTGTGTCGGAAAACTCCGCTTGGAGTTGGGGGGTCAGATCGCGTAGAATGAGCATCGAACAGAGCTCCTTTTGGTATAATATTCAACGGGTTACATTATGTATTATATCGCGAAAGAAAAGCTCCTTTCATTAAATATATTGTTGATAACAATGAAGTTTATCGGGTTTTAGACGCAAAGTTCGGCATGCTGCTTGCCACACGTCCTTATGTCTGCATAAGTAATACATATGATCATCATCTCCTGCGCGGAATCTGTGGCTGGCATCGAAAATTTCTATGAAACTTCAGATGATTAAGTGCATTGTAGAAAAAAGGTTTTTTTACTGAATACAAGCGAAAGTTGCGTGAGTAGTGATCTGAAACAGAGACTGATCAAGGGAATAGCCGCCAAAGGGTTCGGGCATGGCGCGCTTATTGCTCTTCGTCTGGTGGAAGTGCCACTTTTTCTGTATTTTTGGGGCGCGGACCTCTATGGTGAGTGGCTGATCCTTGCCGCCCTGCCCATGTATCTATCGATGAGCGATTTTGGCTTTGCGGGAGCTGCAGCCCGGCAGATCACCATGCTGGTTGGCAGGAGTGAACGTGATGAGGCTTTGAGCGTCTTTCAGTCAATTTCTGTTTTGATCAGTGTCGTGTTTACCTTGCTTATAACCGTCCTTATATCCGTTATTGCGGTACTGCCCGTGGAAAGCCTGTTCGGCCTGACCCACATCGACGCGACAACGTTTATCATCGTAGCTGGGCTACTTGGCTTTTCGAGCGCCCTTCATATCCTTCTTCGGTTAACAGTGGGAGTCTATAATTCCGAAGGGCATTATTCAATTGGCATCCTTTTTCAATCGCTTACACCTGCAGCACAACTGATCGCAGCAGTTCTTGCAATCGCATTGAGAGCGGGCCCCTTTGGAGTTTCTGTAGTGATGTTAATAGTCGAATTATTTGCACTACTCTTGATGCGGGGAGTGCTGTACAAAATTGCTCCCTGGCTTAGTATAGGAACATCGCGCTTTAGTCGAGAAATGATTAATTCTCTGGTTAAACCCTCAATTGCAGGAATGGTCATGCCTCTGGGGCAGGTGATGACGCATTCGGGTATCCGAATAGTTATTGGCGCGGTTCTCGGCCCGGTGGCCGTCGTTACCTTCGTGGCGCATCGGCAACTGGCGCGCCTCATCGTCTTCGTCGGCACATTCGCCCATCCTTTCGAAGTCGAGATGAGTAAGGTTTACGGCAACGGTGATATAGCCAAATTCATCGATCTGTCGCGAAAGACGGTACAACTGCTGTTCTGGGCGCTGATGGTCGTTGCACTGATTTTATGGCTGATGTCCGGTTCTGTTTTTCACCTCTGGCTGGGTGGACAGATGGAATTCGATACAACCCTGTTCAATCTTCTGCTTGTTGTATCGCTGTTCGAAGCGCTGTGGATCATAACTTTATCGCCAACGCTTGCCATCAATCAGCATATGGGACCCGCGAAAACCTATGCCATCATCAGCTTTGTGCTGCTGCCACTGGCCTATATGGCCTGCTAATGGTCTGGGCTCTATTCCATTGCAGTTGTGCTGGCCGTTAAGGAGGCCATCATGCTAGTAGTGGTCGTGTACAAACTGTTGTCGCTTTCAAAGGATAATTTTTGGGAATGGCTGCCGCGTGTTACAAGTTATCCTTGGGAATTTATCAGACGAATATCCTGCTTACCTAGAGCAAAAATGAAATAATAATGTTTATATATCGCGACATTATTATTGCTATTGCCACATTGGCTTTCCTGTATTATTTATCTTATGCCCGCTCGTTGCGACCTATTGGGTCAACCATATTGAATCCAGTTCTATTTATTATTCTTATTCACATAATAACCGTGCTGGATTACGCATTTTTGTACTCTGGTACTCAATCGCAATTGGCATCCCATCTTTTAGACTTTGATCAAGATGATATTGAATATGCTTTTTTTGAATATAACATATTATTTTTGCTGCTATCTATTGGTATTGGGATGGGTTTGTCAATAAAACCAGTTAAGTTAAGCGGCTCAATATATTTGGGTAATTATAACATTAACAAACCTGTTGTTTCATTCAAAGTGGCTGCATTTATTGTATTGGCGGCAATTTTATTATCTGCGCAAGCTGTGTATCAATCATTTATTTCTTCCGGTGGAAGAATAGTATTACATGCAGTCCATAGTGAGTCTATTGGAGATACAGGTAAGTTTGTCAGTCATGTGTTGCTAATTACAGCTGTGTGTATTGTTTTTTGGTACTTACGAAGTAAAAAGCTGGTATTATTATTTCTTTCAACTATTTTATTAGTGGTGTTTCTTGTTTCTGGTTCTCGTACAAGAATTATAGCAATTTTAATTCCGATTGCTAGCGTATTAGATTTAGGGGGGCTAAAAATAAAGAGATCGTATTATCTGGTGATAGCTCTAATTTTTGCTATCTTTGCAGTATGGTATGTCTTGCTGAGGATTGAGGAGGTTGGTAATCATAATGATATTATAATATCCGGTAATGTACTAAAAGATATTTTCATGCTTAATGATCTAAGCTTCGCTGAAGTAGGAACAATATTGCATAATGATGGAGAAAGTTATTGGAGTGATAGATTTACTGGATCATCATTTGTTGGTGGCTTTATGGCACCAATTCCAAGGAGTATATTAGCATTTAAACCGGTTACTGGCTCTCTGTTTTTTACTCAGCAATTTGATCCCTACGGGCTGGATATGTTTCACCGTGGGTTGGTTATTGGAGCGATAAATGAGGTTAAAGTAGAATTTGGTCTCGTGCTTGGCTCAATCATCCTCTTAGCTATTGGCTTCTTATGGTCGAGAGCAATCATTTATTCGCTCAGGGATAATGGGGTTTTTTGTTTCTCTTTGTTCGTGAATTTGTATTACTGGGCTTTTCTGTTTTTCCGCAATGATATAATGACAGTGGGGCAAGGAATATGGGGGTTTATAATTGTATGGGTATTGGCAAGAACGGTAGCTCGAGTAACATGGTTTCAATTTGTGAGAAACAGAAAACGTGGTCTATGAAGTTTAGTGTGGAAAGGCCATGATAGTGTCTGTTTAACACAAGAGGCTCATAGAAACCAGGAAAGTCCTTCACTGATGATGGAACCCACAGACTTATTTACCGTAGCGCTTGGTCTTCAATCGCCCTGGAAAGTAGAAGATATACGATTTGAACCTGAAGCTGGCGATATACACTTTGATGTGGCTTGTGCAGCAAACCAGCTGGGCTGCCCAGTTCGTGGAGAAGCAGATCAACCCGTGCATGACCGGAAGAAGCGTAGCTGGCAGCATCTGCATTTTTTCCAGTATAAGGCCCTGATTCATACCCGGTCACCCCGTATTACCTGTGGTGGTGGCGGAGAGACGACCCAAGTAAAAGTCCCCTGGGCCAATGAACGCAGTGGCTTCACGTTACAGTTTGAGGCACTGGCGATTACCTTGGCGAAACATATGCCGATACGTCACGTGGCAGAGCTGTTGGGGGTAGCGGACTGTCGTCTATGGAATTTACTTTACCGGATTGTCAGTGAAGCACGAAAGCAGGAAGGTTATCAGGGCGTACGGTACATTGGCATTGATGAAAAATCTGATGGCCGCCTGGGGTATATCACTCTTTTCCATGATTTGGATCAAAGGCGTGTGTTATTTGTGACCGAGGGAAGAGACCAGACGGTTTTTACCCCCTTTGTCGAAGATTTTCAGGCCAATGGAGGAGAGCCAGACAAAATCAGAGCCGTCTCTATGGATATTTCCAAAGCCTTTCAGGCGGGTAGTCGAAAACAGCTGCCAAAGGCCTCGTTTTGCTTTGACGCCTTCCACCTTATCAAGTTGGGCAATGAAGCCATGGAAGCGGTAAGAAGAGAAGAGGGCAAGCAGGAAAGCGACCTCAAAGGGATGCGCTGGGGCATACTCAAAGACTCACGCCAATGGACAAGAAAGCAAATCAACGAGATGCATTGGTTACAACGATCAGGGCTGAAAAGAGCCAGCGCCTGGCGCATGAAAGAACGCCCCAGAGAGATTCTTCATCAAGCGCGGAGTGGTGTAGAGCCAAGTGAACTTTTAAGACGCTGGGTGAGCTGGGCAAGGCGTTCACAATTAGTCCATTTTAAACGCCTTGGTACAACCATCAGAGATCACATGGAAGGAATTATCAACAGTTACAAATATCAGTTGAGCAATGGAACGGCGGTGTCCATCAACTCAAAGATAAAAGCCGCTATCGCAAGAACGAGAGGTTTTAGAACTCACCGTAACCTGTACTCAATTATTTATCTGGTGGCAGGGAAGCTGACACATATACCGGCCTCTCCATATCAGCAAACAACAGGAGCCGATTGAGGATGGGATTCCACACTAAACTCTGTAGAACCAGAAAACGCCGTGCTATTATATCAAGATATCGTAGAAGAACCTATGCGGAGAAATAATTACTTGCTAGAGGAATTGCAGTGATTGCCACGTACAAGTTTATTATCTCTACACTTCTGTTTTTGTTTCCATGGGCAGTTCGACGTTGGCTGCTTTGCCGGTTATTTGGTTATCATATAGATAGATCTGCTCGAATCGGACTGTCAATTATAATACCGAGAGAGCTCATAATGAGAAAAGGCGCATCTATTGGACACTGTTCCATGTGTAAGGGAGTTGATTTATTGAAAATGAATGATAAAAGTAGAATTGGTAACTTTAATTGGATTAGCGGATCATCTGCATTTGGAGAGAGGGTCTTTTTTGAGCATGATATCAATAGAAAATCTGAATTGGTTCTTGGTTCTCATTCAGCTTTAACAAGTCGCCATCTTCTTGATTGTTCGGGATCAATATCGATTGGCGATTTTACGATATTAGCGGGTTTCCGATCTCAAATTCTGACTCATTCGATTGATCTAAGAAAAAGCAGGCAGTCGTCCGGTCCTGTTCGTATAGGGAGTTACTGCTTTATAGGTACAGGGTGCATTATTTTAAAAGATAGTTCCCTACCAGATTATTCTGTATTGGGTGCAGGGTCTTTGCTCAACAAAAAGCACACTGATAACCATACGTTATATGGTGGCGTGCCAGCCTGTGCATTAAAAAAACTTCCAGATGATTATGTCTACTTTTCTCGAGAAGAAGGCTATGTGTCGTAGGCTAGCTCAAGACTGTATTGGCATCACACCATGAAAAATGTAAGAGCCTTGAACATTATGTGGATCAGCCCTTGCTACTATCCTGCTCCTGGAGGTGGGTGTCTCTACCAGAAAATTATTGGAGAAGGGTTAGAGAAATTCGATGATGTTCAACGGATTATTGTACTGACAGAAAAATATCCTGGGCAACCTGATATTGAATATGGTTCCACTAACAAACTGAAAATTATGCGAATATTTCCCTACCGTCAGGGTTTGAATAATAAGAATTTCCCTTTCTACATTAAGTACGCTCTGCAAAATATTATCTTAATGCGAATCCCTAAATTAGTAAAAGATCTTGAAATTGACTTGGTTGTTGTCCACAGTTGGTTTCTTATTCATCCTTCCATTGTTCAGTTGGTTCTAAGAAAAGTAAAGGCAATGGGTGTTTCTCTTATAGCCGATATGCGAGACACTGCCTTGCGATCAGAACATTTTATTCGTCTATATAACTTCGATGCGTTGATTTGCTGTGCCGAGAAGGTAGTTAATCATTTTAGGCTGGATAAACAATTAGTTGATAAGTTGCACCACATTCCTGTTCCCATCACTAATGTTAACGTTTCTGATGAGCTGGTGAGGAAAACTCTTTCCAAATATAATTTGGAGTCAGGTGGATTTATTTTTTCACCTAGTGGCATAAGCACAGCAAAACGATTTCCATTGGTTTTTGATGCTTGGCGAGTATTACTTAATTCAGGGTATAAACTTGATCTGGTTGTTGCTGGTCGAATACGAGACTGGGAAAATCGTTACAAAAAGCACCATATTAACGGACAATTGATTTGTACGGGAAATCTTGACATGTATAGTATCCACGCCTTGTATAAAACAGCGGCTGTATCACTTAGCCCCTCGGATGCATTTCACGAAAGTTTTTCTAGAGTGCCAATAGAGGCTGCATACTATAATAAGCCATTACTTTTTCCGCCCGGTATTCCCGAATATGAGGTCGCTTTTCCTCCTGAATTGATATGTAACTCAAATGATCCAACCAGGATTGCAGAGCAAATAATAAAGGCCATAGATCAGGCGGCTCTCGGAGGTTCATATTGTATGGAGAGACACTCACCCGTTGAAGTCGCTAATAAGACAGTGACATTGTTTCATAAAACGGTGACTGGTACTTAAAGTCATATTATCGTTAATTGCGTTACTATTCTAACAAACTGCAGAAAATGGAGAAAACTATGAAGATAATCGTTTTTGGGGGCGATGGATTTTGTGGCTGGCCCACGGCGCTGCATCTTTCGAACTGCGGCCATGATGTCGTCATTGTCGACAATTTATCACGACGAAACATAGATAATGAGCTGGAAGTCAGTTCACTGACGCCAATCTCCCATATGGGAGCACGTCTGGCAGCGTGGAAAGAGGTGACAGGTAAGGATATTTCTTTCTACAATTTTAATGTCGCCGAACATTATCACCGTCTGCTGTCTTTGTTTGAAGATTTCAAACCGGATGCTGTCATTCATTTTGCCGAGCAGCGCGCCGCTCCCTATTCCATGAAATCCTCTTATCACAAGAGATATACGGTCGATAACAACCTCAATGCGACCAATAATATTCTTGCTGCCATCGTCGAGGCCGGAGCTGTTGACGCGCATGTTGTGCACCTGGGCACGATGGGGGTCTATGGCTACGGCACGGCGGGCATGAAAATTCCCGAAGGATATCTTCAAGTGAAGGTAGAGACGGACGACGGGGAGCAGGTTACTCAGGAGATTTTATACCCGGCAAATCCCGGCAGCATATACCATCTGACCAAGACCCAGGACCAGCTCTTGTTTGCCTATTACAACAAAAATGATGCGATCAAGGTTACAGATCTGCATCAAGGCATTGTATGGGGCACGCAGACAGAAGACACCATAATGGATGAGCGTCTCATTAATCGTTTCGACTATGATGGAGACTATGGAACCGTCCTCAACCGCTTTCTTATGCAAGCTGCAGTCAATTACCCGCTTACCGTTCATGGAACAGGTGGTCAGACACGCGCATTCATTCATATTCAGGATACGGTGAAATGTCTCCAACTGGCCATAGAAAATCCACCCCAATCGGGCGAACGTGTGCGAATCATGAACCAGATGACTGAAACCCATCGGGTGCGAGAGCTGGCTGATATGGTTTCCAAGATGACGGGGGCCGAAATCGCCAATGTCAAAAATCCACGCAATGAAGATGCCGAGAATGAGTTGTATGTGAAAAATGACAGCCTTTTGGGCTTGGGGCTAGACCCGATTACCTTAGAGAACGGCCTTTTGCAGGAAATCACTGAGATAGCCAGAAAGTATTCGGATCGGTGTGACCGCAGTAAAATTCCCTGTGTCTCGTACTGGACAAAGGACAACGCGTAGCAGTGGCAAATGCTCTTAAAAAAATAAAAAAAGCCGCTTCTTTGCTTCCCACCACAGCTTATCGCCGGGCGTTACGCCATGGTGTTGCAGCGGCGATCGAGCACAAAGCAGTTATTGCGAGCCTCAATATCTCCACCTGCGTCGATGTCGGAGCCAATGTCGGCCAATTCTCACTGCTGATTCGCAACGAGCATCCAAAAGCCAAT